>Ga0209514_10000036_pt1 | contig 330435 bp, 395 predicted proteins | sample Subgrocontami58m_FD_187452 | JGI IMG/M metagenome (GOLD analysis project Ga0209514, IMG submission 187452) | Subsurface groundwater microbial communities from S. Glens Falls, New York, USA - GMW37 contaminated, 5.8 m (SPAdes) (version 3) | ecosystem: Environmental > Aquatic > Deep subsurface...
TAATCTCTGCACAAGACAAACAAGACGTTGGGTGACCACTTCCGGCCTTTGTGGTCATTTTTAAAACATCTGCTCTAAGGACATTAGCTATGTTGGATAAATAGTTTATTTTATCGTTCATAATCCACATTTTAAGAATCTGCTAACATTATTTTTTTGTATTTCCATAAAAAGTCTATAAGCGCCCAGTAGGAGATTGCAACCGCAACAACACCCAACCAGAATAAAGCTTCAAGGTTTGTTTTAGGTATATAATTATCTGCTGATAAGCCTGCGTTGAAATAGACCACAATGAAGATTAAACCAACTAATATTACAAGCATTTGTAAACCGGCTTTTAGACGACCCAATGTTTCTGCTTTACCTGTTTTTTTAGATTCTAGTATTATACCTTTCTCCCCAACAACTCCACGGACAGAAACAACAAAAATTTCCCTAAATAGGTTTAGACCAACTAACCAAAAAGGCAATAGGTTAAGATCGAGTAAAATAACCCAGAACAGATTTACCATTATTTTATCTGCTGTTTGGTCAAAAATTTTACCGAAGAAGCTTTTTTGATTAAATTTTCTGGCTATAATACCATCCAGCTTGTCTGTAACCATGGACGCCACGAAAAAAACCAAAGCTCCTAATTTGGCTTCAAAAAAAGGTAAATAGAGTAGTATTATCCCTATAGCAGTCAAAAAAAATCTTGACACTGTTATCTTGTTAGCTAATTTCATATAATATCAACTACTGATTTTTATACATCGGCGTCCAATCAAGATGTGTTTTACCTACTTCAAACCTATTTCTAAAAGCCTTTTCAATATCATCTTTGTTCGTAACCGGAAAGGTGCCGCCTATAATTCCTTTTGCTTGTTGTCTATAAAAATCGTCGGATAATATCTCAAGGGCCTTGACAAAATGCTCTGTTCTAGATCGGACTAATCCTCTTATCGTTATACATTTTTTTAGAATGGGCCTAAACTCTATTGGTTGTGAATTATCGCTTTGACCCAAGACAACAAGAAGACCACCAGGTTTCAGAAGTTTGACACCTTGATTTATGGCAACTGCATGTTTTTTACTTCCCACACATTCAAAAACTACATCATACTGGTTTTGTTCCGATACTTGTTTAGAATCTTTCACAGAAGCATATTCTGTGGCTCTAACCAACTTATTGTTGTGAAAACCAAGCAATGTATTATCTTCTTTTTTTATCCCTCTGTATTTGGATGCAAGCGCCTGAATAAGACCCTGTGGACCATCGCCTATTGTACATACTCTCATTCCTTCCTGCAGGGCTGCTTCTTCTGTTGTATGGACAGCAACAGACATAGGCTCTGTTAGACAAGCTATATCTAACGGAACCCCTTTTGGCACAGGGACTATATTTTCTAATTTATATTGGAAAGGTGTTCGTGCAAAGCCATCTGTATTACTGCTTGCAAAGATCACATTAGGACAATAATTACTTCCACATCCACCTTTTCGGCATGCTGGACAGTCCTGTTTATTACATGACATATTTGGAATAGGAACAAAAAAATCCCCTGTTGGAGAGCCTTCTTTTTTAAGAGATTCTACAACTGCCTCATGAAAAGGTGATAAAGGATAGGCTCTCTTCAAAACTTCCGGTGGTCTGGTTCCTTCAAAGTAATAGAGATCTGATTGGCATATGCCTGTGCGAACTGGCCTCAATAAAACTTCACCATCTTTGGGTTCAACGTCTCTTTCAAAGGCTTCTATTTTTCCTGGTGAAGTTATGGCGAACACTCTGGATTTCATATTTTACAATATAGTAAAAGAACCTATATAAACCTATTTTAAACAGAAAACAAATATATAATTGAAAACTAAAAGTTATTATGCAGCTCCCTTCAGACAGGCTTAAAAGAAAAGTGGAAAAGGAGAATTTATGGATATTTGTTTTGAGTATACTTTCCCAATCGGATTCTGATGGAGCTGAGATAAAAAGGTCGGTAACAAGGGTGTTTGGTTTTCTAACAGGGAATATGACTGTATACAAAGTTTTGTATTTGCTTTCTAAAGGCGGGTATGTTAAGTCAGCAAAAACCGGCAAGAATGTTGTTTACAAAATAACCGCAGAAGGGAAGAAAGAGCTACAGAAAGCGAGGGGCTTCTTGCTTAAAACTGGTAGTAGTATTTAATAATTTAGAACCAATAATATATCATATGGTGTATCGCGTTCTCTTTATTGAAAAGGATTCTCAGGCAGATAAAAGAGCTGAACGGGTTTTGACTGACAACGGTTGTTTTTATCTAGATATAGTTCCTCCAGACAAATTCATAAGCACTTCTGATTATAATAAAGCAGACTGTGTTGTTGCTCATATGAGCACTAGGCGTACACCAGAACTAGTTAGATTGCGTAGAGAAAATCCAGACGTTAATGTATTATTTGCTCCAACAGGTCATATAGGGAATGTTCACAGCGAACTGGGACATGATGCAGATGGTGTTTACTTTTTAGGTAGCGGATTTACAGAACAAAACCTAATTATTTATGTATCTCAGTTGGCTGCTCTAAGTAGAAGGAAATGTGATCCTGTTCCAGTTTACTAGATATCCAATATAATTCTTGCAAACCAGCCATTTTTTGCCTTTTTAACTTCAAATCTGTGCAAGGTTACGGCTTTCACATCAACATTAAGTGTGTGCTTTTTTTGATCTATTATTTCTCCGTACAATTTTGCTTCTAATTTATAACCTTCTTTTATTTTGATTTCAAACTTGGAAAACAACAACCTTTCCGCATCCTTTAAGAATATCAACTCTTGAAGAAAATCAAACAACAACATCTCAACATTATCTTTTTCTAGAGTAATTTTTTTGGTTATTTTTGGCTTGACTGTTTTCAAATCCACTTGTGTCTCTTCTGTTGCAAGGGCCGCAGCCTCAAAAAGCTCGTTCAAGGTCTTCCCTTCTGCCTCAAAAAGAACGTCTGCTGTATGATCAAAGAATTTGTATTTCATATCTATAATTAGAATAGTAATATATAGGTATGGCAAAGTTAAGGCTTAGGGCTTATTTGATGAGATCTGGAGAGTTTGATAAGGCATACAGAGTCATTAAACTAATAAAAGGCGGCAGAATTTTTGTAAATGGGAAACCTGTGAGAAATCCTGAATTCTCAGTTAAAACAAATGATAAAATAGAAGTTTGGGAGGATAAGGGGAAAAAGGAATTGAAACTAAAGCCCTTTGTTTATATTATTTTCAACAAACCCGCTGGATATATTTGCCAGAAATCAAATAATGAGGATACTGTTTATAACCTAATTGATCGGATAAAGGAAATAGACGAGGAAACTAAGAAAACCCTTTTTGTAGTTGGTAGACTTGATAGGGATACAGAAGGTTTGCTTCTCATTACAAATGATGGACGCATTGGAAATGATTTAGTGAAACCAGAGAAACACATTACAAAAACATATTTGGTGGAAACTGAAAATGTTTTAACTGAGACCGACTTGTCAAGATTAAAAAATGGTGTGGTTATATGTTTAGAAGATGGCAAGCATAACGTCAAAGCAGTCGGAACAAAATTACTTGGAGAGAAGTCAGCAGAAGTTGTGATAGATGAGGGGAAGAAAAGGCAGATCAGGTTGATGTTTGAGGTTATAGGGAACAGAGTTGCTTATTTGAAAAGGGTTGCTATAGGGAAATTGAGGTTAGAAGATATTGATTTTGGTGGAAAGAATTATATTGTTTTTGATAGGAAAACTCTTCAGGTTAAATTAGGAATAGGTGAATAGATCAGCTTATAAAATTAATCTCTAATACTGATCATGGTCTCAGTAACAGATCTTGGAGAACGCACAATAAGCTACCTTAGAAAGTATGTTTTTTCTGGTGGGAAAACAGAATATTCCGAAGGTGATGGACCTTTAGCTCCAACAAGACAAGCTGATTTTGAATCTACTCAAATGGGATTGACCACTGTTGATAGGTCGTGGGTTCGTGACCGCGTTCTTGGTTGGGTTAGAGATTCTGAAGAGTATGTAATCATAGATATTGCTGCTGGTTTTGGAAGTGGGTATGAACGAGAGCTTGCTCAACGATTCCCACATTCACAAATCTATATGGTAGATAGTTTTCCTGAAGGTCTGACAGAGAAATCCCCAACAATGCTTCATCGCTTTCCCGCAGACCTAGTCTTTTCTTCTCATCCAGCCATTGATGATCCAACAGAACGTATGAATGCCATGCTACAAGCAAATGGTTATAGAAACATCCGTTATATATATCGCCATTTATTTAATGGTGGAACAGGAACACAGCTTCCCGAACTCGATTCTATAACAAGAGGTCGCCACGTCCTTGTAACTGGTATTTGTAATCCGGGGGATATTAGTTTAGTAACTGCTAGAGAAGCCGCATATCACGGTGCTGAGGAGTGTTATATAGTACCTGCTGGATTAGAGTGTGTGCATCCGTATCATGCAGCACAGTTTTTTCAAGGTACAAATGGAATGCTTTCTGACGAAGAACGCAATGTTTTAGTTAGTTTGAACAGCGCTGCCAATTCTGCTGAACACGAAGAACAAACAAGAATAACAGTAAAACAAGCGTTCATTCTTGGGCTTGTACAAAGACTAACAAAGTACTTTACTCCAACAGTTTATCGTTATTCTAATCCGGATAATCTCTACACCGAGCTAGACCACTTGGTTGCAGGTATTCAAACTGTTGTCATGGATAGATCAACAGCTGTAATGCCAGAAAGTCATAAACAAACACTCATACATAAAATAGTTGGGGGAACTGAAACCTTCTCTTTGGATGGTATCGTTGTTGCTAGATTAGATTAGAATTTTTCCATTCTTGATTTCAAACTTTTAATACATTCCCCAATAAAAACGAGCTTCTTTTCTCCTTCCATCTCTTCCAAATCCCATCTACCGGCAACATGGTTTACAAGGATAGATTTCCCATCTAAATTTACAAAACCTTTGAGCCTGTAAACTTCTTTTGGTATATTTTTCAGGAAGTTTTCTAATTCTTCTTTTGTAAATTTCTTTTTTGTTTCTATAACAAACGACTCCATCTTTGTGTGTTCTGTTTTTTTGTGCAGTTTCCTTTCTCTGTGTTCGATCTCAAGAGAGAATAACAAATCAATATCTATGTCGCAATTTTTTGTTCTGAATATGTGCGCCTTTTGGTTTATTTCTTTTATTTTATTTTCAATTTCTTTTATCTGACTTTTCTTTACAAGATCAATCTTATTTAACAAAACAACATCCGCAACCTGTATCTGCGCTTCTCCCACCCTTCCTATGCTTGGAAACCGGACAATAGAATCTGCATCGACAACAATTATAACAGTATCTAATTTTACTTCTTTCAAATTCTCTTCAACATCAAAAACAATTGCGTCTGGTTCAGCTACCCCTGTAGTCTCTACAATTATGATTTCGGGTTTGTATTTTGATATAATTTCTTTTATGGCCGCTTCAAACTCGCCTGTCAAAGAACAACATACACAACCACCGGTTAATTCTTGTATATCGACGTTTTTTCCTTTTACTATTTGTGTGTCTATTGAAACTTCTCCGAACTCGTTCATCAAGACAGCAAACTTTCTGTCAAGATTTTCAATTATTTTTCTGAGTAAAGTTGTCTTGCCTGCTCCCAGATAGCCAGAAATTATTGCAATTGGGGTTTTCATAATGCTTTTTCCTCTAACATCCACTTGGCGAATTTTTCAACTGCTTTTGCCCTATGAGAGATTTTATTTTTTTCTAAATCAGATATTTTACAAAAAGGTACTCGGTGACCTTCCGGTATAAATATTCTATCATACGGCAGCGATTCGTGACCACCATCGTATACTTTCTCTGATATTTTTCCGTTTACAATACCACTAAATAGGTTGTGGCTTTTCTGATCTATATAACAAACCATTGCTTTGAAGTATGCCTCTCTGTTTTTACCTTCTATTTTTTTCATTATACCATCAAATCCCAACTCTGTAAAAACTTTCTTTGGGAATGGTCCCGGAAAATTATCAAAGGCTTTAAAAAATAGACCAGAATCGTCAACTATAAGTGGTTTCTTTAACACAGAATATGCGTGCTTTGCTTTGGAAAGGCATCTTTCTTCTAATGTTGTTCCTTCCTCCTTCGTATCAAATATCGATTGCGATGCTCGTATATTATATTTGCTGAGTATGTCCTTTATTTCGATAAATTTTCCTTGGTTAGATGTGACTACTGTGATTTGCATAGAATTAGTATCAGAACTTGTTATTTAACCCTTTACATTCCCAATAGGAACCAATTTACAAACTTTCTTGGAAATACCTGCATTGTGCGCAGATTCTATGACTTCATCAATATCTTTGTAAGCTCCACCAGCTTCCTCTGCAAGACCTGACATTGTTACAGATTTAACATAAATTCCTCTTTTCTCCATATCTTTCTGAAGTTGGTCGCCTCTCCACATTCTTTTTGCAGCCATCCTGGACATTGTCCTCCCAGAACCGTGACAAGTACTTCCGAACGTCTCTTCTTCAGCTTTTTTTGTGCCGACTAAAAGATAGGAACCGGTTTCCATAAGTCAACACCTCCACTTTTATTTATTTTTAGATTTGCTTATTTAAATTAGAACATTAGACATACACACGACTACAAACTTACACCTTAACAACCTTATCGCACAACTGCGCAATTTCTGCACGCACTTCTTTATTGGTTTCGCCTTCCAAAGAAACAAGTATACCGCTTACATTATTATTCCTCATTTTTGTCAATATGTTGTGGACAAACTTTGCAAAAACATCTGGTTTATTGTGGATCAACATGCTTGTCACAGAATCTATGAAAACAAACCTGTCATCTTTGTTATTCATGCGCTTATTCAGGCAGATTGATATGTTTGTTAGGTTGCTGGGACCTTCGAGATGCATAACGTTTCTAGTACTGTCCGCTTTCACTCCCTGGCTGTTGCAGAGGCAGCAAAAGATGAACAGATTTTTGGTGTCTATTCCATTTTTTTGGTATAAATTCAATAAATTAGAGCATGGTCTGCTTGCTGAGAGGATTGAACCTTTATTATTTTTTGCCATTATCTTAACAGAACCAATCCCCGTATTCAGGGACTTTTCTACAGATGTTTCAAGAAGCACAATAGACCCTTCTGGAAGGTCTCCAAAAACCTCTTTTAGCAGGGCGTCATCGCTCATACCTTAACCTCAATTGTCTTGTCTGTCTGCGCAGTAATATTCTGAACAAATGTGTTATGCGAAAGGTCTTTTGCCACATTTAGTATGAGGACGGTGTCTTTTTCGTCGTTTATATGTCTCATCAAAAATTCAAAGAATCTAAGTATTTCAGATATCGGCTTGTGCAAAGCAAGTGTAGTTAACGAGTCTATGAAGATGAACTTCTGGCCTTTTATTTGGTCAAGCGAAGTGTATATTGCCCTTACCAGCTCATCAACATCCAATTCAGGGGAAATATGCACGCACCCTTTATATTTTTCTTGCGTGTCTTTTGATGCAGCAGAGGCAATATCTATGAAAATTATCTTGTTAAGGTTTATGCCTTGTTTTTCGAGCAGGGAAGAAATATTTTTGAATGGTCTCTGAATGCTGATATACACGCCGCCTAAATCTTTTTTCTGCAATTCTTTTATGATTTTAATTATTTTTTCCGAATAGGAGTTTGCATCCAGTTCGAGCAGGATGCTCATTCCTTCCCCTGTTTTTAAAAATTCGTTCAATGAAGATTCCAGTTGTTCCATGTTCAAATCCCTATTTTTTGAATGCCTGCCCGATTTTTACTCCGTCTTTCTCCACTTCAAACTGCCAGATATTTTTGCTGTGGGCAGCGCCACGCATCTTCAATATATTCAGCAATTTCGCCACGGATTGTGCTCTTTCCACATATCTTAACAGTATTATCCCATCGACAATTGAGCTTAGACGTAATTCGCTTGATGAACCGCTTCCAAGCAATTGCCCTGACTCTGCGCCAAAGGCCTCCTCTGACAAATAAGTTAGCAGGGATGTTGTGCCCATTGTTTTCATAAAGCCTGAAAACTGAATTAAAAATTCACGCACTTTGATTTTATTCATGGTCGCTGATTCCAAAGAAGATACAGAATCAATAACCACTCTGCTGGCGCCTGTTTTATTCTCGGCATTTATTATTTGATAAAGAAGTTTATCAGGATTTACATCCATCAAATCAGGGTTAACAAAAACAAGCTTGCCGCTTTTTTCATACTTCTCCAAATCCCAACCATGCGCCAGCGCAGTTTTTTTTATTTGGCTCGAAGATTCTTCCAAGGCAACATAAATCCCGCTCTCCCCTTTTTTGAGCCCTTCAATCAAAAACTGCAGCCCAAAAGTGGTTTTTCCTGAACCTGTATTTCCTGCAACCATTATAACATGGCCCTGAGGAAATCCATCATTGCCACCATCGCAAAGAGCATCTAATTCTTTTATTCCAGAACTTAATCTATTCTTAAATTCTGTTGTGGCGACACTTCTATTTATGGGGATTTTTGGATAAAGCAGAAGGCCTGATGAAGTGATATCAAAAATAACTGACCCTGTTCTGAATTCAATGCCACGCATTTTAATAATCCGCAAATTTCTTATTATCTGGTTTTCACCAATGACATTACTTAATATTATAATCCCGTCTGAAACAAACTCTTCCACACCATAGGCAGAGTATTTGTCTATTTCAGGAGCTTCGCTGGTCAAGATTGTTGTGCATCCGAGTGTTGCCAGAACTTTTTTAAGTTCAAAAATAAATTGCCTTATTTTGGCTTTGTCATTTATTGTATATAGAATCGCAGTGATAGAATCAATAACAACTCGTTTGGCATTATTTTCTTTGACCTGTTTTTCTACATAGCGCAGGATTGATTGCGGATCAACTACCCCCTGATTCAAACCTAAACCTTCTTTGATGTCAATCAGCCTTATTTTTTCTTGATCTATTATTTTTCTGTCATAAAATTTCATTGATTCTATATTTTTCACAGCCGTAAAAAGAGGTTCAGTGATAGAAATATAAATCCCGTTCTCCCCATGTTTTGCGCCATCAAACAGCCATTGAAATGAGAAGATGGTTTTGCCTGTTCCTGATGTCCCTGAAAGAAGTGTTAAAATATGATTAGGAAGACCGCCATTAAGAACTTCGTCTAATCCGGGAATGCCGGTCTTTTGCTGGATTACTGACATTCCTTCTCCTGGAAAGCGTACCCCCCCCAGTTTGGGTGTCTAATTCAGCTTTGGTTTTTACCATATGTAAATATATTGGCTGAGGTTGTTTAAAAAGATTAGATTCGATTTTTGTAAACTCAACAGGAGCTCAAAACCTTAAGGGTCGCCTCATATTATTCGGGCTTCCACTTAATGGTTTTGGGTTTCGCTTTTTCTAGTTGGCTAGCTCAGCCTCCGCTTCCACTTGGAAAGGGGGTCACAAGAGGCTTCCGCCTTCTTCGACCCCTGTCAGCCCCAATCAAAAATGGTATCTCAAAACATAGGGCGAGGCTCATCAGGGGTCTCTAGCTCAAAGGAGGAAAGTATATGTTATCAATAAGAAATCCAACAAAGGGGGAAATAATAGAGGCGTTAATCAGATACCAAAATGGAGAGGAGTTAACAGACAGGGATCTCTGGATTTTGGAAGAATGTGAAGATGAAGAATTTGATGAATTCGAGAGCATTTTTGAAATAGAGGAATAGCGGAACGCTACCCTCTAATAAAGTTTATAATCGAGAAAAGGAGAAGATATTATATGGAATTAAATCTGGACATTAGAAAATTGGTAGATGAAAATGAAGACGCTGGAACATGTTCATGGATAGTTTGCAATTGGAAAAACGTTACAGACGACTTTAGGCTCCTATTTGATAAACTCCAAGAAATTTCCAATTCAAAAAAATACAAAACATCAGAACTAATATCTAAAGAAGTTGGTTGTTCAGAAGACCACATTCTGGATATCTATAGAGGACGAACTCAATGGGTTAGTTTGAATGTATTAATTAGTTTGTGTAAACTCCTAAATAAATTTGGTTACAATTTAGATTTTTCAGAAATATCTAACAAAATAGAGAAGTTGAAGCCTAACACAACATCAAAAAAGATCGTAAACGCCGTCAAATTTTTAGATGAGAAATTGGCTGAATTTTGTGGTGTCGTAGCCGCAGATGGTACTGTTGGGATGCAAATAATAGCTGAGTCTGAAAATGAGGATTCATTAAAAGAGGCTGAAGATCTGTTAAAAACAAAATTAAATCTCCTGACAAACAGAATAAAAAGAAACAACAGTAACCTATATCAACTGACATTTTATGTGACAGAAAAAACAAAAAGTGATGCCATCAAACTAGTTAAGGCTCATAAAATAACGTATTCAGCTAGTTATATTATAGGATTTGTAGACAGCCAAAAATCAAACATGGAATACTTGAAAACACTGATAGCCGAACTTTTTGACATAAGTGTGACTGTAAAAGAAAATGGAAACGGAAAATATTTTACTATATTCTTCAAAAACAAAATAGTGTCCAGATATCTAAGACGTATATTTGATTTTCCCGTTGGGGATAAGTCTCATACAATCGATTCTCCAAGTCTGATAAAAGATGCCCCAATAGACATTCAAAGGGCTTTTGTACGTGGGTTTGTGCAGTTTGACGGCACTGTAAAAATGAAAGGAAATGTAGCAATAACAACTTATAGTGAAAGTTTGATTAACTTTTTTACTTCTGTCTTATCGAAAGACAACTTACCTTTCAATGCTACCAAAAGAACTACAGGAGGATTTGATATAGAATCGAGTAAGATTATACCAGAGGAAGGGTGGTTAAAATATTTCATTCCAAACACATTCAAGTGGCAAAGACTGCATGAAGTTATTTTTGGATATACAACAAAAACAGAAAATATTCAGCAAGCTATGGAAATATTGAAACATTCTTATCCGCTTAATTCCAACAGTACAACGACTATGAAAGATGTTATGTTGAAGTCTATGGAACTCAGCGAATTTTCAATAAAGGAAATTGCAGATAGACTTAAAGTGAATTATAAAACAGCTGAAGTCTTTTTAAAAAATCTTGTTAAAATGAACATTCTGAAAGCCCAGTATGTTTCAAAATTAGACAAATTCAAAAAACTTTCAAATGTTTACACATACAATGAAAACATAGATGAGTGGAGATTACCAAAACTGGTTTGATCATCCCTTAATGTTGCCTATAGGAATTAGTTTCGCTACTTTCATTGAGATACCAGCTTGATGAACCGACTCAACAACTTCGTCTATCGATTTATATGCTGCTCCTGCTTCCTCCGCCAACCCTGAAAAACTAACAGACTTCACAATTATCCCTCTTTTTTCCATGTCTTTTTGCAATTGGTCTCCTCTAAACATTCTCTTTGCTTGATTTCTGGACATTGTTCGTCCAGAACCATGGCAGGTAGAGCCAAAGGTTTCCTCTTCAGCTTTCTTGGTTCCAACTAAGAGATAAGATCCCGTTTCCATAGACCCACCGAGTATAATTGGTTGACCATCGTCTCTGTAAATCTTTGGTATTTCTACTCTTCCAGGACCCAGGCTTCTTGTTGCGCCTTTTCTATGGACAAGAACTTTTTTCTTTTTCCCGTCAACAACATATTCTTCAATTTTAGCTGTGTTATGCGCAACATCATATACTTGTCTCAATCCCAAACTTTCAGGAGATTGTTTGAAAACATCAGAAAAAACTTCCCTTATTCTGTGCAAAATAACTTGCCTGTTTGCGAAGCTCATGTTAATTCCAGTTTGCATTGCTTTGAAGTAATCCTGACCTTCAGGTGAATTAAAAGGAGCGCATGCAAGCTCCCTGTCCAATATTTTTATTTTGTATTTTGATTCCATAACAGACAAAAATTTAGTCAAATAATCTGTAGCTACCTGATGTCCATAACCTCTTGATCCGCAGTGGAACATCAAAACAATTTGGTCTGGGAAAATTCCCCATTTTTTTGCAATTTCTTTATCAATAATATTTTCTGGTAAGACCCTTTGGATCTCTAAATAGTGGTTTCCAGACCCTAGCGTACCAATCTGATCTTTTCCTCTTTGAATAGCCCTATCAGAGACCTTAGACACATCTGCTCCTTTCATTCTTCCATTTTCTTCTGTTCTTTCAAGATCTTCTTCCCAACCATAACCATTTTTAACACACCATTCTGCACCTAATTCTACAACTTCCTTGAATTGTTGTGCGGTTAATTTAACAAAACCAGATGAGCCAACACCTGCAGGGACTTTGTCGTATAGTTTGTTCACTAAAGTTTTCAGATGTGGTTGAACATCCTTGAAGGTAAGGTTGGTTAAAACTAATCTCATTCCGCAATTTATGTCAAAACCAATTCCACCAGGAGAGATTACACCTTCTTCTAAGTCAAATGCAGCCACACCTCCTATTGGAAAACCGTAGCCCCAGTGACCATCTGGCATGCAGTATGCGGCTTTTTGTAGTCCAGGCAAAGTTGCAACATTTGTTATTTGGTCAAAAACTCCTGGATCCATTTCGTCAACAAGTTTTTTGGATGCAACAATCCTTGCAGGTACACGCATGCCTTGTTTGTGGGTTTTAGGGATTTCCCAGATATAGGGTGTGATTTGTTTTAATTCTTTAGGTTTTTCAATCCTTATTTTTGATACTTCTTCGTCCATAGGGTAAATAGTGGATTTGATAATTATAAATGATTTGAGTATAGGAAGACTCCAATTAATTCAGGATAGCACAGGACAGGATAGGCTTATAAGTTATACTACTATTTAATGGTGATATGTTTAAGAAAATATGTGCATCTCTTCTAGCTCTAACCATGAGCTGTGCTGCTCCAGGCGCTGAGAGGGATTATACAAGGGAAGCTAGGTTAAGGCCGCCGGATTTGGATCATCCTGTAGATGTGAATACAGATTATACACTGGCGTTATCAGAATCAATTGGTTACTTGGGTGAGAAAGCAGGCAAGCATGCAGACAAGTATGCGTTTACAAGGGCTGGGAAGGCTGTGGCGACACTGTGGCTTCATAGTGCAATATCTTATTGGTCGCATGAAATGGCGCATGCATACAATGTACCGCTAGAAGAGTCTAGAGGATGGGAACTTGAAGGTGGAAAAAATAATGCAGGGTTTCCAAAAGTAGATTTTAAAGGCGGGACAACAACACTGGACAATGATCTTGCTTCTGTTGTTGGCGGATTAAATCAGAGCGAGTCAAATGCCAGAGAACTATGGAACAGGACAGATACAATAACATTGGACAGGGCTATGGCTTTTCTGGCCTTCAAATTGGATGATTCCACTTACAATATCAGGGCTGCGCATGACGAGGACGATGAATTCTTCAGGATAAGATTCTTTAATAGTATTCCTGGAGAAAATGAATATCTTTATGCCCCAACCATTCCAAGGGAGGCTACAACAAACGATCTGAACAAGACAGGGGTAATTTTTGAATATTTGGGACTTCCTTTAGGTCATGGTTCGAAAGAAATAGAGAGGAGGGCTAGGGTTGCTGATTTGGCCACAGCGAGAACATGGGAAAGTTTGTGGGCTGTTGGGAAATATTTGGCAACCGGTCAGAGAACAATCAAACCATTGGAATTTGATATTGCTGATCACAAATTTGTGCCCCCAAACGTTGGAAGCTACCTTACACCTAGGGGTGTATTTTACAATGCGGATTTTGGTGTTGATGGTAACAGGGTTTCTGTTGGAAGGAATGTAGATTTCCCTGACTGGAGGATTGGTGTTGGTTTAGGTGAGAGGGAAGTTGGTGGGTTTTCTGTTGCTCCGTTTGGCGCATTTAATTATATCAATGGGGAAAGGGGGTTCACTGCTGGCACTGATATTGTTTTTGAACTTGGTAAAAATGCGTCTCTTGTATTTACTTTACAAAGGTCTGAGGACGATATTATAGAAAACATTGTAAAGGTTGTTAAAGATGGAACAGGTGTGCAAGCTGGTTTGAGGGTCAAGTGGTAGATTATCTTTTGCCTCTAACCTCTTCTTCTATTTCATGGATGTCATTGGATGCCTCATCGAAGTTGCTTAGAGCTTTTAAACGGTCTTTCTCTGACATGTACATACCATTATAGATTAAATAGGTTGGCATTCCTTTTCTACCCATCCTACTTTCAGATATAAAGCCGCCCTTAAGAATAACCCAAGGTGCTAATCTATGTCCAGAAAAACTAAACCTAGATGCTTTTATTGCAGATTCTATAGCAGCTCTGGGATTTTCTCCCCCAGTTTCTGAGTAGGAAAAATCTCTGGCTTTTTCATTTTCATCTAACCATCTTGTTGCAGAGTTTCCTGATGGATTACTATCGTCTGTATACCAGTCCATAAAATTGTCAAAGAATCTTCCGGCATCTAAAATTGCAGCCCCAAAACCGCGTTGACCTATAACTGTTCGCTTTAGAACACAAACATCGATCCCAAATCCACCAACATTCGCTCCTACAACTCTATCAAATCCTAAACCACCCCTTCTAACACCACTCATTATAGATTCTGCGCCCTGTTTTAGTTCTTGTTCGTATGTTGGAGTAAATGCGCCCGGTATATGTATTTCAACATGATAAACTGGTTTTTCTGGATGTTCAAATAAAGCGTAGCCTTTAAGGCATCTATGAATCGTTAGAGGGTTTTTAAAAACAGGGTCACGGACAGGGAGAACTATCCTTGTTGGATCTCTGTCAAAATCAGTGAAGTCTGTACCAACTAAACTATGAATCTCTGTCACATCGCCCATAGCTTCTGCAACAGATATAGGAACTTCTATATATCCTTTCTCTTTTTTACCGGAATGATATCTATATTCCACAACTACTTCTAAACATCCACCCATATCTAGACTTGGTCTTTTGTTTCTATGAGACCAAACATGACCGTCACGGCCTTCAAAGCCATATTCAGGTGTTTTTGGTTTACCGTCCACCTTTCCTATTGTTCTAAAATAAGGTTCTAGATTCCCACGATTTAAAAAAAGCCAATTTGCATCTGATTCGTAGTCTTCTCCTCTAGTTGGATATGACCTTGCCGATATTGCTTTTACAGTTAACATGGTATAGATAAGAGTGTAAAGCTTTAAATATACTACTATACAGTAAATAGCTTGTTTGTATGATCATTATTGACCTGGAGACTACTGGATTGGATTATCATAAAAATGCTATTATTAACAGACTCTACGAATATAAAGGGCCTAAGAGAAATAGTATATTTACTAAAGAAGTTAGGCATAAAAACAACAAAAATATCTAAAGATAGAAACTGTTACTATGTTTCAATATCTAACATAGATGGATTAGAAAAGTTCTATAAATATATAGGGTTTTCTATTCAAAGAAAGTTTAAAAGACTGGAAAGCATAATTAGGCAATATCGTGGTGGTAAGATGAGTGAAGATATGAAAAGTCATGGTATCCATCTTGGGCTTATATAATTCTAGAGAACCTAGAGTTAAGGCTAACCAGATGGGAACCGCAGATACGCAACGAAGAGCGGCAAGCTTCCTTGGGAAGGACATTTAAATGGAACAGAGAAGATGAAAGACTTCCTAAAATGGTGTTTACAAGGGAAAGATGTGAACGAAGTTTCTGTTTATGCTTTGTCAACAGAAAATCTTAGAAGAAGTAAGGAAGAGTTGGATTATTTGTGGAAGATTTATACAGCGAAATTGAGTAATTTGTTAGCAGACCCCACAATCAAGGAAAACGATGTGAAGGTTAATGTTGTTGGCGATTCCAATTTGTGGATTCCAGAAGTAAAAGATCTTGTGGAGAAAGTAAGGAAGGCCACTGAAAACAACAAATCAAGGAAATTAAATATACTGTTGGCTTATGGCTCACAATTTGAAATAAATAATGTTTTTAAAAGCCTGAATGGCCACAGACCGAAAAGCATTGATGAGATGTTAATGGTTAAAGACCCTGTGGATTTGTTGATAAGAACCGGCGGCCAGAGAAGGATGTCCAATTTCTTGCTCTATCAGTCTGCTTATGCTGAGCTTTATTTCACAGACACATTGTGGCCAGATTTTTCTAAACAAGAGTTTGACAAGGTTATTGATTGGTATTATCAGCAACAGAAGAATTTCGGCAAGTAAATTACTTTTTCCATTCAATTAATTTTCCAGCTTTTATTTCTATTGGATCTGCTTTTCCTAAACCAGTTATCTGGGACTTGTTTAAAATTGGAATGTGCTTAACTTCTAATAAATATTCCGGTATATACCATATTTCTTTTTCTGATGCTGTCCATCCAAGTTTGTCGAATCTTGACAAATTCACAGGCATAGAATATGATCTTAATGTTTTTTCCCCTTTGTCTGTTGTGTATTCATGGAAGTATGACATTACAAGTTCTCTAATGTTTTTGTAAATAGGTTCTCTATATCTAAGGACTGCATGATTTGTTTTTGAAATGGCACCCCAAAAATTATTTTTTTTGAAAACAGCAATCACATGATCGTAGTCTTTTTTATTTGATGTCAGATCTACAACCAACGGCTTGTGGCCATGGATTCTAAGGGTTGATGCAGCTAAAAGGGCTCCTTCAACACAATGCGCTTCTTTTTTTCTCAAAACCATTCTAGGAGATCTACATGTATCTCCATCTGGTTCAAAGTTTGTTTTGAGTTTGTTTAGGAAGTCTTGAATTTTTCTTGGTGTATTGAGTTTTTTTAAAACAGAAAGCTCTTGCTGATTAAAATCTGGCATATTTTAATTATCTTGCACAGTTCTATTTATGTACAAAAGGGATGTGGCTCTAATAATTCTTTACGACGAGGGAAAAAAGGTTTTAATTCAGTTTAGGGATTCTAAAGCGAAGATATTGCCTTTGTATTGGGGTATATTTGGCGGGGCGATTGAGAACGGCGAGACTCCAGAACAAGCTGTAAAAAGGGAGGCCTTTGAAGAGTTAAATTATAATTTGAAAAATCCAAAACTTATATTGACCCAGGAGTTCAAGGAAACCGACCACCACGGGACAAAGTATGTTTATGCTGAAAAATGCATTGATAAAGATGTTTTGCGTTTGCAAGAAGGACAGGACTGGGGTTGGTTTAAATTATCAGAAATCAAAGACCTAAAAATGGCAGACCACGATAAGCAACTTTTTGAACAGATAAAGGATAAAATTCAAGGAGCTAAATAAAATTATGGAAAAGCAGAGACCAAAAGTTGGGATGGGAATTCTGATTAGAAAAAACAATAAAGTTCTTTTTCTAAAAAGGGTTGGAGCGCATGGTCAGGGTACTTGGTGCCCCCCTGGAGGCCATCTAGAATTCGGTGAATCTTTTGAACAATGTGCTAGAAGAGAAACTTTGGAAGAAAGTGGTGTTGAAATTAAAAACATAAAGTTTGTGACTGTGACAAACGACATCCATGAGTCTGAAGGAAAACACTATATAACACTCATCATGGTTTCAGATTGGTCTTTTGGAGAACCAAAAATAATGGAGCCAGACAAGTGTGTGGAGATTGGCTGGTTTGATTGGAATAATTTACCACAACCATTATTTCTTCCGATTCAAAACTTGCTAAAACAAGGATATAATCCGTTTAAGTAGACTTCCTCTCAATCACATGTTCTGTAAATTGGTCGCCGCGCCAGATGTGCTTTGTTGTTGTGTATTTCCATTCTTGACCTAAAACATATTCAACTTTGAATCTTATGTAGGAGTCGTCAAATTTTGTCGGATTTACATGGCCTTTCAGCAAAGGGAATGGGTCAGTATGGAATCTGTGGATGATTTTTTCATTTTCTATTTTAAATTCAACAACAAGCCCCAACATCTCATCGTTTGCTCCAACGACTCTAACAAAATCTTGTACTGATCCTTTTACAAAACCAAGCTTGTCGTAGACATCTTTTAATCTGGAACTAAAAACTTCGTGCATTACATCGATTGCCTCAGCTTCTCCGTACCTTCTTTTCAGGGCCAAAACAACTGTTGTTAACCCATTATAAAATGCGGCATTATATTCTGGCATGTTAAACCACTTGGGATTCGAATTGTCTTCTATAATCTTGAAGTCTTCTTCTGTTTTCTTCTATTTCATCTTCTGTTAGCGACACATCTTCTGGTTTTAGTAGAAGGTGTTCTCTCGCAAAAACACCAATTTCGTATTCTGGTTGTCTTTCGAGAGATGCGGCGCGTCCTATAGATCTAAGGCTTTGTTTTGCTGATATCCTAACTAAATTCAATGCTCCAGTATTTAGAGCTGTAGACGAAAATAATTTTTCTGCTGAAGCTCCTGCTGTTCTGTATAATCTCTTCGCTGACTCGTCAGCTTTTACATACTGATCTAATACAGAAACAACTCCTTTTGGTAATATACCTTGAGCTAATTGGTCTTCATATCTTCCCAATATTCTTAGAACAACTTCTCTTCTTGCCATCACTATAATACTAGAACAAGGTTTTTATACCTTTCAGTTAGAATCAGGTAAAATCTCCTTCAACCCTTTGTAATGGCCAGCGCCAACAACAGCCACAACTATTTTATAGTTTTCAGAAAGTTTTCTTAAATTGGCCGCCATATACTGGTTTCTGTCTTCGACTAGAATTTTGTAGAGTTGAGGGAATGTGATTTTGAAAACTTGAAGGGCTTGGTCTATTATTTCTTCTGATGGGACTTTGGTTAAATCTATACTTTCTCCTCCGCCTTTACCTGTATACAAATAGAAAGACGCTGTCAAAGCGTATTTTATTAGTTTCAGTTTTTCTGAAAAACTCAGTCTCTTAAAACCAGCCAAAGTTTGCTCGATCTCTTGGTCAACAAAGTATACAGGAATGTTTTTTTCTATAGATGTTTCCACAGCTGTTAACATATCAGAACCTGGCATCACACCCACTATATCACCTACTTTTTCTTGAAGCTTTTTTAACAACTTGAAAATTAGGTTGGTTGTAAAACCGAGATTAGGAGCGGATGACTCTCCGGACTTCAGTGCTAGATAACGATTTTTATCCAATTCCACAGCCACACAATCTGGTTTTAGTTTTTCTATAGCTTCTTTGATTTTTTTGATGCTTTCTTCAGCGACGTGGGATGTAGGGATTAGAAAAATTGTCATATAATTTAGTATACAAAGGATTCCTTAATCGTGTCTCAGAGTGCATAGTTCATGAGATCGTGTGGCTTTGACACGAGAGATGTGCCACATCTCATGCGCTGAGGCACATGACATCTCAGCATACTTTATATAGGGAGATGCTGAAATCGTGGGTTTTAACTATTTAACATATATCTTTGTTTCTCTGCTTATCTTTAGTTTTTGTGTGCCATTCTGCAGCCAATAACCAGCTAGTGTGATTTTGTAAGAGGTATATGGGTTTGTTATGACTTCGAGGCCCACCTTCCTTTTGAAGGGATTTATTTTAATTCCGATTTTATGAGTGGAAGAGTATTCTCTTTTCTTAACTGTCATCAACACCTCAAGCCATTTGTGAATACTATGGCCTTGTGAGTTGATTTGCTTCATTTCCTCTTCTATGAAATCGACATCGTGGTGGGAAAGCTCTGGATACGGATCGAAATCCTGGCTGTAATCTGTATGACTGTGAAAGCCTCCGATTAGAGGGATGTTCATTGCGGATAAGGAGGACACGGCCCTTTTGTGAGCTAGATCATTACCATTAACAACCTGAGAAGGCTTCCTATCAGAAGTTTGCAGAGGATAAACAGTATTGATCGAAATTACAGGCTTTTTCTTACCTCTTACTTTCTTTAAGATAGGACGACCTGCAATAAAACCGTTGGTTTCCCTGTTATAGACCTCAATAGCAGAAGCGGCTAATGTTTTCAAGGTTTTTGGGTTGAAGCATATATCGTACATAAGGAACACCTAATTTGGTATATAACAGTGTTATATAACCACCTGTCAATTTTCAGAGCTGCTACTTCTGTGATACCAAACAATATAAACTCAATCAATCTGTTTTGGCTTTTCTGTTATTTTTGGGTGACACAAATCATCATATAACAGTGTTTTATACGACAATTGTTTTTAGGAATTCGTATAGAGACAAATATAACAATGTTATGTTTGTATATTTTACTTCCTGCACAAATAATAACATGAACCCAATAATCCTTACTCACGCAGACACAGACGGAATTTGTTCTGGAGCACTGCTAAAAAAGGTTTATCCGCAAGCCGAAGTATTTTTTACAAAACCCGTATCCTTGCTGGCCGACTTGGAATTTGTTAAAAGGAAAGAAATTCTTATCTCTGACATAGCTATCAATAAAAGGGACGCGAAAAAGATATTTGACTTTATCAACAAAAAAGGCCTTAATGTAATGTGGTTTGACCACCATCCTTTGCCTTCCAACATCAAAGAAACAGATATCAAAGGTTTCAATTATATATCATCTGATGCGAGCACATCTGAAAATGTTTTCAGGTATTTTGAGAACAAGGTGTTGGAAACTGACAAAGTCAGTTTCGTCCCTTTAAAGCCGGAAGATGTGTGGCTAGCAATATACGGTGCAATAGGAGATTATGAAACAGAAACAACCTTTGTCAAAAAACATTTGCTAAATTGGGATATGAGAGCCCTTTACTTCGAGGCTTCAAGCCTTGTTTTAGGAATTAAAGATGAAAAGTTTGATAATTACAATGCTAAAAGGGCCATTGTAAATATTTTGTCTTCTGGGAAGAATCCTTCAGAGATTCCCGGTTTGGTTTTGTCCGCAAAAAATGTAATCAAAAGGGAATTTGTTTTGTACGAGTTGATAAAAAGTAATGTTCAGGTTTTTGAAAATATAGGCTATGTGACTAGAATCCCCCACTTCGGTTTTAGGGGGCCGTCAGCTCTTTTTTCAGCAACGGCGACTAAAAAGCCGTTGGGTCTATGTGTTTTCACAACTGAAAGGTATATTGATATAACAATGAGAAGCCCGAACAAGGGAATTCCTTTAAATCTGCTTGCGGAAACAGCAGCGGAAGAAGTTGGCGGTTCTGGTGGCGGCCATCCTACAGCAGCTGGCGCTAGAATCCCACCAAACACGTTGGAAAAGTTTTTAGAAAAAATAAACCAACTTCTATCAAAGTATATTTAGTTCATTTATTTTTGAAAACCGAGAAATATAGGGAGTGGTTTGGCAACAGCTTATTGTATATAACTGTCTTGAAGGCTTTTTTGCTTGGTTCATTTGGATTCACAAAGGTTTTCTTGTTTTTCATGTTTTGTATGCCATCAACCACAACCAAAACTTTGTTACATTTTATTTGGTGGGTTCTGTCTGACAAAATTTCATCCATTATATCGGAGATTTTATTTTTAATGTCTTTGATTTTCAGTCCATCTTTTTTCATGAACTTTTTGACTCCTCTATGGAAATCGATTTTAACTTTCATATTATTACTTATTTAGCCTGGATTTATATTAAACGCCGAGGCCAGGATTTTCTTTACCCAAGCGATTATTATATAGTTTCTTTGGGATCTGCATCTCTTCTCTATGCGAAGATGCAGAGATGTCTCGTGTCTGCGAGACACGATCTCAACACTTTCTTTTTAAAGAAAGGACTGATATTCGAACCTGGAAGTCCTTTCGGACGCTAGTTTTCTTTGGTTATACCTTTTCTTTTGTAAAAGAAAAGGGTATACTTCGAGACTAGTGCATTACCGTTCTGCCACCTCGGCTTACTATATAAGCAATGTTCTAAAATATAATAAACGACAATTAAAAGATTAAACACAATTAGAGAACTATGACATCGAAAATCACTGAAAGAATAAGGTTATTCAAAATGGTGCGAGATATACCCTATTTCATTGCTATTAATGAAGGGGAACAAGGCTATGAATGTGTAACAAAACCGGAGATGTTGTCGAGGCTCCTTCAAGGTGTAGGTCTAAAGACAAGGGATATTGTTTGTTATTTTAGATGGGAAGATCTGGGATTACCAAAACAACTTTTGAAACTTCCCCATGAGGATCCGGAAACTCACGGTTATATTGAAGTTTTGGTACCCGAAACAGAAAAATGGGTTAAGGTTGATCCAAATTGGGACAACAAAATAAAGCACCCTAAAATAATAATTGCTGAATGGGATGGATTGACGGATACAAAATTAGCTGTTACACCAACAAAAACTTTATCTCCAGAAGAAAGCTCTGCCTTTAATGCTCAGGATGTTGGTGAAGAAAGGGAAAACTACATGGAGAGAAATAAAGAATTTTTTGAAGCGCTTAACAAATGGTTGGAATCTGTTCGCAAGCATCTATAAACTTTTCAAAGTCTTTTCCTTGTTTTACTATCCTTACAATATCAGATGGGGCCTCTAAAACTTCGAAAACCTCATCCCAATTTTCTTTTATCCTCACCATTGCTACATAAGGATTTTCTTTTGTTGCAAACGGCTTATTATCATATCTATAATCAGCATTTATCCATATTCCACCAGTGTTCAAAATACTTTTAATATCTCTAAACACTTTGTTGAGATCGCCTTCAACCTCATAAAGCATGTTGCTAGTCCATATAACATCTGCTTTTAATTTAACTTTGTCCAACTCCAAAACGCTTCCTTTTATAAGACTAATTTTTGTTCCTCTACTCTTTAACTTTTTATAAACATTCTCTAACTCCAATCTATTTTTCATGCTTTCTGGTAAATAGCAGGCCAATTGCCACTTCAAATCTGGTTTTTGTATGTCGATGCCTATTGCTTTTGAAACATTTGCCTTTTTGATCATGTAATGTTTTAATGAAGAATCCATGTCTATGTGGGAACTATCTGTATTTAGCGACATTAAACCCAATCCAATACTTGCTCCCAAATCAATTACTGTAGAAGGCTTGTTAACTATTGCAAGAATTATTTGCATAAACGCATAGCGTTCAATAACATTTGTAGAAGCGTAATTGGTTTGGCAGAGTTTTATTATTTTATCTGAATATCTAATCAAGTCCTTTTCTATTTTTCCTTTCTGATTTTCTTTATCATAATCAAAGTCAGTCAAGTATTGGAGAGATATGTAAATTAAATATGCGAGATGCTCTTCTGTTATATTGGGTCTTTTTTCTAAAATTTTCATTAAAATGCTTTTAAAATAGTCTTTGTTTGAAAGTTCAGATAAAGCAGAAAAAAAGTATCTTACTGGGTGGTCTTGTTCCCCATAACCCAAGTTCTTTATAGTACGATTTACTTTTATGATTTTTTCCGTATTTTTTTGAAAACTAGAATGTTTAGCAACTCCTATTTCAACATCTAGGTTATTCATGAGAATATTTAGAAAACAGCCTTTATCTACTTTCCCAGCCTTTTATGTGCCCTTAACGAAGGCCTTAGCTTTTCTGCGCCTTTGCCTTTGTGTAGAAGACCCCTTGATTTTTTGCCAGCGGAAGTCAATCCTCTGTGTACTCTTCCTTTATGCTGTGATTGGCATATCCAGTTCAATTCCTTGTCCTTTTGTATAGAAGGATGATGTTTATCAACAAGAATGACTTCATACCAATGGTTAACCCCATCTTCGCCAACCCAATAAGAATTAAGAACTTCTAAATTAGGGAATTTTCTCGCAGACCTTTCTTCTGCAATCACTTGCTTGGATTTCTTTGTTGTGAAAAACCTGCCTGCTTTAGATGGTTTTCTACCCGCCCCTATATCAGGCCTTTTCCTTCCACCACCCTTCAATCTTACTCTTACTACAATAATTCCTTGTTTCGCCTTATAACCAAGAGAGTGGGCTCTATCCAGTCTAGTGGGCCCTTCAATCTTTGTTACAGCGTCTTCAGCCCTCCATTTAGTAAGTCTCTCTTTGTAAATACTTCCGAGCCTTTCTTCTGGCTTTCTCCAAACGTCAAATTGCTTATACATAGTATAGGAAACTACACATCTTTTAGTTAGCAACATTATAAATGAGCTGCTATGTACATTAATACAGTAAATTATATAAATATAACTCCTAATTAAATAGAGTTGAAGCGTATGAAAGCAGCAATAAAACTCTTTATTGGATTAATTGTAGTGATTATAGGTTTAGCGCTATTCGTAGACTCTGTCTATGACTTCATTCCTGGTTTATCTATAAGGTGGTGGAACAACTTCCTTTTAGTCGCTAGCGGTGTAGTGCCTATACTTTTGATAATAGGTGGTGCTTTTGTTATTTGGTTAGAAATAGGTGAATTAAAAACATCAAGAGAGTTCTCAAAAGCTGCTTCAGCTCCAAAGCCACAGCCTGCTAAACCACAAACTTCTCAATTAATACAACCAAAAATAGAGCCTTCTAAGAAGTAATACTTTAATAAAAAACTATTTTAAAAGCAGCGGTTCTAAGGCTGCTCTATCCCTAAATCCAGGATATGTTTTTTCATTTATAACAATAGATGGTATTTGAGTGATGTTGTATAATTCCATCAAGGTTGCTATTGTCGGCTCATCTAGATCTGAATCAAAACTATAGGTTATAACACTCTCCGGGCTTTTTCTGTACAAATAGTCTAGAACATAACCCTGAAGCTCTGATTGTGTTTTTTGTGGTTCTTTTGTGTTTGAATAAAAGTAAAGGATTATATTTGCATCTAGTCCGCATTTCTCTTTTACGTCCTTGACAAGCATCCACTGCCTAATGGATATAAGGCTGTATTCTATTTTCAATGCAAGCGTTTGGGGGTTTGTCTTTCCCAAGGACTTTTCTAGCTCGTCTACCCTTGCGCCTAAATGGGCCCTATCCTTTGTTACCTTAAACACGTCTATATTGCAGATGTTTTTGGATACAAGATCTTGTTGTAAAGACAAGCTAAGTGTTTGCAGTTTAAGGTATGCAGCTGTATTTGTATAGCTGCTCAAGTTGGCTTCTGTAAGAATTTTACCTAAAAACAAACCTAAAAGAAAAATGAAGGACACGATAACTATAATGACTATGTATTTTACCTTGGTGATTGTGACGCTTGGCATAAAGTAAATTATTATGAGGAGTTAAATATCTTAGATTACCAGCCTTGCTTTGCTCTCCTCAGATGCTGGATAACAGAGATTACAGTCAATACATTTGTTATTATTGGATACACAAGCAAGAAGAATATGTAATCCCTGGCTCTTGCTACTCTCTTTCCTTTAGATTTTCTTCTACCTATTAGTATAATTATAATAGTGAGTGCTGCCGATGCTATCAGGAAAATTGTCTTATAGTCATAGAGGAAATTAAAATCGAAGCTCCTCCTGAAGATATCAGAAAAATCGAAACCAATTGCCTGGTAATACATAAAATCTGCAACTGCGCCACTATAGAGTCCGAAAAGGACTATACCCATGAAGATATTAACCAGTATAAGATTTACATAGTATATAGGAAGTGTGAATGAGCCCAATTCCCCATATTTAGAGTTAAAGATTATGTCAGAGTATTTTTTTGTGTTGCTGAAAAAACCTCTTAGCCAGCGTATCCTTTGTTTTGCGAGGCCTTTAATTGTGTGCGGTGTCTCTGTATAAACAATCCCATTGAAGGAATTCCTTATTTTGTATCCGTTTTTGATGTATCGAAGGGCTATCTCTATGTCTTCTGAAGGGTTGTTCTCTTCGAATCCGCCTAGTGATTTTAGTTCACTTGTTCTGTAGATAGCGAAGGCTGGGGTTATGAAATTCCCGTCTATGAAGTGGAATACTCTTTTGGTTATTGTGAATAACAGGTATTCTATATGCTGTGCCTTCTGAAGAATGTTTTTTGGCTTAGACACCCTAACTGTTCCCATTACAGCTCCCACATCCTTATTTTCAAGATAACTAATCATGTTCAGGATGGAATTCTTGGTTAAGTAGGAGTCTGCGTCCATGAAACCGACTAGGTTGGTTGTTGTGTGCTCAAGTCCCTTATTAAGGGCTGCTGCTTTGAAACCGCCATGTTTTTTTATAATGACTTTGACGTTCTTGAATTTGCTGGCTATTTCAACTGTCCTGTCTGCAGAACCATCATCGACTACTATCACCCTAAGCTTGTTTTTAGGGTAGTTCTGGCCTAGTATTGATTTAATTGCCTTTGCTATGTTTTTTTCTTCGTTGTATGCTGGAATTATTATGGAAACAGAAGGCCGTTTTCTAGCCTTGGGGTCTTTGAAAAACAGTCTTTTATTTGAGAAAAATGTTAATAGGTAGAATATCGAGTAGAATAGGAAAAAATATATTAGAATGTAATAGAAAATGTCTATGATTTCTAGCATATAATAGCTATCTATTTAATTGCTTAAAAGGCTATTAATGCTAGAATAGAATCATTTTTATTTACTTAACTAAACTCCAAATGCAAAACTCCTTTCTCAAACTTCTTGCTTGTAATCCTTTTATTTTCTGGTTTGGTTAATATTTTGAAGTAAGCTTTGTCACCAACAACAGCCTTTACTTCCACAGAACTTGGCATCTCCCTTATCTCTATATCGCTTGTTTTAACTTTAGGTAGCTCAAGATCAACAACCAGTTTATTTGAAATGTTTTTAATGTTAGCCTTTGGTTCTTCTGTTGTTTTTGGTGTTGCCCTTTTTACAGGCCTTTCAACAACCTGTCCTCCCCCCTCAAAACCCAACTCATCATAAACCTTTCTTTTCAACTGTGCCTTATCCACATCCCCAAAGGTTTGTATAGAAACTTTAGGCTGTCTGCCTCCAGATGTAATAATTTTTATAGAAAACCCTCTTCCATGTGTTCCTTTTTTAAACCAAGGCGACAGGTCTATAGCCTCAACTTGGTTCTCAAACATCTTATTAACTTCACTAAGTTGCTCAGCAAGCATATCAAATACTTCTGAGAAGATTTGTGAATCCTGTCCTACAGAAGCTCCGCAGTTAGGACAATATTTCCATCCTTTACCTGTATTTGCTCCACAACTATCACATTCAACCATAATATAGATCTTTGTATCATGCTTTTAAATAATGCTTTGTAGCGGCATAGCGGACCAACCCCCTTAAAGCAACTTATAGGTTAAAAACAATGCCTTTAACATGCAGAACTCCTGTAACATTTGTAAAGACAAGAGACCTTATTGTATCCACAAAAGTTATCCTATAGACAGGCCAAAAGACATTGAAAAAAGGGTAAAAGAAAAGTTGAAAAAGGATTTCTTCGGTCCCTCTTATTCTGTTTTTGTGGGACAGGAAGGATATCCACAAATAAATATTGGCCCGCTAGCTGGTTTGGAGGAAATAGCAAACTTAGATAACCCGGCTGCTTGGTTTGGAATGGGCTATCAACAGATAATAGAATTGCGTTCTATGCTCATCAGATCTAAACAACCGGAAAATATTTTTTCTAGAAGCAAATTTATTGAAGAAAACCAAGAGCTTGCATTGGCATCAAAACCAACAGACGTGGAGATGACTTTTAAAAAGGAGCCTGTTTACAGTTTTGTTTTGTCGGATTATTTGCAACCAATGGGGCCAACAGGTATATTAGAGAAACTAAAAATAACTGAAAACATAAAGATAGAGAGAAGGATTGAACACATAGCCAAGGATGATATAAAAGCTGTGGAAGCCGCATTCTTACTTTACAAAAACAACCAGGATGTTTACAAAATCACTACAATTTTGTCTGCCGGGATTTTGGGCGAGCATGATAACAAAAAACTTGTTCCTACTAGATGGTCGATTACTGGCGTTGACGACATAATTGGCAAACAATTAATAGAAAATATCAAGGACTGCCAGCAAACCTCAAACTATTTGGTTTTTGAATCAAGCTATATGGACAACCATTTCACGGTTTTGCTTATGCCCGGTAGTTGGGAATTTGAAAACTTTGAGGTCTGGGATCCTGGAAGCAATTGGCACTTCCCAACAGAAGGTAAAATTGTAGAGGAGTATGAGCCTTTTGACGGCCGCACAACTTATGCGGAGAAGCAGGCAGGCGGCTACTACGCGACCAGGCTGGCTGTTCTTGAATATCTTCAAAAAATTAAAAAACAAGCTAAAGTTGTTGTGTTTAGGGAGGTTGGACAAGGATATTCTGTGCCGCTTGGTGTATGGCTGGTAAGAGAAAACGTCAGAAATGCCATTAATCAGCAACCAAAAAGATTTTCAACTGAAAAAGAAGTTTTTGGTTATTTGAAACTTAGGCTGAAAATTGGTCTTGAAGATTACATTAAAAATAGCAGGGTTCTAAAGAGAAAAACAATATTCAGTTTTGTTTAAACAAAAACCAAAATAACAGAAACCACAATAGCAGACACTATAGATAATAGATGGATTAACCCACTTTTTTTATCTGTTTTATTTTTCAAAACACACCAACTGAAACAGGTTTCATACGCCGCCAAAAAAGCAAAGTATAGAGGGACAGCTAAAACAAGCCTGCTTACTCCTCCAAACTTATTTACAAGAAGAGTATACCAAACATATGCAGTTACTAAGAAAAATATAACACTGTATACTGCTCTTTTCGCTCTTTCTATTGTATTGATATTGCAGGTTTTTTTGTGTTTATATTTTTTTGCCATAAAACTATTCCTCTGGAAGTTTAATTCCTAAAATCCTTGATTCCCCGTCTTCCATGCTCACACCGTAAATTTGGTCAGCTGCTCGTACAACCTCATCGTTGTGTGAAATTACAATGAACTGTGCAAGCTTTGATTGCTTTTTAATCAAGTCCTTTAACTTGACTGAGTTTACTTTATCCAAAGCGGCATCTGCTTCATCTAAAATATAGAAAGGTGATGGTTTGTATCTTTGTATTGCGAAAAGGAATGCAATTGCAGTTAGCGCTTTCTCACCGCCTGACATCGAATCTATATTCAACAACCTTTTCCCAGAAGGCGATGCAGATATGACTAAACCAGAATCCAGGTTGTTCGGGTCTTGAAGCCTTATCTCAGCTTCACCTTTTGTCAGTTCCCTGAATATCTCCTTAAACTGCTTGTTCACTTTCTCTTGGGTTATTGAGAACACTTCTATCCTTTTCTTCTCTATTTCTATAACAGATTGTTCAACAGTGTTCTTTTCGTCCATTATTTTGTCGAATTTTTCTTTGAAAATATCGAAATCCTTTCTGATTGAATCAAACTCGTCTACTGCCTTGAGATTTATAGGCCCGAGTTTATCGATTTCTACAACTAAATATTTTTGTTTCTCTTTTAGCCGGTATTCTTTTTCTTCCTTTAATTTTGCAATATCTTTTTCGAAATCCTTATATCGTTCCCATTGAACCTTTATATTATCTTCTCTCGCTTCGAATCTGGCTCGGTTTATTTTGGCTTCGTTTAGTTTTTGGAGAAGTGTTAACCTGTTTTCATACGCTTCCTTTCTCTTCTCCCTGAATTTCTTCATCCTTTCGTCAAACCTTATTTGTTTGACCTCTGAGCTGATTGACTGGGTCTTTGTTTCCTGTTTGGATAATTTTTCTAATCCTATTTCTAAATCCTCTATTTCTTCTGTCAGGCTTCTGTTGACTCTATCTAAATCTTCTATTTCCTTGTAAAATCTGGATTCGCCACTAGACGCTTGTTTATAGTAACCTCCTGTTATCGCTCCGCTTGCCTCGAAAAGGTCGCCATCCAAAGTAACCATCCTAACTCTGTTTCCAGACTTCAAAATTGTATTGGCTGTGTCCGCATCCTTAACACAAGCAGTTGTTGCAAAAACATAATCTATAACAGCCCTGTACTCAGGTTTCGATTGAATTAGGTTGGACATCCAGTTTATTGCGGCTTTAGGCAAGGATATTGTAACAGAGGATTTTAATTTGTCTAGAGGGAGGAAGCGTGCCCTACCAATTCTATTTTCTTTTAAATGTTTTACACATTTCACACCGACATCTGATGTTGTAACAACAATATCATTAAGATGCGACCCTCCAGCCACTTGGATAGCAACATTATACTCAGATTTGTAAGATATAATGTCTGCCAATACACCTTTCACCCCAGAAAAGTCTTTTAAATGAGAAATAAAAGACCTGCCGCCTCTCTCTCTTGATATTGCTTCTCTTATTCTTTCAATCTCCCTTATATTGGAACCGAGTTTATCTTTTTTGATTTCAAGGTCTGACCTTAACCGCACCAGCTTTTTTGTCACCTCTATGCTATCAGTCGCTTTCAAAAACTGTGTTGTAATATTGTCGAGAAGCTTCTCTTCTTTTTCCAATTCATCATCCAAAACTTTTATTTCTTTATCCTGTTCCGTTACCTCTTTCTCCAGGATTTTTATCTTCTCATCGATTTGACCTATGTCGGTTTCTGCTGTTGTGTATTCTTTCCATATCAAAGCAGCCCTTACGAGCTCCAACTCCTTCTGCAGCTCATTATAACTGATTGCAAGGTCTCTGTCTTTTTTTATTCTTTCTAAAATTTGCAAGCGCTCATTCAAAATTATTTCAGCTTCCCTCAGTTTTTCTGCCACAAAACCCAATTCTTTCTGCGCCTTCAGCTTCTTTTCTTCATATTCTAAGATGCCAGAAATCTCATCGATTATTTTTCTTCTTTCTGTAGGGTCCATTTCAACGATATGTGTGACATCACCTTGATGTATCATGTTATGGCCGTGGGGTGAAATCCTCCCTTGGGAAAGAATATCAACTATTTCCTGTCTTGTTACTGTCTTACCATTCACTTTATATGTGCTGACCCCAGACTTGTTTATTCTTCTTGAAATAACAACTTCTCGATCTAGCGGTAAGGATTTATCAGAATTGTTTATATGCAGATATATTCTGGCTTCGTCTGAAGCCCCTTTAATCTGGCTTCCGTGAAATATCAACTCTTCTGCTTTTTTGGCTCTTATCGATCGGGATTGTATGCCCAGAACAAAGGAGATGGCCTCGCTGACATTGGATTTTCCAGAGCCGTTTGGTCCTGTAAAAACAGTATAGCCAGGTAAAAGCGGTATGGAAACCTTTCTTTTGAACGATTTGAAGCCCTCTATAACTAACTTTTCTATATAAGACATACCGATCAGTTTGGAAAATTGAATATATTATGTGATTTTATACTTATAATACCTCTATTCCTGCTCCTATTAAAATGAAAACAAAACCTATAATAAAAACTATCAGAGAATCTAGTAAAACTGTTTTGAAAACCCCTTTTTTATGATGTTTCCTTATTATTGCGGCTGATATTATGCCACCAGAAATCGCTGCTAGAACATAACCGCCTATCTCAAATATTCCATGTGGCAGGAACTGAAGGCTTTTGCCTGGTATATCCCAGACTGTAGGCGACAGCTGGGCTATTCTAACACCCAGTATGCTTGCATTCCATACTATTATGAAAACTGCTCCAGCTCCAAAAAGGAAGGAAAACATGAAAGAGAAAGCAAAAACATATGTGTTATTTAGTAATATATTTTGAAAAGTAAAACCTGGATTTACTGCGTTCCCTGTTATCTGGCCTATGACACGGCCTATTTCAAGTGTTTGAACTTGGAAAAATCCTGGCTGGACTACAAAAGACCAAATCGCAAAACTGAAAACAAGACCAAAAAAATATGCTAGAAGTATCAACGCTTCCTTTTCGTACCTCTTCCATATGCCTTTTTTATAGTGTCTGGCTAATTCTTTTTCCTCTTTAGCTTCATCCCTAATTATAAGTCTTGTCAAGAAATAAGCTGAAGGCAGGATTACAAACATCACTGCGAACAACCCATGTAGATTGACGCCAGCAACATTGACAGATACCCTTGTACTGAGAATAATAGCAACACTCGCTATCACAAAAGTCCAGATAAACATCAAGTAGGGCCTTTTGGTTATTTCTTTAAAACTGATGATGGACTCTAGCATAATAAGTTATTAGCATTTCCTCTATTTATTCTGTATATCTCAATTTTCCAGCCATCTCTTCAAGTTTTTTTATCCTTTTTTCAACTGCAGGATGGGTTGAAAACATGTCAACAAACCAGTCCTTGTGCAATGGGTTAACTATCCATAGATGGGATGTGGCTGCAGAACCTTGGATGGGATTGGCCTTTGCTATATCTGCTATCTTTCTTAATGCAGAACCTAAGGCCTCTGGCTCCTTTGTGAGCAAGGCTCCTGTAAAATCTGCTTTGTACTCTCTGCTTCTGGATACAGCCATCCTCACAACCATAGCTGCTATTGGTGCAAATACCACAATCAATACTAAACCGATAAGGTTGCCCTGTCCCTTCCTGTCATTCCCAAAAAATACGCTATAATATCCTATCTGCGCAATAAAGGATATGGCTCCAGCAACAGCGGCCGCTACCGTTCCTATTAACATATCTTTATTTTTAATATGGCTTATTTCGTGGGCTAACACTCCCTTTAACTCAGCTTTGTTTAAATCCAACATGCCTTGAGTAACTGCAATAGCAGCGTGTCTCGGATCCCTTCCTGTTGCGAATGCGTTAGGGACTTGTGTTGGTATCAAATAAAGTTTTGGTTTTGCTGGAAGTTTGGCTTCAATGACAAGTGTTTCAATTATTTTTTCAATCTCTTTATTTTCCAATGGTTTTGCTTTATACATTTTCAAGACAAACCTATCAGAATACCAATATGTACCAAAATTGATTGCCAAAGCCAAGGCGAATGCAATCCCCATCCCTAAAATGCTTCCGAAAACCCAACCTACTGCTAGCAAAATCACAGTCAATACAGTCATCAACACAAAAACTTGCAACATAAAACCTGTTGGAAACAGATCTTATTCAATTGTTTAGGATCTGTTTCGTCCATTAACTCCCAATTAATTATTGTATAGAGCTTATAAAAGTAGCTATTGTGAGCGCATCATCTTTTTAAGTAAATTGACTACATCTTTCTTCTTTTCCAAATCAACATATACAGCCACAATACCTTCCCTTATACCTTCACCTTCAAAAATGAGGTTGGGTTGGCCATACAAAACCAAAGATCCCACCGGAGCCATAATGACAAATGGAAGTACAGCCAAATCCTCTTCACCAAGAACAGATATCCTGATTTTTCCGCCAGTTTCAATCGCATACCTTACTGTATTCCACAAATTTTTGCTTATTGAACCCGGCCTGTTTATCACTTTGTAATTCCTGCCTTTGAATAGTATTTTTTTCTTAAACGGTAGTCTGTTCACTTTGTTGTCAACAACAATTATGTCCGGTTCCACTCCGTTTTCTATAAGATTATAACTTGTCTCATCACCAACTGAAATCAAAAGTCCTGAATATGGCATCTTTGACGTAAATTTCACAAGGGTTTCAACAGAATCAAAAACTCTTCCATATGGTCGTTTAAAATTTCCCAAAAATTTTTCATGTAATTTCAAATCTTTGCTTAATTGTATACCTTCTCTGAAAACAATGTTAATAATATTTTCTACTGTTTTTTCAGGACTTGAAGAAGTTGTGTCCGCTTCAAAGACTTTTTTTGTTTTTTGGAGTGCGTCCTGCTTGCATGTTTCAAATATCTCTGCGTCTATATTCTCTTTTATTTTTTCCTCGGTCCATCCTCTTTTTTCCAGACGTTTTCTCAGCTCTTTTATATCTGTTCTCAAAACAATGACAATATCAGAAGTCAACTCATGTGAATAGTGGGACTGAATAACAATATCTTTTCTAAACTTTTTGATTTCAAGGTTGAGTTTTTTTATGTCGACGATATCACATTTCCTTTTCTGATCATGGCCTTTGAAAAGGTTTTTCTGTTTAGCTAACTTGTTTAAATCGATTAGTTTGAAACCAAGGTTCTTTGCTAAAATTTTAGAAATTGTGTCCTTGCCAGTCCCTGGTGTTCCTGTAACAGATATGATCATATAACAACCTAATAGTTCTATTAGTGCACGATTTATATTGGTTTTGGTAATAAGGTTAGTATGAAACAGTTCGCTGTAAGGGGAACCAACTTTGAGTGTGGCTTTCAATTAGGGGGAAAATTCAAAAAGGAACTGCATTCAAAATTAGATAATCTTAACCTTAGCCCTAAAAGGTATATGACACTCCTTCAGAATGTGCACGCCCTTTGCGCTAAAAAGTATCCACAATATATAGATGAACTTAAAGGTCTCTCAGAGGGCGCAGAGGTTGATTATTGGGCAATACTACTTCTAAACTCACCGGAAGTAATGAACATGAATAGATGTAGTTCTATTGCTGTAAACACTGACTCAACCACGCTAATAGCGCACAATGAAGATGAGGATAAAGGATATAGAAAGGACCAATGTGTGTTAGTAAAGTTTGTCCAGAAAAGAACTCAGTTTACAGCTTTTGTATATTTAGGTGAGCTTCCGGGAAGCGCTTATAGTTGGAATTCTCATGGTATGGTTTTTACCACAAATAGTCTTGCACAAAAAAAGTATAGCACTATAAGGATACCAACTTATTTTACAGGTAGAGCTCTCATAGAAACAAAAACATTTCAAGACGCCAAAAGAATATTGAAAAACAGCAATACAATGGGCGGATTCCATTATTTTATATCCAAAGATAAAAAAATAATATCTGTAGAGCAGTTAAATGATAAGTTAAGTTACCTTAATGTTAATGGAATATATGCCCATACAAACCACTATATACACAATGGTCTCTCAAAAAATGCATCCATAAGCAAATCGTCAGGAAAGAGGTTGGAAAGAGTGAGAGAACTTCTGAAAACAAATGCAGATCCACTAAAAATCCTCTTTGATAAAAAGAACAGCCCATACTGCATTTATAATGGAAAAAACGATGTCAACATAACCCTCTCCAGTGCTGTTTTCTACCCAAAAGAGAAGCTAGTTAAAATTTACGATAGTAATTCTGTTGGTTCTGTGAAAAAATTCCATATGTAAAAGTCATTTTGTGATAAGTATAAATAAATCAGAACCATCTATTTCTATGGTTTTGGATCTTTGGGTTGAAAAGTATAGGCCAAAAAGGCTAGATGAAGTTATAAACCAGACGCACGTTGTTGAGCGGTTAAAGATTTGGGCTAGCCAAGGTTCTATTCCTAACATGATGTTTGCGGGGTCGGCTGGTGTTGGTAAAACAACAGTTGCTTTATGCCTTGCGAGAGAGGTTTTTGGAGAACACTGGAAAGAAAATTTTAGCGAGACAAATGCTTCTGATGAAAGGGGTATTGATGTTGTAAGGGGAAAAGTAAAAGAATTTGCAAGAACAAAACCAATTGGTTCTGACTTTAAAATAATGTTGCTTGACGAGGCTGATGCTCTTACACAGGAAGCGCAACAGGCCCTTAGAAGAACAATGGAAAAATATTCCAGCATAACAAGGTTTATTTTGAGCTGCAATTATTCTTCTAAAATTATCGAACCAATTCAATCCAGATGTGTTGTTTTTAGATTCAAAGGCCTGACAAAACCCCATGTTGAAGATTATATAAACAAGATCGTGCAAGCAGAAAACCTGAAGGTGGAAAAGGACGGGGTAGACGCTATTGTTGAACTATCAGAAGGTGATTTGAGAAAGGTGGCCAACCTTTTGCAGGCATGTTCTGGTCATGAGAAACTAACAAAGGATTTGGTTTATGAAATTTCTGCTCAGGTAAAACCAGAAGACATTAAGCGCATGTTGGAAACAGCTATTGGTGGGAATTTTGAAGAAACAAGAAAGATGTTATTTAATTTGGTCATCAACCAAGGCCTTTCAGGGGAAGACATAATAAAAAATATTCACAAAGAGGTCTTTAATTTACAGATAGATGAGAAAGCTAAAATAGATTTGCTGGAAAAAATTGGGGAATATGAATTTAGGTTAAATCAGGGCGGAACGCCTGAAATACAACTGCTTGCGCTGCTTTCCCAGTTTTTGAAATATAAGAAATAACTAAAACTGGATTTGTAATTGATGGCTCAGTACAGAAAACTGAAGACCCAAGAACTAACCAATATCACTGCTTTATCACAGGAGACCGGCCAATCCAGAGGCCTCTGTTCCTAGAACTCCCGTTGCACCTGCTACTAGGATTCTCGAATGTACTTAGTTCGAATCGGCCACTATAACGGTCGAAGAACTTACAGATCACGAAGGCTTTTCCTTGGCCTTCATTTCCTACATAAACATGTGAAACAGCATCTTTTGCAAATTTTATGTTAGCTTCTGTATCATGTGGCCAAGTTGCTTCAGCTTCTTCTCTTGTAGGTAATGTTAAAATTGGAACGCCTCTTGACGTGTATGCTCCGGCAGGTGTCCTTCCTACATATCCTGGTTCTGGCCAAATGGTTGGCACTCTTTCACCACCTTTGACTTGTACTATAATTGTATCTTCAGTTACAACCTCATCTGGTCTGTTTATCAGCAAAACTCTCCTGTCAGAATCTTTTCTCTTTTTCAAAGCTCTAACACTCTCACCTTCATCATTATCATAACCAACAGCGTCAAAATCAACAATAGTTTGCAATATGTTTCCATATCCAATCCTGTCAAACTTGTGGTTTAGGTATGCCAATTGGTCTTCTGTTGGCTTCCATAATCCACACAAGGTTGATAAATAGGCATTGGCAAGAGCCATCTCTTCATCTATTGTCAAAGAAGTGTGTCCGTCAATGCCCTCCTGAAAAAGCCATCCAAAAGGCGTTCCATAGCTTACCATTCCCCTAACTCTTCCTTTGAAAGAAATAGGTTTTAGCTCTCTTGGCTCTAACCTCTGCTCTTCAAGGCTATATATTTTAACAGCTCTTTCTAGCTCATGACCTACTGGAAGTAGGCTTACATCAAATTCCACATGTGGGACTGGTTTTGTTGTCATAATCGTCAAATCAATAACCAATTTAGAACTCTGGGGTTTATAAAGCTTTCAGCTTGTTACTACTTTATGGTGGGTTTGTATAAGTATAATACACTATGCATAAACTTATAAGTATACCTAACCAAGTAGGCATATGGAAGAAAGGCATAAATTGTTGTTGGTGAAGCAAAATCCTCAGTGGTCTGGAGAAACAACAGATGTCCCCGAATTCAAGAGGGATTTGTTTCCTGTCGTTGAAAAATATCTCCCAGAGAAACAAATAATAGCAATAGTTGGCTTGAGGAGGGTTGGAAAGACTGTCCTAATCAAGCAGCTGGTCAACAGCCTCAAGGCTGGCGCCAAAAATATTTGTTACATGTCCTTTGATGACAGGGATTTTCAGAAATATGAAACCGCATTCGAATTGATAGAATATTTTCTGCAGAACACATCGAAGGGAACCAGATACCTTTTCCTTGATGAGATCCAGAAAGTGCCAAACTGGACAGATTTGTTGAAGACAATTTACGACACTGAAAAAAACTTGAAAATAGTCATTTCCGGATCATCGAGCCTCGAAATGAAAAAATACAAGGAAACACTGGCCGGAAGAATACTGACATTCCAGATGCCCATACTTTCCTTTAGGGAGTTTACAAGGTATAACGGGCTTGAATGGAAGGTTGATCTGGACAACTTGCAAAGGGAGTATGACATTAAGTTTCTGCCAAAAAAATCCGTTTACCTTTCCCTTTTCCAGAAATACTTGGTGAAGGGCGCCTTCCCCGAATTAATGGATAAGGAAGATGAAGACTACATAAGAAAATACATTTCAGAGGTGATAGACAAAATTGTTGCTGACATTTCAAAGGCCATAGACCCGTCAAAAGAAAAGGAAATAGGCGAGCTCATTCTGCTGTTCTGCAAAAGCACTGGGAGGGTTTTTGAAATAAACAACCTCTCTTCTGTTCTGCGCATAAACAGGAACACTACATCAAAATATATAGACCTTTTGGAAAAGGCTTTCCTGCTCAAAGTCAGCTATAACTATACAAAAAGTGTGGCAAAAAAGCTTAGGATAAGCAAGAAGGGCTATATTGCGCATAGTTCGATAGCGATATCAGAATTGCAATACCCCTTTGCCATAATATCAACTGATATGGGGGAGCTTGGACACTTGGTGGAGACTGCAATAGTTGGGAACCTGGAAACTGATTCTTTCTGGAGCCACCAAAACCGCGAAGTTGACGTAATACTGAAAGACGGCACACCGGTTGAAATAAAATATAAGAATGTAATTTCCAAAGGTGATTTTGACGGATTGGAAAGCTTTATGGAAAACCACAAAGCCAAAAAAGCAATCATGATAACAAAAGATGTTTTTGAAAGGGAAAAAATTGGCGGGAAAGAGTTTTTGCTTGTTCCGGCATGGTTGTTTCTATTAACTGTCTAATCTGCTGTCGCAGTTTTTGAAATATAAGAAATAACTAGCCTCTTATAAATGTTGTCTTTGCCTTGCTTGTAAATTTTAACAAATTTTGTTTCTCAATCGAATCTATTATTTCAACATAAGGCGCGAGACCTTTATCTATTTGGCTGTATAGGCTTTCTCCCTTCTTTGTCAGCTTCAAGATTTTATTCTCGTAGGAAATGAGTTTTGATTTTTCCAGGCTTTCCATATTCTTATAAAGTGCTCTTTCCTTCTTTTTTGTGAGGCCTCCTCTCATAACAACCTCGATGAATGCGGATTTAGAGACAGAAACCTCGAGAACTCTATCTCTTAGTTTTTTGTTGGCTTCATCATAGAGTTTTCCAAGAACAAATAGTATGAACCGCTGTTTTTCTGATAGTGACATGATTACAATTAATTTTTTATTTAATAAAGGTCTCAAGCATCAAAATTTAAATCTACCTCTTATAATACTGTATGATAAATACACTCGATCGCATTGACGAGGCCCAATATAGAGCGCTTATACTTAGTTATGTTACAGGACGCGATGTTAGACAAGCATCAATAGACGCTGGTGTCGATCAAGCTGTCTCAAGGCGAATAATTGAAGAAGGAGAATTGCCGCCTCTAGTTTCACATGAGCACGCACTTGAAATAAAGGGAGAGTATGGTTTTGTAACGCCTCTAATACCAGAAAATCCGCATCTTCAACTTGGGCTAGATGGTCTTACATATACTAGATCTGATGAGAGTGTACAAAAAATATCTGGTATTTCAGATGAAATGGACAAAGCGTTTAGATCACTTAATAAAGCTGCTGGCGAGGGCGTTCATGTTGTTATTTTGGGAGAGTCTGGAACAGGAAAACAGCTATTTTCTGAAGCCATCCACTATGGTAGTTTAAGGAGAACGAATCCTTATATCGACAGGAATTGCGCTGCTTTAGCAGAGGGTGTTATTGAAAGTGAACTTTTTGGTCACGAAAAAGGGTCATTTACTGGAGCAGTTGGAGAGAGGGAAGGTGCTTTCAGGCTTGGAAACAAGGGAACTGTTTTCCTGGACGAAATATCAGAACTGCCTACAACTGTCCAAGCCAAACTTCTAAAAGCCATAGAGAACGGACACATATATCCTGTAGGTCATGACTTAAAAGACCCAATAAGAGTTGATACAAAAATAATTGCAGCAACCAGCAAAGACTTGGTTGAATTAACAAGAACAGGTAAGTTTAGAGAAGATCTTCTACAAAGGCTCTGTGGTTGGGTAATATACATACCTACTCTAAGAGAAAGGGGTAATGATGAATGTGTTTTTCTAGCTGCTGGGTTTTTAGAAGAGTATAATAGACAGAAAGGAAAAGAGAAAATTCTTGGCCCAGACGCGAAAGATTCTATAAGAAGATATAGATGGCCGGGCAATGTGAGACAGTTAAGGAATACTGTTGTAGGTGCAGCTATATCATCTGGGAATAGAGACGAGATATCAAAAGGGGATATATACGAAAAGCTAAGTTTTTGGGATAGTTTGACTAAAACCGGCGCACCTGTAACCCCAAACCCACAATCTACTAGTGTAGCTGTAGACTTGGACCAAGGTCAACCAAGTTTATTTGTTGAGGAGTTAAAAAACACATCAAACATCCACAAGACTTTAGATAAATTGGAAAGATTTGCTATAATAGAAAGATTAACGGAGTGTGATGGCCATTTAGGATTAGTATCTGAATCTCTTGGTTTAAGTCGTAAGGGACTTGATGCCAAGTTGAAAAGATACGGTATCGATGCAGCAGAATTTAAAAGACCTAAACGAATAAGAAGGTGAATAATTCATTCAATAACCACAAAACCCCTTTCATTACCATCAAATTCTGAGCTCATACACTTAACCAACTTGTCTATTTTTATTTTCCAAGACTTATTTTTTCTTGATCCTGGATCGCAAACAGTTATTCTCCTTTTCTTTGTGTCAAATTCAGACAACAATACATGATGACCCCAATCTGTCCCGTCAATCGGTTTCCACCAGAAGTTTATTATTGTGTCTTTGTTTTTCTTGATGTTTGTTTCCAGAAACTTTGGCACATCATTAATCTGGCTTACCCTGAAAACTTTAACCTTCAAGCCATACTTTTTCAGAACACTTTTCATCTTTGGTTTTTCAAAATCTTTCAACATGATCCCGATTCTGGAATCGCCTGTGTGCGCGGTTTGGAATTTTAAGGAATAAAGCCCTTTGTCTTTTTCATCCACAAAAGTGCCAAGTTTGTAGGCTAACTTTTCTTGATCTATTTTGAAGCCTCTCCTAAAAAGTATCATCTGTATGCAAGTCGGGCCGCAAAACTGCCTTTTTTGAAGGAAGTGTTTGTAAGGTGGGATGATTTTTAGTGTAGTCATATTATAATTGGATAGCCCCGCGCGAATAATTTGATTTTTTCATCATTTGAGCAGTATTTAAAAGCTCACAGGTGATGAAAGAATTATGATAAGGGAGGATAGGAATGTTAATGAATTATATCCAGGATATAAAAAATGTCTTGAAAATGCTGTTAGGAGAATAAAAAAGAGTAGCAAGATAATAAAAGCCAACAAGGATTGGATTCTCAAATTCAAGAAGCACTGCGAAGCTAAGAAACTAACTGACATGAGAGTGGTTTTCCACCTCACCAAGCTCAGATATTTAGCTGAAAACACCAAGAAAGATTTCAGAAAATGGGATCAGGAAGAAGTTAGAAAAGCAGTAGAATTAATAAACAAAAAATCAGGAACAGCAGAAACAAGGAATGGATACATAGCATGCCTAAAGTGCTTTATTAGATTTGTTCTTGGATTCGATTCAGATGACAATCTTCCTTCATGGATAAAATGGGTCAAGAAAGAAACTTCTCCAAACAAACTCAAAAAAGAAGATCTCTGGACACCAGAAGAGTTTGAACTATTCCTAAACAGTATTGATGACCCCAAATGGAAAGCCTTATTCTGTATTCTATGGGAATGTGCTCCAAGAGTAGGAGAGGTTAGAGGCATCAAATTGGGAAAAAGCATAGATGAAGGTAATAAGATGAAATTTTATATAGCTGGTAAAATGGCTAAAAAACAAGGCGACAGACCAATATTTGTCATAAAATTCTATAGCATAGTCAAGAACTGGGTAACCATCCAAAGCCATAAATTCAACAACAATCCAGATGCCTACCTGTTCTGCGACAAGAATGGAAAACCAGTAAAACAAAACAGTGTTCTTGTTAAAATGAAAAATGTAACCAAGAAATGTGGAATAAAGAAAGAAGCCTATCCATATATCTGGAGACATACAACAGGAACTGAATTCTACAAAAAATACACTTCTGTCATCGCCAGAAAATTAATGGGGCATGGACAGAAAAGTAGGATGGAAGCCGTGTACTGCCATCTAAATGAAGAAGACCTCTCAGAAGCTTTAATGGGAACCAATGGCAAGAAGAAAGAAGAGACAAAAGAAATTATAGTGTGCCCAAGATGCCATAAAACAAATGGCTCTGAAAAGTGTTCTAATTGTGGGTTCTCCACAGAACCAATAGACAAAGGTGAAGTTGAATTAGCATTAAAATTCCTAAAAGCCTTCAGAACACTGGAGCAGAAATATCCAGATGAATTGAGAAGTGTGTTTGAAGGAATAGCTAGAAAAGAGGGGCATGAGCAGTAATTAAAAATTCTCTCTATAGCCCTTATTCAACCACCATTGATTTTGCCTTCCTACTTTTCTATATTTTACCTTGCCTTCATTTGTTAATTTTAACAACCAAACTTGGGCTGTATTCCAACTAATCTTGCAACCAGCAGCTAGGTCTTCTGTTGTACATGGCCATTCTTGTTTGGAGAGGTATGCGACTATTTCTTTCTGTATATCCCTTTTAACCATACTATGATATCTCCTTATGGTATATAATAAGTTTGAGCATATTTAAAGCTCTCATCTAAAGTTTGGATATGTCTTTCAAAAATATTATAATTTTGTTTGTAATTTCTCTACTTTTAGTATCCACAGCAATTGCTCAAGATCTCCCTGACTCAACACCTACTAGCGGTGGTTCTCCTGGCGGAGGTGGTGGATCAACACCAAGCTCTGGTGGAACAAATCCTGGAGGTGGAGGTTATTCTTGTCAATTTACTGGTTTTGGTGGGGGTTATGTTTGTGATCAAGTAAACTACAAAGATGGGAAAAGTATTGTATTGTCTTCTGGTGGTCCCTTCATGTCCTTAGTTTACACTTTAAGTAAATTTGATTTAGAAAATAATAGATCAAAAATAAAATTCAGTGTTATAGAATCGCCATATGGAGGTTCAATTAGAGTATCTCATAATGATGTAAGCTACAAAAACATTTTATACAATAGCGGCACAGTAAATGATACAAATGTGAGAGAAGTTGAAATAAATATAGAGAAAACAGATCAATATATCATTTTTTCTACAGACAATTTAGCTTATCTTGATTATGTTAGCATAGAACTTTTCAATGCTTCTGTTTCTGATGGTACTGGTGGGGGAAATCCAGGTGGTAACTCTACTTTACCACAGACAAATCAATCTAGTGATACAAAGCCTGAAGTAAATGACACTTTAGATAAAGATCAAAAACTTCTATCCCTTCTCATCAGATTGGAAAAGGTAAAAACAAACTTCGAAACTTTGAAGCTAACAACTATATCTCTTTCAGACCATTATAAAAATGCTGGAAACCAAGAGAAATCTACTTCTTGGAAAACTATTTCAGATGAACTATCTTCTTTAGTTGGTGATGTAGAGAACATAAAAACTAAAGTAAAACAAACAAGGGACACAAGTTCTATTAAACCTGATATTGATAGCTTGAGATCAAAATTAAAAATTCTGATAGATTTAATCATTAAGGCAGCATAAATATGGTTTTGCATTTTCAAAAGAAACTATTAGTTGTGGGAATTATAGGAATTGTTATTATTTCTGGCTGTACAGTTTTAACCCCAGAGGTGATTATGGAGTGCCTTCTTGGAATAGTAGATGGAAATTATTTACAATGTTTAGAAGCTATTTTTAGACAGATATATTCAGATGGTTTTGTATCAGTTTCTGAGAAAGCTATCAAAGCGGGTGTTCAATTTGAGACTCTACAACTATCTGAATACCAATTGACACAACAAGATACATTAACTAAGTTTAGAGAAGAGTGTAAAACTATAGAACCAAAAGATTTGTATAGAGTTAAATTCGATGTATCACAACAAAGGTTTGTGACATGGATAGATGCAAAGAGCGGTCAGAGTCTTTGTTTTTACAAAGAAAAGATTTCTGGAGATGATAAATTCAAAGCCTTTACAAAAATACAAGGTTTAGGAGAGATAAAAACAATAAGAAGCAAGACAGGTATACAGAAAATGGCTTTAGGACAAAATGATGAAATTTTTGGAGAATTAAGTAGGGTCTTTGGTTCTAGCGGATTACAATCTTTAACAGCAGATCAGAATAGTATTTTGAGAAATCCAAATTCTACATTTTCAATAGAAATTGTTGGAAAAAATGATTCTATATCTAAACTTCAGGGTTTTGCTGCTTTACCAAAACAAGATTATTATTTCCTAACAGTAAATCAAAATGGCAAACAAATATCTATAGTGATAGATCCTATAACCAAAAAAGAGTATATAGAAACCAAACAGAAAACTGAAGAAAAAGAACCTAAATCTATTGATATTGAAACTGTGCTTAAGAATCTTCAAGAAATTGATAGCGAATTGAATAGTTTGAAAGAGTATTAATTTTCTAATTTTGCATATTCACTTCTACTAATTTTGTATTCTCTGGTAAGAATTGATTAACACATTCTAAACAAGAAGCCCCACTGAGCCATTTATTTTTCTCCCCACGAACTCCCACTTGTGCTCGAATATTTACAGTTTTGTCACAGTAAGAACATTCCCCTCTTTTATTAAAAATGAGAGTATTCTTTGGGATCTTTAATATGGCTTTTTTTGCTTCACTATTCATGAAAAATAATTCATTTAGATATTTATAAACAAAACTATTTTTATTGCTTCAAAATTTACATAATTTTATCTGCTACTTTGACAAATTTATTCTGTTATTTTATACAAATCCATTCTCACCCAACCATTGGATATATTTTTCTCCACCAGAAGTTAGAGAATATACCATCTTTTCACCCTTTACTTTTTTAGTTCTTAACAAACTCTGTTTTTTTGCTCTGGATATAACAGCTCTCGAACAGTTTGAATGGCACATTAATACTTCATCTGCTGTAAATTCTGTTATGTTATTATAAGCCAAAGTCCTAAAAAGTTCTTGTATTCCTGACATATTTTGTTACAGTACTATAACTTTTTTATTTATTGAGTTTCCAAATAACATAATTTTTTCCTTGATAACTAATCTCCAATCTTTGTACTATACCAATAGCCTCTAACCAAGCCACATGTTTTTCAACTGTGCTATAATGAGCTTTACACGCAGAAGATAGCTCCTCAATTCCCATTGGATAAATTTTAAGTGTGTTTATTATAGCAATGCGAATATCAAAATTTGTTCTTTTCCCAAATTTCTCTCTTCTTCTCCAAGAAGGTGGATTATCAGGATCCAACTCTACATGTTCATCTGATATGAACTGTTTGTCTTCAGTGATGTTAGCTCCATCTACCCCCCTTATACTAGCTTTAGTTTCCTGAGTCATAGTTATATGTCACTCAACTGTAGATCAGTTTTTGACCTCTATACCATCTATATTTACTTCTTTCAAATGGCTTGGAAGAGTTTTACAAATTCTTTTCACTTTGCCTCGAAAAACCTCAAAAACAGTCTCTGGTTTCCACTTATTTACCATCTCTGGTATAAATTTTGCATATAATGGAAACTTCTTTTGCAAATCTACTATTGAAATACCATTGGAATCTGGATTCTCTTCTGTATATGGGATCTGTTCAAATACTTTACTTGCAATTGATTCATTTGTTTCAATTGATAGATTAATTGCAACATTTGAAACATTTGCAATCAAATCTTCCAACTCGGAAGCGGTTGGTAGGCTAAGTAAGCTAAATTCCTTATGTTTGTACATCTTTACAGGTTTCTTAGAGTCCTCTGTAATTTCTATTTTCATGTTCAGAAACCCATGTTGAACTAGATTAGGTAGCTGGTTATACAAAGTTCTCTCAGAAGTGAATGATGCTTTAACTTCTATCTGTGGGATGGAAAACCAATAGTCACCCAACTCCTTGAAAATATCTAATATCTGTTTTTGTGTTCTTGTAAGGGGTATCATATGCTGGTTTGATGTTGTTTTTAGGATAGCCATTCGAGCTAGTTCATAATCCTGTATTTCGGCTCTTAGATAATCATCCATATCCTGTTGTCTTTGATATTGATGTAAAGCTGCTGAAGCCTTGATATAGTCAATGAATCTTTGAAAGCATGTCCTCATTATGATATTATCCGAAGGGAGTAGATTTACTAAATGCTCAGCAAAAGGGACTCTTACCTTAACTCTTTTTAGTTCACCTAATGCTTCTTTTAAGTCTGATGTATAAACTGGTATGTCTCCGGTAGATGCTTTAATAGCTTGTCGCTTCATTATTTCTTTTGTTTGGTTTACACTTTCATCTAATTCCAAATTTGTGAACCTTCTTAACAATTCAGACTTTGGATTGGCTGTGGCACTTGTTATTATCATTACGGGCTTACCAACAACTTCTATATCTATTGCTTTATTGTTTATAGTTACTGTAGATTTGCCATGCCCAGAAGATGCCATAATTTTGAAAACATCTGAATTTAATACATTACTTGGTATGTCTTCTCCATAGAAAATTTTACCATTCCATGACCATTCGGGCTCAAATTTAGCATTGTGCCAGTAAGTGAATACTGTGGGGCTTATTTTTTTTCTTGATTGAATTATATCATCGGGCCATATCCTCAATGTGGAATTGACAACAAAATCCTTTCCAGCACCACTTCCAGAATTTACTAGAAGATTGTAGGAACTCTCCTGAGCATTCTGAACAAGGCGACCACATGAGATTAAGAATATTGTTTTGCGGGCTTCATTCTCACCCACTACAAACTTGTCGAATTCAGAGTCTATAATTTCTAATAAATCTTTATTTTCCAAGATTTTGAATATATTATCTACAGATTTTTCAATAGCTTCCATTTGTTCAGTAGCAGATTTTTCAATACCTTCATTTTCAATTTCCTCTATAATCTGCTGCATAGTTTTAGTCATTAAAATCACCACAAAAATAAAGCCCTCGGTTTTTATTCTCAAGAATGCCACATTCTTGGAGAAGAGAAATAATATCCTTTAATTCTTCTTTACTATAATGAAAAATTGTTCCGCCTATTCGAAAAAGCTGTTCCCTTTCTAAAAATAATCTATTGTTTCTAATTATGGCTTTCTCAAGCACCTTATTTAAAAATAGTTTTAAAAAGATATCTTTATCATCAACAGTGTTTAAAAGCTTCAACTTCTCATTTTCTATCAGGGATTCTATCATGCAATTCCTCTCTTGAGCCAGGGGTCACATCCTGGCTCACTACCTTTTTTCCAATTGAAATAATTAAATCAATTAGATTTTGCTTTTTCATCTTTCAATTCCCTCTTGGCTTCGGTTGGTGTTACTGTAACAGGATCAGTTATCATAGCTGCACCTCCTGTAGTTGATGTAACAACTTCTGATTTTGTTGTTCGTAAAATATGTCTTAGAGTCTCTGAAGTACTTAGAAATCCATGTTTTTCTTGAAATGATTTCAATTCCTTCAGTTCTTTTTCCCCAATTGTCAAACAAATTGACTTCGATTTTTTCTCAGTGTTCATAAATGTCCTCCCATTGTATTTAGTGACACATTCAGTGTCATGATAACTATTTAAATCTGTTATTTAATAATAGTTCAGTTGCATGGACTTTTTAGTCCATTAAGGGAAGGTTATGGATAAAAAATTATTAAAAGCAAAGATTTATGGAGAAGAGGATTGTGAATATAAAGTTTTAACTGCCTTGTCAAAAGGTTTTGAAACTATTACAGAAATTCATGAAAATTTTGGTGTAAGTAAAACATCCTTATCAAAATATCTCGGCAATAGGAAAAAGACTGGAATTTTAATTGAAAAGGGATTTGTTGAAAAAGCTGGTAAATGGAGATATAAACTAACCATTGATGGTGAAAATAGAAGACTGTTTTTGGGAAAAAATAAGAAAGAATTCCAACCTAGTAAATTAGAAGGAAAACCAGATCATGACACAATTGAACTTACCAAAAAAAAGTTTGTTGATATCACTACTATGTTAAACCTCCCAAAAAACATAAAAGATGTGGACAGAGATAGGATAGTAACTGAATATAAGGAGAAAGTATACCCTTTAATGGCAAAGATAAGTAGGGGAATTAATGTTCAAGTGATTGCCAATACAGTTTTCCAAACAACTGAAATAAAAGCCATAGAAACCAAAAAAAGAAAATTTACACCACAAAAAATGAGCTGATAATATCATCTTTTTTCAACCCAAATCTTCTGTTTTTTCAGGTCAACTTTAAAATCAAGCTCATCTCCCCTCTCAGCACCTAACACCTGAATAATATGTCGTGGTATTGTAAGAATAAATTGTCCATTAGCCAACTTCATCAACTTTACCATACAAGTTCTTATTAATAGACCTATTTATAATCTTGAATCATAATATAAATCAATATTGTTCTAATGATGAAAAACTAAAATAGCCCCGCGCGGATTCGAACCGCGGTCTCCAGGTCCAGAGCCTAGCATACTTGGCCACTATACGACGGGACTGTGAATTGTGTTATTTACGACATTTGGTAAGTGATTTATATATAGATTACAAATAAACTAAGGTGAAATTGAATTATTATTCAGTGATATATATGCAAGGTGAGTTACGGACAGCCGGGAAAAAAGGCAGTTATTTCTAGCTACAGCGATTTGAACAGATTGTCACCTTCAATATCAGAAGTTCATTTTAGAAAGTTTTTGAATTCTAAGATGCTTTTTGAGGTTTTAGAAAAGTGCCAGAATCTCGAGAAGATTTCACTTTCAAAGTCGGCGCATTCTAGATGTCATAATAGTGTTTTGGAAAAGGTGAATAAAAGCGGCATGGAGCTTATCATTTCAGATGTTAGGGGTAGACCAAATATGGTGGTGAGGTGTTGGGAGGGCCGAAGCTGATCTAATCAGCTTCCAACTGTTTATGGTAGATGTATTGACAGATCCGGAAATGATAGGATTTAAAAGAATAAAACACATATATCAGATAATAGAACCATCTGAATCTCTTGACACAAGATCTCAAAAAGAGGATTATAAAATTCCATACAGGTCTTCGAAGGCAGGGTGTTTATGAAAATACTTTTACTACATTGCGACTGGGTAGAATGGGAACCGACAAAGAAGGCTGTGAAGAGTGCTGAAGAGCCTGTAGAAATGAATGTCACTAGAGCCGAGGATTGCTTAGTTGTATTTACCTCTGTTGAGAAAGCCGATGAGAAAGATCCGGCAAAAATTGTCCAGGAATATTTGAAAAATGTGAAAGATGTCGCAGGACAGGTTAAAACTAAAAACATAGTTGTATACCCATATGCCCACTTGAGTAGTAATCTTTCTTCACTGGATATAGCCCTTATGGTATTGAAAAACTGTGAGTCAGAATTGAAAAAAGAAGGCTACAATGTCTGGAGAGCGCCTTTCGGCTGGTATAAAAAATTCTCCTTCAAAACCAAAGGCCACCCACTTTCTGAACTGAGTAGGGAGATTGGACTTCCAGATGATGTAAGGAATATAGAAATGAAAGACGCGTATAAACATCTCATCGAATCTCTTGATAAAAATAAAGCGAAGTACAGATTGATTGACCATCCTCCTGAAGGACGGACTGAAATTGTCAGCCCAATGCGTGGCAACAAGCTTTCACAAGCAGCAAAGTGCATCGTCATCATGGTGAAGAGAGGAAAGGATACAAAATATGTTTTAGGTGTTTTCCCAGGCGATGCGAAAATAGATTTGAATGTTGTTAAAAATTTGTTCCAGGGTAGTTACGCTTCTTTTGCAACTCCAGAAATTGCTGAAAAGTTAGCAGGCAGTGTCTCTGGTACAATTCTACCATTCTCCTTTCATCCAGACATGGAGTTAATTGTTGATCCAAAACTATTGGAAAATGAGGAAATTTTCTTCAATGCGGCTCGTCTCGACCGTTCTATGGCTTTGAAAACAAGCGATTATGTAAAATTGGCTAAACCCCGCCTTGAAAAAATAGCAGCAAGTTCTGATAAAGTGGATGTAGTTTCAGGAACTCCAAAAAAAGAATCGGTTGGAAAAATAATTTTGGATAGAAGAAACCTTCCAGCAAACGATCACAGAATTCTTGGACAGAATTTGAAAATTTTCCACCTATCAGACGAAATTGGAGCAGGTTTACCTTTGTGGATGCCTAACGGAGAGACCTTAAAACATACCTTGACTGAATACATGAGACAAGTTGAAGAAAAATATGGATACAAATATGTTTCAACCCCACATATTGCAAAGGGTTCTATGTATCGCGCAACCGGACATTTGCCATACTACGCCGAATCAATGTATCCGCCAATTGACATAGATGGAAGCGAATACTATCTGAAACCAATGAATTGCCCGCACCACCACATGATTTTCAAACAACTTGTTCAGAGCTACAAAGATTTACCACTGAAATTAGCAGAACCTGGAATGACTTATAGGAACGAATTATCTGGCGTGACTTATGGATTGATTAGAGCCAGAGGATTTTTGCAAAACGATTCACACATATATGTCAGGCCAGACCAGCTAAAGGATGAATTTTTGAAAGTCCTAAAACTATTCGAAGAAGTATACAATGTCATGGGAATAAAGGGTTATTGGTTCAGGCTTTCTCTGCCTGATTTTAAAGAAAATCCAGACAAATACACAGGCGATCCAAAAGAATGGGAACATGCATGCGAAGAGATTAGGAAGGCTATGAAAGAGTTTGGAGGAAAAGTTGTTGAAGGTGTTGGGGAAGCTGCTTTTTATGGACCAAAGATCGACGTTCAAATTAAAAACTCACAAGGAAAAGAAGAATCAATTGCAACTTCTCAAATAGACATAGTAGTACCAAAAAGATTGGATTTAGTTTTTGTTGACGACAAGGACAAGAAACAAAATGTTATCATTATACACAGGGCTATTCTTGGAAGTTTTGACAGGTTTATTGCATATCTTTTAGAGCAAACAGAAGGTCGGCTACCCCTATGGCTAGCGCCTGTTCAAGTCAAGGTTCTTACTTTCACTGATAGAAATATTAAAAGTGTGGAGAAGTTAGCAGAAGAATTAAAAAAAGAAGGGATAAGAGCAGAAGCTGATTTGAAAGATCATACTATTGAGTACAAGGTAAGGGACGCCGAAATGCAAAAAATCCCATACATCGTAGTCATTGGTGATAAAGAAGAGGAGAAACAGACTTTGGCTGTCAGGACAAGAGGTAAAAAGGATGTGGAATTTGGAGTGAAAAAGGAAGATTTTTTGAAAAAGCTGAAAAAAGATATTGAAGAGAAGAAATGACTTATTCTAACAAGTCATTTGGTAAACTTCCTGTGGAAGCTCCTCGAAAGCCCACACCAGCGTCCGAGACCGACGGCCCCCAACTGCAGCAAACGAGGCCGTTCCAGTGGAGGAACGAAGCGTATAACCTGTTTTCTGAACCAAAACAAATGCCATAATGCCCTTCTGATTTTGGAGCTTCTTTTAAAAATCCTGATTCTGGATCCAACATTTCTGGATCATATCTTCCTTCTCTTAATTCAAATGGTAAGTCAAAAACAGTTGCTTGAACAATCTTCTTTCTCCTATCTCTCTGTATTCCTGTTGGGTTGAGCAGTCTTGCCCTGTTTGCTGGCCTTAATGTTTTCCCGTCTTCATTTTTTAAAACATATCCTGGTGTTACTGTTCTTGCTCCTGCAGGCAGGATTAAATGCAGGAGATATTCTCCATATTTTGGTAAAATTGATTGTCTTGCCCTTGGATTCTGTTCAACTGCTTTCCAATACTCTATTAATTTTGGGAGCCTGACTGTGCCTTCTTCCACGCCGTATTGTCTTACTGCATCATCTAGAATTCTATCTGCTCTCCATCTATTACAACTAATAACTATGCTATCTTCTGTTATAGGCCCTTTGAATAAGCAGAATTTTCTTTTTCCATCCATATATCTCCCAAATGGTGGCGTTTCCAAAGTCGGGGTTGCTGTTTCCATAGGTTAATTTGGATAGGAAGTTTTAAAAAGGGATTTTGGAAAAAGACTATTTCTCGAAAAGTTGTATAAGTTGATGTGTTGAATAAACTTTTATATGTTCCTGTTTTTGGAGCTTAGGATGTGATTTTAATATACCTCCTATTTACACACTTATTATCTAGATGTTTTCTTTCTGGGTTATAAGGCTCTTTCTTTTACAAAAGAAAGAGGGTATATGCTAAATCTTCCTGATTTCTGCGATGTTTCTCTGTGTGCCGTTTGTGGATGGGATATTGGCTGTTATTACAATATTATCGCCTTTGGATATCTTGCCTTTCTCCTGCAAAAACCTTATTCCGTTTTCTATGACATCTTCCAGTTTCCCTGTCGCTGTGAGAAGGTATGGGAAGGTGCCCCAATACAAGGATATCTTTTCGCAGACAGACTGCTTTGATGTCAAGACATAAATTGGTGATTTGATTCTGTACCTAGACAACATTTTTGCTGCGTCACCTGTTTCTGTAAATGATATTACTGCTTTCGCGTCTGTGCTGTCTGCAGACATTGCCACAGCTTTGCCAACAATATTTGGTATTCCTGTTGAATCAGAGGTGTATCTGTTTATCCTGTTCCTTATTTCACCTTCAATGGCTGTTGCTATTTTACTCATCATTAAGACAGACTCTACTGGATATTTTCCATTCGCTGTTTCTCCTGACAACATAACAGCGTCTGCTCCCATAAAAACAGCGTTAGCCACATCAGTCACTTCAGCGCGTGTAGGACGGGGATTTTCTATCATTGAATTGAGCATATGTGTAGCCACTATGACTGGTTTTCCAGCCTCATTGCATTTTTTGACAATCTCGTATTGTGTTTTTGGCAGGCTTTCTAAAGGTATTTCAACACCAAGATCCCCACGCGCTATCATGATGGAATCAGAAACAGCAATTATTTCATCAATGTTTTTCAGGGCTTCCTGATGCTCTATCTTTGCTATTATTTGTGTCTTGCTGTTTTTAACATAATCAGCTATTTTTTCTATATCGCCTTTATTTCTGACGAAGGAGGCGGCGATGAAATCAACACCTGCCTTTACACTATATTCAATATCCTTCCAGTCCTTTTCTGTTAGCGCTTCTGTCCTTTCATATGTTTGTGGTATATTGACACCTTTATTATGTTTTAATAAACCGGCATTCCTAACCACACATTCTGCTGTTTTTCCATCACATTTTAGTATTTCAAATTCTAGAAGGCCGTCTTCCACCATTATCTTTCCTGTGTCTGGTAAAGAATCTATAGGCAAAAAAGCAGTATAAGGCGCCTTTTCATGATTTAAGAGTTTTTTATCTACTGTGAAAAATATTTTATCGTCTATTTTAACTAGAAGTTCTTTGCCTCCAATATCTATCCTTATTTCCGGGCCCTTCAAATCCGATATAATAAAGAGGGGTATGTCTAAACCCTTATTTATTTCTCTTAACACTTTCAACACTCTTTCTTTTTCTTCTGTATTACCATGAGAAAAGTTTAGCCTAGCCCCATTCATCCCATTTTTAACCATTTCTAAAATTGTCTCTTTTGTATGGGTTGATGGTCCAAGAGTACAAATTATCTTTGTTTTCCTAAGGTATGTCATCTTCAAAATTAGGATAGATAGTTTTAAATGTATAGGTTTGGGGTAATCGACAATAATAAGTGGAAATTGACTCGCCACTTTTGGTCTATTATACCTTGGTGTTTACTGTTAGTTCCTTAACCCCGCTCATGTAAGGGTGCAAAACCTTGGGTATTTTGACTGTGCCGTCTTCTTGCTGATTGTTTTCTATTAGACAAACCATTGCCCTTGATGTGGCTACAAGCGTGCTGTTCAAAGTGTGGACAAATGGACCTGGTGGAGCGCCTTCTTTCTCCCTGAATTTTATGTTCAACCTTCTAGCCTGGTAGTCTGTGCAGTTGGCATTTGAACCAAGTTCCCTGTACACACCATCTGCCATCCAGCCTTCTATATCATATTTTTTAGCGGCCACAGTGCCTATATCACCTGTGCAAACATTCACAACCCTGATAGGGATTTCTAGGCTTTTGAAAAAATTCTCTACATTTTTTTGCAATTCTTCATGTATATTCCAAGAATCCTCAGGCCTGCAAAACACAAATTGCTCAATTTTATTGAAGTGGTGCATCCTAAAAAGGCCCTTTGTGTATTTTCCATGCGCGCCCACTTCCTTCCTAAAACAAGGTGATATACCCATTATTTTTATGGGAAGTTTTTCCAATAACAGGGTTTCATCCATAAACATTGAGGCTACAGGATGTTCAGATGTTGCAATCATGTAAAGATCTTCTCCCTCAATTTTATACATCACATTTTTAAAATCTTCAACGTCTGTGACACCCTCATATGGTTTTTTTGGCAACATGAATGGAGGTTCGGTTAATGTAAATTCCCCGCCAAGAAAATCTATGGCATACCTCATCAACGCCAAATCCAGTAAAACAAGATCGCCCTTTAAATAGAAAAAGCCGTGGCCAGCGGTCTTGTTCGCCCTTTCTTGATCTATCAAGTTTAAATTAAGTAAAATGTCCAGATGATTTTTGACCTCAAATTTGAATTTAGGTGGCTTGCCTATGGTTCTTATTACAAGATTATCTCTGTCATCCTTGCCTAAAGGGACAGATTCATGAAGAAGGTTTGGCAACCTCAAAAGTATGTGGTGGATCCTGTCAGCCAACATCCTTGTTTCTGTTTCCAACTGGTAAAGGCTTCCTGACACCTCTTTCATCTCATTTAAATTTGCGGACGTGTCGTCCCCTTTCTTCTTTAACTCAGCAATATTCGCAGTAAAAACATTCTTTCTGTGCCTAAGATCATCAAGCCTTTTTAGGGTTGCTCTATATCTTTTATCCAAATCTGAGAATTCGTCTATCCATTTTAGTTTTTCCAAATCCCCCCTTTTCTTCAAGTTCTCTTTCACCAAGTTAGGATTATCCCTGAGCAGTTTGACGTCTAACATAAAAATTACGGTTTCTGTCTTTACACGAGAAACCAAATTATAGTATTATTGCGCGTGTATTTATTAAACCAATTTAACTATCCAATTGGCTGATGATATTGTATGCGCTCACTAGATTCATATCAGGGGAGAAAATACTCGATAACTGTAGATCCTAATAGACAAGAATGTTCTATAAACCATAGACGAAGTGAGTGGGGAAACATTATCCCTATTCGGGTATATAGAGACGTTGTGGGAAACAGATCTATGTCAACGATGTCAAAAAATGGTCTTGATAGGATAGCTAGAAGGTTATTTCGTCTTGGTGAAGAGGGTTTCGAAGAAGATTTATGGGAGCCCCAAACAGAAGATATTGGGGAGATATATTTTGGAATGAACAGGTTTCTGGAAAATAGTATAGCTCAGGCCGTCATAAAGCTTGAAGGCAGATTATCGTGGGATAACATGGAACAGGTGAACGCGATGAGGTTTATAAAGTCTCAGGAAGTCCAGGATTATCTGCAATTATTGGAGGACAAATTAAATAACGGGCATTCATATCCGCCAGAGTTCTGGCATAACTATTTTTTGGAAGTGGTTGGTGAAAATCACATATGACCGAATTATTGTACCATGTGAATGAGCAAGATGATGTCATTGGACCAGTTGAAAGAAGTGAAGCTCATAAAAACAATATACTTCACAGATCTGGGATGGCTTTTATACTTAACACTAAAGGTGAAGTTTTTGTCCAGCACAGAGCAAACAAGGAGACGTTTCCAAACTGTTTTGATTCAAGTTCTGCGTTCCATGTGACTTTTGGAGAAAGCTATGATGTGGCTGTCAGGCGGGAAGTGTTTGAGGAGCTTGGATTGAAAGTCGATTTGAAATTTATTGGCAAATTTACACACCATGACGACCCCGAACATGAGGTTATGGCCACATACATTGGTCATGCAGAAGAAATTCCAAAATTAGATCTAACAGAAGCTTATTCAGGAGAATGGTGTGATATGGAAAGGTTGAGAAAAATTATAGAAAGTGGGGATGTAACACCATGGCTACGTGATGGATTTAAACTTCTTGTTCACCACTTAAGTTTAAAGAAATAGGAATCAGTCCCTTCCACCTTCCCTAAAAATTTGCAGCTGTCCAGAAGGCGTGTGGTCTCGTATTCTGAAAAACCCATTTCCGCCGCCACTTTGCCTGTTGTAAGGACTTGCCTATCGGACAGGTTATCTGCCAATCCCTTTAGTATATTGACCAATTTTTTCGCTGTTTTATTAGGATCGAAGAAAGCAGAATATAGTTTTGTTATTTGTTTTTTGTCTGTGTAAAAAATGCCGGACTTTGGTTCAGTAATCATGAGTGATGAGTTTGGATTGTTTGCAGCTGTTACAAATTCTATTGTGTCAGAATTAAGTTTGTAACCAACAAAAACAACTAGAGAATATGCTTCCATTTTCATGTTCGAGAAGACAAAGTCTATATTTTCTCTCTCAGCGCTATACAAAGGAACAACGAAAACCTGCAACTTCAGTTTTTTGCTGAGGAAGGTCTTTTTATATATGTTTGTTTTAAACTCGAAGTTTTTTGATGCATATTCCGGTTTTGGGTCTCCAAGCCACTCTTCAGGAGTCCAGTCAGGCAAATCTCTCTGAAGTCTACTCTTCACAGAATCTATATAGGCTGTTACAAGGGATTCAACTTTACCCTTTACATCTTCTTCCTTATCTACAATAACAGGTTGCTGTTCTGCGGGTTTGCTGAAAAACACCTTTTTCTTGGCGTCAACTTCGCTTTTGTTTTTGGTTTCGAACTGCGACTTGTGTGTTTTGCAGAATCTCTTCTTCTCAATAACCCAACAATTATCACATAAAATATTTTCGCAATCTTTTCCTAAACACTTACCACCCCATTCCAACCTGTCATCTACTTTTCTATTACACCTTGAACAAAAATCAACATTCTTCTTAGCTAAGATATCCCTTATTCTTTCTTGTGCGTCCCTCTCTCTTCTAGCTAAGTCGTCCTTCAATACCCTTCTCAACAATTCAATTTCACTATCTTTATCGTCTGGCATAAATAAATATGTACCCAGTTATCTGGCTTTGATCACTTCTCTTCTGTCTATTACTGCCACTCTCGCATCGTTTATCAATCTCTTTATCTGCTCTAATTTCTTTTCAACATCTAAAAGCTGTGAATTTACTAATTGTGAATAAAGGTTTGAGGCGAAGTTTTTAGCCCCTTCAGCACTTGAAAATATTTGTAGATCAAGTTTTATAATCTTTTCTAAGGAAACAGGGTTTTCTGGGAATTTCCAGTACTCTGCTATATTGATATCGTCTGCTGCAAGGTCTATATCGTCCCTGACCTTTTTTATAGCTTGTTTAATTTCATCCTTTTCTTTTTGAGCGATTCCCATTACTTGTGTCAACTCATCCTTTGCTTTTTTCAATGTGTTTGTGATATGTTTCCTAAAGGCGACGTCTGTGTCTTTTGATCTCTTAACAGAATACTCATAAACGCCTAGAAGCTTGGCTAGGCGAGCCACATCCAAAGCATTTCTTTTAGCTGCATGATCCCAATCACTCATTACTACCTCCAAGCGCGCTATCAGGAACTGTTGGTATTATATTTAGTTTGCCTTCGACCACTTCAAGTCGCGCCCCCTTTACCCGCTTCTTAAATTCTCCATATGCTGCAAGCCCAGCAGATTCGTCTGCAAAAGGCCCCTGCTCGAAAACATCTTCACCAACAGCGTTCACATATAACATGATTCCTTTTTCTTCCCTAGAAAGTTCCAACATTAAATCGCTGGGACGGAGTGTTCGGTCAGGTATTGTTACTCTTCTAATATCCAGTGCTTCGCTAACTATTGTCCTATCCCCAAAACCTCTAGTGGCTTTTGATCTATATCCGCCGGCATCAGGTTCTGGAGACCCTTCTGTATATCCCATATTATTCCTCATCATCCTCGTCTTTTTTTCTCTTTTGTTTTTTCAATATTTGTTTTAATTTCAAGGCGTCCAGTGCTTCCTGTGTGTCTTGAACATCTTCCATTTTTCTTAATTCTAATTGCGTTTCCTTTTCCAAAGATTCTTTCTCCAATTTTGATTTGATTTCTTCAGTTGAGGGATCTGTTTTTGTTTTTACCTTTGAGATTGTTCGTTCTCTAACAGCTCCCTTAAGGTCTTCTTCGTATTCCTTTGTTTTTGTTTTTGAGACAAGTTCTCTCATGCTGCTGGACCTTAGGTATTGCTTATAATTCTCTGGAAATTTCCATAACAATGTCAGGTTAAGCAATTCTATTCCCCACATTTCTAGGAGTTTTTTTAGCTCAACCTCAAAGTTTACTTGGATTTCATCGATGACTTCCCTATTCCCATAAAGGTCTTCTATATTAACTTCCCTTATTGTTGGCGCAAGGACTCTGGCAATTAAACTCCCATTTAACTCTACAAACAAATCGTCTAAGGTTAATAAAACTTTGTTAGACAGAAGATTGGCTATAAGGTTTTCTGGGTTAAAAACACTGAACCTCACCTCTAATTCACAACCAACACTATTGTCGTCGGCTGTTAACAGGTCTTCAGCTACTTTTTTCATCATTTTAGGTTTTGTATCAACAAAAATAACTTCTGTGAAGTCGGCCTTTATATTGTGCTTTCCTGCCTTGAAAACATCAACAATCGTGTTATATTTTTTTGCAAGCCCGACCTCAAAATTTTCCAATATCACTTCTTTCTTAAAGAATCCATCTATTTGGTCTTTTCTAAACCTCTCAGCAATTACATTATCTGGTTTTCCCCATTTTTTTGCCATATTATTACTTGTCTGCTTGTTTTAAATTAGGATTTGAAACTATATAACATTGTTATATACAGATTGAGATTTTGGTGTACCTATACATTTGTCCTCTGCACAACAGAATCCTTGACAATCGTCTCTTTGTTCTTGGCTACATCAGCTCCTATATTTGATCGTTGTATTATTGAATCGATGATTTTTACAACTTGGTTTACCTCAATTTTTTCAACTTCTTTTGCTGAAGTCATGACCATTATTGTATATTCTACAAGGTCTGAACAAGCCATGATAAACTTGTCTAAAACCTCTTTTTTATTAGAATATGATTTGAATAGAACTGTGATTAAACCATCCTGTTCCTTCACAGCCACCGTTAGTAAATATATCGTACCTAAATTTATTCCAGAGAACAAAAAGAGGTTCTCTTTCTCAAATTTATGAATGCTTATTAAAGTCATTGCAGCACATGCATCAATTATGTGCGTGGTAACATGGTCTATGGAAACGTGGTTTAGCGTATAACCCCTTTGTGCCGAAGGGTATGTTTTCGTCAATCTCACAAACTCTTCTTCTGAAATTGGGTGGGCGCTTATATCAATTTCGCTCCTTCTTTTCTCTATTGCTTTGAGGTACTCGACACCTGTTTTACCAAGCTCGCTTGCTATTTCTTTATATGTTTTTTTAACTTCTGGTTCTTTGTCTATTTCTTCTACAAGAAAAGGTTCAACTTTATCCTCATATTCTACACCAAGCTCATCTTTGTATTTAATGGTTATATTTGATATTTTTGTTTCTCCTACAAGCAACGGAGTAACAGCAAACACAGCACCCTTTTCTTCTCCGGGCTCGACGAAATCAAAGGACGTTTTTGTTAAAGGAGTGACCTTTAAACTGTCTGGGAACTTTGCAGATATGTCAACCCTTCTTATTTTAGAACTTGATTTGTTTTTTACTAATATTATGAAATCAGACGGTTTGTTCAACCTGGCTTCTGGGTTAATCGATGTGATCACTTCTATATTTGGAATTATCCTTACCTCTGTCGGTTCTATTTCCTCTTCAAAGGAATCGCCCACAGCATTTTCCCATAATACTTTCCTATAACTCGGTTTCAATATACCAACCCTTCCAATAACCTTGTAGGAAAAGTACCTTTCTTCATATGGTTTCAAATCGTTTAGTTCCTCCAAGACATTTTCATCCTTATTTATGAGCCTAACATTCCTTATCGGCTCCGTGCTGTTGTTTTCAACAATTATTTTGAACTGGGCTTGTTCACCTTCTTTTATTTGCTTTTTGTCAGTTAGCTCTAAAACAATTGGGTGTGGAGAAATCTTTCTCAACCTGTTTATTTCTTCCTGCACTCCTGGATCTTCACCTAACTCAAGGGATTTTTTGTAAAATCTTAAGGCAGAATAAATATCCCCTTTGGACTCTGATGATTTGGCGGCAAGGTTATATGACCATTGAGCGGCATATAAACTTCCGGCCTTTATGAAATATTCTGCAGATTTTGTAGCCGTTTGCATAGCCTCTGTATACTTCTTTTGTCTAAATAGAATGTTACCAATTAACCTATACAACCAAGCTATGTTAAATGTTCTATGGTCGGTTTCGCTGTACTCTATGGCCTTTCTGTAGAATTTTATTGCGTTGTCGAAGTCCTGTCTCTCTTCAGCAACTTTTGCTAGCAATTGATAAGACATAGAGGCGCACAAATAGTCTCCTCTTTTTAAACAATTCTCTACCCTCTTTTCTGCAAGAAGCTGTTCCTTTTGATAATCAACACTGTTCATTTGTTTTACATTTTTTTCGAATAATCCTAGAACTCCCATAAAACCGCCTATATAAGCTGGAAATTGAATACCCCGATTAGAAGTTGACAAAGTCAACTTCGTCCCTTAACTCAATTTCGGCCTTTCCTATATATAAAATATTAGGACTAACCTTTAAGAATGATTGCACAAAGGTAGCATACAACTATTTTGGTATTGAAAATGTAACCTTAGTTCCTTTTCTTCCATATTCTTCTACTGTTCCCCTTGTGACGTAACCGCCATTTCTTTTAACAGCTTCATCCATAATTCTATATCCTCTACCACCAGCTGTTTTGGTGTTTGTTGGGCGGCCTTCTTTTTTCCTTGATATCCTAACTGTTGCTCCTCTGTTCATGTCTTCTAAGGCCTCTCTAGGGATTCCGCCAGCATAGTCATTTACTTCAATTATGGTGTCGCTTCCTTCTTCTCTGACATTCAACCCCACACAACCATCCAAACCATTCCTACCATACGCTTCAACAGAATTTTCTATAGCCTCGACAACAATAAGCTCGCCTAGTGGTGGTATTTCAGCAGATAATTCAAATGCAATAGGATATCTTCCTTCTCTATCCTGCCTAAACCTACCAACGCCTTTGACATTATTTTCAGAACTAACTGGGTTTCCTTCCCAATCAAAAGTATCGAGTATATGTTTTCCTATTAATTTATTGGCTGGTGATGTGTCCATGATGCTATTTGTAAAAAAAGCTTAAATTAGGCAACTATTCTCAGCCTTTTAGATGCCAGGGCTTGAAGTATCTTTGTGCCGAGATCAGATTGTTTCTTTATGCTTATCTTCCCTTCCTTTCCAACCATCGGGGACAATAAAAATTCTTCTCCAGAATAAATGTCTACTTGTTCGCCAGTTAAATTTTCATCTACCATAAGGTTGAATCGGCCACCAGTTTCTTCATAAACAAAATTTACCGGGGACTTTAAGGTCTTCTCTTTCGGTTCTATATTTATGTGCAAACCCAGCCTTTTCTCTAGGGCTTCTACAGTGGCTCCGCCTTTACCGATTATCGCGGGTATGACATCGTTCCTTACCCTTATTGTAATATCATTGTCAGACAAAACTTCAATTTCTGCTGAGTGATCAAATCTTTTTATTTCCTGAAAAATTGTTTGTTTTGCCAACTCCTTTATTGGTGATTTGACTTTTGTCTCTGATATAGGTATAACAACATTCTCTTCGCCGTAACTGTATATCTCGTATTCCGCCTTCTTGGTCTCGAAGTCCCTTACTTCTACAACAGGCCTTGCCAGATCGGCCTCTGTCATTCCATGCGGAACCTTAACTGTCAATGCAATCTCGTAGACTTTCTTTATTTTTCCGTCTTTGATAAAGATCACGACATCAATCACATGTGGTATAACACCGAGTTCAATTCTCCCTATAAATCTTTGTATTGAACTTATTGGATCAGTTGCGTGCATTACTCCAATCATTCCAACACCAGCCATTCTCATATCTGCGAAAACCCTGAAATCTTTTGTTCTCCTTATTTCGTCAAATATTGTGTAATCCGGCCTTACTAATAACAGGATTTCAGATGTTTTTTCCCAATCGCCTTCAAGAGGCGCGTACTGCGTGACCTCTGGACCGACCTGAAGGTCTCTTGGCTGTTCAAATGTTTTTACAATTTTGTCGTTTTTAACCAAAAGGTCAGCTACTGATGCTGCGAAGGTGGACTTTCCAGATCCCGGTGGCCCAGATATTAAAACACCAACAGATTGGTCTGTCAACATCTTTTCTAGATCTGCATGAAGATTATAATCAGCCAGACTTACTTTAGCAATTGGTCTTACTGCTGTTACTTCTGTCGCATCTGAAAATGGTGGGCGGGCAATAGAAATCCTGTAATTACCCAATTGGATAATCAAAGATCCATAATTACTCATCTCAACAAAACCGTCATCCGAAGATCTTGCCTTCAATACTATTTGATCGATTATTTTTTTCAGCTCGTCTTCTTCTATTGGTTTATCTCTAAGCTTTACCAGTTTTATTTCCCCTGGCTTTCCCCTTTTTGCAAGAGGTATCGTCCCTTCCTTTAAATGGACGGATTGTGTGTCTGGTGTGAAAGAATCTTCCAAAACAAGCTTGCTTTCCCTCAAAGGCTGTGGTATATATTCAACTTGTATCCCTTCCACCTCTGCCACAAGGGCCTGAACATAATCAGATGTTAAAAGAGTGGCCTTTTTCTCTGAGGCAACATCCCTTATCAGAGCGTCAATCCTTCCTTTCTTTGCCAGATTTATTTCCTCCATTGTTGGTCTTCTTCCAGTAAAGGAAATAGCAACGCCCTTTTCTTTTCCGGCGGCTCTTATTTTTTTAATTTCCTCCAAACCTTCGAAGCCAATTTCCTTTCCTCTGGAAGCTTGAGATTGCAATTCGTCTAATACCATTATAGGTATAATCACTTTTGCATCTGCCAGCTTTCCGTCTCTAATCATCTGAGACAACTTCCCCTGTATCAGGACTGAAGTATCAGGAACTATTAACCTCTGCTTTGTTTTTTGTTGGTCACTTTCGACCTTCTTATTTTCTATTTCTTTATTTTCGCTTAAAACTTCGTCTAAACTTTTATTTTCATTATTTGTTGGAAACTGACTAGTATCAGTTTCGTCTTTTTTTTCTTTTTTTGTCATATTTTTTTTGTTTTTTAAAACTGTATGTATACTCTCTTATAATTAAACTTATAGAATAAGCTACACCTGTATTTGATATGTTTTGAGGGTTTATAAATTTGATACAAACCCATAACAATGTTATATACTCATCTCTTTCCTCTCAAAAACCTTGTAATATTTAACTTCTTTCTCCGCTCTTTTAGATTTCAGCCACACAGGAAACTTCAGGTGATCAAATGAATTTGCTTTTAACAAATATCCGTCTTCTAATTTTTTGATGTAAATGCTCCTTTCATGACACACTGGATTCAAAGACGATACTAACCTATCTCCATCCAATTTAAAGTGTTTAGGGCTGACAAGCACTTCCTTGTTATCCATCTCCAAGCTCACCAAACACTGTGGATTGTGATTAAGTCCTAAAACAAAAAATCTGTCCTCTGGTTGCGACCTTATAATCTTGTTGTTTGTTTTTCTTAAATCTTCAATACCATAACAATCTAAGATAGTTGTTTTCAACCCGAAAACAGAAGCCAACAAACCAAAAGCAAAAGAGTATTGATGGCAATTCCCCTCAAACAGATATTTGGAATATTTTTTGAAAAGATCCTCTACACTAAAACTGTCTTTAGAGTGAAGTTGTTTTAAAATAGAAACAATATTGCTGTGTGGATCAATAGAAGACTCGATAATTGATTTTATCAGACTGAAATCAGACTTTTTAACTCTATTAAAAATGTCTTCTAGATTTAATAGCTTGCCTATCCTGTCCAGGTAATCTACTTCCAAACTGTCCATATATATATTATTGTTTTCTGAATTTATAGAACACTGTTTGTTTTGTCCAAAATATCTAGTATATTTATAATCCGAAAGTATATCGATAACCTATTTGAAAATATAATTTTCTGTCAAACCATCCCTTTTTAAGAAGCGGCAGCTATGCAAAAAGTCAAGGGCTTGTCCATGCGTATAGTTATATGTTTCTCTTACTTTTTCAACAGTTAGAATATTCTTGTTGCCGTTTTTCTTTGTGAGGTTCAGGAGCCTATCCTTTGTGGCCACAGGTCCGGATTTTGTATCAACCCACTCCAAATAATTCTTTGTTATTGATTTGTAATCTTTCTTCACCAAACTTGTTTCCGGCTCTATCAAAAATAAGGAAGCGGATGGATGGTTAAAAGTTTCCACAAAGGTTATAACTCCTTTAGATGATTGGTGTCCTACAAAAATTATTATAGAATACAATTCAACCTCAAACTTTGATTTTACTTTTTCAACTACTTCTGCGCACTCCTCTGGTGTATTGGCCTTTATGGGGATGACAAAGACCCTTACCTTAGGCTGTTTTTTCAGGAAAGTTTTTTTGAAAATAGTAATCTCTGTCCTTCCATCTTCTCTTTTGTATTCTGGTGTTGCATTACTTAGATACTCTAAAGGACTCCAGTCTATAGGGGTTTTGCTAAACCTTACCATAAGCAGTTCAATATACTTCTGCGAAAGCTCTTCAACATTTGTCATAATGTTATATACCTGTGTAGAATAAATTTAAATGTCTTAGCTTTTCAGTCTTTTAATTAATTCCTCTAAAGAAGCCGTCTTTTCCTCGCCACATACCATGTCTCTAAGCTTAAACTTCTTCTCTTTTAGTTCTTTTTCACCAACAAACAGAACAAACGGAATTGATGCGGAGCTTGCATATGACAGTTGCTTTCTAAGGTCCTTTCCTGCTATATCAAAATCACTTGGTATTCCCTCTCTTCTAAATCTCTGACAAACTTTCAAAACGTCTTTTCTAACACTATCACTTACAGAAACCACAAAAAGTTTTACAATTGGTTCCATTTTTATCATATTATTTTCTATCATTGTGTCTACAATCCTTTCAAAACCAAAAGCAAGTCCCAAAGCAGGCGTTTTCCTGCCTCCGAAGGATTCTATCATATTGTCATATCTCCCACCACCAGCCAAGGAAAGTTTCTCTCCGCCAACAACAACCTCAAAAACAGATCCTGTATAATATTCCAAACCCCTTACAAGACTCAAATCAATTTTCACATTTTTATCATATCCAAATTCTTTTACAACATCCAAAATATCTTTGAATTCTTTTACTGCTTCCTTGGCTTTCTGGTTGTTTACAAGCTTTTCCACTTTGTCCAGAACCTTCTTATCTCCTTGTATTTTTATAAAATCCAGAATTTTCAAGATCTTTTTCTCATCCAAACCCTTTGCTTTCAATTCCTTGCTGACACCATCTTCCCCAACTTTATCCAATTTATCTATTGACCTAAAAACATCTACTACATCTTTTATTCCAACAAAATCCACAAAGGCTTCTATAAGCTTCCTATTATTTAACCTTACCACAAAATCCTCAAAACCAAGGCTGTCAAAAACATCACAAGTTGCTGCAATTATCTCCGCATCTGCTTCAGGCCTTGCAACCCCGAAAATATCCAGATCAAATTGAACGAATTCTCGAAAGCGCCCAGCCTGTGGATTGTCATATCTCCAAACCTTCCCTGTTGCATATCTCTTGAAAGGTAGAGGAAGATCAAGTTTCGAAGCAATAAGTCTTGCAGTAGGCACAGTCAAGTCAAATCTTAAACCCAATTCCCTCCCGCCTTGATCCTTGAAATAATAAATCTCTTTTTTAATGGCTTCGCCACCGCCGCCTTTTGCGGCCAAAAGTTCAAAGCTTTCTAAAGCCGGCGTATCCATTGGGAGGAATCCCCACTTCTCAGCAACAGTCCTTATTGTGTCCAGAACAAACTGGCGTTTAATCATCTCCCCTGGCCAAAAATCCCGCATTCCTTTGACGACTTGAAATTTTGCCATAATATATTATTTACTAGAAACCTCCTTATTAATAATTTCTGCAGCATATCTTACAGTCGACTCGGCCAATATTTCAACTGTATCGAAAATTTTAACATCATAATCTTCTTGTTTTATTAGCAGTGGCAAATCTGTGCAACCAAGAACTATGGCTTCTGCTCCCCCATTAATTAAACTCCTGATCATCCTTCCCACAACTTTCTTATCCTTGTCTAGTTTTTTCCCGGCAAGAATATTGCAGATTACTTTATTGACTGTTTTTTGATCCTTTTTCCACGGTGTTATGACTTTAATTTTATCAGATTTATACAAGTTGTTTTCAATTGTTGGTATTGTTGCCAGAAGCCCAACATTTTTACATCTCTCCAATTCTATTTTTTTCAATGTCTCCTCTATTATTCCAACTATGGGAATTTGTATGCATTTTCGCATTTCTGGCAGAAAACAGTTTATTGTATTGCAAGGGATTGCAATAAAATCAACCCCAAAACATTCCAACTTTTTTAACCCGCCCATCAGAATAGATAACGTCCCGCCCTTTATTCCTCTAACAGGATCTGGAAGTGGCAGATTGTAGATAAATATTTCTGGATAATCTTCATCATATTTTGCTCCGTATAACTTTTGGCACTGTTGTACAATTTTCTGGTAAAACAGAGCTGTTGACTCAGGCCCCATTCCGCCTAATACCCCAATCTTCTTATATAATTTCATATAACCATCTCCACATTATATTTTCCTTTAGGCAGTCTGGATGCAGCAACCAATCTCTCTGTCCCAAATGCAAAACCAGTAGCCGGAACCTGCTTATCAATTCCCAGTATTTTTAGGTTCTGTCCTATTAGATTGTCATATCTGCCTCCACCACCAACCTCGGCTTGCCAATTTCCTTTTTGATCTGTAACATCAAACTGGAACACCGACCCCGTATAATAACTAAAGCCCCTAACAACCGACATATCTAATTTAAGGGGTAAATCAATCTTGTCTGCAAGTAAAACAAGTTCCGCGAGTTGTGGTGTAAGTTTAGATTGGTATGCTTGTGGTTGTCCATAACTAAATACAAAATCTTCCCATCTTTTTTGTAGTGTAGTTGGTAAACTATCAACAAAGGGGAAATATGGGCTTGCTATCTTTCCTAGAGCACGATTTTTAGAAAATCTATCCAAACTATTTTGTGTTCTAACTTTTTCTTCTTCTGTTAACTCAGAATCTTCGCACAGTTGATTAAATAGTGAGATATCACTGACTCTTATTCTTACACAATCTTTAGGTACTCCAAGCTTTCTCAAGACGCTATAACCATATTCTATAACTTCTAAATCAGCATCTATATTATTGTCACCAATATTTTCTACTCCAAGTTGTGAGAACTCCCTGCGCTTATATCCATCAACATCTTCTATTGGCTCGTTCCTATAACAAGATATGCTATACAAAAGTTTTATTGGGATAACTTGTTTCCCTTGTAACAACTGTCTTGCTAAAAATCGACAGACTGGTATTGTGCCTTCTGGCCTCAAAACAACTCTAGTAGAACCAACCTGTTTATAATCCTCATCATAATCTAGAAGTTCAAAACCGAAAAAACCTTCATACCCTTCTACATTAAAAGAGTCCTTTAACAAAGATGTTGCGGGCTCTATCACAGGTGTTTTCAACTCTTCATACCCTCTCTCATATCCTTGTTGGACAAAAACAGCTTCTACCAACCTCTGTTTTTTTACTTCGTCTCCACAGATGTCATAAAATCCTTTTGGCGGATCCAAACTACTTTTTGTGAACTAATCCAGCGCCTTGTTGCGCTTTAACCTCACTCATAAAAATCCCTCCGTTGGACTAGGAAATAGTCCTTCCTCAAATCAAAAACAATCCTTACTTCTTCCCCTTCCTTTAGATTCAAATTTTTCCTCAGGAAAGATGGTATTGAAATTCGTCCTTTAGAATCGAGCTTAACAAAAACAGTGTTTAAACTACGCAAGGTTCCTTTGTTCCCTTTTGTGAAGGTACTCACCTATTTGCATAATTCCTTGCATTTCGCAATCGTCACCTTTGCATAGTTAGTAAAGCTTATTTAAATAGCTTTGGTGGGATGAAATTAAAGATGGTATATTGGTTTCCATCGTTGTGTCCTTAATTTTGTCTGATATTCTTTGTCTGAATTGGGGACTACCAGATATCGCATGTGCCTTTTTCTGATTAGAACTCCATATCTATCAAAACAATCATTCGAAGCCCAAAGGTTTACAGGCTTCTCTCCATTCCATATAAGAGGATATAAATAATTTCTGGCGTTGAAGTCTAAATCTTTTATTCTCGGATATGAACCGTTATACTCAAAAAATGAGATTATTGTTTCATAGGCCTTTTGTTTCTGTAATTGGTTCTTAAATTCCCATCCAAGACCACACGATCTCATCCAATTACCAATGGTCAAGATACTGACCGAAGTTGTCTCGCTTATTTCTCTGTATGTTCTTCCATCCAACCTCATCTCCAAAACCCTCTGGAATTTTTCATCTGAATATCCTCTTTTATATCTTATCTGTAAATCTCCTTGAGAATCAAAACCAACAGACAGAACCTCCTTGTCTGGGACAAGTAGCTTCCCACACTTAACTCTTGAGGCAACTACTGTGAGTCTGTGTTGTATTTGTCTTGTATCAAGATCATCTTCTCTGTAAACAGCGCCGCCATTAACATTCAATATAGAAGCAGCTAACCCAGACAATTCTGGATTTTCTTCAGCAATAAAGTGTTGCAAATCCTGAGCTGTCATTATATTTTCTATTCCAGCAATTAGAAGCTCTGGAGCAGTTTGTGCTTTTGGGTCTTGGAGAATTGAAAAGTCGCCTTCTTCTCCTATTGGCTGTTCTATGCTGGCAAATTTCTGCTCTTTTATTGTAGGCTCATCAACCCAGTCGGTAAGCTCCTCATAGAGCCTTCCAAAATCGGTCACTTTGTTTGCTTCAGCCCAGCTAACAATTCTTCCAGCTATCCTATCCCTTTGCCTTTCTGTCAGCCGTTCATCTGCTGAAAGGAATGTCTTAACATAATCCAGATACATGAACTAAATTAGAGCAAAAGAAATAAAAATCCATGTTTGTAATCCCAGTAAGATTTATATACTTCCTAATCTTACTATAACTATGGCGCAAACTACCATGTCTAGCAAAGGGCAGATAGTAATTCCAGAACAGATAAGGGAAGATTTGGGATGGAAACAGGGAACAAAGTTGAGCGTTGTTGAAACACCAAACGGCATAATGGTTGTTAAAATACCTCGCAACCCGCTAAAAGCTCTTGAAGGCATTGGAAAGGGTCTCCACATCCATTCTTCTGATATAAGAAAATTAAGGCAAGAAGATGAAGAACATGACAGAAAAAAATATTCTAATTGATACATCCTGCCTTATTGCATATTTCAATAAAGAAGTAGGGTATGAAAATGTAAAAACCTGCTTATTTTCTTCAAACAATTTGCTCATAAGCTCTGTTAGCCTTGTCGAAATTATGTCGGTTCTTGGAAAAATAGATATTGACAGGGCATATACAACTGTTGAATATCTTGAAAACTCACCAATACAAATATTAGACATTGACAAAGACATTGCAAAACTTGCAGGCACGTTAAAATTAAAATACCCATTGTCAAGCCTTTCAACGGCCGATTGCATAATCCTTGCTTCTGGAATAAAACATGCAGATAAAATAATAACAAGAGATGGTTTTTGGAAAGACGTGAAAGAAATTAAAGTTGAGATTGTCTAACTGTGTTTTAATATTCAATCTCTCTTAATAAATTCAAATAAATAAACTCCAGCCCCACCAACCTTTTTTGTAAATGGCCCTAACTTTTTCCACTTCCTCAACTTCAAGCCGCCCCCTTCCATCTCTTTGACATGCGTTTCTTTGTCGCGTTTGAAATGAGAAACACCAGTTATTCCGGATACCATAGCTAAATATTCTATTTGAGCGGTGTCCGAATTTCCTTCTTTTAGGGCCCGATCAATAATGTCTTCATGGTAATTTATGAATGTCCTTTGCCTTTCAGCTTCATTTTTAAAAGTATCTATTAACTCTGCGCCCTCAATGTACAAACCTCCATCTTTTAGGTTAGTTATCACACTTTTCCCAAGGTGGAAACCGTTTTTATAATCGGTTATATGTTCATAATTCCAAGATGCTATAATAAAATCGAATGGTTTTTTTGTTCTAAACCTTAGAGCATCAAACCTTATGAGTTCCAGGTTGTTCGCTTTCAGCCTACTTTCAACAAACATGATGGCGTTCTTATCAACATCTATTGAAGTTATCTCGACATTAGGTAATTGAACTAACAACTCTGTTAAACTGCCGTTGCCACAACCCAGTTCAAGAATTCTGTTCTTTCCTTTTGTTTTACTCATTTCCTTTCTGAGGATTTTTATCATGGATGTTATTAGTTCTTGATAAAAGGCGTGTGCCCGAGTAGCTTTATCATATTGAGCATAATCAAAATAGTCTGACATTTCTGTAGTTTTATTTGGGCCTGTCCCAGACTTTTTTCTTTTAACTTCTGGTGGGTTTTTGTCGCCCCATACTTTGTTCTTGATTCGTTCTAAATCATCTTTGACAAATATCATAATAGCATATCTAATACTCAATCCCTCTTCTCCCCACAATCTTGTTTCTCTTCCTTTCAAATGGGTGTTTTACCATTTTCACATCCATCACATAATCTGCTGCATCAATTATCTCTTCTGGCGCACCGCGTCCAGTAAGGACAAGCTCGACATTTTTTGGTTTTGATAGCATAAGGTCCAAAACATCCTTAACATCTAAGTGTTTCATGCTTAATACAACATTTATTTCATCTAAAATAACCAAGTCAAACCTTCCGGATTGAATGACCTTTTTTGCGAACTCTAGTCCTTTTTTATATTCTTCTTTCTCGTCTTCAAATTCGTAAAAAATAGCTTTGGATGGCTTAACTATCCCTTTTTTTATTTGGTCTGCATAGGGTGTTGACTGGCCAAACTCAAAAAACTTCAGCCTTTTTTTAAGGTATTTTTCAGCTGCAAGAATTTCGCCAAAGTAATATCCTCCTTTCATGAACTGGATTACACAGACTCTAAAACCATGCCCGACAGCCCTCAAAGCAAGGCCAAGAGAGGCTGTTGTCTTTCCTTTTCCATCGCCTGTGTAAACATGTATCAAACCCAGTTCATTCTTAAATTGTGCTACCTCTTTCTCTGACATAATGGCTACCAAGAATAAATATAGTATAATTAGCTTTGGTTAAATAAAAAGGTGTTAATCTCCATTCAGTCGTTTGTTGGATTCCCTAACTTCTGGTAAAGGCAGCCACAAACTTCCATAAACAGAAGACGGTGGCTGATAGTTTCTAAAGAAAATTTGATCATCCCACACACTAAACTCATAATATCCTGGAAATGGGTGTCTTGGCCCTCCTATCATTCTTAGCGCTTTAAGGGCAAGGCTCCTGCGAATTTCCCGGGCTTCAAGAGCAAATTTTAGTTCATCTTTTTTTAAATTTTTTGGTAGATCTTCTTCAGAAAATTTAACTGTTCTTGGCCCTATAGAAATTTTAGCATGGGTTGGTGTAACCTTGCCATGAAAGAAGTCGGGACCTCCACAACTAGCAACTTCTACAACACATTCACCTGAAACACCAGCACGTATATCAGTTGCAATTACTGATCCTGTGTGTGTTAGGTCTCCATATCTTGACAAGCCCACAGTATATCTTCTCATGTCGTATGCTGAACAGAAATCTCTTAACTGTTCAACAGAAGAGACGCACACTCTATATGGCCTGTCACCACCGAGAACCGGAATCAACCTAACAAAGAAATTGTGCTCTTTAGATGATCTAGCCCCACGAAAAACCTCATCAACATAAAACGAGTCTATATCAGAACCATCAAAAATGTATCTTTTTGGTGTTGGAAGCCCTAAACGCTCTAGACCATTGTATATATTTTCTTTATCTTGTTCCAGCCACTTTAGATCCAAGCCTCTCTCTGTGCCTTTAGCTACCCACCCAGAGCTATTTTCATTAACCATAAGAAGCAGTTATTGGTTAGTTTTATAAGCTTGAGTTAGCTGGCAACTTTTAACAGGTCTCACATTTCTCTTTTGGTGTTGAAAGTGTTAATGTTTTGTGTTTTCTCGTCTTTGGTTTTATTTTACTTCTAACAAGCTCTATGTTAAGGACTTGCTCATTCTTGCTTCTGTCTCTGTATATTGTTATTCCTTTACAACCCATCTTATAGGCCAGCATATAGACTTTTTCCACATCCTCGACAGTGGCGTTGTTTGGAAAATTAACTGTTTTTGAAACACCTAAATCAATATGCTTCTGGAAAGCTGACTGAACTTTAACATGATCTACAGCCCCTATATCATGTGTTGTGACAAAAATCTTCTTCACATCGTCTGGAATCTCTTTTATGTGTTGTATGGATCCCTGCCTTGCAACCAATCTCATCAGCTCATCTGAATAAAATCCCTTTTCTTTCGCAATCTTTTCGAAAACAGGATTAGTCTCTAAAAGCTCTGTCTGATCCAAGATATTTCTGATATAGGAAACGGCAAATATAGGCTCTATTCCAGATGAGCAGTCGGCGATAATAGATATTGTTCCTGTAGGCGCAATTGCTGTTATGGTTGCATTCCTCAAGTTTTTATACCCTTTTTTTGGCCAGATGCTTTTTTTGAAGTTTGCAAACGACCCTCTTTTTTTTGCTAAATCAGAAGAGGCGGCCTTTGATTCTTCATTAATAAACTTCATAATTTTGTCGGCTGTTTTAACAGCTTCTTCTGAGTTGTATGGAATGAGCATATGTATCAGCATATCAGCAAACCCCATCACACCCAAACCAACCTTTCTATTGCCTTTTTTTGTCATCTCCTCGATTTGTGGTAAAGGGTATTTGTTCATGTCGATGACATTGTCTAAAAAATGAACGGCTTTCCAAACTCTATCTTTTAGCTTTTCAAAATCTACTTCAGTTTTCCCTTCAACCACTTTCAACATTTTAGACAAATTAATAGAGCCCAAGTTGCAGGCTTCATATGGCAACAAAGGGGACTCACCACAAGGATTTGTCGACTCAATTAATCCTAGTTTTGGTGTTGGGTTGGACTCGGAATTGTTCATCCTGTCAATAAAAATAATTCCTGGATCCCCGGATTTCCAGGCCATTGTAACTATAAGATCCCACACCCTTCGCGCATCTAGTTTGTTAACCACCTTATCAGTATGAGGATTGATTATTTTATATTCTTTATCCTCCTCTACTGCTTTCATAAATTTGTCTGTTATCGCAACAGATAGGTTGAAGTTAGCAAGGCTTTCGTCTTTCTCTTTCGAGATAACAAATTCAACAATGTCTGGGTGATCAACCCTTAGTATCCCCATGTTTGCTCCGCGTCTTCTACCGCCTTGTTTCACAGCTTCTGTCACTATATTAAAAACTTTTAAGAAGGACATAGGACCGGAAGCTGTCCCCCCAGTCGATTTCACAATATCGCCTCGCGGCCTGATTCTAGAGAAGGAAAAGCCTGTTCCGCCGCCTGTTTGCTGAATTAGCGCAGTGTTTTTTAATGTTTCAAAAATTTTTTCCAGTGAATCTTCAACAGGAAGGACAAAACAAGAAGCCAACTGTTGCACCTTTGTTCCAGCATTCATCAATGTCGGAGAATTTGGCAAAAACTCCAGGTTTGCCATCATTTCATAGAATTCGTCTGAAGCCCTTTTCACATTTTCCTTAGTCACCCCGTACAGCTCGTCTGCTCTTGCTATATTATCCGCAACCCTTCTGAACATTTGGCTTGGAGTTTCTATAACCTTTCCATTCTCATCCCTTCTGAGGTATCTTTTTTCTAGAACTTTAACAGCATTGACACTCAACTTTAAATCATCAGTAACACCGAGCAAGGCCTTCGCTTCCCTTATTTTTGCTCTTTCTCTTCTATACAGAATATAGGCCTTTGCGAGTTTTGCGTGCCCCTCAGACATTAAAACATGCTCTACAATATCTTGGATATCTTCAACGCTGGGTATTTTGTTTTTTGGTGTTTGGCTTTCCAAATGTTCAACAACTTTGTCTGCGAGTTTATCAGAAAGAATCCCGTCCTGTTCGCCTGTGGCTTCTATGGTTTTCAGTATGGCTTCTGAAACCTTTGATTTTTCAAACTTTACAATCCTTCCATCCCTCTTTCTAATCTGTTTTATCCTGGTCATGGCTACCTATATTATAATTAACAAGTAAAATAAAAACATCGGTTAGTTTATTGTTATTTACACAAACCCCAACCGCATTCTGGGCAAGACGCACATCCCTCTTTCATCACTAAACCCTTCTCACACTCTGGACAGTTTTTTACTTGCTTTCCTGCACCGGATTCTGTGGCTACAAATGTTGGTGAAACAGATATTTGTGTTCCAACACCAGTAAAGCTTTGAGATGATGTTGTGCTAACTTCAACAGGCACAGGCTGTTCAAATATATGTTCGTGTTTTGTTTCCTCTATTTTGGTTGTTGATCTTATCACATTGGTTCCTGGTTCGCCCTTTGATTTCTTTGCTTCACCTGAAACAAGGACCTGGTCTTTTATTGATCCGTCTCTGTATACTGTTACATCTTTACAACCAAGTTTGTAAGCTAACATATAGGAGGCTCTCATGTCCTCTACAGTGGCATTTGCAGGGAAATTATTAGTTTTTGAGATTGATGAATCTGTCCATTTTTGGAAAGAAGCTAAAGCCCTTATATGTTCTTCTGGTGTCATTGTGGTTGCTGTGACAAAAACCTTCTTCAGTTTTGGTGGTATGTATGAAATGTTTTGTAATGTTCCACCGTTTTTGACAACTTCTTCCATCAGTTTTTCATCATACAAGCCTTCTCTTCTCATCACCTTTTCAAATACAGGATCTGTATAATAGAAGCTTCCAACCTTTACATTTTTCTCAAAAGCCAAACTATAGACAGGTTCTATTCCAGATGAGCATCCTGCAATCATGCTGATGGACCCGGTTGGTGCAATGACTGTTGTAAATCCGTTCCTTATACCGTGTTTCTTTATTGCTTCTGAAACTTTATCCCAATCAAAACTCCAGCTGTTTTTGTCCTCAGCCCCTGCGCATGGCAGCGTCCCTTTCGTATAGAAACTTTTGTCAAAATATGGAAGTATCCCTCTCATTTTAGATAATTCAACTGACTCAAGTTTTGAGTGGTAGTTGATAAACTCCATTAGCTTCTCCATGAACCTTCTACCGTCTTCTGTGTTGTATGGTAACCTTAGTTCAAAGAGCAGGTCTCCAACTCCCATAACACCCAACCCTATTTTCCTTGTCGCAAGTGTCATGTCCTCTATCGCTTCTAGAGGATATTTGTTTACATCAATAACATTATCTAAAAATCTGGATGCTGTCCTTACAGTCTCTGCAAGCTCGCCCCAATCAAAATAAACATTGCCATCGTCGTCTTCCTTTGAGAATGCCCACACGTTTATAGAACCTAGATTACAGGACTCGTTTGGATACAAAAGGACTTCTCCACAAGGATTTGTTGTAACAATTGGCCCTATGTGTTCGAAAAACGGATTATATTTATTCACCTTATCAAAGAAAATAACACCGGGTTCTGCTGATTCCCATGCCTGATAAACAATCCTGTCAAACAACAGTCGTGGATTAACATATCTGACCACTTGCCCTGTTTTCGGACTGATTAAGGGATATGGCTCATTTGCATCATAATATTTCCAAAAGTCTCCCATTATTAGAATAGATATGTTGAAATTCCTTAATTGTTTGTTTCCCTCTTTCGCTGTTACAAACTTCTCTATATCTGGGTGATTGGAATTAAGGATGCCCATGTTAGCTCCTCTTCTGATTCCGCCTTGTTTTATTACGTCTGTCATCTTGTCAAAAAGGGTTATGAAAGATATTGGACCAGAAGCAATCCCACAGGTTGATTTTACAAAATCACCTTCATGTCTTAAGTTAGAAAAGTTATAACCAACACCACCACCAGCTTTGAAAATAAAGGCTGCGTCGGTTAATGTTTTCATTATACTCTCCATTGAATCTTCAATACCAAGGACAAAGCATGCGGACCCCATACCCAACATTGCTCCAAAATTGGCAATTGCTGGTGTATTGGGGAGGAATTTTTTGTAAGCCATTAAATTAAAGAATTCTTCCACATCCTTTTCGTACCCTTCGAAGGCGTTGTTTTTTAAAAGTTTTAAAAACTCGCCAAAATCAACTTTCATCTTTCCGTTTTTATTGAACCTGTCATACAACCTTTTAACAGCTTCTAAATGATATCTGTTTAACTTGTAACTGCCTATTGAGAATTTATTTTCATTGGAACTGGGGTCAAATGCTTCTTCTGGATGTTTGGCCTCACCACCTTTGATGTTGAAAACAGCTCCATCATAAAACAACTCTGGTATAGCTGTATGAACTGCTATCCTTGTAAACAATTCCTTTGGAGTCTCGATAAGTTTTCCTGTTTCATCTTTTCTAAGATACCTTGCCTTCAAAACCCTCAAAGCATTAACATCAAACCTTTTATCAACATCATCTATCTCGTCCTTCTCTAGCACGGCTGCCTTTTCCTTTCGCAAAACGGCGCGCTGCTCTCTATAAAGTATGTAAGCTTTGGCTGTTTTTGCGTGGCCTTCCTCAATCAAAACCTTTTCAACAATATCCTGGGCTTGCTCAACGCTGGGTGTGGATCCTTTTATTATCTTTTTCTCTAAAATTTCGAGAACTTTATCAGCAAGTTTGGAAGCCAATTCCTTATCTCTACCACCAACAGCCCTTGCGGCCTTGAAAATAGCATCAGTTATTTTTGATTTATTAAAATCGACAACACGCCCGTCCCTTTTTTTGATTTTACTTATCATTTACAACCCCAAAAACCGGTGGAAACTGACGCGGTCAGTTTCGTCCCTTTCTAAACCAGTAAACAATCTATACTTTATTTCAAGAGTTTAAAAACAATTTGTATATTAGAAAATATATTTACAGCGTCAATGTTTTTTTAGTTATTTTTGAGTGGGAAAATTGGTATAAGAAAGCTTATAAGCTTAAAGTTTTACAATATTTAATAAGTACTAAAAGTTCAAAAACGGAGGAATTATGGTTAATGCGTATCCACAAGCTATTGAAAAGACACATGAAAATTATTTAGAGGTAGCAACCTCGCCATATGTAAAGGACTACACACCTGAGAGAAAACAAATACTGCTTCCTCTAGTTCCACTTGATTCTAAGATTTTGAAATTTCACCAGTCTCTTTGTCCTCCTTGTGTAGATGAAGAAAAATGGGAGAAAATGAAGGTTGATGCAGTTACCTATGCCAGAGATGGAAAGGTTTGGCTTGTTAAAAATTGTCCTGAACACGGGTCTGTGAAAGAGCTGTACTGGGGCGATTACGACATGTTCAAGAAAGCAGAGAAATTCCAGGATCCAGGGATCAAGATCCTGAACCCAAATATCGATAAAAGTGAATTTGAAATTGATTGTCCAAACGACTGCGGCCTTTGTGTTGAACACGAATCGCACACAGGTCTTGGTAATATAGTATTAACAAACAGGTGCGATTTGACTTGCTGGTATTGTTTCTTTTATGCAAAAGAAGGCGAGCCTATTTATGAACCAACCCTTGACCAGATAAAATTCATGTTGAAGAGAATGAAGGACGAAAAACCAGTCGGTGCGAATGCAGTACAGCTAACTGGTGGCGAACCGACATTGAGAGAAGATTTAGTTGATATCATAAAAGCAGGACGAGAAATCGGTTACGAACATATCCAACTTAATACAAACGGTATAAGACTGGCAAGAGAACCTGCTCTTGCAAAAGCCATACAGGCCGCTGGTTCGCATGTTCTATATATGAGTTTTGACGGACTGTCACCCGGAACCAACCCTAAAAATTACTGGGAAGCACAAGATGCCCTAGACTCTTGTAAAAAGGCTGGCTTGGGTGTTGTTCTTGTTCCAACAGTTATTGGTGGCGTAAATGATCATGAATTGGGGGATCTTATAAGATTTGCAGCAGGCAATATCGATGTTGTAAGATCTGTCAACTTTCAGCCCGTATCATTGGTCGGTAGAATGCCAGAAAAATTAAGGATGCAGCAAAGAATCACAATTCCAGGCGCAATAAAAAGGATCGAAGAGCAGACAGACGGACAAATAGGAAGGGAGTTTTGGTTCCCTGTCCCTTGCGCAAAACAAATCACAGATTTCATAGAAGCTATTAAATCAGAGCCAAAATACAGATTAAGCATCCACTTTGCTTGTGGAATGGCAACCTACGTGTTTAAGGAGGAAGGCACAGGAAACCTTATCCCATTACCAAAATTCTTTGATGTTGAGAGCTTCTTCTCTTATTTGGGGGAATTGACAAGGGATATCCAGACAGCCAGATTCAAGAGGGTAGGAAAAGCCCTTGTTGTAGGGAAGCTAATGGTGAAGTTCAATTCGTTTGTCGACAAGAAATACGTTCCGAAGGGTTTGCACTTAAAAAGAATGCTCATGGGCGCAATGCAAGGCGGCAATTACCATGGACTAGCAGACTTCCATCACAACAGCCTGTTTTTGGGAATGATGCACTTCCAGGATCCATACAACTGGGACATAGACCGAATCCACAAATGTGATATCCACTACGCATCTCCTGATGGAAGGGTTATCCCATTCTGCACATTCAATGTTATCCCAGAATTATACAGAGATTCAATACAAAGGAAATTTAGCATTCCGGCATCTCAGTGGGAAGCAACAACAGGCAAAAAATTAGAAGGAGACAAAATTCACAGAAAGCTAACCCCAGAACAAATGAAAGCAATCAAAGTAAATTATGATAAATACAGAAGATCATTAACAAAAGTCACACCAGAACCAGACTGGAGCTACAAAGCTATACAAGAACAAGAGTCGTTAGCGGCCGCTCAAGGGACGAAACTGACAAATCAGCTTCCATCTGTTGTTGCACAACAAAAAATACAGGGATTATTGAACATTGTCGCTCCTGGAATAACCAAGAAGCCAACAATGTCTCACCCGTCAGGTGGCTGTGGTCCAGCAAAGGAATCAGATGGTTGTTGCGGTGGCGGAAACAGCGGCGAATCTTCTGGTGGCTGCGGTTGCGGTCATTAACAGTTTAGGGTCTTGAGTTCTGAGTCTTGATATTTACTTTTTAAGTTTTAACTCCAATTTTCAATATGGACATTTTAACCATTGGTTATAGGGGCGATGTTGTAGAGTTCAGACTAGGCCAGGGTGTAGTAGGAAGAATAACAGGTGTTACAAATCTGCATTTTGAAGCATCTGAAAACAATAGGGCAATTCACCCTAGTCTTATGATTTACACAGAAGATTATCCTGATGGTGAGAGGCCTGAATTCTTAAATCAATTAAAAGCAGGTCGATTTATACGAGATTATACACCTTTTGACTTTAATGGTAAGAGAAGAATTGATATTATGTTAAGAAAAGATCGTGATTATGGTTTAGCATTGCTAAAACCAGAATGGGCTGAGGAAGAGGCTACAGAGGAGCCTAGAGATGTTAAGGCGATTATAAAGCCCGCTGAAATTGAAGGTGAAAGTTAATATGCAAATCAAAGTCGAGTACAACAGAAAAAAATGCATCGGCGCAGGGACTTGCGCATCTGTCAATCCAGAGCATTGGGTAATGGAGGCGACTGGAAAGGCGCAGCTAATTGGCGGGAAACTAAATCCAGCAACCCAACTTTTTGAGAAAATAGTAGATGAAAGCCAATTAGAGGGGTTAAAAAAAGCGGCAGATGGCTGCCCTAAGAAGGTTATACACGTCAAGAATGCGGAAACTGGGGAATTGATTGCTTAACTGATTTTAGAATTTTGTAACTTTTCCAATTTCTTGAAGTTTTTTAGTTAAGAGTGATCTAGGTATAACGTTATTACAACCGGTCTCTCTAAACTTCTTGGATTGTTCTATGTTTTTGTGCGAGCCGAAGCATATACATTTTTCAGGGAATTTATTGCACACTTCAAAACTGTCCTTATGATCCATATCAAGAATAAATAAGTCTGCCTCCTCTCCGCTGTATTTTTCTATAAATTTAACACTATGTCTGGAAAGCCCGCTTTCTATTATTGGAATAAAAAGTATATCACCAGTTAACGCTATAATATTCATATCTGTTGTATATCCAAAGGTTTTAAATATAGTTGAAAAGTATGTGTATGGTGATAACAAAAGAGACAAAAGTGAGGGATTTTTTGATGAAGAATCCAAACTTGTCCAGGATACTTGTAGAAAATGGTATAAGCCCAGTGCTGATAAACAAGAATATTCTGAATAGTTTGGAAGAAACGGCGTCTAGTCTGAGTTTTCCAAGTTCAACACTTGAGAAAATAGTGAAAGAATTAAACCAACAACTAGAAGAAAAGTCTAAGTTAAAAAACAAACCTAAACCAGACAAAATCCTAACTATAACCCCTCTTGCAGCCGAGAGAATAAAGAGTGTGATGGCTTCCAAAGGGATGAAAGATTACTCCTTGAAATTTGGTATCGTATCTGCTGGTTGTGCAACATATGTTTATGATATGGATTTTGAAAAAAAGCCAACAAAAGATGAGATAGTGATTGAGGAAAGTGGACTAAAGGTTTTCATTGCTAAAAAGAGCCTGCCTTTGATAGAGGGGTGTAGAATAGATTATATAGAAAGCGCAGGCGGATTTAAGATCGAAAATCCAAACACTAAGTCAAGTAGTTGATAATTTATGCGTGCATTAGTCACAGGCGGTTGTGGATTTATTGGAAGTCATTTAGTTGACAAACTTTTGGAAGAAAATTGTGAAGTTGTTGTTGTGGATATTTCTAGCGACACAAAAAATTTGGATCAACACAAAGGAAACAAAAACCTGACAATCCACAAAAAGAATATTACAGTGGACCTGTCTAACATATTCAAAAATATTGATTTTGTTTTCCACCTTGCAGCAATCCCACTTGTTCAATATTCTATAAAAGAACCAATGATAACAAATAAGGTTAATGCTGAAGGGACTCTAAACTTACTAAACATTTCGAGGCAAAACAATGTGAAAAAGTTTATTTTGTCATCCAGTTGCGCTGTTTATGGGGATCAAAAAACGCCACAGGTTGAAACAATGGTTCCACATCCGCTTTCTCCATATGGATTGCAAAAACAGATTTCAGAGCAGTATTGCAAACTTTTCAGTGAGCTATATGGATTGGACACGGTTGGCTTGAGATATTTTAATGTATATGGGCCGAGGCAAGGTCCAGGAAAAGAGTATGCGTGTGTCATCCCTAAGTTTATAACTTTAGTGAATCAAGGTGAACAGCCTACAATATTTGGCGATGGAACACATACAAGAGATTATGTTTATGTGAAAGATGTTGTTGAGGCAAATTGGTTAGCTGCAACAAAAAAGGGAAGACTAAACGGCGAAGTTTTTAATATTGGGTCTGGAAAAAACACATCAGTAAACCAATTGGCAACAATGATCATTGGGGACAGAAAAATAAAACCAATATACACCGACCCTGTTGTAGAGCCGAAGGACGCCAGAGCCGATATAACTAAAGCTAAAACGCTTGGTTGGGAACCAAAATATAGTTTGCTTCAAGGATTGAAAGAAACAATTGGGTTTTTCGGGAAATAGTTTATGGCTGAAGTTAAAGTGGTTTGTGGCGCTTTGGTAGTTAAGGGAAATAAACTTGTTTTAGTCCAAGAAAAGTGCACAGATTATGGTAAATGGAATTTTCCAGCTGGTCATCTTGATTTAGATGAGGATATACTTTCTGCAACAAAAAGGGAAGTAAAAGAGGAGACAAATTTAGATGTAAAACTTGATGGACTTCTCGGTATTTACCAACACAAAAACAAAAATGGCGATAATGTTGTCAGAATTTTGTTCAAAGCGTCTGTTGTTAGAGGGAAACTAAAACATCAACAAGAGGAACTTTTAGATGCTAAATGGTTTAGTTTTGAAGATTTTGCAAAAATGAAAGACCAAGAATTGAGAAGTTTGGATTTGAGACTTGCTGTTGATGATTTCAGGAAAAACAAAATCAAATCGCTAGACACAGTAAAGTTTTTGGTTAATTGCTAGGTGCTGGAAAATTAGTGTCCCAAAGTTCAACTGGAACTTTTAGATCAACGCCAGCAGTGTTTTTTAAAACAGCTGCACCTTTATAGTGACCGTAACAATCAGGGCCATTAAAGGTCATATTTAACTTTCTAGCAAAATCATGTACATGTCTGCCAACGCTTGGTCCTCTTATATGTATCGGATCTGGAAGTTCATTTGGTTCTGTATATCTCTTTTCTGGCCCAGCAAGATATCCAAAACTAAACCCTCTATCAGCATACTCTCGTACTAGGCTTATTGCTCGTCCTCTTAAAAAATTCAAAATTGAATCCCCAACCACTTCAACCATAAATTTTATAGACAATTAGAAATTTAAAGGTTAAACTAGATATGGTACAGAGCCTTCTTCGCTAAATACCTGTCTCATTTTATCCCAGTTTTTCCTATCCAACATTGGACCTGTAGCCTCTACTTCCTTTAAAACCCGTTCCATGGTCTTGACTGCAACTTTGTTACTAAATTTTCCATAAGCATTTAGAAAAGCCTCTTTGTTGTCTTCCATTCCAGCTGCTTTCCACCTTTCAAAAAACCTGTGCTTTCTTCTCTCTCCATCTACGCGACCATGTTCCAATGCAATTTGTGTTAGAGCATCATGCCCATATTTGTTTCCCTGAAGGTTTCTTCTATTTCTAAGCTTCCAGTAATATGTTGATCTCAAAACACCCTCTTCAATAAAGGGGTCCAAAGCGCCTCCTGCCGTCATAAGGACAACAGAAGCCAATCCGGTAGTTATTTGAATTGTTTTATCTGGGGAATCTGACAACCCACAAGCCGCCACCGAAGCACCAAGACCACCCAATCCAAGGGATTTTACCAAATTGGGCACTAACCATGATCTGTATAAATAGCCTTCCATTATATCTGCAAGGCCTCTACAATCGTCTTCAACTGATTTTAATCCTTCTTCACCGCCAACCATCAAACCTGTATAAAACTCGTCATCTGTTCCAAAAACTCTATCTTTGTAACGCTCCCCGTTGAAATAAGCTGCTGCAAATCCAGGCCTCAAAACGATTCTTGTTTCCCTTTTTGTTAAAGGTGTGAACCATGGTACTTTTGTTTCCTCCCTTATGTATATTTCCCATCTGCCTCCAGATGTCTGGACATCGCCCTTTATATCAGGATATAAGCTCCCAATCTGTTTTATCCCCTTCTCTAATGCGCTAAAATAATACCATTCATTGTTTCTTTTGGCTTCCCTAGTCCTGCCACCAAAATCTCTCAAAACCAAAGGCACTTTTCCTATAGCAGTCATATTCCTAATTGGAAACAAAGTTTTATATTCATATTTCAACCTTCTCTATCCTGACAACTTTTATTCCGAGTTGTTTTAGTTTATCTTCTGCAAACGGTAAACTCTGATCCCAACCCAAAGCGATGACCTGTGGCTTCTCTTTTAAAACAACTTTGAAAAAGTCTTCAGAATCCCCTATCAAAACCTTGTCGGCTGTTCCCAATCTTTCTATCTGCTGTTTCCTTTGCTCCATTTCTTTTCTGGTTTCTCTTTTCAGGTTGTGCGCATCATGAGCTATCACAACTATTAAATAATCCCCACACTCCTTTGACTTTCTAAGAAAATATTCATGTCCTTCATGCAGAAAATTAAACCTGCCGCCACACAAAACTTTGATCATACTCTAGAAATAGATTTTAGTTTATTAAGATCTTCTTATCTGATTTGATGGGTAACCAAGAAGTTCGCTTATTGGCCGGCGGCCAACATAACCATCGCCGGCTCCATGCCAGTATCCAATCCTTTTATCGCCATATTTCCAACACAGACACACAATTTCGCCGCCCTTATCAAACAAAAAGTCTACCAACCCTTCTTCAACGCCCTTTACAAAGGCGCCGATTTCGTGTATTTCACCAACACGCTCTTTAACCCTGCTAACCAGCTCATCCCTTTTTTTCAGCTTTTCTATATAGAATTTGTGATCGCGGTGATGCGCTTCTGTTACATCTTTCCCCCATATCTCTAGCAAATTATTGATGTCAGCAGAAGCCGCCTTTATTTTGATATTAACCTCGAATATTTTATCAAAAACCTCTTTTATCCTCGGTAGACACCGCTCTACCTCTTCGAGAGTAAAAATTCTCTGTTCCATAACTGTATAATATATCTTTGTGTCACACACCTTTATATTTAGCTGACCGCCGAATTGATCTCGGAACCTTTATATACCTAACATTTAAAAATCTTTAAAAGTATTGAACTAACGTAGTTTATGGCAGATTTTAAAATAGAGCACGATAGGCCTGGATGTATCGGTTGTGGAGCTTGCGCAGCAGTAGCTCCTGAATTCTGGGTAATGAGCAGCGGTGATGGCAAATCCGACTTATTAGGATCAAAACACATAAAAGAAGGCGATAACATTGTGAAAGAGGTATTGGAAATGGTCGACCTAAAAAATAATAGGGAAGCAGCAGATTGTTGTCCTGTAAATGTTATCCACATCATAGACCTTAAAACAGGCGAGAAGTTGGTTTAGTTTATTTCTGACATGTTAGAACCAACAAAGAAAAAGGTGCCTTGTCCTCAGTGTGATTCCTTAATGGATGATATAGCCGGAAGCAAGAAAAGATCTAAATGTTATAATTGCGGCTATTACTACGACTGCTGTTAATTATTTAAAAGTTGCCTTCAATAAGATATATGGGATTTTGGAATGATTTAAGGGCTTTAGTTGGTGTTGATGTTGATTATATTGGTGGTGTTCAGCAAGATGAACATTTCTATTGTATAGACAACGCTGGTGATGTTTATAGGCAATTAAATCCTTTAGATGGTCCTATGCCAGTTTTCAGGCCATGGGTTTCTGTTGAACCAGATAATATACCTGTCGAAACTAGAGAGGCTCTCAGGCTTCTTGGTGGAAGGTATATCTAGTATATGGGATTTTTGAATGTTTTAGGGTCTTATTTTGGAATAGAGCCAGAAATGCAAAGAAGATATGAACAGAAGAACGGCAACAAATGGGGAATTGATGGTGTTTTCTATAGAAAGTTTGTGCTTGTATACTTACCAGTTTTCTCAAAAATAGTGCCAGAACACATTAGAACAGAACTTCAGCAATAACCAGAAGCTTAAGTTACCGGTCTTCTACAGGAATATAGCAGCTTGCTGGAAGCATTAGTCCATCAGATCTTTTTCTACCAACATCTCTAAGTTTTCCTCTTCTTTCCAAGTCCACTAAATAGTCCCGTATTTCATTCGCTGATAAACTTCCAAAAGCCGTTACCAAATTATATTCACATATTCCTGGGTTGGCTGGTCCTGGACCTTTTGGTTTTAGAAGGTCTGTTAAATTACATGTAATAAAACCGAGTATTTCTCCTTCAGTTTTTACATCTATGCGCGTCGCCATATAATCAACTTGTCAGCAACATTTTTAGGAATCCAACTGAACCTATCTTTTTCCTTCCGCCTGTATAGGGCAACAATTGTTCTACTTCTTTTCTAAAACTCTCGCTCTTTGATGCTTTTACAAGAAGTTTATCTATTAGATTTGGATGTTTTTTGCCTAAAACCTGAAGTTTTGTGCTTGTTTTTATTTCATCTGAAATTATATCCCACAATCTCTTGTCGTATCTTTTCAAAAACTTCTCATCATATTTCCCTTCATTTAGAGCTTCCACAACCACTTCCGCAGCCACCTTTGCAGAAATCATTGCATTGCCGACACCTTCACCGCTTAATGGGTCGATAAGGCTGGCTGCATCACCTAGAAGAAGGAATCCGTTCCCATATATCTTTTTATGGTAGCTTGCGATTGGTAATGTCCAACCCCTAACATCTTCTACAGGCTGTGCATCTGCAAATCTGTCTTTGAAAAGAGGGTTGTTTTTTATTTCATCTAAAACAGCTTGTTTAAGATTAATTTTCTTTTCTTGCATATCACTTATTATCATACCTAAACCGACATTCGCTTCGTTGTTTGGTAATGGGAAGATCCAGAAATATCCTGGAATTAGCTTGTCTACAAGATGCAATTCAATCCTGTCTGTAAGGCCCTTCACATTCTTGTAGTAAATTCTTAAGGCAGAGATGTTGTGTTCTGGAGGGTTATCTAACAGTCCAAATTTCCTAGCAATAACACTTAAAGACCCATCACAACCAAGAACGATTTTTGCTCTTAATTCTTCTGTCTGTCCTTGTTGATTTACACCAACCACACCTTTAACAAAATCATCTTCAACTATAACATCTTTTACTGTAAGGATTTTTGTGTCCACATGTTTTTTCGCATTACTGTAAAGAAACCCGTCAAAAACCTGCCTTTTGTGCACATATCCTGGCGCTGGACTATTTCTGTCACCAACATCCAAATGCACTTGCGTCCCATTAGGAGAGCTTAATGTGATGCCATAAACTTTTTGTCCTGGAAGCTGTTCATATTCTTCATAAATGCCAAGTTCCTTCATTATGTTGGCTGCTTTTCTTCCTTGCGCATCGCCGCATGTTTTGTCTCTAGGGAATGATGCTTTATCAACTAGAAGGACTTTCTTCCCTGCTTTTGATAAATACATTGCTGCTATGGATCCTGAAGGGCCGCCACCAACAATAATTACATCGTATTCTTCTGTCATAATACACCAGAAACACTATTCTCTAATATTCCCGTTTATATATTTAAAGTTAGCTCTCTCCTAAAATGGCTTATAAACCTATCCCGAAGGCATTAGACAACTCCTCTATTTTTTTGAATTCGGTCAAGAATTTCTTGCCTTTATCGGTGATTTTATAGTTGGATTTCTCACCGCTCTCTATCCTTTCTATAAACCCCTTCCCTTCTAAAAACTCTATATAACCCATCATCCTCTTGTGGGAAAGGTTTGCCCCATAAAGTATATGGGTTGGTTTAGCTATGCCACCTTTTTTTACTATTAACTGCAAAATATCGTGCAGTATATGGATTTCAGACCTTCTCCTCTGCATAAATCAATCGACTCAAATAATTTCTTGCTACACTTTATTTTCGGCTACCTTTAACTTTCAAGACCCTTACTAACATGAATAGGAAAGACAGGAAACCTAGTAGTAAGAAAAAGTGAGCGAGCACATAGACTGTTTCGTTTATCGGTATCACTATAAGCGAGAGGTGGAATATGCTGATAAATATAAAGGCTAGCAGGACAAGGACTGTGGTTAGGTTTTTGGCTCTTAAGAAGTTAAGCAAACTGTTGAACACTATGAAAGCCATCAAGAATATCGATGTTATGTGAAAATAAGGGAAGGCTGCGTACCAGACAGGCAATATAAACATTAGCGGCATCTTTATTTTTTCAGACATAGATGTCAGAATAAACATTAGATAAGCTAGTGTAGAAGCTCCAAAGTAAATCCAGTAACCGAAATCTGTTATACTAAATGCGCTTCCTGAGGTGGTTAGTACACATACATCAGTACAACTTGGGAGAACAATACCATAGCTGTATATCCTTGTTATTGAAAGTAGAAGGAAACCAACACTGATTATTTTGAACCCCCAGTAAAGGAATAGGTGTTGTTTCTTAGATGTTGCATCATAAACCTTGTAAGAATAGTATGTTATTAGAAAACCTACAATAGCTACAAAGAGGTATATGACTGAATCGAACCCAAAAAACCACTTCGGCACTACTATATCGGCAACGACCATAACAACCTTTTATTAGTTCTCTAGATTTTTATATAAACTTGTTGGTGGGTTGAAGTTGACAAAGTCAACTTCCTCCTATTACTGGACCATAGATCTAGATTTGGCCTCTAGATTTTCCATTCACAATTGTAGTTAATAGGGTCAGCCAAGTATAGAATAGGTTTGTCATAGCCTGCTAAATGGGGTGTTCTATATTACACTCATTTTAAGAGGATAACAAGGGACGAAACAGATCCTAACGATCTGTTTCCAACTCTTAATTCCAACATTGGGGTGGATGAGACGGCTACCCTCGTCCACCCAAATCCTCCTAATTATACCCTTTCTTTTTGTAAAAGAAGAGGCGTATCAATGTGCAGTTCCCATATTCAATTTATAGAATGTTGGGGGTGATATCGATGGATAGACAAGAAAGAGTTGTTAGATTTGAACGTTTCTTAACAGGAGTATCAGATTTTGGTGATGCTTCTTTAAGATCACGACAAGGTGTAAGACCCGCCATTTTAACACTGGAATCTCCTGCACTTTTAGAAGGTGAAACAAGGGAAGTTTATACAATTCCTGGAGTTTTTGGCGGATACATGAGTGAAGAAGATGTTAACAGACGTCTAAAAGAAGGTGAAGAAGTTTATAGATTGTTCATAACCAGAGTAAAGTAGTCTAGACAGAAACCAAAACAAACAGCAAGAGTATTATGAGAAGTGCGAACATGAAAATGAAAGATAACATTTCGTGTTTTTTGTTAACTTTTTCAAAATGCAGTTTTGGTTTTTTTGTGAAATCTTTTTTGAGTTTTTTTATTTCCTTTAGAGAAAGTTTAGGAAAATTCAGGGCCTTAAGTCCGCATACATTGCACACATGAAAACCTGATTTGCCTGTTATGAAAGAGATGTCGTTCTCTATATGATAATTTAATTCCCCGCAATTAGTACAAGCCTTTTTAAAGTCCATCTTAAAACCTGCTGAGAATTTATCCCGGTTCCCAGCCTCCTTAACAGATTTATATAGACTATACATAAATAAAAGCGGTAGGGGATAGACTGGGGGGCTAAGGGTCCCTTGTTACCACAAACCCCTTTATAGGTGGAGTCGAAGCTCAAAGAAGGGGTATAGTGGTTATTTGGTCTGTGTTTCCAACTGAGAAGCTTTGTCCCGTAGGATCGTTAGTGTAGTGAACCGGGTCAGAGTCGGAAGGCAGCAGCCCTAAGCTGTATTAAACAATGATACGATTAATCCCGTATCTTCCGTTGGATCAATGATGCTTATGGGGTTGCAGAGCAGAGAAGGAAATACAGGTAAACCAAGTAGCTTCTATATTTCGACTGAGGGCGCGCCCCTACTATTATAATTAAGTTTTCGCTATGGCAAAAAATAAAAAATCTAGCAAATCTTACAGAATTAAAAGGTTTGAACAGAATCACAAAACAGGGGAGTGGGCTGTTGCTGTTTTACTTGCTATAATTGTCGGTTTTCTGGTTGGCGGTTTTATCACACCTCCCCACTTCCAGTTTACAAATACGATACCTTCTGCCACACTAATATCATCACCAACACTTACAAAAACTGTTGTTAAAGACTATTCGCCTTTACCTCCTTCTGCTAACAGATCTTTTGCTACCGTAAGGATACCTGCAGTTGACGAGCAAGGAAATGGTGTTGTCACAAACTTGGATGTTGAGATAGTTCCTGGTTCAGGAAGGATATTGGCAAACATTGACAAGCTCTTGTTTTGGGTGGACACACAGACTTCTATACGCACAGCGAAAGCTGTTGCAGAAGAATATACACAAACAGACCTTTCTAAATATGATATTATTTACACAGTCAGGGCCAACGCAACTGTAATAGAGGGTGGGTCTGCTGGCGCTGCGTTAACAATCGCAACAATAGGCGCCATACAAAACAAGCCCTTAAAACAAGATGTTATTATGACAGGGACTATAAACCCTGATGGAACTATAGGACCTGTTGGCGAAGTTTTACCAAAGGCGAAGGCTGCGAAGGACGTTGGGGCCACGAAATTTTTAGTCCCTACAAACCAAGGCTCAACAAAAACATATGAGAAAAAGAAAACATGTGAGCAAATAGGTTCTACTGAATTATGTACAGTTGAAACAATTCCAACAAAAGTTAGTATAGATAAAGAAGTTGGAATCGATGTTATAGAAGTAAAGGATGTGAAAGAGGCGATTGGATATTTTGTTGGCTAAATAAACTATTAAATTAGGAATTGTTATTGAATACTATGACAATTAACAAACGTTTTATGGATCTCGCCAATTTAGAGGGTTTAAAAGCTCTTAAACGCGGCGATTATCCTGCTGGCTGTATAATTGTTAAAGGCGATCAAATAATATCTAAAGCGTCTAGTGAAGGCGTGACCAAGAATGATGTGACTGCTCACGCCGAACTAAAGGCAATAAGCCGTGCTTGTAGAAAATTAAAAACAAGGTTTCTGAATGATTGCACTGTTTACACAAACATAGAACCTTGTCTTATGTGTGCTAAGGCTATGGTTTACTCAAGAATTAAGAGGGTTGTATATGGCACACACCACAAAGAATACGGGAATAAAAAAACATTTGAAATCTTAAGACGCAACGACATAGCTTTAGATATAGAAGTTATAAGTGGCTTTGATAAAAACAAACCTTCGAAAATGCTGGAAAGATTTTTTGAGGCAAAAATAAATATTTGATCAAATTAAGTTTCCAACTACTCAATCAAACTCTTCACGAATTTCTTTGGGTCGAATTGTTCAAATTCCTCGTATTTTTGTCCAACTCCTAAAAATAGAATGGGTTTTTTCACTGCATATGCTACAGAAAGTATGGCGCCACCTTTCTCATTAACATCCACTTTAGTCAAAACAACAGCATCAATCCCTATCTCAGCATCAAAGGTTTTTGCTTGTTCAACTGCGTCATTTCCTGTCAGGCTGTCCACAACCAAAACTTTAAGGTCAGGTTTGTTAACTCTACAAACCTTCTTTAACTCGTCCATAAGGTTTGTGTTTGTGTGAGTCCTTCCAGCCGTATCTGCCAACACTATATCCAAACCCTTTGCTTCTGCGTGTTTTACTGCATCAAAAACAACAGCAGCGGCATCTGCTCCATATTGGTGTTTGATCACTTTCACACCTATTTTTTCTCCATGAAATTCAAGTTGCTCTATACTCGCAGCTCTCCAAGTGTCTCCTGCTGCAAGGACAGCTTTGTAGTTTTTGTTTTTCAAATAATTAGCTAATTTTGCAATGCTGGTTGTTTTTCCAGCCCCATTAAACCCTACAACCACGACAACAAGCGGCCTATTATTCGATTTTGATTTTTTAATCAGTTCTTCTAAATTTATTTTTCCTTGGTCAACTGTTTTCAATAAACCATTTTCCAGTGCCCTTGTTATCTCGCTTTCAACTTGCGATCGTTTTATTTCTTTTCCTTTCAAACTATTTTTTAATTCTTCTTTAAGAAATTGTATAACTTCAAAAGCAACATTTGCTTCTAATAGGTCGGTTTCCATTTCTTGGAAAAACTCATCTATATCTTTGGGTTCTATTGTTCTCTCGGTTATTTTTTTGAATAATCTTTGTCTTAGAGAAATTTTATGTTTCTTATCTTCGCTTTTCTTTATATGAAGTTCTTCTTCCAACACTTCCTCCGGCTCTAGTTTTACTAATTCGGCAACAGGCTCTTGTATGGATTCCGCTTCTTCTTCAGGAAGTTCTTCTATTGTTTCCTCAGCGCTTTCTGTGTCTTCTAAAACACCTTCCTGTTCTTCTTCTATGTGTTTTATTTCTTTTTCAACGACTTCCAGGGATTTTAATTTGTCTTTCTTTTTAGGCTCTACCTTAATTGGTTTAGTAGACTTCTTAGGCTTAGAAACGGACTTAGACTCCTTTGGTTGTTCAGCTACCTTCTTCGAGAACTTCTTTATAGAGTCTTTTAGTTTTTTCTTGAGAAATCCGAACATAAGTATATGTTTTCTTTTGGGTTATAAGGCTTTTCTTTTACAAAAGAAAAGGGTATAGTATTTATTTACCAAGTATTTTAGACTTTACAGCCTCGAATAGAGAAGGAAGTGTTTCTGGATGGCTGTTTCCTTTCAAATAAGCAGAAAACAGTTTTTTATAGCTTGATGGGTTTTCTTTTTTTAATTTAGCTGCATAATCAGCGATATGTTTGCCGGAAACCCTTTCTTGTGGTGGCAATACCTCCTTTGAGTGAGGGACCTCTAAACCACCATCCACAGCCCCTTTTAGTGCTGCGTATAGCCTGGAACCTTTAACAGATGTGTATAAACCAGAATCTAGAATGGCATATTCAACTCCGTTTTCAGCAGCCTTCTTCCCGCAAAGCAAACCTGTCAAATAAGCTGCCGGTATATTTCCTCCACTAAAATTCCATCCTAGTTTTGGTAATTCCCTTGAAGATGAAGAAACCAAAACTTTATCTCCTGTTGTTTGATACTCTATAACTTGGCAAAGAAACCCCTTGTTCGATTTTCTTACAATTAATCTTGGCTTAGCAGACTTTAACATTTTTAGCCTTTGTCTATAATCTGTTTTGCCTTCTCTTCTTCTTCTATGCGGCATAAACTTTAATCTGTGGCTCATAACTCAACCTATTTTTTCTTAGTCTTCTTCTCCTTTTGTATTTTATCTGTTGGTTCGACAACCTTCTCTATAACCACAGGCTGTTCTGCTTTCTTTTTTGCTTTTGATGATTTTTCTGACTTTTTCTTTAACATCTCATGATCTTTAATGTATAACAATAAATGGCTTTTGCTTCTAAACATCCCTCCTTTCACCATTAAATAAAGTTTTTTGTAATCCTTTTTTTCTAAAAGGCCCTTTTCTTTAAGCGATTTCAGCATTCTTCTCAACGACCTTACCACGCTTATCCACGCTGTTTTTGATGGGTTTCTTGCTCCAAAAGTTCCTTTCCTACTACCAACTCCAGTTCTAAGCCCTTTCTTTTTTTGTTTAAGACTTTTTCTAGAGTATGCTTTTGATGTTCCTTTTTTCGGAATTTTGACAATAAGGCCTTTTCTTATAAGGTTTCTTAAATCTTGGCGTGTTAGCGCTTCGTCTACTGCTTTCATGTCTAAAATCTTTATTCTGCTTACCCCACACTTCAATATGTCTGCTGCCACCCTTTTTTTTGGTATATCCATATACTAACTTGCCTCACTGACTTCTACTTTCTTCTCCGGTTCTTTTGGAGCATCCTTTACCTCTTCTTTAGGCTTATCAGTAGACTCGACATCTTTCGCCTTCTTTTTGATTTGTTTTTTAGGTTTTTTGTCTTTGGATTCTACATTCTCTATTTCAACACTTATGTCACCTTCAAAATCTTCCTCTGATTTTGGCTTCTTGACAACATCGTCTCCAAAGTCTTTTAAAGTAAATTTGAAGTCTCCGTCCTTTTTTATCTCTCCTCTTGTTTTGAGGATTTCTCTAGACAATATCCAAAAGGCAAGCGCAAGGGACTTTTTACCATTGTTATTTATTGGAATTGCGAAATCAACATCCTTCCCTTCATGCGAGGTGTCACAAAAAGCGACTATTGGAACCCTTCTTTTTTTGGCTTCTATAATGGCCTGTGCGTCAATTAAAGGGTCTGAAATTAAAACAACTTCTGGCTCAAAAAAATCCCTGTAAGACGGGTTTGTTAAGGTTCCTGGAGAAAATCTTCCTATAGCAGCCTTTCCCTTTACCACTTCTGCCATTTTTTTTGCCGCTTGATCGCCAACGGATTTGTGAGACACAATCATGATTTTTTTGAAGTTAGATAGGAATTTTGCTGCAATGGCCAGTCTGCTATCCACTTCCTCTAAATTGAAAACAGAAAGCCCGTCTTCCCTTGTTTTATAGACAAACTGCTTCATGTACTTAGAGCACGACTTCATTCCTATGTGAATTCCAGCAGACAAGTAATCTGCCTTATCAACTAGCATATATACCCTCTTTCTTTCCAAAGAAAGAGCCTTATAACCCACAAAGAAAGGTTTACAAGGCTTGTTCTATGTATCACTAATTATTCTTAGTTTAATATTTAAATGTTAAAACCATGATTTGACTAATCCCTCATCTACTTTAGCAAAAATAGACTTATAACTGCCTTTTTCTGGCCTCTATTGGGATTATGCCTTCTTCATATTCCAATGTTGCTATATCTACTGGATTCACAACGTTTTTTGGAACTTTGAGTAGAGGTGGTGCGCCTTGGGCTATTTGCAGGGCTCTGGCTGAGATGATCCTTACTTTTTCAAATTTGGAGACTAAAATTTTATCGGCCATATATCAAAGGTCTTTTAGGATATACTATAATACATAAGTAATATATATCTTAAAGCTTGCAGTTTTTGATTAAGTTTTAGGAAAAGCTTAGGTTTAGGGAATCCCTCATCTACTTTATCCAATATACCTTGTTTCATCTCTGGCAGGTTTAGACTCTTTTGACATCTGTGTAAGGGCCTTTTTCTGAAGGGTTTCGACTTTCTTTATGAAGTTTTCCATCTCTTTGACTCTTTCCTCCAGCTTGCCCATGTTTATTTTTAGGTTGAGCATCTTGGTTAGGGTGTTTAACACGGCTTCAGCTGCTTTTGGATCAGTGACTATAGGGAAACCTGTTGTCTCGCCTAAAAGGCACAAACCTTCCATTCCCCTTTCCTTTCCCAAACCAAGTAACAGGCCTGCCGCCCCTACAATATAACCCACCTTCTCACCTGCTTGAAAATCTATCCCAAAATTCTTATATTTTTCCATGATTCCTTTACTTGTCACTGCGCCTACTGTTTTTACCTTTTCTGAAATCTCGCCGGTGGCTAGGCCTCCTATGGTAAGGATTTCTTTCACACCAAGAGCTTCAATAACATCCAACATTACCCTTGTCACCTCATAATGTCCTTGTGGTGAAAGAGATTGACAATCGCCTATTAAGAAGACAAGGTCTCTCTCGCCCTTGTTTTTTGCTTTGTAATAGTAAAACTCGTTGTTTGGTAAATGAATAAGATAATTTTCCTGAAGCATTACAAAAGGAAAAAACCACTTTGAATGCAATTCAGCAAACTTTTTTGCCTTAAGCTCCTCAACAAGATAGCCAGCTGCCACCCTGCCTATATTTCCAACACCAGGAAGCCCTTCTATAAAAATAGGGTCATTCAGCTTCGGAGGTTTTTCCAAATATTTAACTATGGTCATAAAATCTAGATATTCTAATTATATAATACCTTTGGTTTAATAAATGGTTGGTTTAGGATTTTGGTTACAACTCCCTTCTCAGTCCATTACACCCTAGTTTCAACCAATAATCAGCTTCTTCATTATCGTTGCCGTTGATATATTTCTCTTGATGAGAACCCATAAACTCCATGGCCACACCGGCCAACGCATATGGATAAAGAAACCTTCTCTCGTCGCCAGTAAGGGGATTAAATTTACTATACTCTTTTGCAATCAGCTCGGTCTCATCAAGAAGTGATCCAGAACCAGATTGAGAATTTTCGAGGTTTTCCAACTCCATAAACCCCACAAAACCTATCTATAACAACATCAAGGCTTCCAGAATAGTTCAATCTGTCAGTTGGTGTTTTTTTCTCTATAGTCATATATTCACCATTTAACGCTCCCAGCGGGATTTGAACCCGCGTCCAAAGCTCGAGAAGCTTTTATCCTTGACCGGGCTAGACGATGGGAGCACTTAGTGGGCCCGGAGAGAATCGGACTCTCGGCCTTTAAGCAGTCTATAGGAACACTATAAACTACTACGTTATCAGCTACGCCCAAAACATCACTGTTTTGTGTAGCGCTCTACCACTGAGCTACGGGCCCGTAATCTATCATTTATTTCTTAATTTATATAAATGGACTCGCCGGGATTTGAACCCGGAGTTTCCGCCTTGCGAAGGCGGCGTCTTGCCGTTGGACCACGAGCCCACAGTTATTTTAATTCTCCATGACTTAATAATCCAATATGGTTGTTGAGATTTTTGGTCTATATAATCTTGTTGAGGTTGTGTGGCTTATTTTACCAGCATATGCTGCAAATGGCTTGGCTCCCTTAGCGCGAGGTAAACATTGTTTAGATGGAGGTAGAACCCTTTCAGACGGCCGATCTATTTTCGGAAAGGGAAAGACTTGGGAAGGCTCGATTTTGGGCGTGGTTGCCGCCATCCTTGTCGCAAGCATCATGCAATTTGTTTATCCTTTGCTGCCTTGGGGAACGTCTGCTGTGCCTTTAACACTTATTCCAATGGGCCCTGTTGTGGGGGCTTTGCTTGGTTTAGGAGCTATTGTGGGTGATTTAATCGGTAGTTTTTTAAAAAGGCGCCTAGGACTTCAAAGAGGTCACCCAGTACCTGTTTTAGATCAGCTCGACTTTATAGTGGGTTCTTTTGTATTTGTGTCTATTGTGTTTCCTGCAAGTATTAGTTGGCTGATATTGTTGGTTATAGTCACACCATTCTTCCATTTATCAGCAAACTACATGGCCTTCCTTTTGGGAATTAAGAAGGAGCCTTACTAATCTTTGCGCTTTGCCACTTCAATCCATTTTTTGGGCTCATTAAACCCGCAGGCGTCCCTATAGAATTTGAGATGTTGATGTTCAATCTCTGCATATACAATTTCAACTCCCTTTTTGAACATCTCCTTGCAAAATATGTCTACTAGTTTTTTGCCAATTCCTTTGCTCCTTTCTTTTTTATCTACTCTTGTTTCATGTATCAAGGCTTCTGTTCTTTTTGTAGGGACAATAAAACCGAGTATATAACCTAATACTTTTTTATTTTTCTCGGCCACAAGGAACAAAACATCATTATCTTTAGATGAAATAGAAAAATCTCTTTCGTTTAAATGTTCTTCTTTATCAAGTATAGCAACACACCGCTTTGCATCTCCTTTGTTGCCTTTTCTGATAATCATAAACCTAAAACCCTCTTAACCTCCTCAAAAACTTGTTCCTTTGATTTCTCTCCATCAATCACAACCCACTTACCAAAAATATTTTCTTTTGCGAGCTTGTCATATTGCTTTACAACTGCTTCCAAAAAGGGCCTGTCTTTCTCAAATTTATCTAAATTACCCTTCTCCCCATATTTTCTTTTCATTGATGTGTCTGCCGAAATTCTGAGATAAATCACCAAATCTGGCTTTGGTAAATCAAGTAGCTGTGCGATTTTTAACATTTTTTCTAATGGAAATCCTTGTACAGACTGATATGCAAGTGTTGTAGTAAGCCACCTGTCCGCTATTACAGTTGTGCCTTTGCTCAACAACATATTTATTTTATCTTTGTCTTGAAGCTTGTCGGCTATATAAGAAAGAGTCAAAACTTCTGTTGAGAGCTCGCACTTTTCATGTAAATATCCATCAATCAACTTTCCAACAGGTGTTGTATAATCAGGGTACCTTAACCTTGCAACAGAACCTTTATTTTTTAAATATTCAAAAAGCGATTGTGATTGGGTTTCCCCGCCCGCTCCATCAATACCTTCAAAAACAATCATTCCTTTAGAACTCATATTAACTATTTCTTATGTTTATTTAAGAGTTCGAGAATTATAGGAACCATTATATCTGGGCCACCTACAACTTCCAGATCCTTCAACAGGTTCTTCTTCCTATAATAATCAATAAGGGGTTGTGTCTTGTTCTTATATTCTTCAAGACGCTCTTTAACAGTCTGCTCGTTGTCGTCTTTCCTTTGGTAAAGTTCTCCGCCGCATTTATCGCATTTACCTTCTACTTTTGGCAACATTGGTGGCATATGAAGGCTGCCTCTTCTTATGTCTGCTAGATTGTAGATATCGCCGCAATTTTTACATACCCTTCTTGAAGTGATCTTCTGTATTAGTATGTCTTCTGGGACAATTATGTTCAGAACAAGATCCACTTTTATTACTTTATCCAATCCTTCTGCTTGTGGTATAGTTCGCGGAAAACCATCGAAAATAAAACCTTTTTTGCAATCGTCTTTTTTTATCCTGTCATCAACTATCTTTATTGTTATTTCATCTGGAACAAGCCCGCCTTTGTCTAGGATTGGTTTAACTTGTTTCCCTAACTCTGTGTTGTTTTTTATATTTTCTCTAAAAATGTCTCCTGTAGAGATGTGCGGGATGCCAAGTTTCGGTCCTAGTCTGGATGCGTAAGTCCCTTTACCAACACCAGGCGCTCCTAAAAATATAAGTTTCATCTTCAATGTAGGTTGTTTGTATATTTATTGTTATCTGCTAATGAATTTTAACTTCATAGTATTTTGTTAGTGTTTCCGGCAGACGAAAATTGCCTGCCAAGATTTTGGGTTTAGCTGTTCTAGTTTTTTGTAATTTGTTTCAAAAACATTTACCTTAAACCCTATTTTATGTAGAAGTGATTTTATTTTAAAAAAACCAAATGCGCCCATTGTATGAAAATCTTTCAGCTTTTCTTTCTTTTTACCTTTCTCTATTATAAAATCGATATCTATATACAACTTTTTATTTTTATAGATCCATTGTGGAGCAAATAATATATTGAGATTTTTCCCTCTGTAAAAATATTCTTCTTTTCTGGAGTCTACTGCGACTACTTTGTCTGCAGAGTTGAAAATTAAAACACCCCCTTCGTTTAGATGTTTCCAGAAATTAGCCAGCGTCTTGTATAATTTCTCTTCTGTTGTATTGTATAAAATTGAATTGAAGTAGCATATAATAACATCGAATTTTTTGTGTAAATCAAAATTCCCCATATCTCCTTGAATAAACATCACTTCTGGGTTCTTTTTTCTTGCGATTTCCAGCATTTCCTTGCTTTTATCCAAACCTGTTATTTTGAAATGTTTTTTCAGAAATTTTATATGGCTGCCAGTTCCACATGCAACATCCAAAAGCTTATTGCCGTTATTGGTTTTGAACTTTCTGACTAACATAAGAATAAAACTGGCTTGGTTTTTATAATCTACATAATTGTAGATCTTATCATAATACTTAGCAAGTTTCGTGTAAAACAGCTGTTCCATTTTTATATAGCCTGTTAATAGAATAAATAGTATGGCATTTATTCATCCGCAAGCGGTTGTTGAAGGTGATGTCAAATTAGGTAAAAATGTTACACTTTGCGCTACCTCTGTATTAAGAGGAGATGAAGGTCAAATAACTGTTGGCGATAATTCCAATGTACAGGAAGGTTGTGTCCTACATGCTGGGGCACAAATAGGGAATGGTGTGTCTGTTGGCCACGGTGCTATTGTTCATGGTTGCAAAATTGGAAACAATGTCATTGTAGGGATGAATTCAACTGTATTGGACGGTGCGATTGTTGAGGACAATGTTATCATAGCTGCCGGTTCTGTTGTACCTCCGCGAAAAACAATAGAATCCAATTCCATGGTCATGGGTGTTCCTGGAAAGGTTGTCAGGCCGCTTACTGAAGCAGAAAAACAGTACATCATAAACAATGCGAAGATGTATGTGGAAAAGAAGTTATCTAAGAGATTAATTTAACAGCGTGTTTTGTTATATCCAGATTGCAGCTGTTATTTTTTGAGCACCATTCCTCACAGTCTTTAGCTACTTCCTCGAATTTGTATGCGTATTTACAAATATCGCATGAATAGTATTTTTTGCCTTTGACAAATTTTTCAGATACCATAGTAAACCATATTGTTATATACAACTATGGATTTCAGACTTATATTAAATTCTCTTTGCTTTCTCTGGGTTTTCAAGATCAATTAATGTGACTTTTGCGTTTCCTGGCTGAATACATAGACTGTTACCTATTTTATCTGCAATACTACCGGACATTGTTGGAGACTCATGGATGTGACCGGCCAACACTAAATACGGCTGTTTTTTTTCTATAAATTTTCTAACAGACCTGCTTCCAACATGGTTTCCATCATATAGTATATCTAAATTGGTGTTGACTGGAGGTGGATGTATTACCAATATTGTATTTTTTGGATCCAAATTATTTGACAACTTTTCTAAATCCTTCAATATTGTCTCCTCTTTTTTTACCCAATCTTGTATTGGGAATATTAAAAAGTCAGACGGATTTATACAGGAATATCCTAACACATCCCATTTACCTACTTTATTTATTTTCTCATGCATTAGTTTGATTGTGCCTTTTTTCTCAGCTTTGTGGAGTAGATCCATGTTTATGCTATAATCATCGTTCCCCATCATTAGAAATACATCAATATCACGGATTTTTTTAAAATTCTCAAGTAATGGTATTAGATAAACTTCAAAAAACATCCTCTGCATTTCTATCCCATTAACAGCGTACAGCGCCATCAGAGGGGCTACATCTCCGCCAATTATTATAGCCTTTACTTTTTTCTTTATCGCTTCGTCTAACAAATGTTCGTAAACATTATCGTCTCCGTGCACATCTGTTGCGTAGACTATAGGAAAGGACATAGTTTGAATTTGTAGAACTCGAGGCTTTATATATTGCGAGAGTTTATTTTATAGATATCGTGGGCCAGTAGATCAACTGGTAGATCGCACGCATGGCATGCGTGAGGCTTCGGGTTCGAGTCCCGACTGGTCCATTATAAGCTTCTAGGAACAAATAACTTACTATGGTTTTAGCTGAGTTAATATCCTGGTTTATACAATGGTCCCAGGGAATTGTTTTCACATTTGGTTATTTTGGTGTTTTTATAATTGGTTTCATTGGGACAGCCACTGTAATTTTGCCGACACCAGCCTTTCTTGCGGTCTTTGTTGCTGGTTCTGTTCTTAATCCGTGGTTAGTTGGTATAATTTCTGGACTAGGTATGGCTATAGGCGAGCTTACAGGTTATGGTTTTGGGATTGTTGGAAAAAAGATAGTTGAAAAGAAACATAAGAAATGGCTGAAAAGGGCTAAAGGTTGGTTTGAGAAACACGGGGCTTTTTGGGTAATTGTTTTGTTCGCTGTCACTCCATTACCAGATGATGTTATTGGCATTCTAGCTGGCATGTTGAGATATGATATTAAGAAGTTTTTCCTGGCCTCCTTTATTGGAAAAACAGCTATAAGTATAACTCTTGCCTGGGCAGGATTTTATGGAATGGGTTGGATTTTGGGCTTGTTTGGTGGATAATACTTCTAGGTGATTAGCTTAAAAAACTTTCTACTAATTAGTTCTATGGCTAAGAGGATTTTAGTTGTTGATGATGCAAGAGACCAGGCAGATTTTTTAGCCAGGCGATTGACTACAAGGGGATATGCCGTAGATGTTGCATATGATGGTCAGCAAGCACTTGGCATGTTGGAAAGTACAGATTATGATCTTGTTATAACAGATCTTCTCATGCCTCAAAGAACTGGTTATACTGTAATTAGAACAGCAAAAGGGAGTATAAGGAAAGAGAATAATGTTCCTGTTATTGCGGTTTCAGCAAGTTCTCAAGAAGATTTGGATAAGGCCCGTACAATAGGAGCTGTATCTGTTTATAGAAAACCATATAAAATAAAAGTGATTATGAACAGGGTTGGCGAGTTAATAGGTGAAGCCGCATCAGATTAATTATTTTCTCAGTTTTGTCAACTCTTCTAGAAGATTTCTTATTTGAGTATCTTATACTTTTCAAAAGAGTTTCTAAATGGGCCCACCAGGAATCGAACCTGGAATCTTTGCGGTGTAAACGCAACGTCATGCCACTAGACTATAGGCCCTTAGTAAGAATATGTAATATATTACTTTAAATCTATAGGATTATATGGATGAAATAAATCTGCTTATAGGCAAATCAGGGAATAAAGATGTGGTTATAGACGCTCAAGAACTTGTGACTGGAAGGACCTGCGTTATTGGCCAATCTGGCTCTGGAAAATCGTATACTATAGCTGTTATTTGTGAGAAGCTTTTACAAAACAATGTTGTTTTTTGCATAGTGGATACTGAAGGCGAATACTTTAGTTTAAAGGAAAAATTTGAAGTTTTGTGGGTTGGCGGACCCCAAGCTGATGTAAATATAGAAAGTGTTGATTTTGTAGACCTAATAGAAAAATCAATAAAAAACAATGTGCCTTTGGTTTTGGACGTGTCCGACTCATTGGAGCAAAGGAAAGTGGTTGCAGATTTTGCAAGTAAATTGTATGAAATTGGAAGCAGCTTACGGCAACCATATTTACTGATTGTAGAAGAAGCTGACAAATTTGTCCCTCAAAACAAAGACTCGCTAAAGGAAATAGAGGAGATCTCAAAAAGAGGAAGGAAAAGGGGTCTAGGTCTTCTTGTTGCAACGCAACGGCCGTCCCTCGTCAACAAAAATATTTTATCTCAATGTGGAAACCAGGTTATAGGTAAACTAACAACTGAAAACGACTTGAAAGCTGTGGATTTGTTTTTTGCGGATAGAAAGGAATTGGAACTGCTGCCAAAACTGGTTCCTGGAGAATTCTTTTTGATGGGTAATATATCTAAAGAAAAAGTGAGAATAAAGGTTTCTCAAAGAGTGACACAGCACAAGGGACTTACGCCAAAACTTGTTCAGAAAGCAACAGGCAAGATCAGCGAATTGAAAACCAGTCTTGGTGTCTCAGAAAAAGTTGAAGAAAAAAGCGAAGAGGTTATCGAAAAGCAAAGTTTTGGTAAAGGAAAATATTCTGGAATTAAATCTACAATAAATAAAGACCAGATAGAAAAAATCATTGAGGACAAAAGGAAGAAAAAGTATGGAATGTTTGGTGAAAAAGAACATGTTAAATCTATTGATCTTGTCTATCATCCTTTGATTTGGGTTGAAATAAACGTGTTGGAAGGCATTATCAGAAAGAGTTACAAACCATACTCCTTTATAGTTGATGGTGTTACAGGCGAGTTTGTTGACATTAAAAGTGGGTTAAGGTATTCTGATGGTGTTTCCAAGCTTCTTAATCTGAATGAAAATGAAGTGAAGGTTTTGCTGGAGATTTACAGAAACAAAAAAATAACAATAGCCGACCTTGAACTTAAAACCAAACTTTCTGAGATGACTATTAGAAAAATGGTAAGCGGCCTTCAGGACAGAAAAATTGTAACTTTTGTAATGGAGGGAAAATCAAAACTATACTCTCTTCTTGTAAATTTTAGGGCGCCAGATCTTAAACAATCCGTTAGTTTGCCTGAAATCTCTGAGATCACAGGAAAAACAAATAAACAGCTGGTTACACAAGAATCTTTGAGAAAAATAATAAAGGGTATAAGGGAGGACGCGGACATAACAAGATTTGAGGTTTTTTACTACCCAATCTGGTTTGTAAATTTAGGCAACAGGAAACTGAGGATAGATGGAGTTAATGGGAAAGAAATTTGAAAGTCTACAAAAGTGGGATCAAAGGAGGTTAGTTCCGGAAAGGAAAAGGATATTTATCGCTATGATGTGTAGTATGAATGCCATTACAAGCCATAGGGAAAAAGAAAGGCTTTTATCGGCGCATATTTTAGATTTTCTTAAGAAAAATAAGTTCAGATTAAAGAAAGATTTTGCCGAGCTTACAATGTGGTCATCATTGAAAATAGCATGTGAGAAAACAGGATTTAAGTTCCTGCGTCTTAGACATATGGATGAAATTAAGGATAATTTGGATAAAGTTGAAAAAGAATCTAAAAGATTACAGAAGTTTTTAGATGAGAAGGGGTTTAAAATAAATGCGCCAGGCGGGAATTGAACCCGCGTCACAAGCTATTTCAATCCCGTCCATGGAGGGGCGGGAACCGGAACCGGTTGTATAACAGGTTTCCGCTGGGAAGCTTGAATTCTACCAAAATACAAACCCTTTCTTAAAAAAAGAGCTTACTATACCACTGGCGCATTAGTGAGATAACATTATATACAACCCTATTATTGTAATAATCAATCCAATAAACACATTAAGATCAATAAATATTCCTTTTGAAAAACTCAGATAGTAGCTATAGCTTTGGCCTGCAAAGGCTATGAGGAAACCAATTATTTGTTGCATCATTAGCGCTGAGGATGAGATTCGAACTCATGCGGGCTTTCGCCCACAGGTTGTTTACCAACTGATAGCAAACCTGCGCCTTAACCACTCGGCCACCTCAGCAACGCAAACTATTTAAGCTTCTTTATATAATAAGTTAATATAATTTAAGGATTTTATGGGCGTTAATGTAAACAGTATTTCACAAACGTATAATAAGGATGTCTTTACTGATAGAGGCATGTATTGTGGGAAAGTGGAAGACGTCGAATGCGATCTAAAGAGGTTTAAGTTAAGGTCTCTTATTGTGAAATCAGCTAAAGGTTCTTATGTTTCTAGTGTTTTAGCTGGAAGAAAGGGTTTGATAGTCCCATTTTCAATGGTTGAGGCTGTAGGCGATGTAGTTGTCATTAAACACATAACAACACCTTTACCAGACGACGGGTCTGATATGCCTACTTTACCAGAAAGGAAATAATAAATAGTATTATTTAATTGATTTTCGACAATATCTCTGCTTTGTTTCTCTTTACAAGTATAGTATCTTCTATTCTACAACCGCCATGTTGTTTATACACACCGGGCTCTACTGTTATAACCATACTTTCCTTTAGTTTGCCTGTTACTTGTTCATGAACTTCCAAACCAATACCGTGACCGAAGGCGTGTTGAACTCTGTATTTGTATTTACCCATCAGCTTTTCGTACAAACCCTTGATATCATCCACTTCTATTCCTGGTTTTACAAAATCTATAATCTCCTTTTGAATCGCTGATATATTTTCCTTTATTTTTTTCCATTCTTTACTGGTTCCAGAAAACGTCCTTGTCACATCACAGCAATACCAATTAAATCTTGCTCCAAAATCGATAATAGTAGGCCTGGTTTTTCTTACAATTGAATTGTTTGGTTGGTGATGTATAACATCTGACCCACAACTCACAATTGTATCAAAAGCCTTTTCAGCTCCTTCCAGAATAAAACCGGCCTCTATTTTATTGGCTAAAATTCTTTCAGAACTTCCGTACATTTTTTTTGTCGCTTCTTGGAAAACGGTTTTTGTTACACCAATCGCCTTTTTTATCTGTTCCACTTCCCAAGGATCTTTTATTTCTCTTGGTTTTTTGATTATTTCATGGGATTTTCTAAGTCTAATTGGTAATTTATGCAACAAAGCAAATCTGCTGGCTGTCAAATTATATTCATCATAACCAAGTGATTTAGAACCCTTTAACTCCTTGAGCAAATCGTCTTTTTTCCTCAAGTAGACCATGTTAACACTTCTCAACTTCTCAGCATCCTGTTCTAAAGGGGATACAAAAAGCGTTGGTTTGGAGTGCCTGTTTATAATAAGAATATTCCCTTCGCTTGCTTTCCAACCACTATAATAAAATATGTCCTCTCTTTGTGTTATAAAAAACGTGTCTAGGTTGTGGTTTTCCATCAACTTTTTGGCGGCTTTTATTCTATTTGACCACTGCATATTATATTATAGGTTGAATAAATATAGTACATGCGCATCCTAAACCAACAAGACCTATTGCAAGATGAAGAATTGAAGAAGGAGTTCTTGAGTATTGTTAGGGAAGGGTCTGTTTTTATCCACCCAACAGATACTGTTTATGGATTAGGTTGTAGCATAGATTTTCCTGAAAGTATCAAAAAAATTTACCAATTAAAACAAAGGCCTGAAAACAACCCCATGTCCATTGTAGCCCCTTCCAAAGAATGGATATATCAAAATTTCAATGTGAGTGAGGCGAACAAGACGTTTATCGAGAACCTGCTTCCAGGACCTTATACTGTTGTATTAAAATTAAAGACAAAATTCCCTCCTGCCGTTGTAAAGGACAATGCTGTAGGCATAAGAATACCTAAAAACCTTGTCACTGATTTGATCAGGAAGGAAGGGATAACCTTCATCTCCACATCCTTGAACATAAGCGAACAAGAAGTAGTTACCAAACTGGAGGATATACCAAAACAAATAGAGGAAGGTGTCAAAATAGCCATAGATGCCGGCCAGTTAAGGTCAGCTGCTTCAAGAGTTTTTGATCTGACAACAGACGAAGTTAGGATTATAAGACCTTAAGTTGTTCTGATTTTTCAAATCTTTCAAAAGATCTTATCCTTCTCGTTGCTCTGTTCAGATCTGCAACAACATCCGCATACCTTTCTCCTAAAAGGCCTTTGTTTGCTTTGGCTGCTTGCCTGCATTTGTCTAGGTGTTTCAAAGTCTCTTCTGTTGTTTTTGTATTATCATGACCTGGCCCATATACAGGCTTGTGAAGATCTTGAAATGTCACATGACAACGCCATTGTCTATCCCACGCTCCATTATAATCCACTTCCAGCTCTGAACGATAAAAATTCGAATGTATACCCGATGTGTCAATTGTGATTGGCTGTGTCAACTCTTCAAACCTCTCCAAATATACTCTTCTTTCTGCTGAAATTGGATTGTATCCTCTCCGCCTTCTTAGACCCATAAAATCATCATATAGTAGCAATTGTTTTACTGTAATAAATATATTTAAATTCAAAAGTCTATAAAATAGATAAAAATATATAAACTATTGTTTATAATATAGAATATGAAGGACATAACATACGGGGACAGAGCTGTTTTAGATGAGAAGGACAAAAAAATAATAGAAGCATTGTATAAAAATGGTAGGACGCCCGTCAGCGAAATCTCAAGGAAAACAGGTATAAGGAGGGATATAATTGTCTACAGGCTGAAAAAGCTGCTGGAAAGGGATGTCATCTCTCTTATTATGCCCATACTTAACCCGCCAAAGCTTGGCTATCCAAATATAACCAGCATCAACATGAGCATACAAAACTTTGACAAAAAAACAGAGGAGGAGTTTATTGGTTTTGTGAAAGGGCATCCGAACATAATTTACTTTGCCTTGCTTTCTGGCAGATGGGATTACAACATTGTCGTGGCCTCAAGAAACCCTGAACATTTCAACAACACAATGAAAGAAATTAGATGTAAATTCTCCAATTTTATAAAAGATTATGATGTGTCAACAATTATAAAAGAGCCGAAGTATGAGGATATGTTGAAGCTTATTTGATTTTGGATTTTGCATGGACTGCTGCGCATTTTAGAAGGAAGGTTTTATTTTTAGATTTCGGTCCATGTGAGATTGAAGCTTCGCAACCAAATAGTTTTGTGAGATATTTTATGGCCTCTATATTCGCTTTATTGTCCTTTGGCGGGCTTTGTAATTCTAGAATTAGATTGCCATCCTTTCTGTACAGGTTTGACTGGTTTGAGTTTGTTTTTACCCTAACTTCAAGCAAAACACCTTCTTTAACTTGTTTTAGAGACTCCATAAAGCTTATTAATTCACTGTGATAAATCTGTGCTATGAACGCCAAAATACTTGGTTTTAGAAGGGGAAGGCACAGGCAACACACAAACCAGTTTTTACTAGAGCTTGAAGAGTCAAATTCAAAGGAGAAGGCTATCAAGTTTGTAGGTAAGAAGGTTGTTTGGAAAAGCCCTGCAGGAAAAGAAATAGTCGGTAAGATAAGTGATATCCATGGAAGCAAAGGCGTTTTAAGAGCCAGATTTAATAGAGGACTTCCAGGACAGGCTGTAGGCGGACATGTTGAAGTTGTTAATAACTAATTTTCTTTCAAATTCGTGAAGCACACAAGCCTTAAATAACTAACCTCTAACACAAATTATGGCAGATGTTGTTTATAGGAAAAAGGTATTGTCTATAGACGATAATAGGGAAATTGCCTCCACACTAAAATCTAGATTTGAAGAAGCCGGTTATGATTTTGACGCGGCTTATAGCGGACAGGAAGGATTGGTTAGAATGAAATCTTACAAACCAGATCTTGTTTTATTGGATATAATGATGCCTGGAATGGATGGGTTTGAAGTTCTAAGAAGGATAAAGGCAGATCCAGAAACAAATGGTACGCCTGTTATCATGCTTACAGCAAAACGTCAAAGGGAAGATGTTATCAGGGCTATTGCTATTGGCGCGAAGGCTTACATAGTAAAACCAACTACTTTCGAAAATATTCGTGAGAAGGTAGACCGAGCGCTTTCTACAGATTAATACACGCTTGTCAAATTCTATTTATGGTCACAATCAAAGAGGGTAAGGCAAAAATATATACTTATTCAGGAAAAATAACCAAGGATTTGCCTGTTTTCTACAATCCGGAAATGGAGAGGCAAAGAAACCTTACTGTTTCTGTTTTATCTGTTTTTCAAAACCAGGCAAATAAAAAACTGGATGTTTGCGACCCTTTAGCTGGTTCTGGTGTGCGTGGAATAAGGATCAAGAAAGAGGTTAAAGGTGTTGGCAGGGTTGTTTTAAATGATGTGACTTCTGAGGCTGTAAAACTGATTAGGAAAAATATCAAACTTAACAAAGTAAAAGCGGATGTTTACAAAAAAGATGCGCGCATTTTGTTGTTTGAGAACAGGGTCAGCTTTGATTTTATTGATATAGATCCTTTTGGCTCTCCTGTAAAACATTTGGAAGCGTCTGCGTTTGCTTTGAAACACAAAAGCCTTTTCGCGGCCACAGCTACAGACACAGGAGCGCTTGCCGGTTCATTCCCCAAAACCTGTTTCAGAAGATATGGAATTAAGGTCTGTCGCACAGATTTCTACAAGGAATTGGGTATAAGGGTGTTGATAACCAGTATACAGAGGGCTTTTGCAAAATATAACTGCTCATTCACACCTCTGCTTTCTTTCACCAACCATTACTTCAGGGCTTTTGGCTTTGTTGAGAAAAACAAAAGTAGCGTTGACAAAATTTTAAAACAGATCGGTTATGTCAGCTACTGTCAAAAGTGTTTGTTTAGAGCGACACAAATAATTTTGGAATGTCCAAACTGCAAGAGTAAACCCGTCGAGCTAATTGGACCAATTTGGCTAGGCCAGATGCAGGACAACGACTTTGTTAAAAAAGTACAGAAAGATTCTGAAGAAAGAGGTTTTAACTTCAGGTTTTTTGAAGAGGTTGATTGTCCGCTTTATTATGATTTTTCAAAGGTTTGTGGAAAGTACAATTTGATGTCTGAAAAAATTGAGAATGTTATTGAAAAGTTAAGGGTCGCTGGCTTCAGCGCTTCTAGAAGCAATTTGTGTCCACTTGGAATAAAAACAAATGCTAATGTAAAGGACTTCTTGAAAGTTTTAAAAAATTAAGTAGCGGCAACAGTTTCTGGTTTTGCAGTTTTGGCTTCCTCTGCAGTTAGTGATGCTCTCAAACCTCTTACTTCTTCCTGGGTTTTTTTGCTTCTATAATCTATTATAGCTTCACTGCCTCTCTCTTTATAGATGGGATGATTATGTAAATCACGACCAATCATATCCCATACCTCAAACTCCACTTCTCTGTGACCATATTTTTTTGTAATATATTCTGGTGATGCGCCTAACATCAAATCCTTTTTAATACCACTACCCAGAGCGTCAATGTTTTTTCTGGTTATTGTTTCCCCCTCTGCAGAATATTTTATATGAACGTAAGCCCCATTTGCTACTAAAACATATCTTTCTGTTGGGATTCCATCTTCTGAGGTTATCGAAAGTTCCCTAACTTCACCGCCTCTTTCAATCACATGTATTGACATAAAATCACAATCCCATAATTAGAGGCTGAGGTTTAAATGCTTATAATACACCCGCCTTTTCCTGGTTTTCTTTTTGTTGGCTTGAAATGGCTTGAACCTCGCTTTTAATTAGCATGTCTTCTTCCACCATTTCCAAAATCATCCTAATCTGCTCTGGATCCAAATCCAACATATCATTCAAAGCCTCTTGTGGTTTTTTCCCTTTTTTTCCAGAATCTACAATATATTGTCCTATGGCCTCTATTTGATCGGGGAATATTGCTATATCTCTTTCCAAGTTTAGGTAACCATCTAAGTTTTTGAACCCAGGCATTTCTGGCGATTGGCTCGGTTGGATTTTATTTTCATATCTAAGAACTATTTTCTCCAAATCTTTCAGCGTCTCGTGACATCTTGACATGTGCATTGTAAGGTCACCATAACCGCAGCCCATTCTGTTTATTAGTAAATATGCATAGTCCAAACAAAATATGCTTTCCCTACAGTCGCTTCTGACATCCTTTCCTTTTTCTATTTCACAATCTCCTTCTGCTTCTGTATACTCTCTTTCACGATTTTCGTCTGTTGCAGGATCTTGTTGCTCATCATCCCTATAACCCTCTATAGAACCAGCAAGCCGATTGAACCTCACTTCCAGATCCATGTATTTTCTTTTAATCAGTTCGAATTTTTCCTCAGAAAAAATATGAATTATCATAATTCCTTTTGTCTTGCTACAATTCTTGGTGTTCTTTCTGCTTCATTTTGAGTTTCTCCTGTTTCATATTTCGACAAAATATCTATGACTTCACTAAGTTTTTCTCTGATTATATCCAAGCGTTCATCCATTTCTTTCCTAACCCCATGAGAAACAAGAACGTCTGGACCAGTAGGTTCAGTAAGACCTTTGATAAGCCTCTCAACAGAATTTAGAAGAGGATATGTTCTATCGGAATCTTCACCTGTTATTGTAAAATCGTCCAAATCATGATAACGCTGGGACAACCCAGTGTAAACCCTATTGGCCTGTTCAAGTTCCCTGTCAAAAACTTCTTTGGATCTCATAACAATAAATTGGAGCTAAGTTTATATGTCAGTGCCTCCTCACAACAATTTCTACACCATATCTTTCAGAAACAACTTCAAGCTTATCCCCTAAAAGAAGATCTTTTATTGGACCAATTGGTATTTCTTGCGACTCAAGATCAAAAACCCTTGCATCACCAGGAACCCGAATATCAACTCCGTGATCAGCCACACGTCTATATTCAATTGGTGTGTCTGCGCGCCTATCTGTCAAAAAAGCGAGTTGCCCTCTTACATTATAAACAGCGACGAAATCTGCCATAAAATCCTCTAAGCAGCCAACTGTAGTTCTTCTTCCTTGACTTTTTCTTCAACTTCGTCTTTGATGCCTAGTTTCTCGACAATCTCTTTGTACCTGTTCCTTATTGTGACTTCTGTCACGCCGATGGCATCTGCGACTTCCCTTTGTGTTTTCTTTTCGCCTTCCAAAACTGCGGCGATGTAAAGGGCTGCTGAAGCGACCCCTATTGGGCCTTTTCCAGAAGTAACGTCAGATTCTGCTGCTTCATCTAAGATTTTGACAGCTCTGACCTGAACTTTTTCAGAAAGTGATAACAAGGATCCGAATCTTGGAACATAATCTTGTGCCCTTGCTGGCAATATTCTCATTACTAGCTTTCTGGAAATGTACCTGTATGTTTTTCCAATGTCCCTTTTGGTTATTCCAGAAGCTTTGGATATCTCATCTAGTGTCCTTGGAGCGCCTTGCTCTCGGCAAGTTGTATATAATAAAGCGGCGATTATGGACTCTGTTGATCTTCCCCTTACCAAACTGTCATTTGCGGCCTTTTCGTATAATTTGGCCACCTTTTCATGAACAGCCGGTGAAAGGCTTAATTGAGAAACAAGTCTCTGTAATTCTGAGAATGCAAAGGAAAGGTTTCTGTCTCTAGATTTTATTAATCTCTTGTGCCATTTGGCTAATCTATAATATTGGGCCCTTTTTTTGGCGCCAACTTTAAACAATTCGCCTTTTCCTTTGCCTATCTCTGTTGTAATACCATGATCATGTTTGACTGCTGTTAATGGTGCTCCTGTTCTAACCCTTTTGGATCTTTGGTTCTCGTCAAAAGCCCTCCATTCTTGAGTAAGGTCAATCATGCTTTCTTTTAAAACCAAACCACATTTAGCGCAAGACCTTTCTCCTCTAGAAGAGTCTGTCTCTATTTTTGTGCTACCGCATTCCGGGCATCCTGTTTTTGGCTTTTCCATAATTTCTGTAAATATTCACTCACTGATAGTAACTATTAAAACTTTACACAATTATATTGAAATAACTAGTATATAAAGCTTTCTGTCAGAATTTGGTTTTTGTAGTATAAACAGCTACTTGAGGATACAATTTGATGTTTGGCGGGTTTAAATATTCAACTTTACCATATAATTTAATATTTGTTCTCGTTGGTGAGTGTGTAAACCCTTCTTTTGGGATCTCAACACTTTTCTTCGGGAAGAAAAGGGCTGAATGGCAGAAAAAACAGTTAGTTTGAAAGAAATTAAGGTTGGAAGTTACATAATGATCGATGGCGAGCCTTGCAAAGCTGTAAAAGTAGAACTTTCAAAACCAGGGAAGCATGGCTCGGCTAAAGCAAGGTTGGAGGCAGTTGGTCTTTTTGATGATAAAAGGAGATCTTTACTAAAACCGGCTGACACAGATGTTTCAGCACCAATAATAGAAAAAAGGGGTGGGCAAGTCATTTCTCTCAATGGTAGTGTAGCACAAATAATGGATTTGACAGACTATACAACTTTTGATATAACCATACCAGAAGATTTAAAATCAAAAGTCCTACCAGGCGCAGATATTGTTTACTGGAAATTTGACAACAGGGTTTTGTTAAAGGGTTAGTTTATTATAACCCGTGCCCAACTTATTATATGGAGCTATTGGATGGTTTACATTTCGTAGTCGGATCTTTGGATAATTTTATATGGGCTACACCCACCTATATTGCAAATAGGCTTAGAGTATACAGATCGTCAAGGGAAGATCTAGTAGGATACGCTGCTGCAGCCTTTTCGGGAGCTTTAGATGGAATAACAAATGTTCATCATCTTCGTTCTGTAGCAAGAGCAGAGCATGTTCCTATTTTGAAAACGAAAGGTCGTGTATTGCCTCTTGACGCAGATTCTGGTCCAGACATATTGGAAAAATATTCTAGGCGAGCTACAATGGGTTTGGTGACTGCAGCTTATGGTTATGTTGGTTACAATCTCAATGCCCTCGCTCTTACACCTATAATCTCAAATGCTGTTGATTTATTTATCTCGGATTTGAAGGCAGACGCTAAAAGAAAAGCTAACAGGAATATTGACGGGTTAATCGATTATTAACAGACATATAATTTTATTGAAAGGTTAATGCTCTAGAACTTCTAGTTTTACTTTATTGTTTTTGACTTCAAATCTTGCTTTTCCTCCTATTGGAAATGTGATTTGTGGTGTTGTGTGGCCGAAATCAACTCCGCCTATTATTGGTATTTTCTTCAAAGCCTCATTGTTATTGACAACTGAACGCAGCTCTTTTTCGCCAATTTTGCTTTTTTCCTCAAACCTACCAAAAACAATGCCTTTTACTTTTGAAAACTCTGGGTTTTGGGTTAGTGATACCAGAGTTCTATTGAAATTCAGGATATTTTCCTCATAGTCGTCTTCTATAAAAAGAATTGTATTTTTGAAGGACGGTATAAACGGTGTTCCTGAAAGCGCATGGAAGGTGACACAGTTAGCTCCGATAATTATGCCTTCTGCTATTCCTTCATTTATCCCAAAATATCCGCTGTTTTTTACAAAATTCCTATTATCTTGGTCGTTTCCCCAATGATCATTGCTCCATTTTTCAGACGGTTTTATTTCAAAGGGCCCACTTTCAGAAAGACATTTTTTAAAATATTCTAAAGTATAATCGAATCCTTTTTTCTCTCCGAAGCCAAAAAAATGTGGTCCGGAATATGTTACTAGTCCTGTTTTAGCATATATTGCATTTTGCAAGGCTGTTATGTCTGAGAATCCGCACAATATTTTTGGGTTTCTTTTGATCAGATTGTAATCTAGATATGGAAGTATTTCATTTGAGTTAAAGCCGCCTGTTATCGTTATTATCATTTTTATTGAAGGGTCTTTGAAGGCGTCATGTAAATCTTCAACCCTAGATTTTATTGAGGAGGAACCGAACTCATTTGATTCATTAATATGTTTTCCAAAACTAACTTTCAACCCCATTTTTTCGAGTCTATCAAGAGCTATTTTCTGGATTTCTTTAGTTATCCAAGTTTCGCTTTTCAGACTGTTTGAGGGCGCAACTACCTTTACACCATCACCATGTTTTAATTTTGGTGGTATCATAACCAATTAATTTTTTCTCACAACACCAGATTCTATTGCAGCCTTCTTGACTGCTTCTGCAACTGCTTTTGTTGCTCCTCGATCTAAAGGTGATGGCAAAACTTTATCTGCCTCTGGATTTTTTACATAGTTTGCTAAAGCATGTGAAGCCGACGCTTTCATCTCCGGTGTTATTTTTGTCGCTTTTGCATCCAATGCTCCTCTAAAAACTCCAGGGAAAGCTAGAACATTGTTTATTTGATTTGGATAGTCTGAACGTCCTGTTCCAACTATTAGGGCGCCTGCTTTTTTCGCGATAACAGGATCAATTTCAGGAACCGGATTTGCCATTGCGAAGACAATTGGATTCTCATTCATTGATTTTATCATCTCCTCTTTTACTAAACCAGCTCTTGAAACGCCAATAAAAACATCTGCTCCTTCCAATGCTTCCGATATATCACCTTTTTTATTCTCTTTGTTTGTTTTGCTTGCAATCCAGCCTTTGTGAAAATCCATCCCTTCCCTTCCTCTGTAAATTATTCCTTTGCTATCAACCACAATTATATCTTTGACAGGACTGCAAAGTCTCTCTGCTATATTGAAGCACATAAGTGTTTTTGTAACTGAGGTTCCGGCTGCGCCAGCGCCAGCAACTACAACCTTTAACTCTGTTATTTCTTTTCCAGAAACCCTGCAAGCATTGATTAAGGCTGCGGCAACAACTATTGCCGTCCCATGCTGATCATCATGAAAAACTGGTATGCCAATATCCTGCAACGCTTCCTCTACCTCAAAACATTTTGGAGCGGCTATATCTTCGAGATTTATTCCGCCAAAACTGGGGGCTATATTTCTGACTGTCTCAATTATTTTATGCGTTTCTTGCGTATCCAATATTATTGGAAAGGAGTCTATGTCTGCTAATTCTTTAAACAACAGAGATTTACCCTCCATTACAGGCAGGCCTGCTAATGCTCCTATATTTCCTAAACCCAAAACAGCAGATCCGTCAGACACAACTGCAACTGTATTTCCCTTTCCTGTGTATTCGTAAACTTTATTTTTATCTTTTGCTATTTCTTTACAGGGTTCTGCAACGCCTGGCGTGTAAGCTAGTTTTAGCGTGTCCTTGTCTATAGGAATTTTTGAGTTTATTGAAAGCTTGCCTTTTAGCCTTCTATGCAATTCTAAAGCGTCTTCTTGTAACGTCATATTAATCAACAAATGCTCCACTTACTACTAGAGGAAATATTATTGTCGCATCGCCAAAAACTTTTACAGTTTCTCCTTTGCCTTGTATTTTTCCCCAAGATTTTGCTTCTTCTGGTTCTGCTCCGGAATCCGATCCGTCATATTCTTGTGAAGTATTAATGTAAACAACATATTTTGCGCCTTCCCTAAACATATTTGCGTTGCATATTGTGTGTTTTACAACACCAGAACCCAAAATAATTATTCCAGTGTTTTTCGCTTCCATTACTAATTCTATTAGTCTGTGATGATCTTGAGCCATATCTACTTTAAGTTCCTGTTTCTTATCAAAATTAAAAAAGTAAACATTATCACCAATAGCACCGTCCATCAAGGCCGGACAGAAAACAGGTATTTTGTTTTTATGTGCCCAGTAATAGATTGATGATTTATCATTTACCCTCTCACCGAAAATGTCTATAATCTCTGATGGGGAAATTATTTTCCCTGTTTTTCTCTGTTTTTCAAGAAGGGCCTTTAAAATTGGCTGGAAAAAGTTTTCGAAGGCTATATATCTATCATTCGGAACAAAAATATTTCCTGTTCTGTTAATTCCTTTTTCTCTTAGCTTTGCTCCATCTGCTCTAAAATCACCGAGAACAAAGGGCTTCATTGTTTTTATTATATCTTCTTCAATCCCACCAGCAGTTGTGACCAAAACATCAACCAATTTGTGTTCCACCAAATATCTTATTACATCCCTTAAACCAGAACTGACCATATTAGAAGTGTAACCAAAAAAAATTCTTACTTTTTCTTTTCTCATTTTTTTTATGATTTCAATTGCTTTGTAAAGGTTGGATGCCTGAAAACCCGTGCTTCTGTATTTTTCTATTATTTTTTTGAGATCTAAACCCCGATTAAAATCATATCCTTCTATTTTTACTCCTTTTAGGTCTTCTGACTTTTTAAAAATGCTTTGTTTTGCATCGTTTATTGTTTTTTTCATACTGTATGTATTAATTTACTTATATATTAAATTCAGTAGAGTTCAAAGCGAAAAGTATTTAAGGCTTATGCACTATTAATAAACATCTTTGGAGGTGGCTATGTATCCTAAACTTTTAGACGATGAGGAAGAAGAGGATGACGAGGATTCGGAAGGGGAGGAAGAGGAAGACGCCGACTATTAAAGCTCCTTGTAATTCTATTTCTGGATTTTAACTTTTATCTATTTAATATAAAAAATAACTATATAGATGGTTTACGTGAATCGTTTTTGGGAGTTAGATTTTCTTAGAGGATTAGCAATAATAATGATGGTTATTTTTCATCTAATTTTTGACCTCTATTATTTTGGTGGTTATGGTTTTGATGTTAATTCTGGTTTTTGGTTGGTGTTTGCTAGGGTGACTGCCTTAATTTTTCTGACTTTGATTGGTATCTGTTTAACTATTAGCTACAATAAGAATTCTGATAAAATTTGGGCCAAAAATTTGAAAAGGGGCCTAAAGGTGTTTGGTTTTGGATTAATTATTACTGGAATTACTTGGTTCTTTTTCAAAGAAAGTTTTATAGTTTTTGGTATTTTGCACTTTATTGGCATTTCCGTTATTTTGTCTCCGATATTTTTGAGGTTCAATAGGCTAAACTTATTATTAGCTGTTATTTTTATTATATTCGGTTTTTATCTTTACAGCCTTTCGTTCGGCTTTCCTTGGTTTGTGTGGCTTGGTTTACAACCACAGACGTTTTACACATTTGACTATTTCCCTATATTTCCTTGGTTTGGTGTAGTTTTGTTTGGAATGTTTTTAGGGAAAACACTTTATACAAAAAATAAAAGAAGGTTTAGGTTAAAGGACGTGTCAAATCGACCTATGAGATTATTCGGCTTCTTAGCTAGACATTCTTTAGTTATATATCTTATACATCAACCAATAATAATTTTCGTTTTATACACACTTCACATAATAACATTACCTATATGAAAGAGGAACTAACAGGCGTTGATTTAGAAATAAAAGAAATAGAGGAAGAGTTAGTTAAAACAAAATATAATAAACACACACAATTCCATATTGGAAAACTAAAGGCTAAACTAGCTGTTTTAAAGGATAAACAAGAAAAGGTAAAAAGTGGTGGGTCACATGGCTATGGTTATGGGTTAAGGAAGACTGGAGATGCCACGATTTTAATGGTCGGCTTCCCTTCTGTTGGTAAAAGCACTTTGCTAAATGCTATAACAGACGCTGATTCCAAGGTTGGAGCGTACGATTTCACAACAATAGACGTTGTTCCCGGGACTTTAGTTTACAACGGGGCTCATATACAGGTTTTGGATTTGCCTGGATTGATTGAAGGCGCTTCCTCTGGCGCAGGCAGGGGCAAAGAAGTTTTGGCTGTTGCTAGGAATGCGGATTTGGTTCTTCTTATTACTTCAGCTCAGAAAGCAGAGAAGGAGTTGGATATAATCAAGAAAGAACTTTATAATGCAAATTTTAGGTTGGATATAAACCCACCAAATATGAAAATTGTCAAAAAGTCTATTGGTGGTCTGTCAGTTGGTTTGCCGACAAACGCGAAGAAAATGAACAAAAGGCTTGTGATTGATATGTTACACGAATTTTCTATACACAATGCAGATGTCGTAATAAGGGAGGATATGGATATTGACAGGTTTATAGATGGTGTTAAAGGGAGCAGGGTTTATGTCCCTTCATTAAATATAATCAATAAAATAGATTCTGTGGATAAAAGTAGATTTTCTGAATTGAATACTCTGTTTCCACAAGCTGCTATGATTTCTGCTCAAGAGGGTTTGGGTATTGACAAACTTAAAGACCTTGTTTGGAATAAGCTTGGTTTGATAAGGGTTTATTTGAAAAAAATAGGAAAAAATCCGGACATGAAAGAACCAATGATTATGAAAGACAAATCTACTGTTGCTGATGTGACGAGAAAAATTCACAGAAACTGGGAAGGAAACCTGAAATACGCCAGACTTTGGGGCCCTTCTTCAAAATTTGAAGGTCAATCATTAGGTGCGGATCATAAACTAAAGGATGGGGATATTATAGAGTTGCATTTTTAGTATGACAGACAAGTTTGCAGTGATTTTTGATATGGATGGAACTTTGATAGATTCTACTAAATATATTTGGGCTTCTTTTAATCACATACTTAATCAGCACGGTGTTCACATACACAACCATGAAATAAATCCGTATTTAGGCCTTTCTATAAAAGACCATGTTAAGGTTTGGAAAGAGAAATATGGGGTTGATTTGGATTTAAATGAGTTTATTAAAAAGGCGAATTCCATTCAGTTCGATCTTATGAGTAATGATTTAAAACCGAACAACGGCCTTGTAGAACTTTTAGAAGAACTTAAACAAAACAATATTAAAATGGGTATTGGCACATCATCAACAATTGATAGGGCAGAAAAAATGCTTAAAATGGCTAAAATAGAAAAGTATTTTTCAACAATTAGCGCCACAGACCATGTAGTTTTAGACAAGCCACATCCTGATATATTTTTGTCGGTTGCTAAAAAACTAAAAGTTGAACCGAAAGATTGTGTCGTTATAGAAGATGCTAATTCAGGGATTGAAGCGGCAAAAAGGGGCGGGATGAAGGCTGTTGGCTATTTGGCCCCATTTACAACAAGGGATAAGTTAAGGGACGCGGATTTAATTGTGGAGAGTTTTTCTGAGCTTTCATATCAGAAGATTAAGGATTTATTTATCTAACATCCACTACAACTTATCTTCACACCCCTCTCCAAACAATCTATTTTGAAATCTACATCTAGGAACTTTTTGATCACCCATATATTGGTTTCAGCATGCTTGGTTAATTCGGACGCTATAAATTCTGATTTGCCTTTTGCCAAAGCAAGGAATGGGAGAATTTGATCAGAGAGACGCATATCAATTGTAGATCCGTTTTCAAAATCTTCTATTAATTGATTTGCTGCTTTTTTTCCAACATCTTCTGCTCGAACTTTTAATTCCCCAATAGCATCTGATCCCAAAATACAACCAGTAGACGTTTTTATCCACAAGACTATAACAGAGCCAGGATTCGATGCATCTACATATTTTGATTCTATATTTGTCTTTACAGAAAATTTATTTTCTAACCATCCTGTTGCAGATTTAGCCTGTCTTTCCGACACCTTTGCATTTTCTAAATGTTTGGATGCTATAGAAATTCCACTTATTTCTTCTATTTTTCCTTGTTCCAATAAAATCAAATTCTTTTTCTCTTTCCAAGTCTCTATCAAAAACTCAACGTCAGCCCCGCCCTTTGGGAAGAATCCATATTTATTGGTTTTTATAGAAGCTCTATATCCAAATTTTTCTAGGATAGGCAAAGTTACATTTTGAAGATATGGAATTGGTGGAGCACCCAAACCACATATTGCACCGCCTTTCACACTAATCACGGTTTCTTTTTCACCCAATGAAGCTGGAATTTTTATATTTTGAAATAGTAAACCAGGGGAGCCCGCTGTTTCTATTTTTGCTTGGATGTTTTTTGATTCTATTTTTCCTGGTATAAACTCAATCTCAGTCGAACCAAGCTTATCACCTTTTAATTGTGCATTGCAAATTTGCGCCAGAACTCTTATGCTTTCTAAATGCTGGGTTTTCAAACCAGGTTGACTTCTTCCCTTTCTTATGTTATTTACTCTTACTGGTTTGCCAGTTACAGCTGACAAAGATGTGGCTACTCTGAGTATGGCTCCTCCACCTTCTCCTTCAGACCCATTTATTTCAATCATATATAATATTCTAGACAATTATGTATATGAAATGTATATTTTGTGACCCTAAAATAAGGAAGAAAGAAACCTTTTACGAAAGCAAGGAGTGCATTGCTATAGTGGATATAAAGCCTGTTGTCCAGGGGCATGTTCTTATCATACCAAAAAGGCATGTTGAGAAGTTTGTTGAGTTGACAGAAGAAGAAATTGTTGATATTTTCAGCTCTGTAAAAAATGTTTATGATATTTTAATAAAAGCCTTTAAGGCAAGTGCTTTTAATCTTCTAATCCAGGATGGGAGGGATGCCGGACAAAGCATAGATCATTTACACTTGCATGTTTCCCCCAGAATAAAATATGATATAGACGATAAAGACTTTTACAAAAAAATTCTGATAGATTCTTCAGAAAGGAAGGTGTTAAGCGATGAGGAGATTGATAGGATTGTGAAGAAGCTTAAATCGGTTGGTTAACTGATTTGCACAACTTATGTAGCGTATCTTCAATATTGTGTATAATATTGTCAACTTTATCATATTCTATAAATTTGCCAGAAACTAATTTTAGTGAAGACGGAACCTTTGTGCTTTTTTTGAAGATAAAAATTATTGGAACATTAAAAGAATCCGCCCAACCAACTTCTACTCCAACCGTATGACTAGGATAAGAAATCTCTGCTATTAGTGCAGAGCATTTTTTAATTATATTTTTTGATGGTTTTGATTTTTCCGATTTTTCGTGTGGTAGAATTAATTTAAATCCTTTTAATTGTTTTAGCGGATGGTATAACTCCTTCTGGAAGTTGAAGTTTTTCGTGTGTGAAATATAAATATTCATAGTATTTTATTAACTAAACCTTTACAGTATCCCCATTTTTCATTCCAATTGCATCAAATCCCTTGTCTTTGAGTTCTGCAATGAATTCTGGTATAAACTCGCCGTGCACTGGTATAATTTTTTTAGGGTTGACGTCTTCTATGAACTTGAATAAATCGTCCCGCCCTATATGCGCTGAAAAATCCATAAACTGTATTTCCATTTTTACATCAAATTCAACCCCGTTAGAAACAAACCTTTTTGCGTCTAACAGGGTTCTGCCTGCCGTCCCTTCTACCTGATACCCTGTCAGCGCTATCAAACAATCCTTTTGATCTTTCAGTTTTTTAATATAGTGGTGTATTGGACCGCCTTGCAGCATTCCAGCAGAAGCTATTATAATACAGGGCTTATCTAGAATATGTTTTCTGTCTCTAGCATCTTCTACCTTATGCGCTTTCCCGAAGGCTTTTTTCAGTTTTTCTGGATTGTTTATAAAAGACGGGTTTCTAAGGGCTATCTTTGTTGCATCTTTTCCCATACCATCCAAATATACAGGAAAGCCCAAATCAGAAACCATGATTAAAATCTCTTGTGTTCTGCCAACTGCGAAAGAAGGAAGTAGAACAGTGCCTTTATTCTCCAAAACCCTCTTTACATTTTCTCTTAAAGTATTGGCCAATTTCTTTCTGTCTGGGTGGTTTTTGTAGGAATATGTAGACTCTATAACAAGGGCGTCTATATCTTTGTAGTTTTTGTCGGCTGCTTTCATCAAGGCATTTTCTGAATAATTCAAATCACCTGTATACAGAAGCCTTTTTTTCCCTGTGTCTAGAAGGACGGTTGCTGAGCCAGGTATATGGCCTGCGTCTCTGAATTCCACGGTTGTTTTTGTGAACTCAATTTGCTGGCCAAACTCTAGTTGTTTTGCTTTCTTTCTCAATGTTTGAATGTCTCTACTTCCGTAGAAGGGTGTTTGGCCTTTTCTTGTTTGAATTTTTATTGCATCATTAAGAAGAAGTGTGGACAATTCAAGTGTTGGCTTTGTTACAAAAATGTTCTTAGAATATCCTCTTTTATACAATTCGGGACTCAAGCCACAATGGTCCAGGTGGGCATGTGAAATAAAGGCTGCGTCCAGGTTTATTGGTGGTTGCATTGGAGTTGTAAAACTCTGTACATTCATTCCATAATCTAGAAGGAACTTTTCAACACCAGTGTCAACAAGGAAACAGCTTCTGCCAACCTCTCCTGCTCCTCCAAGTGCTTTAATTTCAATCATTGTCTAATAATTATCTTCCTTCTATAATAATCAGTAATTGAAAATCCCCTTCAGATATATTATACTGTCTTCTTCTGGAGATGTCAATAAATTTACTAAGATTACTTTCCAATTATCTCCCTCTCTCCTGCCATGGTAGATTGTCCTAGTTGCTTGGAACTCTTCTGACATATTAGCTTGCCTGTCATTTGCTAAACCATCATACTTAACCGAGTCTACGTCTCTTCTTACTAATTTGGCTTTTTCGTCTTCTTCATGCCCTATATCGCTGATATCAAATCCATATCCAAAATCTCTTTCTTGATTAGGATCCCATCTCTTAGCTTCTTTTTTTCTTTCTTCTTCTCCTCTTCTTGCTTCTTCTTCTGGGTCTACTAGGTCATCCAAATCCTCTGGAGGAAGGGATTGCTCCTCTTGTTTAAAATAGTCTTTCTTTTGACCTTGATCGTCCTCAGTCTGTGGCATGCTTTCTGGAAGGTTTACTGGCTTTCCAATAACCCTCTCCGTTTTTTCTCTTCCAGTTTCTCTTAGGGTATACCAACCAAAAGACTCTCTTGCAGATTCATATATTTCTGGTAACCCATCTACATCAGCTTCTGGATCTTTACTTGTTATTTGGAGAATACCGAACAAATGACGAACAACTAGCTTTATTTTCTCTGCTTCAGGTGTAAAGCTTCCTTCCAGTGATGTGTGAAAGTATCTTGTAAAAACTCTACCAACATTCTTTCCAATAAAATAAGGATCTACTTTCTCTGCATCCACAATTCTACAAAAAAGCTTTTCTCTTGTAACAGGCTCTTCAAAAGACAATCTCATCTTTCCTAAATCTTCCTCTCTTATAGTTTTTGTGACTCCTTCTTGTTGGAAGTATCTGTTCATTTCCCCTACAGCTTCTCTAACTGCGCCTTCTATATATCTTCTTCTTAACCCTACCGTAGGATCTGGCATACCAAATATTACACACAAATAATAAAAAGATAGGTACACCTGTCCGCAGGGTTTATAAGTATACGTAGATATTACTTAATTGGTGTAATATGTCGGACTACGATTATGGGTATCAGGTGAAGAAGTTGGACTTTGTCCAGCCTCTGACAGGGGCACAGGTGGACTGGATACAGGTAGTCGACAGACTATCCTTCTAAGTAGACTTCTTTCTAGAGCGTTAAACAAGAATCAGCTTTTGCTTTTAGACAAAATATCTAAAAATAGCGGAAAAACTATAACAGCTTTAATAGAACTTATTTTTAGAGAAACCAGAACACCGATCTCAACTTTAAAACTGAACACGCACATACTAAAAGATCTAGAACTCATAGATTTTTTCAATGGCGATCCTGTTAGGTTGACTGTTTTTGGGAAGTTTGTTCTTTCTTTGATAATTCAAAACAAGGAATTAAAGGAAGGTTTATGATAGAAGGATTTGATGATTTTGGAGCGCCACTCGATAACGGTAAACTACGCTTCGTTTATACAACTCAAAATGAAATGGCCATCCCAAAAGTAGAAAATCTTGGAAGAAGGAATCTAAGAACTCTAACGCACGTGGATTTTGAAAAGATGTATCTTAGAGTAAAGAATGAAAGGTATGACGACTTTGGTGCTCTTATTTGTGATTGACATGACCATTAAAATAGGTGTTTTGGGAGGCATAGGTCCTGACGCAACTGCAGAGTTCTACATTAAACTAATAGACAAACTCAGGAATAGCGGTCAAATAAAATCCAACAGGGACTTTCCACAAATAATAATAAACAGCATCCCTGCTCCCGAACTTGTTTATGAAGATGTATCAGAACAGGAAATAAAACCGTATATGGAAGGGCTTCTCGAACTCGATAAGGCCGGTTCAGATTTCATAGCAATGGTCTGCAATACAATACACCTATATTATGAAAGGTTGCAAAAAGAAATCAGAACACCTATAATAAATTTGAAAACAGAGGTGATGGAGGTCGTGAAGGAGCGCGGGATAAAATCGGCCATTATAACAGGGACACCAAACACAATAAAGAAGGGGTTGTATAGGTTTGATGGAATTAGAAATTTTGAGCTAAGCTCAGAAGAAGCCAGAGACCTTGGAAAGGCAGTGTTTGATTTCAATATGGGGGTTGACAGGCCGGGACAGATAAAGAAGTTGAGATATGTCTGCGGCAAGTATCTTTGGCATGGGAGCTGAAACCATAATACTTGGCTGCACAGAATTCGCTGTCATGTTGGATAAAGAAAACATACCTAAGATCAACACTATAGACGTTCTTGTGAAAGCCGTTGTGAGAGAGTTTAATATAAGAAGGAGGATAAATATTAATGATTGCGTATGAAAGCTGATCCAAAAGTAGACTCTGCACTTCATATACTAAAAGGGGCTGTGCAAGCAGTCCTTAATGCGAAGCTAACAACAAATGTTTATGGTGAAGGGAATAAAGGCAGACTGACAATTGAGTTTGAGGAGAAGCCGACAGACAGCCAAATAGAAGAAATAGAGAACTTGGCAAATAATAAAATAAAAGAAAATGTTCAAATAGAGATGTTTGAAATTGATAGAAAGGAAGCTGAAAAAAAGTATGGAAACATTATTTACGATAAGTTTCCTGTTCCGTCTAACATACAAAAACTTACGCTAACACAAATTAAAAACTGGAATATAAACTGCTGTCTAGGACCGCACGTAAAAACAACTGGAGAAGTGAGGCAAATAAAAATTCTAAAACATAGATCCAGGCCAAACAGAAAGGAGCTGGAAATTTCATTTGAGGTTGTTTAGATATGGATTTAGAAAACAGGATGGATTTGATAAAAGGTATAGCAGAAGAGATTATAACAGAGGAAGAACTAAGGGAACTTTTACAGACAAAAACCCATCCTGTTGCATATGATGGTTTTGAGCCATCCGGGATCGCGCACGTGCCGTTTGGTGTTCTCAGGCCTCTTCTTATTAGGGATTTGCTAAAGGCAGGTATAAAATTCAAGTTATGGATTGCTGACTGGCATGCATGGTTGAATAATAAAATGGGTGGCGACCTTTCAAGGATACAAAAGGTTGGGGAATATTTCATTGAAGTTTGGAAGGCTGCGGGTGTTGATCCGGCTAAAGTTGAATTTGTCTGGGCTGCAAAATCAATGGATCACGAGTATTGGAAAAAGGTCCTTCTGGTGGCTAAAAATACAACTGTTAACAGGGCGACTAGGGCATTGACAATAATGGGTAGAAAGGAAGGTGAGATGTTAGAGGTTGCACAGTACTTTTATCCTGCGATGCAAACTGCAGACATATTCCACTTAGAATGTGATATAACACAACTTGGTCTAGACCAAAGAAGGGCAAATATTTTGGCAAGGGAAGTCGGCCCCAAATTGGGTTGGGGAAAACCTGTAGTTGTATCCCACCACATGTTGATGGGACTTGAGGGCATAAAGCAGCCTGAAGGCTATGAAAGTGATAAAGAGAAGGATGTGGAAATAGCTTCTAAAATGAGCAAAAGCAAGCCTCAAACATGCATCTATGTCCATGATTCTGCAAAAGACATAAAAGATAAGATGAGCAGGGCTTTTTGCGAGCCCAAAAACATTGAAAACAATCCACCACTCGAATATGTAAAACACATTGTTTTCCGCGCGTTTAAGGAATTTAATGTAGAGAGGCCTGCAAAATTTGGCGGGTCCCTTTCATTTGCATCGTTTGGGGAAGTTGAGAAAGCCTTCAGAGAAGGAAATTTACATCCACTTGATTTGAAAAATTCTGTTTCAGAGTATATGGAAAAATTGATAAAACCTGTTAGGGAACATTTTGAAAAGAACAAAAAGGCAAAGGAGTTATATGATTTTGTAAAGAGTCAGCAGATTACAAGGTGATTTTGTGGATGAAAAAATAGACCCATGGAAAAATTTTGAAGTAAAGGATTATGATAAAATATGCAGGGAGTTTGGTATAGACACATTTCCTTCCAAAGAAATGAAAGGTGCTCCAGTTTTCATGAGGAGAGGACTAGTTTTTGGTTCGAGGGATTTTTCTAGCATATTGAAGTGTATAAAAGGTAAAGAGAAGTTTGCTATGTTGACTGGCTTAATGCCGTCAGGCCCTTTTCACATTGGTCACAAAATGGTTGCTGACCAAATAATATATTACCAAAATATAGGGGCTGATATTTATTTGCTGGTAGCTGATATTGAGGCTTATAACATGCGAGACAAGTCGATGGAAGAATTGAAAAAAATAGCCATAGAGGAATATCTTTTGAATTATATCGCACTGGGTCTTGACATAAAAAAATGTGATTTTTATTTTCAGAGTGCGCGTTCAGACAACGCCAAAAAATCAAATGCTTATTACAGGTTGATAGGAATGATAGCAAGAAGGGTTACAACAAACGAGTTTCAAGCAATATATGGTGATGTTAGCCCAGGAAAAATGATATCCTCTTTCACAGAAGTGGCTGATATATTGCATCCACAGCTTCCAGAATTTGGTGGGCCGAAACACGTTCTTGTCCCAGTTGGGATAGATCAGGATCCACACATAAGGCTCACGAGGGATATTGCATCCAGGATGAAGGAATTCAATTTTGTCCCGCCCAGCTCAACATATCATAAATTCATGAAAGGCCTAAACGGAGGGAAAATGAGTTCTTCTGACCCATACTCACACATCGCATTAACAGACAGCCCAGAAACAGTTGAACACAAAATAAAGAAATATGCATTTTCAGGTGGACAGGACACAGTTGAAAAACACAGAAAACTTGGCGGAAATCCGGATGTGGACATCGCTTTTCAAATGCTTTATTACATGTTTGAGCCAGACGATAAGAAAATAGAAAAAATAAGGGAAGATTATAAATCCGGAAGTATGCTTACTGGCGAGCTAAAGCAGATTGCAATAGAAAAAATAACGTCTTTTTTGAAAGAACACCAGAGAAAAAGGGAGCAGGCAAGGAAACGGGTTGATAAATTTTTGGATTAATCAACATAAATAGTTTAGAGCCATGAATATTTAATGGGAAAGTCATTACCACATTCGACAGCTCACTACTGGTCTAATAATGTTTGGGATGGTAGATTACAAGAAACTATAAACGCTAGAGGAGACTATAGAAAAAAACAAAGAATTCGCACTGTTACTTATGTTGATGGTCTTTCAGGCGGCAGGGATGAAATTGTTGTAACTGAATTGTGCTGTGGTACAGGCAGAGTTGTCGAAGGATTGATTTCCTCTGGTGGATGTGGGAATAAAATACGCTCAATTGATGCTATTGATATAAGTGGTGAAGCATTGGGGATTGCTAGTCAAAAAACAACAGATCGTAGGGTAAGATTTCACAACCAAAGTGTTTATGATTTTGATTATCAACCAGCATCTGCAGATGTTGTCATTTGTATAGAAGCGCTATTTCACTTGCCTGATCTTGGTAGAACCTATCAAACAATACATGAACACCTGAAACCGGATGGTATATTTATAGGCAACTTCACATTGAGAGAGGGTTTAGACGACTGGTTAAAATCTGGTGTTGGTTTAAGACAATACTACACATTTTTAATGTTATATCATATGAGAGGATTGGCTCGCTTTATTCCTCCACTATGGGATTATCTTGGTAGTTCTGGGCTAGCGAGAACAGAGTTATATACAGAGGAAGAAATCAGAGATGAGTTAGGAGAACACGGATTTGAAATTGAAGATTTTGATAACGAATATGATTTTTGGTTTGCAGCTAGAAAGATTTAAATTAGTATAATATACGCCCAATCATACTCTGAGAATTTCGTTCTTTCACTTCCTCAAAACAGCATTTTCCATTTTTAGCAATTCGAGTTTTGTGCCAGTTTTTTTAATTTCTAGAACTGAGCAGTCGCCAAGGAATTCAAATTCACCGAGCTTAAGGACTTCCCTTACAATGCAGCTTATTGGCCCGCCATGGGATATTATTGCTATGACTGAATAGTTTTTGTTTGAAATTATTTTTTCAAAGGCTCCTGTCACCCTTTTCTTGAAAGAATCGTAAGCTTCTGAATTTTTAACATTGTGATATACTTTGCTTTTCTCTAGCTTTTCTACTTCTTTAGGATATTTTTCTTTTGCGTCTGATTTTACAAGGCCTGTTAATATTCCATAACTATTTCTTTCTCTAAAATCATCTGCTTCTTCTAATTTGGTTCCTAATGACCGGTTTAGTATTTCGACAGTTTCTTTAGCCCGGATTCTGGGACTATAGTAAATTATTTGGATTCCTTTATTCTTGAGTTTCTTAGCTAAGTCAATGCACTGAGACCTGCCTTTGTCTGATAGATGGTCATCATAATCTCCGCCGTATCTATTCTCAATATCACCTGTTGTTTCTCCATGCCTTATCAGATAAATTTTCATAATCTTATCTCTTTCTCCAACCAATCTATTTTTTGGTTTTTCCTTTTCCAAAATAAATCTTCGAATAAATAGTGGGAAGCCAGTCTTTTCCAGATTCCCCATCTTTTGTCAACTTCTTTCAGAATTTTTTCTGGTGGAACAATCTCTTTGTTGAACAAAAGTCGGGAAAATATTTTTTGTTCCCATGGGGAAATATGTTCAAAAGAATCATAAAAATGGAAAACCTCAAAAAGCAGATACCAAACAGTTGCAGGGCCGACGCCATATAATTTTAACGTTTCTTTTTTTATTGTCTCCTTGTCTTGTTTTCTGAGCCAAAATTCATCTATTTTCCCATCCGCAAATTGGTCTGAAATAAGTTTTATTGATTTTGCGCGGTAGCCCAATTTCAGTTTCCTTAAGTTGTCTTCTATTGTTTTCGATATTTCATTTGGATTCCAAAAACATGACAATTCTTTTCCACCAAAAACAAGTTTTGCGCCGAAATTTGAAAACAAATTTTCCAGCATTTGCACAGATCTTCGTACAGTTGCATTTTGGAGAACAATATAGATTATTAACGTTTCGTATAGCGAATTTGCAGCAACAGGACGCATACCATCCCATCTTTTTATTATTGGACTGAGCAGTTTATCTTTTTTGAAAGTTTTTGAAAACCCCGAAAGATCAGAATCCAAATTATATCTATATTTTATTTCTTCTGTGATGTCAGCTATATCCGGTTTTTGGTTGTAGAAAACTGCAAGTTTTATTTTTTGGTCATAATTGCTTTCAAAAAATAAACCCAGAGGATTGTCTTTCCATAACATGGTTTGCCAATATTTATTTTTCTCCCAATAACAATCAGAAGAAGGGAAATGTGAAGGTTTGTGAAAGGTAGAGTCAAAACTAAATGGTTTTGTTGGTTTCAAAATTACAGGGTGCTTATTTTTGAGGGTGACTTTTTGCATAAATTTAAAGGGCCTCCACCGAGATTCGAACTCGGGCCAAAAGCTCCACATTCGAGGACAAATAAAACATTATTTGTCTGGCTCGTATGCTGCCATTGTGCTGGTACTAACCATTTACACCACGGAGGCCATCAGAATCTATGTATATTAGTATATTACTTTATTAAAATGTAAAATCCAATAGTGGGATATAAAAGGTTGAATAGTCCTTCTATTCGTCTTTGCGGGGGTACCCAAGAGGGGTGACACTGATTATCAGACATGTGTCCACCTGGAATTGGCCAAAGGGGCAGGACTTAAGATTAGCTTCTTAAGTAATGAGTCGGCATTTGCTGATTATGATATAAGATATCCTGTGGCTTAGTGCCTTCGTGAGTTCGATTCTCACCTCCCGCATTATTAAAACATTAAAGGTGCTCAGTATATTGGTTTTGATAAACCAGATATCTAACATCACGAAAAGGTTTAAATATATATAATGTATAAATAATTGCATCGAGTTGAACTGGTTATCAGGTAACTGATTCTACCGGCTATGATTCCGGAAAAGGAATGTGATTTTCACATTTCAAAGTCAAATTACATGAGAACTTAGACCCTTGAGTCTGTGTTTGACCCTGTGAAATTTTTTGAGATAAGGGAAGGAGGAAATTAGCAGGAAAAAACCCCGCATAATTCCGGTTGATCCTGCCGGAGGTCACTGCTATCCGAATACGACTAAGCTATGCGAGTCTCTACCTAGTTTACTGGGGAGGGGCGAACTGCTCAGTAACACGTAGTTAACCTACCCTTACGTCTGGAATAATCTTGGGAAACTGAGGCTAACACTAGATAGCTAATGTGTGCTGGAAATGTCTTTTTCTATTAGGAAAATAGGCGTTAGGTAATTCGTTTTCTTTGAACCCTAGGGCCTTTCTTTTTTGAAAAGAAAGGGGCTACTGGAATGCTTCATTAGTGAATGTAAGGATGGGACTGCGCCCTATCAGGCTGTTGCCAGTGTAAAGTACTGGCAAACCTATAACGGGTACGGGCCTTGAGAGAGGAAGCCCGGAGATGGATTCTGAGACATTAATCCAGGCTCTACGGAGTGCAGCAAGCGCGAAAACTTCTCAATGCACGCAAGTGTGAAGAGGGGATTCGGAGTGCTCTCGTTTTACGGGAGCTTTTGTTAAGTTTAGAAAGCTTGGCGAATAAGGGGTGGGCAATACGGGTGCCAGCCGCCGCGGTAATACCCGAGCCCCGAGTAGTGACCACGTTTATTGGGTTTAAAGCGTTCGTAGCTGGCTCAAAAAGTTCTTAGTGAAATACCACAGTTGACTGTGGTGCTTGCTAGGGGTACTATTGAGCTTGGGACCGGGAGAGGTCAAGGGTACTACTAGGGTAAGGGTTAAATGCACTGCTTGCTGTTGCTCGCAGGCACAGTAAGCAAAGCTTACAATCTTATAATCCTAGTGGGACCACCTGTGGCGTAGACTTTAGGAAAAGCTACACCAAAGTTTAGCCTAGAGTATACACATAAGGCGCTTGACTGGAACGGATCCGACAGTGAGGGACGAAAGCTAGGGGAGCAAATGGGATTAGATACCCCAGTAGTCCTAGCTGTAAACGATGCCCACTAGTCGTAGGGAAGTTCATGGGATTTCCCTATGTCGTAGGGAAACCGTTAAGTGGGCCACCTGGGGAGTACGGTCGCAAGGCTGAAACTTAAGGGAATTGGCGGGGGAGCACACAAGGGGTGGATGCTGCGGTTCAATTCGATTCTACGCGAGGAACCTTACTAGCGGCGACAGTAGAATGAAGGTCAGCCTGGAGGGCTTACCAGACACGCTGAGAAGTGCTGCATGGCCGTCGTCAGTTCGTGCCGTGAGGTGTCGCGTTAAGTCGCGTAACGAACAAGACCCGCACCCTATGTTGCTAATCCGAAAGGATGCACTCATAGGGGACTGCCCGCGCTAAGTGGGAGGAAGGAGCGGTCAACGACAGGTCCGTATGGTCTGAATCCGCTAGGCTACACGCGGCATACAATGGCTGGGATAATGGGATGCAACACCGAAAGGTGAAGCCAATCCTGAAACCCAGTCCTGGTTCAGATCGAGGGTTGCAACTCACCCTCGTGAAGGCGAAATCCCTAGTAGTCGCTTGTCATCAAGAGACCGACGATGATCAGATCATCGTCCAATCGTGAACTCCAGCGGCGAATACGTTCCTGCTCCTTGCACACACTGCCCGTCAAGCCATCCGAGTGGATCTTTGGCGAGCCCGTAGTCTTTGCTGCGGTCAAGTCAGATTTCTGTGAGGAGGGCTAAGTCGTAAATTAGTGAGATGGGCAATAAGAGCGAAAGCTGTGATTTATTTGTGTATTGGAATAATTTTTAACTCCTATCAGAAATATTGGTGAATTAGTTCCAACTTTAGTCGAACAAAACAGTTTCCAAGAATTAATATCATCTCACTGATCGATATACAAGGTAGCCCTACGGGAACGTGGGGCTGGATCACCTCCTTATTTTCATAATCTCAAAAAACACAATATATACCCTTTTCTTAAAAAGAAAAGGTATACCAAAAGAAGACCGAATGGCTTGCAGGCCTTATATAAATTAAATATTATAATATCTGATAATAGCTAACACTGGGCCTGTAGATCAACTGTTGGATAAAGTCAAACTTTTCCGACTGAGAATGGTAGATCGCTCGCTTTGCATATTCCTATGTAAATTTAAGGGGTTCCTTAAAACCGTAGGTTTTGAAATAGCGAGAGGCTACGGGTTCGAGTCCCGTCAGGTCCATGAAAGTTTGAAGTTGACTTCGCGACCCATTACAATGAAATCAACCGAAGAAGATAAATCGACACTAACACCGTTAGTGTTTTGTTAAATGTGTACAAACCTGAAGGTAACTTTTAGGGTGTACAGGCTGTTCAGAGTCAGCTATATTAGTGACAAGTATAGTTTGCGGCTATAGAGCGTGACCTCTATTAGATAAAAGTAGCTGATTCTGTATAGTATTCATAATCAACTGTTTACATCGATTTTATGAAATTTTCCAAATATTTTTGGAAGATGGATTTGAGAAGAGTAAGTGATTAGGTAATAATATACATTAGAGTTAAAAGGGACCGAACGTGACTTGTCATGTTCCAACTGATTTCCTCGATGATTGTGTGAACACCAAATGATACTCTTTATATGAAATTTATAGGTGAGTTAAATCCTGACAAATCAGACACAGGACTGCTACGCTATATGGTGGATAGCTTGGCTCAGATACCGAGGAAGGATGTGGCAAGCTGCAATAAGTCCAGGGTAGTGGCACGCAAACATCGAACCTGGAATTTCTTAATGGGACTTCCTGTTATACGCTCGCTTCGCGAGTGGGGACGCGGGGAATTGAAACATCTTAGTACCCGCAGGAAAAGAAAGCAATGCGATTCCCTTAGTACAGGCGATAGAAGAGGGAACAGAACAAACCGAATCCGTGTAAGTAATTACATGGAGATGTGGGGTTTGGACTTGGGGTTCTGCCTAACTAACCAATTCAAAGTCTGTTGGAAAACAGCGCTAGAGACGGTGATAGCCCGGTAGAAGAAAGTTAGAAGGATGATACCTGAGTATCCAGAGTACTGTTGGTCGGATATCCAGCAGGAACGTGGGGGTCAGTAACCCCTAATTCTAAATATAATCTGAGTCCGATAGCGCACTAGTACGGCGATGGAAAGCTGAAAAGTATCCGTAAAAGGAGTTTCAAAGAGCTTGAAACCATATAGTTACAGGTTGATATGGTCTGTTAATACTTATCGAACGTAAGGAGATAAGTGGATAGATTATATCGTCCGTTTTGAAACACGTGGCAAGGAGTTTATTTCTGTGGCAAGACTAATTCAAGGAGTCATAGCGAAAGCAAAGCCCTCGCAGTTTACAAGGAGGGTGGGTATGAAAGTGCCCGAAGTCACAGGATTAAGACCCGAAGCTGGTCGATCTAGCCCTGAACAGGGTGAAGTCTCGTGAAAACGGGATGGAGGCTCGTTTCCCTTGTTGAGATTCAAATCACAGGGGTAATTTGGGGCTAGGGGTGAAAAGCCTATCGAGATCAGCGATAGCTGGTTCCCCCCGAAATGAGCCGCAGCTCAGCCTCGTCGGAGATAGTTATAAGGGTAAAGCTACTGATTGAAAAGCCAAGGTGAGAAATCGCCAGTTTTTCTGTCAAACTCTGAATCTTATAACATCGTAGAAGACGGGAGTGCGGACACGGGGTAAGCTCGTAGTTCGAGAAGCAAAGAAACTAGACCAAGGCTAAGGTCCCTAAATGCTTGTTAAGTGATAAAAGGAGTCATTAACCTCAGACAGCGGGGAGGTTGGCTTAGAAGCAGCCACCCTTTAAACAGTGCGTAATAGCTGACCCGTCAAGGTTAGAGGCCCTGAAAATGGACGGGACTAAACAAGCTACCGAGACCTTGGATTCTGAAAAGAAGCGTAGGGGGGTATACTATAAGGGTAGAAGCTCTATTTGTAAGAATGAGTGGACCTTATAGCAACAAGAATCTTGCCGAAAGTAGCAACGAAGTCTGATGAGAATTCAGACCACCTAAGGGGCCAGGGTTCCTCAGCAATGATCGTCAACTGAGGGTTAGCCGATCCTAAGGTAAATCCTAACCGGAATTTATCGAAAGGGAAACCTGTTAATATTCAGGTGCTAGAAGAATACGTGCGGCAACGCGAAGCCTGGTTTCTAACGCTTTAGGACAGATCAACCATAGTGGTATGGTTAACTAGCGAAATCTAGGGAGTCTCGTAATGAGGAGAACTAGATGAAACTAGGAATAGCTTCCCTTTGGAAGTTTGATCGACTCCTGGAGCCCGTGAAAGGGACGAAAACAATAAAATTGTTTTCAAACTCATACAGGAAACCAGGATGGATTTCTTCTATTCGTACCGAGAACCGTCACTGGTGCCCCTGGCTGAGAAGGCCAAGGTGTGTTGGGATAAGTTAGTTTAGGGAACTCGGCAAATTAGCGGTGTATCTTCGGTATAAACCGTGCCTACTACTTTAACCTAGTTAAGGATAGTAGGTCTCAGTAACTCGTGGAAAGCGACTGTTTAACAAAAACGTAGAGGGCTGCTAGTCGGAAACGATGTGTATAGCTCTTGAGGCCTGCCCAATGCCGGTCGGTCAAACTCAGTTTCAACTGAGCTAAGCCCCGGTGAATGGCGGCGGTAACTCTGACCGTCTTAAGGTAGCGTAATACTGGCGGTCATTTGATGAAAAGATGATAAATGACGATTTGCCATTGCGCAATCCCTTGTCGATTAATTGTCGACCCGCATGAATGGCTTAACGACTTTCCAGCTGTCCCGAACTAATACCCAGTGAACTTAATTGTCCTGTGCATAATCAGGAGTCCTTCAGTGGGACGAGAAGACCCCGTAGAACTTTACTGCATTTTGATGTTGTGGTATGATGGGAATCGCATAGAGTAGGTAGGAGCGTCGAACCAGAGGCTTCGGTTTCTGGGAATGCGAAAGTGTAACACTACCCTATTTTTGTCATACTGCTTACGCTTAGGCGGACAGCTTCAGATGGGCAGTTTGGCTGGGGCGGTACGCCTCTGACAACATATCAGAGGCGCCCAAAGGTTTCCTCATCCGGGTCAGAAAGTAGATTGACGCAGATAGCGATCTGCGTCCAACCTGAATATCCGGAAAAGAGTGCAAAGGCAAAAGGAGGCTTGATAGGATCTTTGACAGTAAGAGATCCTAACACGAAAGTGTGGCTTAGCGATCCCTTATGTCCTCATTACTGGGGGCTAGGTTTATCAGAAAAGCTATCTCGGGGGTAATGGAGTCGTGGCGGGTGAAAGTTCCTGCCGCGAGTCTTCTCAACAAGGAACGAAACTTAAGTTTCAATCCTTAGACCCTTAATAGAAAATTGTATAGGTCTTACAGCAATGAGATCTAAAGAAAAATAGAAGTGACTAATGACTGGAGTAGATTTATCTATTCCGTCTGATGTCAGGTTTAACCAAAGTAGAGAGAGATTGGAATGAGAAATCATTTCAATCTTTTAAGACCAAGGTCTCGACGAAAACTATTAAGGCGGAATTTGAAAAGTGATTAACACTTTAATGAAATTCTTGCAACGAAGCATAAAAGGGACGACATAGACATCAGTCTATGTCCAACCATATTATGAAGACTCGTGGGAATAAATCGACCCCGCGCGTTGCTTCTCCGCCGTCGGCTCGGCTCCTCCTGGCTGTGCAGCAGCAGCCAAGGGTGGGGGTGTTCACCCATTAAAGAGCCACGTTAGCTGGGTTAAGTACGGTGCGAGCCAGTACGGTCTATATCTACTGAAGGTGTCAACTACCTGAAGGGAAGATGCAGCTAGTACGAAAGGAACACTGTGTCGTGGCCTCTAGTGTACCAGTTGTGGAAGCATCGCTGGGTAGCTACGCCATAGCGGATAAGTGCTGAAGGCATATATCCAATTGGATAGAAAAGGGTTGACATAGATCTAAGATAAATTGTATAGTATCTATGTCGTCCATCTTAGACCCAATTGGTAGTCTAACTAAGCACGAAGTCGCCCCTGAAAAGAGGTAGTTATTCAACAAACTGATAGGCAACTATCGGCACGTTGAGGAGGATCCCGTAGACGACGGGTTTGATGGAATTGGGATGTACGTACCAAGGCAACGAGGTATTCAGTCCACAATCACCAATCTCCTAAAGTCTGTGTCAATGGATTTAACTCACCGATCACTTTTTCTTTCTGGTAAATTTCCCAGAATTTAATTTTAGATTTAGGTAGCGGAAGCTATGTTTCTGTTTTTATTTCTTACTCTCACTAGAATAATATGGGCAGAATAATCACCTTCGATGAATATTTGGAAACAGAATATAGGAAAAGGGTAGATGATGTTAGAAATAGTCCTACACAATGGGGTAGAGAGCCATTAACAGATGAAGAGATAATGGCCAGAACACTCTCCTTAGATCAATTTCTAGAGGAAATTAATGTTCTTATTGCCCTTTCCAAAAAAAGTGACCCGATTAGTGAACAAGATCTTCCACCACATGCAAAAGCCGAGCGTGTTACAAGACCATTAGCGGAAGGAGTAAAATACGCCAATTTAAATACCTTTGGAAGGGCTTCCGATATTCTCATAGGTGATTCTTCAAATTACGGGATTGCCATAATTGCCCCTCCAACTGAGCAAGATCTCTTCAGAACAATGGATAATGAGTTTATGGGAAATGAGCATCTTAGACGCAATTATTCCAGAGATAAAGAAACAAATGTATTCAATGCAAATATAGGACAAGATGAAAGAATGAAAGCTATTCTTGTTGAAACAATATACAGAGAATTTCATAGAAAACCAGACAGAAGTGCCCCAATCTGGAAAGAAATTGAAGGCGTACATTGGTCCAAAATAACACGAGAACAAAATATTGAAAGGGAATACCAACAGCGAATAAATCCAGAAGGCTCATTACGACTAAGCCACCGTGACGATTATCCTACAAACAGGGTTACTGTTTCCCATGCAGGCAATTATCCTAGTGTAGCCGAAGCCATTCAATTTATTGCTCAATATGCAAGAGAGCACGGATATATGATACACTTTAATGCGGATATTAAACCTTCTTTTGAACATCCTGGTGTTTTATTTGATCCTAGAAGAGATAAGTGAATAATTATTAATGTATAGGGACACAAATGGAGTTTCCCCAATTGTAAATAGGAGAGATACTATTCTTAAAAGTCAACCACCCAATGGAGATTTATATGTGCCTACTCATATACCCACATTTCAACGTGGGGAAATTGAATCACTTCGTGGGGCAAGTTTTCCTGAAGTTAGTTATGTTGTCATGAGAAAGTTTTTGGAAGGCAAGCAACTTTCTTGCTTAGATCCATATTAGTTTCTCTTGTTTTAATATCTAAATTCCTGTCCAATATTCACAGGATCAAAGAATGTTTTAACCACGCTGTCCGTAGACTTCCTTATGCGTTCTCCTAATTTCACTAATTCTTCTCTGCTAATTGCCTTAAGGTCAAAGTTAGAAAATGGTTTGTATAACAAAGGATAAAGATGAACCTCGTCAGGCGCAATTTCTATTATTCGCTCAGCGTAATCTCCTAAATTATCTTCATTTAAGTTTCCATCTTCTCCGCCAACAACGGCTGTTTGAATGACTTTTCTTTTTACTTTTGCTGTTCTCAAATTTGTTAATAATTGTTCGTAACTAGTTCCTCGTGCCCTATTAAATCTCCTGAACATTCCTTCATTTCCGGCATCTAACTTCATAAAAACAAAATCAAGAGGATAAACATTTCTATCTTTTAATCTCGTTGCATTTGTAAATAATGATGTTGCAATTTCTGGTCTATGTCTGTCCCTCATTTCAACAACCAAATCGACTATATAATCAAATTGTGGGTGAAGTGCCGGTTCTGTTAGTCCGCAGATAGTAACAGAATCGTAATGTTCGTTTGAAGATAATCTTTTTTCAAGCCCTTCCCTAATTTCATCTATCGTAGAAAATCTGATTTTACCCCCCTTTATAGATTCATCGAGACTTTCTGCTCCATACTGACAATATACGCAACTCCAGTTACACGCAAAGGGTTTTGTTCCTTCTTCTGTTGACTGTATTGGATTTATCCCTAAAGACAAACCAAGTCTTCTAGAGTTTATTGGTCCGTAAACTACATCTAATTTTCTTTCCTTGTGATATTCGCCTGCCTTTTCCGGTTGCCACTCAGCAACTTTAATATCTCTGTGTTCCATAAATAAAGCGGCCCCTGGGGAAATAAAAGATCCATCTTCCCCTTGGGGGGTTGAAATAGGAAACCATTTAAATCGGCAAGAACTAAAAAATTACATGCACGAAGAATTATTGAAAGAAATAGGTCTGACAAATGGAGAAACAAAAGTTTATCTTTCCCTAATAAAATTAGGGGAGAATACAGTTGGACCAATAGCAAAAGATGCAGATGTGTCTCTCTCAAAAATATATGAAATCCTAGAGAATCTGATAAAAAAAGGCCTTGTTAGCTATATAGTTAAAAACAACACAAAACATTTTTTAGCTACAGAACCGGAAAGGATAATTGATTATTTGGAAACCAAAAAGAAAGAAATTGACAAATCAGAGGAAGAAATTAAGAGGATTCTTCCTTCCTTAAAACTGCAAAAAGAAGATAAGGATAAAAAAACAAAAGCTACATTATTTGAGGGTTTTAGAGGTATCAAAACATTTTACGAGTCAATTCTAAGAGACTCGAAACAGGATGACGAAATATTAGTTATGGGACTTCCAAAATATGCGGCAGAAAGATATGAGGGATATTTTTTAGATTGGAACAAAAGAAGAGCTAAAAGTGGGGTGAAAATTAAATTAATTTTTGATAATGACGCTAAAGAATTAGGAAAGAAAAGAGAAAAAATAAAACTAACAGAAACGAAATGTCTTCCTAAAGACATAGTTACTCCTGCTTGGATTTTGGTAACAAAAAACGGTGTAGCTACAATCCATCTAACAAAAGAACCAATTTGTGTCTATATTAAAGACGTAGATGTAAAAACAAGTTATGAAAACTTCTTCAAGGTTTTCTGGAATTTGGCTAAATCCATATAACATTGTTATATCTTCTTGAATCGCTTTTATAAATCAAAAATTTAATGGAGAAGTGAAGGATTCCCTAAAACCTTGGTTTTAGTGGGGGTTAGAGAAACCGCTGTATATGAGGGATTCCTTAAAACCGTAGGTTTTAAGAGGGCGAGCTAGATAGGTAGTTCCGTCATTGTATCCGATGAAATTTGGGTACTGTAGTCTGAAAGGACTTAGATGAGGAAGCTCCACTCACATGGATGAATCAGATAAATCAGGTAATACTGAATTGTTTGTGAAGTCGCTGCACTATCGCGAGATAGAGGCCGAGAGGTCTTGCTAAGAGCAGAAAATATTGTTTGACTGGAGCCATGAAGTAGCAATATAGAGCGATAAAAGTCAAAACAAGTGAAATATCTTAGTATGCTGTGTGCAAGCCGAGAAAGCTGGAAGTTGACAACAGTTAACTTCAACCTTGAGGGCGCATAGACAAATACTACCGCCTCCGTTCGCAATAAAATGCGAGGAGCCGACATAAAGTGGGCTATTTCTAGCACGCCCTTCACTTCTTTCTTCTGTACACTTTATTCAAGAAAGACCTGAAATAGAAAGAATAGTGCAATTGGTTTCAGAAAGCATTTAAAAGTAGATTGACCATATATTATACAGGTTTATAGGTCTGACACGTTGTGGGTAAATAAGAGGGAGGTGTCGGAACAGTAAGGATTCCATGAGTAAAAAAGGGATTCCTTAAAACCGTAGGTTTTAAGATGGCAGATAAAAATTACATGCCGCAGAGCAGCGCTGGTCTGATTAGGTATTATGAAGAGGCCGCGGACTCTCTAAAAGTTAAACCGGAACATGTTGTTTTCTTTTCTATAGGAATAATTGCACTAGAACTCGCGGTAAAATTCATTTTTGTTTAATGGATCTCTTTCCATCATGACGTTAATTTTAAATACTTGGCTTAACAACATTTTAAATGGTATTTAAAAAGTCTTGTGAAAACCTCCTCTTATTCTATACAGAAGTTGTCAATGTTTACGATGGTTTGACTAGTTTAGGTAAACAATACGACGGCTCTCATCATATAAACCATTTTATGGATAATGTTGAATTCTACAACAAGGCCGTTGGCTGGACTGCTGCAAAAAGACTTATTCATTTTCCTAAAATTTTGAGAGACTCTATTTCTTTAAAGAAAAAGATAAGAACACAGGTAAAAAACCATCAAAATCTTGATGTTTACAACAAATTGAATTATGCAGGTTTTAATTTTGTTGAAAGCTAATTATCACTCGCGATCCTTTGAATTGAAAGTTTTTGGAATAATTTTATTTAGAACTCTTAGTGTATAATCAACTATATCCAGTTTTTTTAATTCGTCTAAAGTAAACCACCCGAATTCAGCGGCATCTGTGCCTGCTTGTACTTTACCTGCAACACTTCCACTAAACACGTGCGCTTTGTGTTTGTGACCAACCCTTACGTCATGTGTAAAAACATAGAACGGTTTTTTCTCAACTTTTATGTCACCTATCTCTTCTTTCATCTCTCTTACAGCTGCTTGATACGGTGTTTCTCCATTATCTAGATGTCCTCCAGGAGACGCCCAACACCCCTTCAGCGGTGGCGTACCGCGTTTTATTAAAAGGAATTTATTGTGCTTTTTAACAATTACAAAAACAGTCTTGTGAAGGATCATAGACTTCTTATATAAAAATTTGCCCTTTTTCTGATTTATTGAATAACAAACTAAAATTTCTTTCTATCTCCGCTGACCTAGAGAAGTTTGTTGAAATAAGGAATCTTTTTTCTCTTTCTTTAACAAGCATTTGACTGTCTCCGATTATACAACTATCAAAAGGCTTCTCAGTAAATCTCAGATCAAGGCTTTTGTATGTTAAAAGGAGCTTCCACCAATTAAATATTTTTTGTTTTTCCTTTTCGTTAAGCGTGTTTAGTTCAGATTTAAGATAAGGAAGAGAAAACAGATATTGGGTTTTTGATTTTCCATTTTTTATTCTTTTTACAAGCTGTTCTGTATATTGAATTCTCCATTTACCTTGCTGTTCAGAAGGTAATAGAAGAGTTGGTGTTTTGGCGGCCAGTTTGATCTTTTTAGATTGTTTTAATATCACAGAGGCCAATCTGTAAAACTCGCTTTCTGTAACTTCCATATATGAGTTATAGCGGTTTATTCTTATATAGAAAGGCCTTATAAAAGCTTATATTTCAATAAATTAACCCTTAGAAAGGTTGAATTAATGGACGACATAGGCATCATCCTATGTTCAGAGCTCATATGACAGTAGACAAAAATCAAACTCAATCGAGAAAGATGGATCACATAAAAATTTGCCTTACAAAAGACGTGAACTTCCAGAAGACGACTGGCTTGGATAGGTTTGAGTTTGTTCCTAACAGTCTACCTGAAATTGATTTTGATAAGATAGATTTGTCTACTAAGTTTCTGGGCAAGAAATTTGCTGCTCCAATTTATATCTCTGGGATGATTGGTGGTGTTGAAGAAGCAGGGAGAATAAATAAAAACCTAGCTAAAGCGGCTCAGTCAGTTGGTATTGGTATGGGCGTTGGTTCTATGCGAGCTGCTATAGAGAGACCAGAGGTTGCTGAAACATATAAAGTTAGAAGTGTTGCTCCTGATATTTTTTTAATGGCTAATATTGGCGCCTCCCAGTTACCAGAATATTCCAACAAAGAAGTTTTGGGTTTAGTGGATTTGATACAAGCAGATGCTCTAGCTATACATATTAATCCCGGACAGGAAGTTGTCCAGAAAGATGGAACAAAAAACTGGGAAGGTGTTCTAAAGAGGATAAAAGAAGTTTGCTCTGCTTCTAAAGTTCCTGTGGTTGCTAAGGAGGTTGGTTGCGGAATTCCTGGATTTATAGGTGAGAAATTAAAAGATGCTGGCGTCGCTGCTGTTGATGTTGCTGGAGCTGGTGGTACATCGTGGATAAAGGTTGAGTATTATAGAGGAGGTAATGATATTGCAAAAAGCTTCTGGGAATGGGGAAAACCAACAGCTGAATGTTTAGTTGATAACAGTAGGGTTGGTCTTCCTGTTATGGCTTCCGGTGGCATAAGAACCGGTGAAGAGGTTGCTAAATGTTTGGCTTTAGGGGCGAGCTTAGCTGGAATGGCGAGGCCTTTGCTTAAGGAAGCTGTCACTTCATGGGAAAAAGCTCGCGACTTCTTGGAAAATTTAATTTTAGAATTGAGGTCGACAATGTTTTTAGTTGGAGTTAAAAACCTGGAAGAATTAAAAAAGGCTAGGTTGATTGTTAAATAGTTAATCTGCTTTTTGTATAAATTTAGAAAATAAGGTGGACATGTCAACGTTTGAAATGTCCTGTTCTACAACCGGTGTTGGTGTGTTTTGTGGTAAGTGTTCTTCGTATGTTGGTCTGTTCTCTTTATAGAGCAGGCCTATTGGTATTTTGTCTCCCCACTCTTGCATTTTCTTGAAAGCGGACACCTTATCTGCGGCGTCGTATGTTTTGTCGTCGTCTAGTTTGTATACTCTTTGTTTATACCATTCTGGTGTTTGAATTTTGTTGTATGTTGTACATGGTTGGAGCACATCTATAATTGCTAAACCCTTGTGTTTGATGCCTTCAACAATAAGTTTTCTGAGATGCATTATATCCATTGCGTACCCTCGTGCAATGTATGTGGCCCCTCCTACCAAAGCCCATGTTAAAGGATTGACTGGAACTTCAATAACACCTGATGGGGTTGATGGGGATTTGAAACCCTTTTCGCTGGTTGGTGATGCTTGCCCTTTTGTCAAGCCATAGACTTCATTATTTTGTATAATATAACAAATATCTAAATTTCTTCTCATGGTATGCATATAGTGATTCCCACCTATACCATAACCGTCACCATCACCTGTAATCACAATGACATTAAGGTTTGGATTGACCAACTTGGCTGCAGTGGCAACAGGCAAGGACCTACCATGTAACCCTTCAAATCCGTAGGTTTTTACGAAGTGCGGCAGTTTTGAACCACACCCAATACCTGAAACGATCAGCGTGTTCGCAGTATCTATATTCAAATCTACAAAAGCTGCTTTTAATGTTGATAAAATAGTAAAATCACCACATCCGCCGCACCATGTTGGCGCTTCCTTTGTTGTTATCTGGGCCATTGTTAATTTTGGTTTGATTGGTGTTTCGTCCATATCAATGTGCTTCCCCCTTATAGGATTCTATAACCTTACACTTTACAATAACTTCTTTAAATTGTGAGGCTAGTTCTTCTGGTGAAAACGGCCTACCAGTAAATTTTAAGATTTTATTTTCAATCAGAATGCCGGTTTTCTCTCTAATAACAGAAGCCATTTGGGCTGTTTGATTGCCTTCAACTATAACAACATTTTTCGCAGAGTTTAGAATTTTCTCAACCGTTTCTGATGGGAATGGAGATACAAAAACAATTTGCAAGTAATTTGTTTTTATCCCTTCTTTTTCTAACAACTGCATTGCTTCTAAAATTGTGCCTTTAGTTGAGCCCCAACCAATTATTGTAAGGTCGGCATTATCTGGTCCGATAAGCGAAGGTTGTGGTATTTCTTTTTCGGCTTGTTTCAACTTTTTGAACCTTTTTTCAGCCATTTTTATTTTGTTATCTTCTTCTTCTCTTTCAAACCCCTCTTCATCATGTTCGTAGCTGGATGCGACATGTTCTCCGGCTTGTTGACCGGGTCTTGATCTCAAGGAAATGCCAGACTCTGTGATTTTGTATCTGTGGTAACCGCCGTTGTTTACTAATTCTGTCAGTTGTTTGTCGGTTGCTAAAAGGCCCCTATCAACTTTAAGGTTTGTGTTAAATACATCAACTGTTCTGAAACTTTCGCCTAAATATTTGTCTGTTAAAACTACTACAGGCAGCTGATATTTCTCCGCTAAATTAAATGCTTGGAATGTTAAGTAAAAACATTCTTCAACTGTTCCAGGAGCCAAAACAATTCTTGGAAAATCGTCTGGTGCTGCATTCAAAACAAATTTTAAGTCTCCTTGACCTGAATGTGTTGCCATCCCGGTTGCTGGACCTGGCCTCATTGAATTAACCACAACCAAAGGTGTTTCTGTTTGTGCAGCTAAACCAAAAGCTTCAACCATCAAAGCGAAACCGCCGCCTGATGTTGCTGTCATTGCCCTTACACCTGCAAAATTTGCACCTATTGCCATGTTCATTGCTGCTATCTCATCTTCTGTATGTTTTACAACAATATTATAATCTTTTTCGAAAGAGGCCATTGTGTGTAAAATAGATGAAGCCGGAGTCATTGGATAAGCCGAGAAGAATTTACACCCAGCTTTTATGGCACCAGCACATACTGCTTCGTGTCCAGACATGAATAGGCGGCCGCCCTTTCCCACAGATTTCAGTTTGTAATGAAAATTGTTTTCAAAGTTTTGTTTTGCATAATCATAACCAACCTTCAGTGCTTTGATGTTAGAATCGGCTACCTCTGCTCCTTTTTTCCTTCCAAAATTGTCTTTTATAACAGAATTAAATAGTTCTAAATCAAAATCAACTAAAGCAAGTGTTGCGCCCATTGCAACTACATTCCTCATTATTTTGCTTCCGCAGGTTTCGGCTATCCTTAACAAAGGAACTGGGTATAAGTTAATATCGCTTCTGCCTGATTTTGTTGTATCCAATTTTGCATCAGAATCAAAAATTATGCCGCCACCAGGTGTAAGCTTATTTGTGTGTTTGTCTATGGACTCTTGGTTCAGGGCGACCAAAAGATTAAGATGTGATGTATGTGAAAACAGTTCCCTTTGAGTTATCCTCACATCTAGATGGTTATGTCCACCCCTGATAAGGGATGGGTACTCTGCTGATGCAAAAACCCACAATCCACCTTTCGCTGCGCATTTTGCGAGCATTAAACCTGCATTTAATATGCCGTCACCGGCTATACCTGCTATTTTCCAAGAAAAATCGTTTAAGGTATCCATAAATAAGTTGGAAACGACTGCAGTCGTTTTCGACTTTCTGTTCGACTTTAAAGTTAAAAATTATACTTATAAGCTTTTTCTCACTCAAAATACTTTAAATACACCCAACTCTATTCGACAATTGACTGAGCGACTAAGAGGTAATCACAATTTTCATCGCGTCTTCTGGTTTGTGTGCTAAATCAAATGCTTTCTGGCTGTCTTCTATCGGGAATCGGTGTGTTATCAAAGATTTCATATCTATCTTTCCAGACGAAATTAAATGTAAGGCCGTTTCTATTTCCTTTTTTATCGAATAGCCGCTGGTTAATATTGTTATGTCGTTTGCAAAAAGGTAGTTTGCATCACATGTTAGAGTGGAGTTTTTTGGTGGGACTCCGAATATCAGTATTTTCCCTCCTCTACACACCATCCTTAGAGCCTGATCAAAAACCTTCATGCTACTTGTCGCTATTATTACAAGGTCTGCACCTATTTTTGTAGAAGATCTCACTATGTTTTCTGGACTCTCTTTCAAAGAATTTATTGCTGTACCATATTTTTTTGCAATCTCCAACCTAGAATCATTTATGTCAAGTATGAATATTTTGTCGACTCCCACTGATTTTAGTGTGAGTGCGTTCATGATCCCGACTGGGCCGGCGCCTATTATGACAGCCGAATCGCCTTTTTGGGGGGCGCATTTGTTGATGGCTCTGACGCAACATGATAAGGGCTCAGCTGCTGCTGCTTCCTCAAAGGACAGGTTATTTGGAAGTTTTACAACTCCTTGATTTTTAACATTAACCTCAGGAACAATAAAATATTCTGCAAGACCACATGGCTCTACATTTGTTTTGTAAAAAAGATCACAAACTGTGTGGTTACCGTGTGAACAGTAATGACAGTTATAACAAGGGACGCGCTGACGCACGAAGACACGATCACCAACAAAAAAATCTTTTGTGTTTGATTTTGCAACCTCGCCTGAAATTTCATGGCCAATCCTTTTAGAACCCATTCCATATTCGCCAAAAACCTTTTCCACATCCGATCCACAGATTCCACACGCCTTCATTTTTACAAGCAATTCACCTTCTTTCGGTGTTGGAATAGGCATATCTTCGACAATCACTTTTCCCTGCTCTTTGGATACTACTACTTTCATAAATTCATTTCCTTTCCATTTTCTGGTATAACAAATTTAATTCCTATTAAAGGTAAGACATCATCTGGAAGTTTATGGGCAGAGCCCTCCCTTCCTGGTTGCAACATACCATCATGGACAGGGAAGCAAACCTCTGGTTTTATTTCTTTTGCATAATCAACTGCTTCGGATATTTTTAACCAAGGACCCGCAACCGGCAAAGCCAGGATTTTTACTGGCTTCTTTGGGTTGAAAAGGGCATCGCCTGGATAGAAAAACTTATTAGCAATAAAATATCCTGTGTTTGGGACGACAGGAATTGTGGTGTATAGGTCTGCGTGCTTTTCTCCAAACCCTTCTATCAGCACACTTCCTTCCACCAACACGCTTTGTTTGTGACCTAATATTTCGTGTTTTATTCCTTCTTTTTCTAAGATTTTAGCGACGCCTTTGTTTGTATAGACTTTTGCAGAAGGGTTGTTTTTCAAAACTGTTTTTAGAGAGTCTATGTGCAGGTGGTCTGCGTGTTCGTGTGTGATTAAAATTACGTTTAAATTCCTTACTCTGATTTGGTCGGTGCTGTAGGCTCCTGGGTCAGTTAAAATTTTTATTTCCTTTTCTTCAATCAACAAGCAACAGTGACCAAGTTTAGTGATTTTCATGTTTTATTTCTTTTTTAGCTCACCTTTTATTTCAAGATATTCCTCTTTTGTAAGGGTATAGTTTTTGGTGTTTTGGAACATTGAGTTGATTAGAAAGTTTTGTTGTTTTGACCATTCCTTATCTATATGTGTTCTAACATAGTTTGCCCACAGATCTACAAATCTCAACCTGTCTTTTTTGTTTGTGACCTTATCTTTTAAGCTCATAATATCTTTCTATTAATTTTCTATATTTTTGTATTAAATACTTGTTTAATTGGCCTTCGAAAGCCTTCTCTAGGTGTTGCGCATCCTCAATATCTTTATCTGATTTCAAGAAATATCTTTTGTATGCAATCTGCTGCTCCAATGTGGAGACAAAAAGATTATATGAAGGCAACAATACTCTTAGCGGATTATTTATAGTTTCCTTCTGTAGGTCATTTTTTACAAATTTTATCTCGAAATTTGGTATTGTTGTATTTTTCTTTGCGAACCTTACGGCTATATTAGTTTTTAATTGTTCAAAAATATCCTCTGTGTTATTTGAGTTCAGACAATAATATGAATTTTTAATTAGATCTTCGTATAGCGATTTTGTTTGCTCACTACCAAGGCGCTCAATAAATATATCTATATCTTCTGTTGCTCTTGATCTTCCAAAAAGAATAGAGACATATCCACTAATAATAACATATTTTGTGTGTTTTTCTATTATTTTTATGAAGTCAAAAACAAACTTGTCTAGATCATTCTCTATTTTGTCCAATTTTATTGTGTTTTTATCTAGAAACTTCATGACAATATCTCTATTATTTTTCTTTTTTCAACTTGGTAAACAACTCATATGCCTCTTTTGCAGTGTGTTTTTCATGGACTATTGCGTACAGTGCTTTTGCCACAGCTATTGGATGGTCTGATTGCCAAACCTTTCTTCCGAAATCAAGGCCGGCCGCGCCTTGTTGTATTGCATTGTATGCTAATTGGAATGTGGCCAGATCCTTATCTAACTTTGGATCTTTTGGTTGCGGTCCCCCCGCCACTACTAAAGGAACAAGGGCACTGTTCACCATCTTATCAAATCCTTCTTCTGGATAATATGTTTTTACAAAGGATGCTCCATTTTCAGCTAAAATTCTGCAGGCCATTGCTAAATATCTTGAATCGTTTGATTTGTTTGTGTATTCATCTCCCAACGCAACAACACCCAAAACAGGGATTCCGTAACGCTCGCCTTCGTTTGCAAGTTCTGCAAGATGTTTGATTGTTCTGGATTCATAGGATGTGCCTGAAAAGGTTTGTAGAGCTACTGCAGCTGCGTTCAACCTTATCGCCTCTTCAATGGATGTGGTTAGCCACTCGTCTTCTAGAACTCTGGGCTCTCTTGCCATTGTTGGTCCTCCAGAAACCCTTAGAACAAGTGAAACACCAGATTTTGGATCAATGCAATTTCTAATTACTCCGCGGGTTGTCATCAAAACATCTACAAATGGAAGTAGAGGCGTTAATGTTGCTCTCGGGTCTTCGAGTTTTGTTGTCGGACCCATGAAGTATCCGTGGTCTGCTGCAAGCATTAGTGTGCGCCCATCTTTCTGAAATATCCTTCTCAGCCTGTTTTCTTTTCCCCAACTCATAATGTCTCTTATTATTTTTACTACTCGTTCCCTTTTTCTGTTACACCCAAAACCCTATATAAAATTCTTTTAAAATCTTCCCTCTTCTCAACGGAATGGCAAGCAGGATCTAAAAGTTCTAAACTGGGTGGGTCTACACGAACCCCCACACCACCTTCTGTCATACTACAAATTAGTTCTGCTGCATAGCTGCCGGCAAATGGTGGTTCTGCTTCGCCTGCAGTCAACTCAAGTCTCAATCCTATGGACCCGCTGTCCGTAGACACTCTAGAATTGGAAATGAATTCGCCAATTTTGAATTCGCCTCCGGGTTGGTATGGTTTGATTTGTGGTCTTCTTCTATCTACCTCTTCTGCAACTTCCATAAAGATTGCATGGCGGAGTTGTGACAATCTGTCTCTTGGTCTGTACTGTCCTACTCCCGCTCCAATATACCCTTCACAATCCACAAGGTCTTCTGTTCTCACTTCTTCACCAGCTAATGTCATATATCCCTCCTTTAACAATAGTTAATCCTCAATCTTTTTAAACAGTTCGAAACCATTTTTTATCATCCAATTATGTAGGTTCCATGTGCCTGTGTAATCTGTGCATTCTTTTTTGACTGTTTCAAAACTTACTTTTTTTCCGTCTTTAAATAGGCTAAATTCGTGTTTCGTCAACCAGTTTTTGAAATCGTCTGCCTTAAACTGGCATGCAGCGGAACAAATTTTTCTCGCGTTTTCATATGCTTCTGAGTCTGGTGGATGTTTGTTTAGTTCAACTTGTACAAAACAAGGTATATCGTTGCAGAATTCTCTTTTCTTATATTCTATGTGACCTGGAATCGACATGATTATAGAAGAAAGAATAAAATAAAAGCTTGAGGTGTGTGTATAACATTGTTATATTTCTACGTTGCTTTTTTATATTTTTGATCCAATTATTTTGATATGTTTTAATGGAGGGTTAGAGGAACCGGAACAGAATGCTTTGCAGGTTCCCTAAATATGTCAAAGGCCACAGCAGTTGCAAATGCAAATATTGCGTTGGTGAAGTATTGGGGGAAAAGGGACTCTAAACTGATTCTTCCTCAAAACGGAAGTATATCGATGACTTGTGATGGTTTGTCCACAGTCACCACAGTAGAGTTTTCTCCAGAATATCAGCAAGATGTTATTATAATAAACGATGATGAATTGAAAAAAGATGAAAAAGATGTTTTAGGGCATCTTGAAAGGATAAGAAACCTCGCAGGCATAAAACATAAAGCCAAGGTTGTTTCTGAAACAGATTTTCCAGTGGCTGCGGGCCTTGCATCCTCTGCTTCTGGTTTGGCTGCGATTAGTTTGGCTGCAACAAAAGCGGCTGGCTTAAATATAAACCAAAAAGATTTGACTGTTTTGACAAGGCAAGGATCTGGATCAGCATGCAGAAGCATTTGCGAAGGTTTTGTTGAGTGGTATAGGGGCCAGAAAGACGATGGCTCGGACAGTTTTGCAGAAGTAGTTGCAGGGAAAACCCATTGGCCAGAATTCAGGATGATTGCTACAATATTGAGCGAGAAGCAAAAACCAATAGGCAGCAGGGCTGGAATGGCGCAATCTGTTGCTAATTGTCCTTATTATCCGTCCTGGGTTTCCGAAGCTACAAAGGACTTGGAGACAGTTAGGTCGGCCATAAAGGAAAGGGATTTTGATCTTCTTGGATCTACTGCAGAATTGAATTGTTTGAAGATGCATGCAGTAATGATGACTACAACACCAGCAATTATTTATTGGATACCACAGACACTTGAGGTTATCCATACTGTGCGCGCTTTGAGGGAAGAGGGGACACAGGCATACTTTACAATTGATGGCGGCCCCCAAGTCAAGGTTATGTGTTTGGAAAAAGATTTAGAAAAGATCAACAAAAGATTGCAGGGATTGGAAGGCGTCAAGAAAACAGTCATTTGCAAACCAGGCGAAGGCGCGAGAATTCTGGACAAACACTTGTTTTAGTTTTATGGTTGAAATTTTTGACATCGTAGATGAACAAGATAATGTTATAGGCCAAGCCTCGAGACAGGAAGTCCATAAAAAAGGGCTTCTGCATAGGGTTATTGATATTTTTGTTTTGAATTCGCAAGGTGAGCTACTTTTGCAGAAAAGAAGTGAAAAAAAGGATACTAATCCCGGACTATGGACAGTTTCTGCTGGCGGACATGTAGATTCAGGACAAACATATTTAGAAGCAGCGCATAGAGAACTTGAGGAAGAGCTTGGAATTAAAGCAGAGTTACAGGAAATTGGTGCATTTGTTTCTGGGGATCCGAACCATTCAAACCAAATGATAAAAATGTTCACCTGTGTACACGATGGACCATTTAATTTTAATAAGGAAGAGATAGAAGAAATCGAGTTTGTGAAAATTGGTAAATTAAAAAGGGAAATAAGATTGTTTACAAGGAAATGTACCTCTACATTTCAGGAAGGCTTTAGAAAATTTTGTGAGATTAAGGGGATATAAGGTTAATAACATTAACTGAGAAAGCTTTTTATACCACCATGGTTAACATTAATAATATGCTAGAATTGGAGTTATTGAAGAATATTAAAACTTTTATAGCCTCTGCAGACCTGGTTTACAATACCAAGGATTTCACATCGGCTGCGATACTATATTTCAAGGCTTTGTTTGCTTCGTTGGATTATTTAATTTTGACTAAAGGTTGGACAGACGCCAAAAGACCACGAAGAGCGATTCAGAATTTTGGAATCCAAATTTCCTTCATTGTACACTATATTAAACGACACCATCAGAATATATAGAGCTACTTATAGAACAACGATATCACAGACCGACTGTGAAAAGGTGAGAAGCCATGTTAAAGAAACTATTGAAAGATATAAAATTAAAGGGGATTAAATCCCTATACAAAAGGAATAAAGGCATCCTTGATATAATCCTATTTGGATCGGCTATTAGAGGCAAGAGCCACCCTAAAGATATTGATGTTTTGGTTTTATTCTCTAGGGAAATTGATGATAAAATAATATCTGAGCTGGAAAAGTTACTCAAAAAATCTGAATATAATTTTCAAGTGACGGCTGCTACTTATTCTGATCTCTTTTCCCCCACATTCTTGGCCAGAGATACTTTGTTTGATGGAATAAGTTTAATCACAGGAAAACAACTTTCAGATGGGTTTGGATATAAAAACTTTGTTTTATTTAAATATGGTTTAAAGGGATTTACAAACTCGAAAAGGGTCAGGTTTTTCTATGCTCTAAAAGGAAGATATAAAAAAGGGTTTTTGAATGAAATGGGTTATAGACTAGGAAAGGATTCTTTCTTAATTTTTTCGCACAAGAGCGAGGAGTTTAAAGCCTTTCTTGGCTTGTGGAAGGTTGATTATCAGGAAATAGAAGTTCTTATACCTGCTAGAAGAGAGGTTGTTCTAAAATAGGATATGATTAAAGTAATAGCGTTCGACTTTGATGGAACAATAGTGGATTCTGTCTACGAGTCTTTTATCGTGGCTCTAGGAGCATATAGAAAGATGGGCTCTAAAATAGGACAAACAAAGTCTCTTGAAAACAAATTCAGAAAGCTAAGATGTTTAGTAAAAAATGCTGAGGATTACTATACTGTTTTTGAAATAATCAAAAAAGGACTGTCCCCAGACATGAATCAGGAAGAGTTCAATAATAGAAACGAAAGGTTTTTTGAAAAAGAAGGTAAACAGTTTGCCAAACTTTTCTATGAGACAAGAAGAGTAATCAAGAAGAAAAAAGAAAAGTATTGGTTAAGACTATTCACGCCTTACACCAGACTTCCAGATTTTGTTAAAGCTGCTTCAAAAAAATACAAAGTGGTTATTTCCACAGCTAAAGACAAAGACTCTGCAACCAGAATATTAAAAGAATGCGGAATAAATATTATAGGAGGAAATATACTAGATAGAGAGGCTTCGACGGACAAAAGAGATCACATGAAGCTCATATGTAAAAAGTTCAATGTCAAACCATCTGAAATTTTATTTGTGGACGATATTTTGGATCAGGTGGAAAAAGTAAAAACTGTTGGTGTCAACGTTGCGATGGTATCTTGGGGTTACTCAAATAAAGTCCAGCGAAAAGAGGCAAAGAAAAAGGGAATAAAAGTGATAGACAAAATAGAAGAACTTAACCTATGATCAAACTAATCATTTTCGATGTTGACGGGGTTTTAAGGGACTCTGGGACGGCGGGCCTTGAAGGTATGAGAAGGGGGTTCAAGGTTGTTGGATTTGAATTTCCGTTTACGATAAAAGAATATAGATTGATAAGAAACACTGGAATTTATAATCGTGGAATCAAATGCATAAGCCTTATGTATGCTGTTTTGAAATTTGGCCTGAACTTTTCTGATTTAGTCAAAAATAATATTGAGAATAATTTTGATAAGGTTGTTGAGAAGCTTACTGAAGAAGATCTGGAAAAAGTGGAGAAGATAAAGGGTGTTTACAAAGATTTTTTTTATTCAGAAGAAGCTGGTGATTTTGTTGAGTTTTTCCCTGAAACAGAAGAGGCTTTGGATAAGTTAAGAAAATTCAAACTGGCTATTTGGACAAATTCAAGCGTTGAAAGTGTGAAAAGGGATTTAAAGGGGTTGAAAAGGTTTTCTTATATTTTAGGCGGCGAGGATACTGGGATTAAAAAACCGTCAGGAGAAGGTATTTTGCTTGTTTGTAAAGAACTTGGATTCAAACCTTCAGAGGCTATCTATGTTGGAGATGCCGTTGTGGATGTTAGATCTGCAAAACTGGCTGGCTGCAAATCCGTTATTATATGCAGAAGCAAACTGTTAGAAACCTTTTTGAAAGAAGAAAAGCCCGACTACATGGTTAAGGATTTGACAGAATGTGTTAAAAAATTGGAATGTTAATATTCTGTTTTACTGGGTTCTAGACCAAACAACTCTACAAGTTTTTTTGGTGTTATATATTCTTCAATGCCTTCGTAGTCTCTATCATATGACACTAAATATTTCAGTTTAAAGGCCTTGACGGTTGCCAGATGCTCCAGATCTCTATCTTTTATTTTTCCTTTGAGTGTTTGTATTTGAGACTGTATTTTATTTCTTAAAACAATATGACAATTATCCAATAGGAACCTTCTTACTTGCCCAGAAAAGTCAGATGATATGTAACGCTTACAATATAGTACCACCTCTTCAAAAACCTTTTCTGATATAATGGCAGAAAACCCGTCTTCTGTTAGAAGGTCTATTATCTTTTCGCAATTTGATCCATTTCTCTCTAGCGCATAGATGAATATATTAGAATCGAGAAAGATTGTCGGCTTCATTTTATTGTTGGAAGCAGTGAACATATTACTATCTGGATCTGCTTCACTCCTCCACTGTTGCCTCTTTTATCTTATGCATTCTTTTTTCCAGCTCTACATCTGTAACTGCTTTCTTTGGATAGTCCTGGAGTTTTCTCCACATTTCTTTTTTATCCAGAATTCCCAATTCAAGGGAATAGTGTACTAGGGCAGCTCTTATCGCCTCGCTTTTTGTATTGAATATTCCTGCATCAACAATTTTATCAAGAATTTCTGATTCAACTCCTCTAAATTTCAAAGTTAGGGTTGTTTCTGACATATTTATAGTATGTTAATAGTGTTTAAATAGTTTTATATGTATATAACATTGTTATAGTTGTATATGCGATCGATTTATGTTTTCAAGAATTTGACAGAATGTGTTAAAGAATTGAATGTCTAGAAATTACATTGCCTTGCATAATTTCCTAAAGCAACTGCCAAACCCTTCCTTGGAACAACAACCAAATGTGAATCGCCTTCTGCCTGTTTTGCTTCGTGTGGGAAAGCATATCCTCCTTTCACAAAGAATTGGTATGCGAAACCGGCTTTTGCAAGCGCGCCCTGTTGTTTCTGATCAAATCTGTCATTAACTCTCCACACGTTGCCGTAAGGTACATTTTCCCTTCTTGAAAATTCAGACAACTGTTTTACTTTATCTGTTGTTGTTTCGCTTCCTATGATTTTTCTCGGCCCTAAAATACAACCAACCTCTTCACCAACTTCTCCTACTTCGAGAGCAGCTCTGTTTGAATATGTTTTACAAAGTTGTAAGGTTGATTTTTCATCTTTTGATGTTGCAAAAACTGGAACCAAACCAGCGACAACCTCGCCAAACGGATTACCTTCTAGAGTACTACCTTCAAATGTCCATGTTCCTCTCATCAACCTTAACTCTTCAACAGCATCCATAAATGGCGCCTGAGTTGCTTGCCATGCATCATAATTTCTTTCTTGAGCTCTTGTTCTTTCAGCATAGAATGCTCCTACTTTCTTGGCTCCAAATCTTTCTCTCGCTTCCTCTGTGGTGGTTACATCTGCCTTAAATCTTTCTACTAATGGATCGAATGTTTCTGGAGATGGGTTAGCCAACATTGTATCAACTAAATCTGGATGTGCTTCAATTACTCTCATAACGTTTAGGTAATCTGCCGCTACTTCGACCAACGGTCTTAACAAATGAAAGGCTTTCATTTCCCTTGTGCCTCTTACAAGGTCAACATCCTCTGCCTCAACAGGCACCACACCAAATAAATATCTACCTGGTTCAACTGCATTCCAAGCATTAGAAGAAGTCAAACCACATTCAGTCACACCATCATTCAAAAACCCTTCAAAACTCAAAGCTACAACAATCTTTGTATTTGGTTTGTAAACTTCGACTGTCTCAGATTCTAAGGCCGTATCCAGGTCAACCATAATTATCAATTTCTATAATTAAGTGGAAAGATTTATAAGCTATTTAGTATTGCTAATCTTTCTCGCCAACTGTAACCATCAAAATCCTGCTTTCTGTATCCAAAACTTTGTGAGGATTTGAAACAATACCAATTTCACCAAGGCCTTCTATTGCAGCCCCATCGACAAGAAGTCCAGCTCTTTCGAAGGCTTCCACATACCTCTCTACTGGCCTGTGACCTTCTAACATTAGTATGTCATCATTTGGATTGAAATCCCCCTTTGCTATCTCCCTTGTTCTTACAGCTTCCCAACCTTTCCAGAATTTTCTTATATCTACATTAGAAGCCTCATTTAGCGGATCTTCAAGGGCCGGTTCCAATGCCTTTGGTAATCTTCTTGCAAATTCTGCCAAATCTGTTTCTTTTGTTGACCAATTGAATTGCTCTTGCAAATATTTGTAAACCCTATTTGGATGCTCCCACATGGAATTGTGCCAGTCAGCTGTTATAAATAACCCGCCATGAGCAAGAGCGCCTGCTACAGCTTCTGTTGGTGTGTCCAAATATGCATGGTGGTGATGTACAGCAACTGCAAGAGCAATATGTTGTGAACCAGCCTCAATATGTTGTGGTATATCCAAATCCCTGCCTACAATAACTCTGAAGTTTTTATCTCTTTTCAATCCATACACAGACTCCAGCTTTGCCGCAGTCCCATCTATCCTGCCTTTGCCAGGCTCAACCAAAGTTAAGAAAACTCTATCCAAATCAACACCGTCTGCTACTAGTTGTTTGACAACAAACTCTGTGCTTACTCCAGCACCGCTTTCCAAATAATTAACCCTTTCAGGGATGTTACCGTTTCTTACGAGCCAGGACACCACCTGAGCTCCTTTATCCCTAAGCATCTGTGAATAATTACCTAATCCAGTAGATGTTATGGCTTCAACTACATACTTCATCTGTTGGGCCGATCCACCCTTGCCATCCAGGCCAAGCCATTCAACCTCATACCCTCTGTCGCTTTCTGCTCTCAATAAATCCTCAGACCCTTCCACACCCCAATTAGGATACGCATAGCTCGGAACCTTCAAAGCAGATCCCAATCTTACCGGCATTTGAGAATCGTCCAACCAGAACTTTTCCATCAATCTTTCAGTCATATACTACTTCTCAGAAAGAAAGCTTTTTAAGCCTGTATTTGTTAACACGAAAGCTTATAAGACGTACAGCCAACTAGTTCGTATGGTAAAAACTTCAGCGCCAGGAAATGTATTCTTTTTAGGAGAACATAGCATTGTTTATGGCAGACCGGCCATCGTGGCTGCTGTTAATTATAGGACACACGCTGAGCTAAAGAAAAGGGAAGATAACAAGGTTGTTGTTAGTTCTGAAGGTTATGGTTTGCTTGAAGAGACACTTGAAAACCTGAAGGGTAAGGAATGGGTTGTTAAGATGGCAACACCGACAGAACCTGCTAGGAACGATTACAAAGTTGATGGGAAGATGGACGTGCTTGCACATTTCAAGGATTTGGTTGGAAAGCTTGCGCAAGTTCATGATTTAAAAAACGGTTTCGAATTGTCTGTAAAATCTGAAATTCCAAAAGACTCTGGCGGAATGAGTTCTTCAACAGCATTTTTATCTTCTGTTTTAGGCGCGTTAAACCATGAATTTGATTTAGGGATTGAAACACAAAACTTTTTTGATGTGCTTTTGCCTTATCAAGTGAAAATCCATGGTGGTGCGGCTTCTGGAGCTGAAATAACTTCAAGTTCTATGGGCGGATACAATTGGGTTAAGAGAGATTTAAGTAAGACGCCGCCGGTTTTGGAAAGGAAAAACTTAGGCAAACAAAATTTCAATTTAGTTATTGGTAACACTGGGGTTGTTGGCCTGACATCAGAAACAGTTCCTTATGTGAGAAGTGGTTTTAATGGAGACAACCAGTCATATAACGCGATTTTTGATAGGATTGCTGAACTCGTAAATGCAGCTGAAAAAGCAATAAAGAGCGGCGATGCAAAACTTTTAGGACAGTTAATGGATGAAGATCATGAGTTATTAGCAAGAGATTTAGGTGTCTCACATCCAAAATTAAACAAACTCGTTGATGTTGCTAGAAGGGCTGGCGCTTACGGCGCAAAACTTTCTGGCGGTGGGAAAGGTGGCGTCATGGTTGCATTGGTTAGTAAGGACTCTGAGGAGAGGGTTGCAAAGGCCATTGTTGCTGCCGGTGGACATCCTTATGTAACAACGGTTGGTGGAGAAGGGTTGAAAATTGAGTAGTTTATTCTATGCTAAAGGTTTCGGCTCCTGGAAAGCTGTTTTTGTCTGGAGAATGGGCTGTTCTCGAATTGGGGAACCCAGGTATTGTTACTGCTGTAGATAAAAGGGTGTTTGTGGAATTGGAAGAAGCAGATAAAATTTCACTAACTTTACCTGAATTTAACATTGAAAATTTAGAAGCTGATTTTGATGGGAAGCAATTGGTTTGGTCAAGGCCTGTGACAGAGCAGGAAAAGAAGGACCTTGTTTTTATTAAAGGTGCAATTGAAACGACTTTGAGATACCTAGGCAGCTTCAAAAAATTCAAGATAAAAAGCTATGGAGGGGATACACAGATGGTGATAGACGGACAGAAGAAAAAAATAGGCTTTGGTTCATCTGCAGCAGCTGTTGTGGCGACTGTATCCGGCATTCTAGCATTTAATGAATATGATATCAAAAACAGACAGGTTAGAGACACTATTTACAAATTAGCAACAATTGCACATTTCTTTGCGCAAGGAAAGGTGGGGTCTGCATTCGATGTAGCTGCGTCCACTTATGGCGGTGTTTTTGTTTACAAAAGGTTTGATCCTAAGTGGTTAACAGAAAAACTAAATAATGATGTTTCTATTAAGAATGTTGTGGAAGACGATTGGCCAGGATTTGAGGTAGAAGAGTTAAGAATACCACAAGAATTTCATCTGCTTGTTGGGTGGACAAAAGAATCTGCTTCAACTTCTATTATGGTTAAACAAATGGATTCATTTAAAACAGGTAACCCTTCAGAATACAAGAGATGTTATGATAATATTGCAAACCTTGTTAGGGAGCTTATACCAGCCTGGAAAAAAATAGATGCACAAAAGATTTTAGAGTTGGTAAGGAAGAATGAAGTTTATTTAAGGGAACTTGGTCAATTGTCTGGAGTGAATATAGAGACGCCAGGTTTAAAGAAGTTGGCTGAAGTTGCGAATGGGGCTGGGGCTGCAGGCAAGCTTTCTGGCGCTGGTGGCGGGGATTGTGGAATTGCTATTTGTTTTGACAAAAAAATAGCAGGAGATGTTGAACTTGGTTGGGAAAAGGAAGGATTATATTTAATCGACACAAAATTAGATAAAGAAGGTGTCAGAATAGAGAAATAACTGTTTATATTCTACTTCCAAATAAGTAATATGGCATTTGAATTTCTTAATGCGCTTCCGATTCCTGCAGATTTTACGCTCCTAGGGTTGTTTTTTGTTTTCTTAATAATTGGAGTGTTTATTTTCAAAACAGTTACAAAAATCCTGATTATTGGGGCGGTGGCCGCAGCATTCCCTTTGTTTGCAGGGTATTTTGGTTATGCAATTGAACTGACCTTCAAAAACATAATTGGGTTTGCTGTGCTGGGGATGTCAGCCGCTTTAGTCTGGTTAACGATAAGTTGGATAATCAAGATTATTAAATAGTTATAGAGTTAACATTTGGAGTTGTTTTGAATTGATTTGTTATACTTGTAACACTTATGATTCTTTGTTTCTTGCTTTATCCAATAAGAGTTTTCTTTCCGCTCGAGAGACAAGGGTTTTGATTTGTTTGGTTATTTCTGATTCAACTGAAATCGAGTCTATACCAAATTCCACAAGCCTTTCTACAAGTTCTGGTGTGTTTAATAGGCCTTCGCAAACAATATTGGTTTTCACACCATATTTTTTGCAGGTTGATATTATTTGTTTTAGTAGTGTTAGAATAGAAGGATGCAGCTCTGAATAAAGGTTTGATGTATTTGAATTTTCTCTATCAACTCCAAGTGTCAATTGGGTCAGGTTGCTTAGACCTATAGAAACAAAATCAACACCTTCTTTACAAAAGTTTTCAATATTCAGGGCTGTTGCCGGGATTTCAACTGATATTCCTGTTTTTAATGGGAATGTAACTAACTGTTTTACTCGTCTCAACTCTTCAACATTTAATACAAAAGGTAGGAGCAGGGAAATGTTTGTTAACCCTTCTTTGTGCAATCTTTGCAACGCTTCCAATTCGCATGTTAAAATTTCTTCGTTAAGATTTCTTCTAATTCCGTGCCAACCTAACAAGGGATTTGTTTCTTTTTGTTCTTCTTCTAGAACGTCTGGATTTTCAATTTCGTTTGTTTGTATGTCTAAACTTTTGTAACAGACTTGTTTTGAATTTAATTGTTTAGCAACACTGCCTATATTGTTTACTAATGATTGTATTAGTTCCTCTGCGCCTTCCCTTATCATTGTAAATGGTTGGGATTTTAAAAAGTGTTCTAGGCTCAAAACACCGACACCATCCACATCCTCTATATATTGAAATGGGAAGTTTATATTGACTTTTAATTGGGTTGCTGTCAGCTGATCTTCGCCTTGTTGTTCTATTGTTTGGTTTGTTAGTTGTTTCGGTTCGATAGTTGTGTCTATAAGGGTTTGTTCTGTTTTTGGTGGGGAAACCTTTCCTGATAATGCGTCAACAACCACATCCTGCCCATCCTGTAAAATCTGTGTTGCGTTTCCTGTTGCTACAATAAAAGGTATGCCAAATTCTCTGCAAACTATTGCTATGTGGCTTGTTACTCCGCCTTCATCTGTTATTATTGATGATATTTTGTTCATGTATGGTATAAATTCGGGGTTGGGAACTCTTGAAACTATTATTTCCCCATTTTGTATTTTTGAAATGTCTTCTAAACTTCTTAGAATTCTACACTTCCCTTTAATATTGCCGATAGAGGCTGGTTGTCCTGAAACAATAGGTTGGTTTTGATTATTATGTTGTTCAACGATAACCTGTTTCAATGCGGTTATAGGTCGTGATTGTAATATGTACAATCGTCCCCTTTCAATAGACCATTCAATATCTTGCGGTTTACCAAAAATATCTTCTATTCTATTTGAATATTCATGGAGTTTAGTTAATTCTGAGTCGGATAGGACGGCTGTTTCTATTTTTTCTGTAGACGGTGTTTCGATTATTGTTTTTCCTAAAACGTCCTTTCTAAAAAGAAGTTTTTTCTTTGATATTTTTTTGTCGATTATATGGCCTGTTGATTTATCTAATACATACATATCCGGTGTTACTAAACCAGATACAATTGATTGGCATAAACCCCACGAGGACTCCATTATTTTTTTATCGCTACCGGTCACAGGGTCTTTTGTGAAAATAACACCAGATTTTTCTGAGTCTAACATTTTTTGTACTATTACTGCTATCGCAGGGTCGCCTATATTGTGTTTTTTCCTGTAAAAAATAGCTCTGGGTGAATATACAGAAGCCCAACATCTTTTAACTGCTTCAAGTAATTTGTCTAAACCAACCATGTTTATATAGCTTCTGAATTGGCCAGCAAAGCTTACTGTATCTTGGTCTTCCACTGTTGCAGAGCTTCTTACAGCCACAAAAATCCTGTTTCTCCCAGCTCTTATGATATCTAAGGCCTGTTTGCTCATGTTGGGTTCTTTACCGAAGGACAGGTCGTCGTAAGCGTCTTTCAAATATTTTTTAATATACTCTGGTATTTCAGAATCAACAATCAGTCCTTCTATTTCTGCTGATTTCTGCTGAAGAAGTTGTGTATCGTTTATATCTAAACTTTCTAAAATTGATTTTATTTTCTCTTCTAATTGGTTTGCTCGTAAGTGGGTTTTATAGGCATCTGTTGTGACAACAAAACCAGATGGGACAACTATGCCTGCTTTTACTAATTCTCCTAAATTGGCCGCTTTGTTACCGACTGTTTGACTTGAAGATTTATCGACTTCCTCTAAGCTTAGGGTATATTGCATGATTAATATTACTTTAATAAGAATAAATCTGTCTATAATTGAATACCTAGAAACACACGCAGGATTAGGCAGGCATTATTTTGCAAGGAATTGGGAGTTTAGAACTTGCTATCTTTAAGGCTTTTTTGACTTCTGCGTACTTTTCTTTTGCTGCTTTTACTGTCAATATAACTTGGTTTTGTCTAACACGGGCGGCTGTGCCGACAGGCCTACCAAAAGCTAGCCTCATACCAGACTGAAAACGGTCTGCGCCCGCTCCGGTTGCCATAGAGTTTTCCCTTAAAACATGATGTGGATAAACCAATATTTTCATGAAAAACATTGTTTCACTACCAAGGCCTTTTGTTAAAGCTTTTGTTGCAGCTACTCTTGTCGCTTCTAGGGCATTATGTCTTATTTGTGCTGCCTGTGTAGCCATTAGATTAACAGTTAAGTTGAATTCTGGTTTTGATGTTCCTGTCTGGAATGTATGTATTTTGGACTCAGGAACTCCTTTCACATAACCTTTTCTCGGCCTTCTCTGACTTTGCCTTGTATAAGGCCTTTTAAGTTTTCTATAACATCTACCTGGTCGTAATCCCATAAATCACCAATTAATCTTCAAGATATAATCTTTATTGGAACTCTTTATAAACCTTTGTTTCATCAACAGAAACCTGTTTATTGTATTTTGCGTCTTTTCTATCGCCGTATGGCCTTTCTGCGGCAGATGTCATTTTGTGGAAGGTTAGTTTTGCAATTCTCATGCCTGGATATATTGCTACCGGCATTCTTGAAAGGTTGGAAATTTCTAGAACAAGATGGCCTTCCCATCCAGGATTTACTGAAGAGGAGGTTGTATGAATTACTATACCCAACCTGCCTAAACTTGATTTTCCGTCTACTGATCCTACAAGATCTGCAGGCATCTTTACATATTCTTTTATTTTGCCTAGAACAAACTCATGTGGGTGAACAATAAATGGTTGATCATCCCTCAAAATTATTTTTTCTGTATAATTGTCTGTTGGTTTTTTGGTGTCGATAAAGGGGATGGAATTGAGTTTAAACACCCTAAACTCATTATCCAGTCTTAAATCAACACCAGCCGGCTGTATTTGAAGTTCAGGATCGTCTAAGGGTTCTATTACTATTTTACCTTCTTTCAAATATTTTTTAATTTCGTGGTCTGGAAGAATCATGTAATTAGTTATTGTTAAAGTTTTAAATAGTCGTTTTGACAAAGGGTATTATTTCGGTCTGATATTTGTGTTTTTATGAAAGCGGTGATAATGGCGGGCGGTTTTGCAAAAAGGATGTGGCCACTTACAACAGGTAGACCAAAACCCCTTTTAATTATATCTGGTAAGCCTATAATCGAACATATTATAGAGAACTTAGAAAATATTTCCACAATAGATAAAATTTTTATAACAACCAACAAGAAGTTTGAGGAGCACTTTAGGAATTGGATAAAAACCAGCAAGTTGGACGGTAAGCTAAAACTTGTTATAGAACCTTCAACAAAGGACGAAGAAAAGAAGGGAAGTGTTGGGTCATTAGAATATTTGATTGAAACAGAAAAAATAGATGAGGATTTGATTGTTGTTGCCGGAGACAATCTTTTTGATTTTAGACTAAAGGATCTTGTTAATTATTATCACCAAAAGAAAAATACTGTGATAGCTTTTTATGATATACAAAATAAAGACACGGCGAAAAGGTTTGGTGTTGGCGATTTGGATAAAGATGATAGGCTTGCTGATTTTATAGAGAAACCTGAAAATCCCAAGTCAACGTTTGTTTCTACTGGTTGTTATATTTTCCCTAAACATGCATTGGATTTGATTTCAACATATTTACAAGATAAAAATAATGCGGATGCGCCTGGTTATTTTATTAGTTGGTTGTATAAAAGGCTTCCTGTATATGGTTTTAGGTTTAAAGGGAAATGGTATGATATTGGAAGTTTTGAAGCATATCTAGAAGCTGAGAAAGAATACAAGAAAAGGAATAGGTTGTAATCACTTAAATTTTGATAGAGTTTCTTCTAATTGCTCTGGTTTAATTATCTGATCTAAAGAGTAATAACACATAACATCGCCTTTATTGGCATTGTAATCTATTCCGATACTTAGTTTTCCCCATGCATAGGCCATACCAACTTCGGCCGTTAAGTCTTTACCATAATCTTTCAGGACAGCAACAAAAATATCAGATTTCTTAATTAGCTCGACGTTTGTTTTAAACATTTTATTATGAGGCACATTTTGTGGACTGTGAGTAACAGCGCAAAGAACATTGAAACCCATTTTTTTGATTTTATCAATCAATTGGTAATTTAAATCGCCTAATTTGTGAGGTGTGCACAAAAAAACTGTTTTCATAGAAGGTTATAACTACCCATACTCTCGCCAAGAATGCTTGCACTTAACACATCTCAAAAAAAGGGTGGGGGCCTCATCTGCTGATCTCATTTGTTGGATCCACCAGAACGCTTCCTTGTTTGCACATTTTGGGCAGGTTGTTTTTGTTTTTGGTAAAGCTTCTTCACTTTTTCCTATTACTATAATTTCATCTAGGGGCGCCTTTTCAACCGTTTCTCTTATTTCAAGAGGTTTGTAATCTTTTGATTTGTAACCACATTTTCTGCACACAAGGGCTGATTTTTTCCCCTCTTTTTTTGCAACCAAAACCAGACCACAATTATCACAGAATTCCATAAACAGTGGGATTTCGCCCCCTCTCAACTATTTTCTAACCTTTCTTGTTTTTTTCGCCTTTCTTTTCTTTTTTGTGATCCAATATATAAATACTAGTAGTATAACTACGGCTATCACAACAGTCCAGTTTGGTATTACGATTTCTGTTATAAAAATTTTGACCCAACCAAGTAAAGGAATTATGAGTATCTCTTTTCCTAAGATTTGTGTTGGTGATATACTTTTTTCGAAAGTAAGTTGACCTGAGTTAGCATCACCCTTTGTTTGGAATGTTCCGTCAGCATTCCTTGTTTGCACTCTATGGACTATTGGTGCCCTGGCTTCAGTGGTTACAAAAACAATTATATCGCCCTGTTTTATTTGGTCTGGACCAGACCCTTGAATTATAAGTATGTCGCCTCTAGAGAAGGTGGGTTGCATTGAATTGGATTCAACTGCAACTATTGGTGTAGTCGTGGATAAAATAGCCCCCAAACCAAAATTTACAGCTATTGCAAGTGTTATACCGATTATAATATAGAGAAAAGTTAATGTATTGCCAGAATTCTTTTTGGGACGGGACATTGAATCACTAAGTAGTTAACTGTTATTTTTTAGCAGCCTTTTCGAACTCTGTTCTAAATTCTTTTGCTTGCTCAATTACAACTTGTGTCGCGCTAAGAAGGGTTTTTTTGGGGTCTTTTGACCTTACTACAACATAAGGCTCTGTTATGTATGGGTGTTCTTGAATATAGGCTGCTTGATCGGCCTTTTCTTCCCAACACTTTTCTCTTAATAGATTTAGAAGAGTATGTGTTTCACCAGAAACCTTAACCTTTAGCAGGTTTTTGTCGCTTTCTAACAGTTCTAATTTCATAATATCAATATCCGATTCTACGATAAGTAATATAGTTAATGTATAGGTTTATAAACCTTATTTTTAACTTAGTGTAATGGTATTTATGGATTTGAAAAGCATATATCACGACCTTAAAGAAGGCAAAATAAAGCCGTATAAACTTGAAGAGGTTATTTTGGAAATGGTTTTTGGCAATGACACAAATAGGTGGTTGGAAGCAAACAGGGAAGCAGTTAACTTGAGGGTTAGGTTTATTGAGGAAAAGACAGGAAAAAAGATAGATGGTGTAAAAAACGCTTTTGTTTCTGTTGCTGATGCTGAGAAAATGACTGTTGGCATAGAACAGCAGATAGGAGGGGTTATTGTTCCTCTTGGTTTTGGCGGACCATTAAAGGTTTTGGGCGAGCATGCAAAAGGCGAATTTTACCTTCCTGTTGCGACGAATGAGGCGGCTTTAGTTGCTGGTTTAACAAGAGGCTGTAGAGCAATAAACGAGGCTGGAGGAATAAAGGTTGTTATAACAAGGGATCACATGACAAGAGCGCCATTAATTGAAACACCTGATATAGAAAAGGCAAAGAAACTTGTTGATGAGATAAAAAGTAAGAAAGAACTTTACAGCAAAATGAGGGAGGCGGCTGAAAAGGACTCTAAGGTTTCAAAACTGTTGGATATTTTACCCTTTCAATCAGGTAGGCACATACACCTCAGGTTTTATTTTCAAACAGGCGATAGTATGGGCATGAATTCTGTTACAAAATACTCTGCAAACGCTATAAGGGTTTTAAAGGAAACATATTCTTGGGTTAAGCTCGTTAGCTTGACTGCAAACATGTGCACAGACAAAAAAGCCAGCCATATTAATGTGTTGTTGGGTAGAGGCAAATCAGTTGAAACAGAAGTTTTAATTCCTGCAAAAATTATAAGGGATGTTTATGGTGTAGAACCTGCCGACGTTGTTAAATTGAATTATTTGAAAAATTACAGGGGCTCTGGATTAGCTGGTACAATGGGCGGATTCAATGCTAATGTGGCAAATACCATAGCTGCGATGTTTATAGCTACTGGGCAGGATGCTGCACAGGTTGTTGAGAGCGCTTCTTGCTTTACAAATATTGAATTGATTGGTGAAGACCTCTTATTTTCTGCAAGTTTCCCTTGTTTAGAAGTTGCCACTGTTGGTGGTGGAACAGCCTTTGCAACAGCAAAGGAATGTTTGGATATTTTGGGTTGCGCTGGACCAGGAAATCCTGCTGGCTCTAATTCAAGAAAATTAGCAGAGCTTATAGCTGCAGCTGCTTCTGCGCAGGATTTAAACCTAATTGCCGCTGAGGCGCATGGGTATGAGCTTGCAGAATCACATATTAAATTAGCCAGAGGAAAATAGTTGTTTATGATTTTATGAGCAGTACAATTTTTCGTGCATATGATATAAGGGGAGTTGTTCCAACAGAACTAGATGAAGCTACAGCTGAAAAAATTGGGCGTGCTTTTGGCACATTTATTTCTAATACAGACAGCGCTAGGAAAAGGTTAATGAAGTTTGGTGAGGAGCCACATGTCGCTGTTGGCGGGGATGTAAGGCTTCACACAGCAAAATTAAAGGTTGCTTTGATTAGAGGATTGCAATCTACTGGTGCTAAAGTGCTTGATTTTGGGACGCTTCCAACGCCCTTGCTCTATTTTGCAGTCGCCTACAAAAGGTTGGATGGCGGCGTTTGTGTAACTGCGAGCCACAACCCCAAAGAATATAATGGGTTTAAACTTTGTGCGGCCGGCGGGGTTTGTTTAAGTTGGGATACTGGAATTAAGGCGGTTATGGATATTGTAAATACTGGACAGTTCAAGGTTGGCCAGAAACAAGGCGATTATACATTTTCAAATATTTTGGAAGACTACAAACACTCTGTTTCGACAAAAATTCATTTACACTGGTTGGAGAAGTTGAAGGTTGTTATAGATGCTGGAAATGGTGTGTGTGGAAGTATTGCAGCAGAGCTTTTCGAACTTGGTGGCAGTGAAGTAGTAAGACTATATTGTGATCCTGACGGCAATTTTCCAAACCACGAACCTGACCCGATTAAAAAATCTAATTTAAAAGATTTGCAAAAGGCAGTTGTGGATAATCATGCGGATTTGGGGATTGGTTATGATGGTGATGGGGATAGGGTTGCTTTTATTGGGGTGGATGGCAATTTCATAGAAAGTTATGTTGTATTATCTGTTTTTGCTAAAGAAGTTATTAAAAAGAGGGAAGGCGCTAAGGTTGTTTTTGATGTGACATCCTCTAAAACAGTTGAAGATACCATAACAGCTGTTGGCGGCATACCAGTCCCTTCGAGGGTTGGGCACTCTTATATACAATCTAAAATATTATTTGATGGGTGTGATTTGGCAGGTGAACATTCCGGACACTATTTTTTTAAAGACAACTTTGGTTTTGATGATGCTATTTTTGCAAGCCTTAGGTTTGCCTGTTTGATTGCTCAGCACGGTTTGGATAATTTGACAAAAGACATTCCTTTGTATATTACTTCTGATGAGGTCAGGATTTTTTGCAGTGATAGTGAGAAGTTTGAGATTGTTGAGAAGCTGAAAAACGATTTGAAAAATAGTTATGAGATTATGGATTTGGATGGTGTTAAAGTAAATGTGGCTAGTGGTTGGTTTTTGATAAGGGCGTCGAATACTGTGCCTGCTCTTGGAATAAGATGGGAAGCGAAAACCCAAGAAGACTTTGATAAGATAAAGGGAATCATTCAATGTAGCATTGCAAAGTATGGCTTGGATACAAATTGGTAAATATAGGGGGGTGGGTGAGAACCGTAGGTTTTCACTGTTGGATACAAATTGGTAAACTATGTTAGGTTTTGAAGATCTTGTTTTGGAGATAAAAAAGAAGGGAGTTAAAAGATTGTTTATTCAGGTGCCAGAAGGATTGAAAACTAAAATACAGGAGATGTCAGATGGTTTTGAGAAGCAGAGAATTGATGTTATTATTTCCTGTGAACCAATGTGGGGAGCCTGTGATATACGCTTTCATGAAGCAGCCGACCTGGGCTGCGATGCTATACTAAATATTGGGCACACTGACTTCGGTGTAAAGTCTAAGATTCCAATATTTTACTGGCCGTTTAAAATAGATTTTGATCCTCTGCCTGTTTTGGAAAGAGATTGGAAGAAAATAAAAAAGTTCAAAACATTCAGCTTGGTTTCAACAGCACAACACATTGAGTGTTTAGATGTTGTTAAGGATTTCTTAGAGAAGAATGGTAAAGTTGTTTTGTTTGGGAAACCTACCATATCAAAAAAACAAGGACAAATCCTCGGATGTGATCAGGCGGCTGCTTTAGACGAAAAGGCCGATTGTGTCTTGTTTATTGGTTCTGGACGATTTCACCCATTGGGGATTGTCAGGAAAACTGAGAAACCTGTTTTTGTTTTATCCACTGACACAAATTCAATAGAAGATTTCTCAAAGGAGAGGGACAGATTTTACAGAATAAAGTTTGCACAAATTGAGAAAGCAAAGGATGGCAAAAATTTTGGCATTGTTGTTTCTTCAAAACCAGGACAGATGTATATCAAGCAAGCAGAAGTGTTGAAGAAAAAACTGGAGAGCATGGGTAAACGGGCATGGATTTTGGTCATGGACTTTATAACAAAGGAGAAATTGATGGGGTTGAAATTGGATGTGTTGGTTAACTGTGCATGTCCTCGCCTGGATGAAGATGCACATTTATTTGGAATGCCTATTTTGAATCCAGAAGACGTTGGGAAACTATCTGAGGTTGTTGTTTTGTAGATTATTATGTTAGAGCAAACCGGTCTTGTTTTTGAAGTTGGTGGAAGGAGATATGTTGATGGTGAACAAATTGGTGGAGGAGGATTGGCTAATGTTTACAGCGCTGTAGATAAGGAAACTGGGGAAGTTGTTGCCATAAAAGTTTATAAACGCTTTATTGACAGTTTTGAGAAAACTTTGAGGAATTCTATAAGAGTGCATGAATTAGTTGGAGGACTTTCTTCAAGGTTACCCAAACTACATTGTAAAGGTGAAAATTCATATGTTATGGATTTTATTGATGGTGTGAATTTGCGCAATACTCAATTTCCAGACGAAACCACTGTTTTGACAGTCGGTTATGACGTTGCCGTGTGTTTGGTGGATTTACACGAGAATTTGCCAGACCCAATCATACACAGGGATGTAAAGCCGTCGAACATAGTTCTTAGACACGATGGTGTCTCGGTTTTGGTTGACTTTGATTTTGCTTATGTAGATATTTTATCTGAGCATAGCGCAGCCGAAAATGTTGGCACCGCCAAATTTTTGTCCCCAGAACAGTTTGAACACAGTCAGATTAAACCAAAATCGGATGTTTTTTCCCTTGGCTCTACAATGTATAATCTGTTAACTGGGCAATATCTCCGAGAACCACATGTAAGATTAGTTATTGAAGCTGCGCTTGACAAACTTCCACAGGGTCGGCCAAGGGATATTGTAGCGCGGTGTTGGAGAGTGGGTACAGAATACAGGGACGCGTTCTTTTTGTCAGAGGATATACGTAATGCATTAGAAGAAAGCGGTGTAGATATTGAAGAGTCTCGACGCGCCTTAGCTCAGTTGGTTAAAGTGTCCAACCGTGATTTGGATGTGGACGATTTGCATGAAATTGTTGGGTGATATCTTCGTGTTTATCTAATTTGTCTTTTTCTTAACACCAGACTCTGAAAAATCCAGCGGCTTATCTTGATTGTAATGAAGTCCCAATTTCAAAGCAATATCTGCTTTCATTAATTCTAAACCAATATCTAGAGCATGTGGAATCAAGGATATGACTTTTTCTTTGGTTAAAATATTTCTGGTCATCTCTTCTGCTGATTTTGCTCTAAATTCACCGATTTTAACATTGCCTGGGGATGTGTGTTCCATTACTATTTCATTGGAACCGTAGTCAACTGTTATCACGAAGTTGCCGCGGGGATCGATGTCTGCTATATGGCTTGTATATTTTGTTGTCAAGTGTTTTTTCAAAATTGTTTCTACTGTTTCCCAACAATCATCATAGATGTGCGCTGACTGTGAAAGAATTATCAGGTCGCCGAGTTTGAGGTCAATTGGTTTGTTTGCCTCTTTTAATTTTTCAACTAATTCCTTTCTAATCTCTTCCTGTAAGGCGCGGAGACCAAAGGCGTTTTCTGGATAGCCTTCAAACATATCATGGCTTCTGAATAGGCAGGTCATATAAAGTCTTTTGTCTTTCTCATTTACCCGTAACCATATGTGGTTTAGGCAAGGGCTGCCGCCAATGACCAAATCCTTATTCGGATCCCACAAACCAATTACAACAGCCCGCGAGTTTGGTTCCCTGACAAGCTTTGCTATTGCATTCTTTACTTGGTCGTCGCCGAACCAACTACGCATTCTGCTCCCGTAAGTATATTCATTTTTATGGATGCCGCCAGGCAAATCCTTTGTTATGCGAGGTATGTACTCTCTCATGTGTTTTTCATCTTGTGGCAAAAATTCAGGTATGTAAAAGTTGTGCGGGTCTTCGTCTGTTATTATTGACAACAAATCCACAATTTCTTTTTGTTGGTCGTCGTAATGCGTGCCTGAAACCTTTCCAAATTTCATTATTTCATCAAGAAGTTTTAACCAAACCTCAGCTATTGTTTTTCCTCTAATTATATGGCCAACATACTCGCCTACATACTGTTTTACTTTTTCCTCAGGTTTGAGGTAAATTTCTTTTGTCCTGGTTTGTTCTGGTTTTTTCAAACTAGAAAAATCGAAAGTTGAGATGTCTGGACTTTTTACTATTTTTATTGTTTCTCTGAGCTTTTGTAATGATGATTCAGGTACATCTAAACCAATATAACCATCATAATCGCTGTTAACCCTCCAGCACGGTTTTTCTGTTGTCTCCGCTTTGCCTGATCTAAAACCTTTCTCAAAAAAATCAACTAAAACAATACCTGATTTCGAGAAGTCAACTCCTGTCACGATTATATTTGTGATTTGTGGATTAGCCAGTAAATTTCTTACTAGTATATCAAGTCCCCTCTCAGCTGAAAACAACTGGCCTATAACACAGTATTTGGAAGGGTCGACCTTCTTTGCTATTTCCTTGGCTTTGCTCCACAAAGTAATGATGCCTACGTTGCCTTCAGCATCCCCTATCACAAGGCTGCTCGAAGATGAGGATCCTCCTTTGTATATTGCTTGGAATGGCATAGTTTAGATTGATAAGTAGATTTTAATAGTTTTTTATAAATTGATTTAATCCTATTAACTCGACATCAGGCCTTGTATTTTTAATGTCTTGAAAAACGATCTTGTTTGTTTTTTCTGAATCTGAAAGACAACAATCCTTTACAACAGTTATTTTATATTCTCGGTCCCAGGCGTCTGCTACTATGCTTCTGACACAAAGGTTGGTCATTATTCCAGCAATTATTAGGTGGTCCGCCTTTAATCTCTTAAGGGTTTTTTCTAGGTTTGTTTTGTAGAAAGGGCTTATAGAACGGGTTTTTGTTACAATAGACTCGTCTGGTTTTCTTGACAGTTCTGAAATTAATTCTATGCCGTCTGTTCCTTTCTGGAACGCTGGCTCGCCTTTAGGTTCTATATGTTGTATGAAAATAATTGGGGTTTTATTTTTCCTCAAGAAGTCGGTAAGTTTTTTCATTTTACTTCTATACTCTTTGTTTTCGCCTAGAAAATAAGGGGATTTTGGATTGAACCATTCGTTTACAGTATCAACAATAACAGCAACTTTAGCCATATTCAACATCGTCGTTTGTTTTCTTTTTGGATTTTTGTTTTGCTTTAAGTTCTTTCTCATGCTTGTCTACCCATTTTGAGACGGTTTCTACTGCTTTCTCATCGTTACCAACTCCAGAAGTATTGCCAACACCAACAATGATTATTGAACCTTTTGTTTTTGTTGAGTCTATAAACCTGTCTATTGATTCTCTTACCTTTGGTAACGCGTCTTTTATGGCTTTTCTCATTGGCATTATTGCTTCTTCTTGTGACATTTTAACTATAACAGAGTCGATAGGCACTTTCCTTGCTATCGCAACGTCTTCTATATACGATCGTTCAACACCTATGCCTCCCATCGCAACGCCAATCCCTTCGGCCACACTTCCTGTTTTTTCACCTTCAAGTTTGGCTGCTGCGTCAATTGTTATTATTTTTGCTATCTTGTTTTTAGAAATAATTTTTAGGACTGCTTTTCCTGGATAGCCAAGCCTTCCACCTGGCCCTTTAGATTTCATAACAAAAACATCCCTTCCTTTTAGTTTTATTTTTGCTACAACTATATCTTCTTCTATTTCTTTTACAGGAGCCTTGCCTATAAGGGTTGCTGCGACTAAAGGGCCTAACGCATCGCCTATCGGTTGGCCGTCAGATAGGGCCTTTGTTCCGACGAATAAGGATTTAGCTATTCTTTCTATCATTGGCAATTGCATCTGAATTATCATTGCTATTTGGAGGTTTTTGGTTTTCTTTGCCAACTCAACAAAATGTCTGACTATTTTTGCCACATCATAGAGGGTTATGCCTGCTGCAAATCCCATTTCAGTGTTTGCTTTTTTTTCTGCGTCTAGGTTTGGCGCAACCTTATTCACAAATTGCGTAAACCTGTCTTTTTGTTCCCTTATAACATAATCCCATTTTTTAATGATTCCATTTGGATCCAAATCAACTGGACCAGTGGAAAAGAATTCGTAGAATCTGTCAATAGCGTCCTTTACCTCTTTTGTTGGTTTTTTTGATATTTTTTTAACAAGTATTTTTTTAGACTCGGCGGCCATCTTTTCGATAGTGATTGCTGATTTCTCTATTTTCCACATTATTTGCCCTATCATCATTCTAGGGTAGAACATGAAGAAAACTGCCATTAATACAAACCATGCTATCAAGGAGAAAAAGTCTCCGCCACCGGTAAATTGAAAACTAATAGACATTTGACACCAACAAGTTATGGATTAATATAGTTGGGAGCTATATATAAATTGCTTATGGGTTTAATCAAACTGGTTATAGTGGTTGTGGTAATAATTGTTGCTATTTATTTAGTTCTTGGTGTGTTTCCTGGAGCAGGAGACAAGGTAAAAAATGTTTTGGGTGGCACCCCACTAGGCGGTGGGTCTACAAAGGCTCCACAATCTCTTGGTACAGGAGAAGGGTTTGATATGAAAGTTTATCCTTCTGGTCCATATAACTTAAAGTCAGATGTGCCTGTTGATGTAACAACAGAAAGCGGCGTCATCAAGAAGTTTTCAGGTTCAATAGACATCAGTTTCAAAAACAAAACAGTCCTTCTAACCCATGATGGAACAGATTTGAGGGTCGATTTACCTTTGAAAACAATAGCTGTTACAGGGGTTAAACTAGCCAAGTTTAATGTAGTTAGTTCCAAAATCGATGTGAACAGTGGGAATTGGAGAACACAAACAGAGAATGGAACTTTAGAGATAGAAGGTTTTAGTGGTGGCGTCTTGATAGAAGGCGATTTCTTACGCTTCATTGGGAATGTTAGTTCTTTAAGGAGACAGGGATTTAGTTAAATTTGTTTTTTAGGTTCGAAAAAACTGTGGCCACCCATTACTGTAACATCTACTCTTGAGCGTATATAATCCACTGTTTCTTGTACTGTTGTTAACTTTTGTGCATCAACATCTGGAATAATAAAACCAAACTCATCTTCCAGTTCGCATATAAAATTTGTGGTTTCTGGAGAATCGTAACCTAAATCGTTCTTTAAGTTGTGTTCTGGCTTTGTTCCTCCGCTTCTATGGACAGCATAACCATTAACAACTTTATACACTGTCTTTTCGAGGTCGTCTGTGGGCACATAAGACGCGGTATGTTGTCTATTAGATACTCTAGATCCAAAAACCCAATGTAGAAAATCAAATTCCATGAGATTAGTTAAGAACAAGCTTTAAATATTCTCACACTTTGATTACTTTCTCAATTATCCTGGCGTAAGCCGGTCTTGTAATGGAAACTCCTATCCAAATACCAATCATTGTCGTGATAGCGAAGCCTTTGACAAACTCTGCCACCAAAAACACTAGAGGCAGCATTGCAACCACCATTGTTGCTGAAGAACCTAGAATTATAAAGAAGGCCACTTTTATTTTTTCTTTCAAACTATAAACCTTTTTCTTCTGGCCTGATATGGCTTCGTCTGCAATTATGATTTGGTGGTCTATACCCACACCTATAGCCGCAATTATACCACCAATTGCTGCAACGTCTATTGTCCAAGACATTCCTAAACCCAACAAAGGAATTGTTATTCCTCCCACCCAGGCAAAGACATCGACCTCTTGTTTCTTCATGGCAGAAACTCCTAACAAAATAATATTAAAAACAAGTATAAGTCCCCAAACCGCGCCGTCGTTTATTGCGGCTATCCCAAGGATTATTACTACTTCGGAGATTGTCACAAAAAACATTGGGATTGCAATCTTAGGTTTTCTATACCTAACAAAAACTATTATTAAAACTGCTAGACCTGCTAGACCCGCAACATAAACAGAGGATATGATAAACCCAGATCCTAGTGTTGGTGGGATGACATCGACTGAAACTGTTTCCAAACTCACTGGAGTTGCTCCAGATTTAAGTATTGTTTGTAATCTTTGCCTTTCGTCTAATGTTGATTGTCTGTCTTCTCTGCTACCAGAGATTTGTGGTGTTGTGTATGCCCTTCCTCCTAATTCAGAACCTATCCTTAGATTTGAGACAGATTGATCGTCTAGAAAAATCAAAATTTCAGAATCTTTCAAAAACTTTTCGTTTGACTGTATGTCAATGAACTCTGGTATTCCAGATGTGATTTTTCCAAATCTTTCTGCTCCATGTTTAGATACCAAAACACCAAAAAAGAATGAATAGCCACCACCCTGTGTGGATTGCAGTCCAGATCTCTGCGCATCTGTATATACAAGTTCTATGTCTTTGCCTTCGTAGGCCAGCCCCACAAACAATAACTTATCCGCGCTCCTGTTTGTTAATTCAAAATCAATTTCTTCAAGTTTAAACTTGTCATTTAGTTTTATTTTTTGATTGTTTAACTCTATTGTATCATTATCAACAATTGTTACTGGATAATTTTTATCATTGAGTTTAAAATCGCCCTTTCCATCGCTTATTTCAACTGGTTTTGAAACCTTTGCTTCAAACTTTCCTGCTTTAGATAAAATGTTGTTGATTACATCACTACCAACACCACTCGCTTCTATTAGTAAAAGAGCTGAACCGCTAAGCTCAGTTAGCGTTTTAAATTTTATTTCTTTTAATCCATAAAGGTTAGCTCGTGTTTGTAAAACCTCTTTGGCTTCATTCACAAGGTCTGCTGTGGCGGCTGTTTTTGGCTTTAACAGGACTCTTGTACCTCCTCTCAAATCCAGACCCAAATCAAGATTAAATTTAGATGTGTCTAGAACATTAATACCTAATTTTTCTTCATTGGTTGTGAGGGTTGAATTGGTTTGGTTCAAATCAAAAGTGTATTCTCTGCCGTTTACTGTTAGTCTGACTGTGTTTCCTAGCCTTAACATTTGATCATTCCAATCATTAAAACTCTTGATAGGAACTGTGTTTACTCTATTGATAATCGTTCCTTGTGTAATTACCCCTTGAGCAGGGGAAGTTGCGGCTATGTAGACTATTTCCACCCCTTGTTGGTTTGATTTTAGGAAAACTGCGCCTAAAGACCCGAGTACACAAAACACCAGCAACCAAACTTTCCAGTAGCTTAGTAGGTTTCCCATATTACACCTGTACTCCTTTTGATGCTTTTCTATCCATATACCACCTTAAAAGGCCGGCGTTAGTTATCCATGTACTGGCCATATCAATTACCAAACCAATCAATAAAACAGCTGCTATTTGAGATAGGACAGGATTTAGATTTGAGATATATAATACAGTCAAAGCCCCTATAGTTGTCATTGTCATTGTCAGGCCTGTTTTAATACTACTTCTAAATCTTTCTTTTACTGACTCTGTTCCCTTAAAAAGGCGTGTGCTTTGCAATATGTCTGTGTCTACAGAATAACCAATTAACATCAATAAAGCGGCAAAGCTTGCCAAAGAAAGTTCTATTCCAAAAATGTTCATGAATGCCAATGTTTCTATTATGGTTGCTGCTGCAGCAATTATAACAGTTACTGGTGTGATAAAGTTTCTAAATAGAAGGAAGACAACAATTCCCATTAAAATAAAAGCGACTATTACACCCAACTGGATTTGAGCGAAGAACGATTCCCCTAAGGCGGGGCTAAGAAATCTAACAGCTGACCTTTCAGTTGGAATGCCTTTTGTTTTTAATTCGTCGAGAAGGTTTTTTGAGTCCAAATCTGATGGGCCATTAACAATAATCTCTCTACCACCAAAACCGCTTGTTTCTGTGACAGTTATTTCCTTGAATTTTTTGGACAGGTCTGATTGTAGGGATTTTATATCAACTTGCTCTGTCACCTTTGTTGAAATAGAAAGGCCGCCTCGCAACTCCAGCCCTTTTTTCACCCAGTCTCCTGTTGTTGTGTAGTTATTAACTAAGACATAGACAGAAAAAACAAATATAATTAAGGATATCAATAACATTATTCGATATGGCTTCTTTTGTTTAGGTGTGTGTATCTTTTGTTCGTGGTGTTCTGTATGTGGACTTGGATGATGGCCTTCAGGTTGAGGTTGTTCTTCCATAACTAACTAAATTAATAGGATATATAATAATTAGGTTTTAAATATAGGTTTATGGACTGTGATATCATAGTGGTGGGTGCTGGGCCAGCAGGATCTTATTTTACTTCACTGGTTGAGAAGGAGTTTAAGGTTTTGGTTTTGGAGCAGAAAAACCAGACTGGCGGCAAGGCTTGTTCTGGATTGGTTTCTCAGGATATTAGGAAGTTTATTTCTGTGAGCGGCCTTGTGGAATCTGAATTGGATTCTTGTGTTATACATTCGGCTTCTGGAAAACAGGTTAAGTTGGGGATAAAACAAAGCACATTTGCGTTAGACAGGGACAAATTGGATAGTTTTTTGGTGAACAGACTTAAGTCACAGGTGAAGTTTGGTGTGAAGGTTGAAAAAATCCAAGTGGATGAAAATGTGAAGGTGAAGACAAACCAAGGTGAATTCACGTCCAAATTTCTTGTAGGTTGTGATGGAGCCAATTCTGTTGTAAGAAACGGGTTTGATCAGAAACCGATGGATAATGTAGTTGGGTTGATGATTATGGCAGAGGAGAAGGATTTGTCTTCAAGTTTTGAGGTGTGGTTTGACACCGACCTTGTTAAAGATGGTTTTTTGTGGAAAATACCGCGAGGCAGGCGCGTGGAATATGGGGTTCTCGGGACTGGTGTAAGGTTTGATTTGTTGGAAGATTTTTTCAAAATTGGCCAGAAAAAATGTGTCTGTGAGCGTCGAGCAGCGGCAATACCTGCTGGTTTTCATAAAACTTATTTTGATAGAACCCTTTTAATCGGGGATGCGGCTGCTCAAACAAAACCATGGAGTTTTGGGGGAATAATGTACGGATTTGTTGGAGGCAAGTGTGCTGCGCCTGTTGTGACAGAAGCTTTGCAGAAGAATAAATTTGGTGAAAAGTTTTTGAAAAAGTATCAGGAAGATTGGAGGGGGGAGATGGAAAAAAGCATCAATATGGGCATGATGTTCAGGGAGTTCTTCCAGGAATTGGACAATAAAAAAATTGACCAGATGTTTGATGTTGTGAAACAAAGCGGGCTAAAAGAAATAGATATGGATCATCCGTTTATTGTATTGTTGGGGTAGAGTATCCTTCTAAAACACTATCAGCAAGCTCTTTTGTAGATTTATCTTTTAAACACATAAGAGATACTAATGATGTTGCAAAACCAGACTTTCTTATAAAAGGCGATTCTGCTACCAACTTTTCCAGTTCCTTTTGTTTTAGTGCCTCTCTAGATATAGTTAAATATGGTGTTCTGTCTGTTGTCCTATTCACATCATTAATAATCAAGGCTGTCAATGTTCTCTCGTCTAAAGGCCGTTGACCATCATCAACAAAAGATGTTCCGAAATCTATCAGCCTCAATCCGCTTTCTGTTCCATATCTTAAGTGTCTGGGAATTCCATCTCCATATATAAGATTTACATCGTGGCAGCGTCTAAGCAGGCTACCAACCATTATTCCAATTTCTCTTGTTGTTTTTTGTGAAGGAAGCCTTTGGTCACCTAAATATTCTTCAACAATTTCTACTCCTGGTCCAAAAATTCTCGGACCCACACCAATTTCGCTGGCCACCTCTATAGCCTCTTTCTCTAGTTTTGGTGTTTGATAAGCCTTTATTAGAAATATTTTTGAACCAATTTTAATATAGTAAATAACGCCGCCCCTATCAAGTATTCCTTCATCATTGTATAACTTGTCAAATCTGTTTCTCATTTTGTCTGCAGAAACGTTTTCTGGTGGCTGGTCTGCTAGAAAATCGTAAAGCCCTTCATAAACAGACCTCATTCCCAATTTTCTAAAATGTGGGTTTGAAACGACCTTGCTTGCAAGACGTTGACCGACGTCTGCTCTCAAATCTCCTTCTACCCTATCAAAATATTGTTGTGGTGGCGTAATACCAGTTATTTCTACATATTTTGCAGGATCCCTTCTAATAAGATCGTTTACTTGTGCTAATTCTTCTGGAGCCAGACGTATTGCCATAATCAAGCCCCTTTGTAAAAATTCCGGGCAGCGTATTGATAGCCAAGATTTTTCATAATACCTTGAGCTGTGTCCATCAGTAAACGATGAACTTCTCCTACAAGATTTGGGCTTCTGTTTTTGAACTGGTTTTGACCGAAAACAAATTGCATAAAATCCCACAGCGATATGGGTTCTCCAGGATGATCTGTTCCGTATCTTGTAATAGTCTCGACAAACTCTTCTCTGTTTAATATGTACGGGATGTCAACAGTCGGTTCTTCTTTTCTGGACGCCCTAAATGCTTTCATCGCGTTTCTAAAACTGGCTGTGTATTTATTTGGGTCTGCTTCCATACCATCAGCCAGAAAATGTCTGTTTTGAAATTCGGCTGCATCTGTTTCTTTTGGATCTGGATTAAATGGACCTGTGTGGACTGTGTAAAATAGGGCCGTATTCTCTTTGTTTGTAATTCTTGTATCGTTTTGATATCTTGCAACCTCTACAACCGAAAGGCCACTTGGCAACTCCCTTTGATGGAAAAGCTCTTCCTGTAATTCTGCTAAAGCAGCCGTAGAATATGTTTGTCCTGGTCTTACATGACCTGCTACAGAAGGATGTAAAAGGCCTTTGCTCACAGCCTGTTTTTGGCTTCGCCTTGCAACCAAAATTTGCCTTAGATCTTCTTCGTTGAAAACAAGGACTTGCACGCTTCTGTGCCTTAATCCTTTAGAATGAACAACTTCATAGTTTTCTAAACCGATTACCTCGTCTTGCTCGTTGACAACTTCTAGTTGACCCATAACTATTTCTTCTCCACAACTCGTTTTTTCTCGAGAGCGGACCAAGCATTGCCTGTTTTGTTCATCTCTGCTAAGTTTCTTGGGTCAGATAAGAAAGCATAAGATTCGTCCATCCAGTCAACTGGATAAACTGGCTTGCCACCAACCAGAACTTGATTTAAAACAGATCGCGGAACTTTGTCAAACAAGAGTCTATCAAACCTTCCAATAACATCAACATCACCAGTTTCCCTGTTTCTTCTATGGATTATCTCAGTTATTGGGGAACCAAACGGTTTATCTTGTATGTCTTTTAGTCCTAAAATACAAACATCCCTTTGTATCGGTGTTCCATCTGGAAGTTGTTCCCCATCAACTATCAACAAATCTTCAACAGGATATTGGACTTCCATTACTTTGATAAAATTAAAACCTGTTTCAGGTGTCCAGCTTATTACACCGTGGTCAACCAATCTTGGTTTTGGATCTCTTCCAGAATAAACTTCTAATGTGTCTTGTCCATCTAAGAATTTTATTGGGGCTTTTTTTTCTCCTCGTATTCTTAATCGTGTTCTTTCTTCTAACATTCGTGCAACACCATAAATTATTTCTTTGTGTTGGCCGTCTTCTGGGATTAACAATTCCCCTCCTTTTGTCACAAAAACACCTTCTTCAAAGGCTTCTCTATAAAGATGTGCGTTTGTGTACCAATCTTCTTCGCTTCTTGGGAAGCCGTTTCGCGGAACTCTAAAACCTGGATCTCTTGGAGCCTTTGCATCTTTTTGGACAAAAGAAACATACTGCGGATTGCCTTGCTCATCAACAAAAACAGAGACTGCTCCTGCACCTGGTGTTACTAGCGGATTTTCGGTAGAGGCTATTCTTGAAACACCTTGTTTCATCAACATTTCTGCTGCTTGTAGCCAATATCGTGGAGACTGCCTTAAATCATAATTCAACACTTCTGGCTTTTCTGGAAGGGTGTACGTGACCTCCCAGACACGCCTACCGTTTTTAATAGGCCTCAAGGCATGCACTTCCTTAGACAAACCCAAGTAAACTTCTCCCATCTCTATAGGTTGTGGGTTAGATTTATAAACCTTTTGTTTGTCGTTACTTTGTGAAGGTTACATATTATTATGTATGTGAATATAACAATGTTATATTTAGTTATTTCATGACACCTTCACTTCACATAGAACATCTTCATTTATATTAGAAATCGATATACATAGACTTTGTTTGAACTCTACATTGTTTATACACATGAAAGATCTATTAACTCTCAAAAACTTCACACAAAGTTCACATATGTGGCTACATATGCCGATTTCTCGTGTTTCCATTGGAAGTAGATGTGTGTAGATCATGTGAAACCCCTTAACTTCATGTGGAGATCGTGGATGGTTGTGTATAACACTGTTATACACAAATTTAAATGGGCAAGTTAAACATACACATGCGCCAACAAAGAAAGATGACAAAGGTTGAAATCATTCTTCTATTGTGCTTATCGGTGATTGTGTTTGTAATTGGTGTTTTGCAAATTTTAAAACCAAGCGGATTGGAGAACATTTCACATATCTCTGTTCCTATTATGTTGGTTTTCGTTGGTTTGTTGATATATCTTTTGAAGAAAAAGAAGATAAGATGATATAACATTGTTATATTCACAAATTAAAAACCAAACAAATAAGTAAACAATGGATTCAAACCCGCAAAATATAAGATGGTAGGAAGAATAAAAAAGCCCATCATATTACTTCTTTTCACCCCTAACAAAATTGCTGAAAGGCCTATAAATGTTCCGATAATCGAGACGAAGAGACCGATAAAACCTGTGAATATGAAGACTAAGGCAATTAAACATAACATTGTTATATAGTTTAGCCTTTCATAGTCAACCTTTTGTATAAATTTCAAGAAACTTTTGCCTATTTTTAGAGTCACAACAGTAGAGACAAAGGCTGTAATCACACCAACAGTCATTATCAGCAACAGCTCGTTAAATGAAGGTGTGAACAAGATTTGGGATATGGCCCAGACAGCTCCGCTTCTTGTTTTTTCTAGCGTGAAGAACATAACGAACGTGAACAAGATATTAGAGGTGTTTATTCCTCCGAGGGCTGTTAGAAAGTCCTTTGTTTTCGCTTTTAGTGTTTGTGAAGCAATGACACCTGCTTGTGAAGAACCGACTCCAGGAAGTATGCCCACAAGAAGACCAGAAATCCAGCCTGTGAAGATGCCTTTGAAGCTAACCTCGACACGCGAAGTTTCTATTTGTTTGGGTATAGTTGGTTTTGACTTAATTGAGATTATTAGATTACTAAAACCAAACAACCCTGTCAACGCCGGAAATATAATAACAGCTGACGGCAGCGATTCTAGCGACATGAACCCAAAAACACCAGAAACCAAAAACACAAACAGCGCAGCTAGCTTCTTATCTATTATTATCATCCAGAAAGAGACTCCAATTAAGAGATATTGAAGATATGAACTTAGGCTGTTGTAAAGGAATGGTATTAACTGAATTAGCAAAGGAAGTGTAGCAACAGTTAGCAACGTAACCCCAAGGCCGCCAACCACAGTCAAGAATAGGGCCTCATATCCTCTGCCTTTTAACAACATGTCGTGTCCTGGCAAAGACGACAACGCATTTGACTCTTCTGGCGCGCTTAAAAACAAGGAAGGCAAAAAATCTGTGAATGTATTTGAAACACCAAGCGCAATTATGAAAGCTAGAACGGCGTATATCGGGAATTGTGAAAAGACCGCAAGGAAAGATATAAGGATGAAAAATACAGTGTTCGGGTGCAGGCCAGGAATAATACCAGTAACAGTTCCAACACCTATTCCAAAAAGCGTGAATAACAAGATTTCTAGGAACATTGATTAGAATTGGTTTGCGAATTAATTATTTAAATCTCTTTTTCACTTCATCCATTATTGCTTGGTAACCTTTGTTGTATTCAAGCTCTTCAGGAATAAGGGTTGCTGGATGGACAAACCCTTGCTCTCTCATGTATTCTGCTTTCTTAACGGCTTTGGTTCTGAAATAGTCCCAATCTGGTGTTTCAAATGCGTCTACTGGTCCTGTAAACTTGCCTTCATGAACACTAAATAAAAGTGCGCCAACAATCGGTATGCAATAATTTGCTGTTGCCGCCGTATTCTTTTTTATCGGCATTAGTGGCATATGATGGCTCCCCCTAGTGTCGCCTGCAACATAATGGGCTGTCTTGAAAACAGAGCAAGCCTCCTCAGTCGCTGGGAAATTTTTCTGCAATCTAAGGATGGCTGCTGGATCGTCCTTACCAACATAGGTTCCTGCAATGTTATGTAGGCGGTCTGTTGTGGCCACAAGAATTGGTTCGCCTTCTTTTGTTAGAACAGAATCAACAACATACCTACCTGGATACATTAAAACAGCCGCTATTTTGAAAATGTCTTCTGGTGTGTAAAGGTCGGCTTTCTTCCCTTTCATCACATCCATCACAACAAACTTTACGCCTTTTGTTAGTGTTGGATTCAAAATCAAACCACTGTGCGCAGAAGGCTCGCAAAATAATCTATAAAACGGATAGTTGAATGCTCCTGGTTCTGTTTTATCTGCTGTTAACAAAACAAAAGCTTCGTTTGGTCTCTCTTCAAATTCTATTTCCGCTACACCTGGCCCCATTCCTTTAACGTTACCAGAAAACGAGTCCTTTAGCAAATCTTGACCCGCCCCATAAAGACCCTGTGATTTTGCGATTTCGGTTGCGGCCTTAAAGGCGTCCCATGTTAATTTATGGATATCTGCGTTTCCCACTCCTTTTTTATGGGACATTAAAATATGGATGTCATCTCCAGTATAACCAATATAAAAATCAATTAAAAGGCCGCCGTCTTTTGCTTTTTGAATAAGTGTTTTGACACAAACAAGCATTTCTTCACTTGGTTTTGTATGGCCGCCAATTGTTCCTATTGTAGTTATGTAAACTACACTAGCTTGAACCGACATCGGCCTTAATCGCTGATAAAGTTATTTTGGACATAATTCAGATATTTTAACCTTAAGGTATATAAGATTTTATGCAAACCCCATTAATTCTGGTCAACTTCAAAAACTACAAAGAATCCTTAGGTGTAAAAGGCTTTAAACTGGCTGAGGTTTGTGACCAAGTTGCTAAACAACACAACTTTAATATAATTATAGCGCCTCAATATACTGATTTAAAAGAAATAAAATCGGCTGTTTCAATTCCTATTTTTGCTCAACACATTGATCCGGTAGAAAGGCCGGGCGCGTACACAGGTCATATTGTTGCTGAAAACCTAAAGGAAGTGGGAATTTCAGGAAGCATTATTAACCACTCTGAAAAAAAACTGAAATTAGAGGAGATTGGTAAGTGTATAGAAATATTAAAAGGTTTAAATTTGGTTTCTGTTGTTTGTGCTGCCACGTCCGAAGAGGCTAGGGAAATTACAAAGTTTGGTCCTGATTTTATTGCGATAGAGCCGCCAGAGTTAATAGGAAGTGGAATTTCTGTCACAACAAAACCGGAAATTGTAACACAATGTGTTGATGTTGTCCAAAAAACAAATCCTAAAGTTAAGGTTTTATGTGGGGCTGGAATAACTTCAGGAGCAGATGTTAAGAAGGCTTTAGATCTTGGCGCGCAAGGTGTGTTAGTCGCTTCTGGTGTTGTGAAGTCATCAGAACCCAGAAAGGTTTTGGAAGAGTTTGTTTGGAATGTCTGACTTAGAATTGTAAAATCAGAACCTTATATGCATCATGAGGTATTAGAGTAAAACACATAGTATATGCTCCCAAACAGGCTGTTGCTACATTTCCATTTTTAGGAATATCTCTATTTACTTGGCCCCATCTTTGATAGTCTCTATCTGTGAATACTTGAACAAGTCCATAAGATTGTTTTAATAATTCTTTCTGAGTTTCAAAATAAATAGGTCTAAATCCTCTCCTTTCTCCTTCTTCCACAACTTGATTAAAATCTACTTGGAAATCCACATCTTCTTCCCCAAATACATAGTGCCTAAAGTGGTTTACTGTGACATTCCAATTATGTTGGCCTTCACGGTGAGATGCGTAGTCTACAAATAAAACAAGATCATGATCAAAAGAAGCTTTTGCAGAATCTAATAAAGCTCCTACTTTCAATTGTAAAGGATATAAACCACCGAAATCAGGACTATTTATTGCTCTTCCAAGAGATCTAGTAGATCTGGCTCTCTCTTCGAGTTCAGGATCATATGATAAAGGAATAAAAACAGGACAATATCTTACTTTGGTTTTATCTCCTCTTAGAAGAACCATAGCTCCATCTTTTGTAAGAGCCTTTCCTTCAAAACCTTCTAATTCAGTTCCAGGAGTCCATATTTGGTCAGAAGGTCTATTCATTCTAGTATATGGAACGACCTTAACCTTGTATAAGGCCCCACATATATCAACAATTGGTTCAACTGCTAGAGCATCTAAAAGCTCATTTGAATAGACAATACCAAAAGGCTTTCTTTCCAATCTAAAATCGGTTGCATTCACTTGTCTGACTTCTACTCTATCTTGTAACTTTCTTTCTACAACTAGAGGTCCTAGAGACTCTTGTAAATATCTAACAGCCCTATTGGTTCTATCACTTACAATAAATCTAGAACTTTTTACAACTGCCTCTCCAAATTCTGGGTATTCTACTTGGTTCATTACTGCAAATAGTTCTCCAGTTATATGGTCAATTATATCAAAGTCTAGATAGCCTCTTCCTGCTCCTAAACCTAAAAATGTGGGTGGAGTAGGGCCATGATGATACATAGAAGAGACATAACTTCCAAATAGAATCTCTGCTATAACTTTCCCAAATAATGGAGATAGAAATTGAGGTATTAGAGGCATTGTCCTTTGAAAGTCTACAACCCTTTCAAATAATCCTTCTTCATCATAGAGTCCAGTTTGCTGGAAATCAGAAAAATCCAGAGCCCTATCTTGTATCTCTCTTGCTACTCCCTTATTTCTTATAACATTTCTTTCTAAATGTTTTCCTGCTGATTTTCTACCCTTCAAGTTGGGGTCTCCTACATCTTCTTCAGTTATTTCCCCCCCTTTTAAATCTTTCATTGAGTCTTAGAAAATCGTCAAAAGACATCTCTGGTGGTTTTCTCATTTAGAGTATAAAAATAGTTAGTTTTAAAAAACAACCAGACAAATATAACAATGTTATATCACTCTATCTTATTTAATTTCTCTATTAGTTCTTCTGGTTTTTCAAGATTGCATATTGCAAGCGGGATCCTTTCCCTTAGCGCGATTTCCTTTGCGACAGGATCTAATTGGTCTTTATTTAAACCATGCAAAACAACCAGGCCCGGTTTAATATTTGTTAACTTAATTGCGACAACAGGCGTCCTTCCAGTTGAAACTCTGGTGAAGATGAGGGCTCGTTGTGTTGTGTTGCCATAGAGTTTTGTTAGGTCGTTAAAGGAAAGTTCAGTTATAGCTCTTAGTGAGTCTATAATGGTGTAACCATAGATTTCTTTGTTACCATCAACAACAAATTCTGCATTTATTGACTTACAAAAATCGTTTATATTAATACCGCCAAAAAACTCCCTTAAACTCACAATTGTGTTATCCAATTCTTTTGGTTGTATTGTCTGTCTAAACGAGTTTAGGTTTTTACATCCTTTTTTCTCATCTGAAGAAATTAAGGCGTTGATATACCTTCTAACAACTTTTATGCCTGGTGATTTCCTTCTACCAGATTCGTAATCACAAACAACAGAAGGTGTTATATTTAGTTCTTTAGCCAGTTCTTTTTGAGATATTTCGAATTTTGTTCTCCATTTTTTTAAAACCTCTCCGACATTGTTTGCAACAACAACTTCTCCTCCAACAATTTTTAAAATTTTGTCTTTCAAAACTTCGTCACTATTATTTGACATATTCGATAATTGATTTATTATTTTAAATTGTTATAGTATAACAATGTTATATAGTTAAAAACAAAAATTACTAGACACCTCTACTTCTTATGGAAAACAAATAAAATAAAAAATTTTAATATTTATTAATATATAACATTGTTATATAATATTTAATTTAATTTAATAGCGATTTTCCAATAGAAATCAAGGTGTGTCTATATAACAATGTTATATCTCCACAAGAAACAAACCTTTAAATCTCCATAAAAAATAATATTTTTATTCTTCTCTATGGTAACTTATGAAACAACAAACCCTTCAAGATATATTTTCAAATTATATACAAACACCCACAACCATTTTCAAAAATAAAGATGTTTTAAGCCCAGATTATATACCTGAAATAACCATACATAGAGACGAACAAATAAAACAAATAGCTTCTATACTTTCCCCAATACTTAGGGGTCTAAAGGTCTCAAACATATTCCTTTTTGGTAAAACAGGGACTGGTAAAACCGTCTGCGCAAAACAAGTGGCCACAGAATTAGAAAAAAATTCAAAAAAAGTAAAAGTTATTTACCTTAACTGTAAAATGAAAAGGGTTTCAGACACAGAATATAGGATTTTAGCAGAACTGTCACGTTCTTTTGGGAAAACAGTGCCGCCAACCGGCCTACCAACAGACGAAATTTACAGAATTTTTTACAAATGTATAGAATTAGAAAATAAAAGCATAATATTGATTTTAGATGAAATCGATGCTTTAGTCAAAAAAATAGGCGATGGAATACTCTATAATTTAACAAGAATCAACCAAGACCTGAAAAACTCAAAAATATCCTTAATAGGGATATCAAATGACACAACATTTACTGAAAACCTTGATCCCCGTGTCAAATCTTCTCTATCAGAAGAGGAAATATTATTCCCCCCATACAACGCATCGCAAATAAAAGACATTTTGGAACAACGATCACTAGACGCAATAAATACCGGATGTTTAGAACAAGGTGTGATAACAAAATGTGCAGCCTTTGCAGCACAAGAACATGGGGACGCTAGAAAAGCTTTAGATTTATTAAGGATAGCGGCAGAGACAGCTGAAAGAGAGGGGTCACTTAAAGTTTTAATCAAACATGTTGATAAAGCAGAAGAAAAACTAGATTTAGATAGGACAGTTGAAATAGTCAAAACCCAACCAAAACAGTCCTTAGCTGTTTTAGCAGCCACAATAAAGCTTGTAGAAGCCGGCAGAAAAAATATACAAACAGGCGATATATTCGAGGTGTATCAACAGATTTCCACAAATACCGGCCTTAAGAATTTAACACAAAGAAGAGTGTCCGATTTAATAGGCGAACTTGATATGTTAGGAATAATCAACACAAGAGTCATATCTAAAGGCCGATATGGAAGAACAAGAGAAATTAGGCTTTTATTAAGTAAACAAATAGTTGAAAAAATAAAGAAAGTTTTAATTGAAAATTATTTGCTATGAATAAACAAGAATTGGTTACAAAATTTCTTGAACACGGCCTTTTGCTCACTCCAGAAACCATGAACGTCCTAAAAGAACAGGACGCGGAATCAATAATTAACTTAGCAAAATCTACAAACACACTTATTGTTAAATCTACAAAACAAGACCAAACAAACGAAAAACCAAACCTTACCTTTAAAATAAAAAAACAAACAAAAAAACAAAAAATAACACCAAAGGATTTTGTCGAATATTATAATAAAAAATACGAAGCCCTTAAAAACATTTTAATACAAAAACTCGATGCTGTTTCCATAAACAACTTACAACAAGACAAAGAGGTTTGTATAATAGGAATGGTTGGGACAAAAACAACTAAAGGTTTCTATATTGAAGACCAAACAAACAGAGTAGAAACCATTTGCAATGAAAACATACAACAAAACACCACACTTGGTTTAAAGGGTGTTTTAAAGGAAAAAGCGTTCTTTGTAAAAGAAATTATTTATCCAGATGTTCCGTTAACCAAACAAACAAAACAGTTAACATTCCCACTTACTTTAACCACAAAAGAAACAAACACAACAAACACGACAATATCCCCAAACATTAAAGAGACCAAAGAAAACCTAATATCAAACTTTGATTTGCCAACAACAATTACAATTGAAACAAACAAACACCAACTAAACATCCTTATTTTTCAGCCACCCACACCCTTAACAAAACAATCAACACAACAACTTCTAAAATTAAGGTGTTTACCAGAGAACAATTTACCAAACCAAAACAACATAATAGAGGACATACCTGACATTTTTTGGATAATTCAGCCAGAAGAATGGAAAGAAAATTACAAAGGAGTCCTTATAGTCTCAGGGGAATGTGTTGAACTATAATTATGAGTATTAAAAACCGTTCTGATATCAAACCAATTCAAGATGCTTGCGAACAGCTACAGGAAATGTATAACTCAAAAAATCTAAGCATATCCTATGCAACTATTACAAACAAATCCAAAACACACAAACACCTGAAAATGGAAGAAGTATATTATATTGTAAAGGGAAAAGGTAAAATCAAGATTGGAGAAAATATTTTCGATATAAAACCTGGTGATATCATACCAATCCCCAAAAAGACTTATCATAATATAGAATCTGTCGAATCACCAATTGAACTAATTGTAGTAACTTATCCAAAATATATCAAAAACGATCTAATCTACTAAATTTTTCAGAACAAACTATACCTTCTTTAGCTCACACTTAACTTCATTGTTTTTTATTCCGACAATAGCATATTTGCCTTCAAAAACAGCGCCAGGATTTAACACAACACTATCACCTATTTTATCAACACTCTCTGCCTCATGTATGTGGCCACAAACAACAAACAAAGGCCTGTCCTTCTCTATAAATTTTCTAATATTTGGTGATCCAACATGTTCACCTGTTGTTATTTTATCACATTTGGTGTTTTTTGGCGGATTGTGCACAACTAAAACCCCTTTTTTTATTTTTTCTTTAAATTTACCCAATCCCTTCTCTATATCCTCTTCACTGGGTTCAAATATCGTGTTAAAGGGGGTTGTGGCCCCACCAAAACCAACAAACCTCAAACCACCAAACTCTTTAGACCTTTCATGTAAATTTATGTTGTAATCATCAAACACATCTAAAGTCTCATAAGGATCGTGATTTCCTGGTATAGCCAATATAGGCTTTCTCAAAACCAACAACTTTTCAATAATAAGTTCGCACATATCAATTTGGTCCAAGTCAGAAGGATTATAAAACATGTCAGTAAAATCACCATTACAAATAATAAGATCAATGTCCTTTGGGTTCACCTTATCCAAAATTTTCGAAAGCGCATCTATTTGGTTATGAATACAAGACAAAACAAGAATTTTCATACAATACTTTTAACAACAAATATATATTAATATACAGACGCCTATGAAAACCTATGCAAAAGGAGCAAGAGCAGAATCTGAGCTTTTACATTATCTTAATTCAAAGGGTTTTGCTGTTATAAGGGCACCTTCTTCTGGTGGAGAAATGTCTCCTGTAGATGTCGTCGCAATTAAAAGAAGCCTCATCATAGCTTTTGAATGCAAAAACCACGCCAAAAAACCAAAACTACCAAAAGACAGGGTCGATAGGCTCAAAGAATGGTGCGACAAGGCCGGAGCAATATGTTTTTTGGGCTGGCGCACAACAGGGAAATGGTTGTTCCTTCAACTCAAATATGTTTTAGAAAACAGGTATGAAGATGAGAATTGGATTGAGATGGATAGTTTGTTAGAGGCGTTGGATTTCAGATAAAAAGAATATAAAACCTCCTGGTGATATAGAGATATGGTAGACACAATTGACAATCCACAGATAGGAGAGAAAGTTAGACTAGACGCAGCATACACAGACGGCCTGGCTTATTTTAGTGTTGGTGATAGGAGATACGTCAAAGAACCCACCGAACCTTTCAGGGAAGCTAGACCAGCAGATTTACATCCGATGATGACTCAATGCAGAACACCTAACCTTTTGGCAGAAGCAGGTAGAGAATTCCCAGATACAAACACTGCAGGAGAATATGTTGATGCCTTAACATGTTTTGATAACATTAGGATAGCAGCGCAAATAGCAACAGACAACAACACCTCAGAACCTCTTAGAATAAGAGGAATAACCCAATTAAGAACAGCCCAAACAGCAACAAAAAAATATTATCTAGAAACTTTAAGGACAATACCCACTTTCGGAGATATGGAATGTTTGCTTGATATGGATGCTCAACAAATACAGGATTATTTGAAAAGAAAACAAACAACATAATCTCATTGCAGGGTTTATAAAGTTCCAATACCATCGCTATAATATGAGCTATCTCAAACTAATTATAGCCGCATTTGTAATAGTCTTACTCACACCAATCATACCAACCTCTTTAGCCTTTCAACCAACAGAGGAAACAATGTGTTGCCTGTCTATTGAAAGCAACAATCCTGACAGCACCAATTGTTCTGGTTTTAACCTGACTTTAGAAGAATGCAAACCAATACTAAAGAGATACAACGATTTGCCAGAGTGTGTTAAAACAGGAGCCACCTGTCCTGTAACCACCACACCAGACCAGTCTCTATTGGTTTCTGGAATAATTGTCGCTGCTATCGTGATATGTTTTCTAATTTGGTATTTCAAATTTAAAAGAAAATAACAACAATCCCATTAACACAATTTCAGATAACCATTTAAAACTTTCTATCAATTCTTGTTCATGAGAAGGAATGTTGTCTTGGTTGGATATTTGGAACCATTCAATGGATTAACAGAAGAAGGCGCCCAGAAATTTTACAGGGCCGACCAACGAGCACAGTTTTTAAATGAGTTAGTAATAGACCCATTCAAAGAGTCTGTATTAAAACACACATTTTACACAGATAAAAAACAACCAGAAAAACCAACAACCGTGAGCTTAGATGGTGTCCAATACCCATTAAGAGTTGAAGTGACACCAACAGAAAAAAGGCCGCCAACAAAAGACGTTTTTGATGATTTAATGTTCTTCCTAGATGAAATAGAAAGGCAATATAATTCCGGTGTCAAGCGGCCTGGTGTAGTCACAATCAACGAGAAACCTTACATAAAAATAGATCTTGTTTCTTCCAGAGTTTCAGAAAAAAGGCAAGAGGTGACAGGCACAGGCATAAAACAAGAAATATTGCTTCCGGAAATACCAGAAGAGGTGTTGGGGGATGTGCAAGCAGGCGCTACAGTAAACTTAGATGGAAGATACTCTAGAATAGACGATAGTAACCTTCTTGTTTATATGCGGTCTCAGAGGCTGGGAGAACACTTCAAAACAAAAGTCATAAACCCATTTGAAAAGGCTTTGAAACAAAGGACAGGTTGGAGCAAGGAAAACCTTCCCCAAGAATCTACAGAAAACTTCGATCAAGTTGGCGACCATCTATTCAGGATACTCACAATACCAAACGAAACAGTAAACTACAACACCGTTCTACAGGGACTTGTGGGAGAGAAAACACCAACAGGAAAAGTAGGGAAATCCACAGGTGACATCACAAGAATTTTAGAAGGTGTAGAAGACGAAAGGACAGGTAAATATGAAGTAAGCACGCGCGGCGACAACAAACTTGTTTCACTTGAAAGCTTGAGAAAAAGAATACAAAGACTTATAGAAGAAGCCACAGACGTTGTAATAAGACAACCTATAGAACACTATCCGCTTGTTTTGTTTTGATGTTTATGCTCCAAATTCCAATGAGCGGAAACCCTAGAAGGGATGACATAGACAAAATGCACGCTTTATACGAAGCCACAGACCTTCTAGAAGTTTTAGCATACGCCACCCAAAAGGGATACAAACCAGCAAGAATATGTCAAGTTGAATGTAGCGGTCGTAATGGTTGTATAGAGCTCACAAAAGAAGGTATGCGAACAGGAACCATAACCTCATACGAATTGGGAGGCATTGTTTACACTCTTTTTGGAACAGAACGAGCCGACACCAACGAATTAAAAATACACCCACTATACACACTTCAAAATAAACTTGAAGCGCAGAGATATAGAGTAGAATGGTTGGAATCATCAAAATCTGAAGCGCTTAAAATTTCAACTGGAGGAGAGGCTAGTGGCCTGACAGATCTTTTGTTGATGAGTGTTTTTGGTACAGGTTTAAAATCAATTGGCGTCCTTTGGATGAACGATGAAGAAAGGAACGCAACCAGAGGTGACACATGGGTTTTTGATTATTTTGAGGAAGATGGTGTTGTGTTAGAAATACTACAAAAAGAAGCTGAAAGAAGGGGAATCAAACTTGCTGCAGCACAGAGATTAAAACAATATTGTCCCTAACTTCTCAAAATCTCCCCATATTTAACCAACGCCCACATAGCCTTCACCGATCTTTCTGGTGTTAAGAATGTTGGAACTCCAAGGGAATCAAGTCGTCTTAAACACTTCTTTGTGTATTCAGCACCAGAAGCACAAACAACAATTGGCTTGTCTGTTTTGTTTTTAATTTCAGCTATAACATCAACAACATCCGGGCTTAACGAAACGGTTTGAAACAAAGAAATAACAATAATACCGTCAACCTGTTCATCTTTTATCAAAACTTCAAGGGCGCCCCTATATCTCTCTTTATCTGCGTCTCCCACAAGATCTAAAGGATTGTTAACACTTCCATATACAGGCAAAACCTTTTTTAGTTTTTTAACAGACTCTTTCGAAAAATTAGCAAGTTTCAGTTCGCTGTTCTCAACACAGTCAGAAGTTATAACACCAAATCCACCACCATTTGTAACAACGGCAATTCTATTCCCTTTAGCTGGTTTTTGCATATCTAAAGCCTTTGCAAAATCAAAAATATCTTCGACAGAAGCGGCCTCTATAACACCTGCTTGTTTAAAGGCAGCTTTGTAAATATTATAAGATCCAGCAAGAGAGCCTGTGTGAGATGCAGCTGCCTTTGAACCACGCTCGGTTTTACCAGATTTAAAAACTATTACTGGTTTCTTTTTTGTGATTTTTCTAACAACATCTATAAACCTCCTGCCATCGGAAACACCTTCAATATAAGAAACAATAACATTTGTTTTATCGTCCTGTCCCAAATATTCTAAAAAATCAACATCTTTTAAATCAATCTGGTTCCCATATGAAATAAATTTTGAAAGACCAACGCCTTCAGCAGAAATTAGGTCTAAAAGAATTGATCCAAATGCGCCCGATTGGGAAGTAAATGAAACACCGCCCATCGGCGGCCTGACAAGCTTGTCCTCAGGCAAAAACAAAGTATCTACATTTGTGTGACCATCCAAAACACCCAAACAATTTGTCCCTATTATTCTGGTTTTTTTGCCTTTGATGATTTTTAACAATTCTTCTTCCGATCTCTTGTCACCAACTTCAGAATAGCCAGAAGTGATTATAACAACTGCTTCTATACTTTTTTTAATACACTCCTTCAAAACCATCGGAACAACCTGTTTTGGTACAGTGATCACAGCCATATCAATTGTGTCCTTAACATCCAAAACAGATTTGTAACATTTGAGTCCCAATATTTCATCAGCAACAGGATTTATTGGATAAATCTTGCCTATATAACCCTGTTTTAAAGATTCGAGAACAGAATAACCAACTCTACCTCTTTCTCTTGAAGCTCCTATCACAGCAACAGATTTAGCACAAAAAAACTTATCAAGCATATGAATATTTAGTTGTTCTAATTAATAACTAAAGCCTCTGCATAACCTTCTTTTGAAGAAAATAAGAAATCACCACCACATGAGCAAACACCTATCAAAGGCGGCCTTTCATAGAATTGATTACACTTTTTACAAACAAACCCGCTCATAGAATCAAGACCAATTTCTTTAAGTGTTTTTTTACCACCTCCATTTTTAATTATGTCAAACAGCCCCGTCTGCCTCCCACCACCAAGAAGCTCAGACTTAGAAATTCCAAGAGCTGTAAAAATTCTCTCCATTGGTGGGAGCAGTTGATTTTCAATATAATAATTAGAGTCCAATTCAAGACCTTTTTCCACAACATAGTTTGGATCTTCGGACCGTCTAGACAGTATATCCATACCTTTTATTATAACATAACCAACCCTGTCGCCTACACCAACATCTATGCCTCTTGCGCTAACTTTTTTTACAAGTTCAACATGTGGTTGGACACCATCATAATTTTCTGGCTTCTTTGTTATTGTTTTTGTTATAACAAGCTTGTTTATATCGATTTTACCTTTAACTAAATCACCAACAACCCCTTTAAAATAACTAACCGCCTTTTTTATATCGTTCTCTTTAAGTATGACTTCAATGACAACCTTCATGGTTTCGGAAACCAACAGACACCAGTCCCTTCTCACGGTTTCAACACCCTTCATTTCTAACTTTTCATCCCAACCCGTGTTCGTGGGCTCAAATTTCCAAGCAACATATCTTTTTTTAGATAAAGGCAAAAACCTCTTGAACACCTTTTCAAACTGCAATTCCATAACCCCAGGCAATTTTTCAGTAATTTCTTTTGAAACATTGGAAGCCAAACCCCTTATTTTCTCTAAATCATCTACGCCAACTTTAACCATCAAAGAGTCTGTGTCACCATAAACAACTTCAAACCCCCTTCCCTCCATCATACTCTGCGCCTGATGTATTGCCTCCCTTCCAAAAGAGGTTATTGAATTAGCTATATCCAAATCAAACATCCTAGCTCTCGCATATCCAAAATATCCATAAAACGCGTTAGCCAAGATTTTAAGAGCCCACTGCTCACCATACAAACTTGTTTTCAAAAACTCGTCTGTGGCTTCTTTTTGTTTTTTCTTTGCAGCCGCCCTTCTACTCATCAATTCAGAAACTATTTTAGGTACAATACCCTGTTTTATTTCCGATTTCAGAAACCAGGCACCAGAAGGACTTTCAAAAACAGTATTTTTATCAACACCCTCCCTTTTCCTGATAAGTGTTGTAGGACAAATATTAAATGTAATCATAATAGATGGATACATCGACTTAAAATCAAAAACCACCACATCCGAATGTAGGCCTTTTTTCGGCTCTAAAACAAACCCCCCCTTCAACTCTATTTTAGCTTTGGTTTGTCTAGAAAGTGTTTCCGCATCACCGGGCTTGTTTGGAAATATATATCCGTCTTTATTAAACTCTCGTAGCAGGAAATTTTCTATTCTGGTGGCTTCTCCTCCGTCCAACGTGTCTTGTAACAATGTACCAGCAACCTTAGATAAAGAAAAGTATTTTGTTAAAAGGTTCAATTTTTGGACAAGATTCAAAGCCAACACAGAATCAATTTTTGAATAATAGACAAGCCTATCAAAGTCCTTTTGATTACCTTTCCAATATTTTGCTATTTGAGATTTTTTAACATCAACCTTTTTCTCACCCAAAAGTTTTTCACCAACAAAATCCAATCCATATCTAACAAGAGAATAATCTTTTTTTATAATTGCGAAGCTGTCAACCGAAACCCTTCCTGGTATTGTTATTTTGTAGTTAAGTCCTACTTTTTTGTCCATAACTGGTTTTGTATTACATCTACCAAAAGAAGACCTAACACCCAGTTTTCTCATCCTCTCCAAAATATACGGAAAATCAAAGTTGTTGATATTATAGCCGGTGATTATATCAGGATCATATGAATTTATTATGTTGATAAAACCCTCTAACATTTCTTTTTCTGAGTCAAACGCTTTAAGGCCGTTTGCCGGTCTAGTGCTTAAAACCAGTTCTTTTTTCCCTTGATGATCTGTATTAAAGGCAAAAGAAATCAATATTACAGGGTCTTTTTTAGGATCTGGCATTATCTCTGTCTCTGAAACACACTCAATATCAAAAGCAACAATTTTCATCGGGGCATCTATAATTTTATCCAGCCTTTTTAGATTTGACAACTTAAATGTTTTTTCTACTTTAACCGTGTTCGTGCTAATAGGAATAGTATCGGTTTGTATCCAACACAATCCTCCCAACCCAAAATCGTTCATAAATCTGTATCTAAATAAAATATCTGCCTCATAAGCTCCTATTCCAGCAGACATAACCTTTGTTCTAATTTCTGGTGTTTTTGCGGGGTTTTTAGTAATGATTTTGTATGCCTGTTCGTCTTTGTCAACAAACCTCATCGCGGTTTTTTGTATACTGACAACCCCACTATCCGTCTCCAAAACCTTTCCTACCTTCTCACTATTCGAATAAAAATATGGCGAAAACCCTTCATAAAAACCACAAACCGTAACACCTTCTGGGTTTTTACCAAAAATTCTAATAATGGGCTTTTCATCAACTAATACATAATCAACGTCTAATATCTGAAGCTCCATATATGGCTAAAAACAATCTATTAATATCTAAAACAATCAAAGATAAAAACACACCACAACTTAAAGATATAACTCTCAAAATATATTAAATAAACTATATTTATGAAAATCAATCCAATATACCCTTTCTTTTTGTAAAAAGAAAGGGATAACCAAAGAAAAACACATACTTATGAAAATCAATCCAAAACAACTGGAAAAAGCCATGAAACAAATGGGGATAAAACAAGACCAGATAGAAGCAACTGAAGTTATAATAAAATCTGGAGAAATGGAAATCGTTATTTCCAATCCTCAGGTCATGAAGGTCAACATGATGGGCCAAGAAAGCTTTCAAATAACAGGCGATGTTTCTGAAAGATCAGCAGAAAAGTTCTCAAAAGACGATATAAAATTGATAATTGAACAAACAGGCGCATCAGAAGAATTGGCCAAAAAAACACTAGAAGAAACAGGGGATATAGCCTCAGCAATTTTAAAGTTAAAAGAAAGACAATAACCTCTTGAAGGGCCTCATATGCGCAATAACAAACTTAAAATCATCTAAATAGTCCCTAACGTTCCTTTTTCTTCTACTAAAAAGATATCTAAAATTCTTGAAGCCATCCAACACACCAACACCCTGAACATAAACAGGGGAATCTATCATAATGTTTGTGTACTTTAGATTGTTCCTTCCAACCTCAAAAACTATTTCAACAGCTATTTCATACCTCTTGGCTTTCAGAACCAATTTCTTCAACGCCTCTATTTTAAATGCCCTAAAACCAGACTCAGTATCTTTTAAAGTTGTGCCAGAAATAAAATTGGTCGCCAGATTCAAAAAAAAATTCCCAACCCTCTTTTTCAAAGGATATCGACTTAAATCTCTACTACCCAAAACAAAATCATATCCTTTGTTAATAGTTGAAATAAATCTTGGTATGTCCTCTGGATTGTGTTGACCGTCTGCATCCATTGTTATGATAATATCTGCGCCCTGTTTCGTAGCCTCGTCAAACCCAGTCCTTAACGCCCCACCCAACCCCCTATTTATTTTGTGCCTGACAACTGTGGCGCCATTATCTTCCGCAATTAAACCCGTACTATCACTAGAACAATCATCGATTACTAGAACCTTTCCATGTTTTTTTGCTTCCTGAATAACCTTGCCTATGGTTTTCTCTTCGTTGTGAGCCGGTATAATTATTAAAACAGACATATTAAATACTTTTAAGATCGACTTTTTTGCTTAAATAAACAAAAGAAAGGCCTCCAAGCAATACTCCATACCAAAATGTCAGAAATCTAAACAAAAGTATAGCTGTGACAGCCAAAGGGTGTTGCACCCCAACAAAACCCAACAAAACCACTATAATCACTTCAAATGATCCTATACCACCCGGCAAGAAACTGGCTATGCCTATTATTGTTGAAAGGGCAACCATACCACCCAACAAAAGCGGCGAAAGGTTAGTAATACCAAAAGAAATAAACACAAAATATAAAACAATCCCATCCAAAACCCAAGGAACAACAGTTAAAATAAAAGAAAAAGCAATTTTTGCGGACTTTATTCTTGTTTTATAAAATGTTTTGATGAAACCCAGACTTAGTCTATTTAATACAGGGAATTTTCTTACAATACCAAAAACCCAAAAACCAAACCTTTGATTTACCAGTACAGAAACAACAACAACAACTAAAATAATAAATACAGCAAGGCCAGCAACCCCTAAAATAAATAAGTTTGATGTTAAAGATATTGCCTGAAAAGCAAACAAAGAAAGAATAACCAAAACAACAACATCCAGTAACCTCTCCCATATAATAGATAACAAAGACACAGACACAGGAACACCATTAGTAATTTTTAATACAACAGATTTTACAGGTTCGGCTATCTTACCTGGAGTAAAATTACTCAAAGCTATGCCAAATAACTGTATTGGCAATGCTGTAAAAAACTTTACATTATCTAATAAAACATACCATTTAGCGACTCTTAAAAAAACTGAAACCGTAGATATAAGGATTCCATATAAAATATAAGTTTTATCTACCTTAGAAAGCAGAGACAAAACCAAAGATGGGTTAGAATACCAAATTATTAATCCTAGAATAGCAAAACTAACAAATAAAAGAACTATCTTATATAATTTCATGTTGTTATTTTGTAGAAACCCTATATAAACCATTATCTATATCTCTTTGCACTTCTTCATACCTTTTAAACGTTCCAATATCTTTTATATAATCGTGCGAAACATAACCATAGAAATCTGAAGAGTTAACACAATTGTATATAATATCACCTTCCAAATTAGACACACCATTAGAGATTAAATCCAAAAAATCCTTATTAAAAACAAAAAAACCTGTGTTAGCTAAATTACCTTCTTTGTTTTTTTCTGTTTTCTTAAACAGCCTTAGAACTTTGTTGTTCTTGTCAATTTTCACCAAATCGCTGTCTTCTGGATGGTCTGTCTCCCTTAAAACAAGTGTACCTAAACCACCAGATTTAATATGAAAATCTATAACGCTTGTTAAATTTAAGTTGGTTAAAATATCACCCATAAAAACAAAAAACGGGCCTGATATAAGGGTTTCGGCGTTTTTTATCGCACCACCAGTGCCTAAAGGACTGGATTCTTCAATATATTTTATTTCTACTCCAAACTTACTCCCATCGCCAAAAAAGTCTTTTATTTTTTCAAATAAATAATGACCACAAATAACAATTTTTCTAACACCATAATCCCTTAAAAGTTCAATCTGGTATTGAAGAATCGGTTTACCATTTATTGGTATAAGTGGTTTTGGAATGGTGTCTGTTAAAGGTCTTAATCTATCACCCTTTCCACCAACCAAAATAATAACAGATAGCTTATCTAAAAGCTCTATATACTTAGACGCATCCAACAAATCTTTACAAACAAAATCTGGTTTAATATCTATTTTTTTATCCTGACCACCATAACCAGTCTCAACTAAAAGCGTTCTACAGCCGATACTTTCACCTGCTTTAACATCTATTGTTTGGTCTCCAACAACAAACGAAGTTGAAAAATCCAAATTAAAATCTTTTTTTGCTCGTTCAAACATTCCCGTTTTAGGCTTCCTACAATCGCATTCTATTCTGTATTTTAAGTTTCCACCATACTGCTTTTCGGGGTGATGCGGACAATAGTATACAGCGTCTATTATAGCGCCTTCGTTTTTTAAAACTCTAATAATTTCATTATTAATTGTTTTAATTTCTTCTTCTGTACACAAAGCCCTTGCAACAGCCGATTGATTAGTCACAACGATTACTTTGTATCCTAACCGATTAAATCTTTTAATGGCCTCAGGCGCATACGAAAAAATCTTTATTTCGTCTGTTTTTGTAATAAAATCCTTTGTTTCTACAATTACCCCATCCCTATCCAGAAAAACGGCTTTATTCATAAATCCCCTTTTGACACTTTAATCGCAGCAGCAATAGAACCCATCAAAGACGCCTCATAACCAAGAGACGTTATTTTTATAGTTGGTAATTTGACTAACTTAACATTTTTCCTGACAAAATCAATAGCGGGTTTTAGTATTTTATCACCAGCCTTAATACTAACACCACCACCCAATAAAATGGCTTCTGGGGCGTACATAATTATTATATTTCTTAATCCCCTTCCCAAATTTAAACCAACCTCTTCCCACTCTTCTTTAGTTAGATCTTCAGCACCCTTCCCATACAACTTTTTAATTGCAGACCCGGAAACCAAACCCTCCAGACAGTTTTTTGCCCCACATTTACAAACAACATCCTGGTTAACATGATCTATATCCCACATTATTTCTTGATGTCCAAGCTCAGGGTGATCTTCATTTATGCCCCTATAAACCTTTTTATCAATTACAATACCTGCCCCAAAACCAGTGCTTATTGTGATATAAATAAAATTATTGTAATTTTTACCTTCGCCAAAAACCATTTCCCCCAAGGCGGTTATGTTTGTATCCACATCAACATAAAATTTACAACCAAACCCTTTTTCTATAATTTGTTTTAAAGGTATATTTCTCCATTCAGGCATATGTAAAGGTGAAACAACACCTGTTTTGTAGTTTAAAGGACCACCAACAGAACACCCTATACTTAGTATTTTTTCTTTCCCCGAAACTTCTTTTATACCGTTTTTTACTAAATTTAATCCTTCGTCTAAATTTATTGGAGTAGGAAATTCTATTTTCTTTATTATCTTTCCATTTTCATCTGCAGAAGCTATCAATATTTTAGTCCCACCCAAATCAACACCAATATAAACACCCATTTAATCACCTAAAAAATGTTTTAAAACTTCAAGAGTTCCCCGACCGTTTTCTTGTTTGGCTACACACCCAACATTAGGTTCGTATATAAAAGGCTGACCACTTGCTATTGGAAAATCTGAGTTGTGAAAATTGCGTAACACATAAAAATCCCTCACAACTCTCCGGACATCCTCCGATGCATCAGCTGGACATCCTGCATATCCTACTAATTTTCTTTGTCCTTGATATTTTTCGTCAACCAAAACGGCTTTATCTGCGTCTTCTATTGCTAACCAATTTTCTAATGGAACACCTGTTCTACTAGAAACAATTTTCAACGCGTTCCCTTTTGTGAGATTTTTTGATCTTATATCTATAGCCCCATGAGAATAGACAGCAACTATATCACCTTTCCCGCTTTCCACCATTTCTCTATGAGGTCCTAACCTGTCAAGAACCATTCTTTTGAAATCTGTTTGATCAGCATCTCTAGGTACTCTTACCGCAACAAAAAAATCCTTGTCTATTTTGTGCGTTTCAATATTAGGATCTCTGTATAGGGCATCTCGTATTTCATTTAAAGTTCTTATATCCGGCTCATATTTACTATCTATTTTGTCTGCACCAACTGGCCTTTCTTCTCCTGGCATTCTGATACCATGCCCATGTTCCACAGCCACTATTAACTTACCATCTCCTCCTATTGCTTGTACAACAGGATATGTGGCTGACCATGCCCTCCCAGTATTTACAGCAAAAACTAATGGTGGTTTTATACCCAAATATGGGGATAAATTAATAATGCTATCACGAGCTTCTGGTGTATCAAGGTATGCCACTAAATGTCCAGACGATTCTGGAAACTTGTTTTTTGGAAAACAACACCCATCAAGATCAAGTGATACAGCCCCAACATCATATGCACTTTTAGTCATATTTACCCCCAAACAACTCCTTTTCAACCAACTCAGAGATTATATGATAGGTCAATTCATGGCATTCCTGAACTCGTGGAGTATTTCTAGATTTCACAACAAGAGCCAGATCAACAAGTTTTGAGATTTTCTGGCCTCTTTCACTTATAAAACCAATAACTTTAGCACCCTTCCTTTTTGCAGCTAAAATTCCTTTGTAAATGTTTGTTGAGTGTCCATGGTCTTTCTCTTCCACATCACTTGTTGTAAAAACAATAACAACATCCCCTTTATTTGCAAAGGCCTCGACCTGTTTTGCAAAAACACCATCAAAACCACTATCATTCCCAATGGATGTCAATGTGGAGGTGTTTGTGGTTAAAGCCATAACAGGTAAAGCAGCCCTTTTGATCTTATAGTCGTTTACAAGTTCAGCCGCAAAATGTTGTGCATCCGCCGCAGATCCCCCATTTCCAAACATCAAAACCTTGTTTTTATTTTTAAAACATCGAACCAACTCTTCTGTTATTTTTTTGATTTCTTCTAGATTGTTGTGTTTAAGCGAAGTTACGACATCTAAATGCTCTTGAATAAAACCGGCGATTTGATCCATATTACTTACCATTAACCTCCCATGTTTGAAGGCCTTCCCAATCAAAAGTAAAACTAAACGATTTCGCACCCATTTTTTCAAGTTTATCAATTACAATATGTTCTTTATTTGATTCACAGAAAAGAAGCATAAATCCACCACCACCAGCCCCTGTGATTTTCCCACCAACCGCACCGTTTTTCCTTGCAATAGCATAAAGATGGTCAATATATGGATTAGAAATCATTGGTGAGACCTTCTTCTTTTCCTCCCAACCAATATGTAATAATTCACCAAACTTCTGCAAATCACCCTTTAGCAAAGCATATCTCATATCTTGACATATCTCCTTTGTTTTATCCAAAGCTTCCTCAACACCCACCTTCTTGTCTAGATAGGCTTTTGTTTGATCTGCTATTATATCTCCGCTGCTGCTGATTACTCTATCACCAGTATAAACAAGGACTAAATGTTTTTCAAGCTCTAGTATGTGATCCTTTCTTATTTTTAAAGGGTTTACTCTTACCCAACCATTCCCAAATTCAATATAATTGAGACCACCGAACACGGTTGCGTACTGGTCTTGCTTTCCACCACCCACTTTTAATTCTTCTCTTTCCAATGTGTATGCCAGTTCAGCCACCTCATAAGAAGTCATTTTCTTTTCTTGTCTAAGATGATTAAACAAACCTATCATAGACGCAAAAGCGGCAGCAGAAGCACCTAAACCCGAACCAGTCGGCACATCACTCCTCATAAAAACATCTAAACCTATTCCTGTTGTATTCATTTTTTTGACAACAGCTTTTAACAAATCTAGATCGTTGTTATATTCAATTTCATTCATGTCTTTGAAGTTTAAAGTCTTCAAAAAATCAGCAGATTCTATTTTTATTTCTTTGTCTTGTCTTGGTATGAGCGTAGCATATGAATATTTGTTTATTGCTGCAGAAATTACACAACCACCTTTCTCATTACAATATGGAGGTACATCTGTGCCGCCTCCAGCAAACGATATTCTAACTGGGGATCTTGAACGAATTATCATATATAATTACTATGAAGTCATACTTTTCATACCTTTATAAGGGTAGTATTCTAATTAACTTATAAAGATGGTATGACAAACCCAAACCCCCGGTATGAAGAGTAAAATTGCAATATCACTTGAATCTGAAATCCTAAATAAGGTAGATAGATTATCAAAGGGAAACAGAAGTCAATTTATAGAAAATCTTATAAGGACTAGCCTTAATATAAAATCGCTAAAAACAGCCGTTATATTGGCTGGTGGTTTAGGCACGCGTTTAAGGCCGCTAACCTACGAAATTCCCAAACCGCTTATACCGATAAAAGGGAAGCCTATCCTGAAATGGCAGATAGAGATGTTAAAGGGTTTCGGAATAGATAACATAATAGTTATTCTAAGTCACCAAGTCGATAGAATTAAGAAAGAAATAGGTGACGATGTTCAGTATATCACAGAGCAAACACCTGCAGGAACAGGGGGGGCCCTAAATAAAGTTAAAAACAAGATAGACTCGACTTTTGTTGTTTTGAATGTTGATACCTTGTTATCACCCAAACCAAACATATCTGGCATGTATGGTTTTCATGAAGAAAAAAATCCAGTTGCAACAATACTAATAAACCTAAAACAACAGGCAGAAAAATATGGGGCAATAAAGGTTGGTGATGACAACCGAATAATAGACTTTATAGAAAAACCAGACAAATCTAAAGCAAGTCTTATATCTACCGGTTTGTATATTTTCGATGTTTCTATATTTGATCACCTAACAAAAAAATGTAGTCTGGAAAAAGACGTGTTTCCAAACCTAGCAAAAGAAAGCAAATTATATGGCTATTTCTTTAATGGAGAATCTTATGATGTAGGCACATTAGATGGGTATGAAAAGGCCATTAAGGAGTGGAAGTTATAACTTAACCTTAAACAGTTTAACCTCACCGCCCCAATTTTTAACCAACTCAAATTTTTGTAATCCACCACCATCAAACAAAAACATCCTGGTAAACATCGAATTTTGAATTTCTGGTGGCGTAAAAACCAAAACATTTCTACTAGGATCTAGCCACAAAAGACCTTTGAAGGAGCTGTCTAGACTCTTAACTAACTTACCTTGACCATTTTCGTTAAAATATGCTAAGTATTCTACCTCAACAACTTTATCACCTTGTTGTATCAATCCTTTTAAACTCTGATTTGTCTCAACTATTATAAATGATTGTTGAGCAGAAATAGGATAAATATATAATTTTGTATTTTGATCAGGCAAATTCTTTTGTTGCGCAAGATTTACTATAGCATATGAATATTGTTTCCCCGAAATACCAGGTTTCCATGTAGCAAAATAACTCCACCAAACACTTTTACCAATCAGATCAGACGACGCTATAAAATAGACATCATTACATCCAGGATTCTTATATTTTTCTAAAAGTTTGGCAGCGATAGTCTCATTGTCGGTATAAAAAGCTGTTGCAATATCTTGGATTCTTGCTGTTGTTATTTTTGTTTTCCCGTCGTTTTTATTAACTTCATAATTATCTAAAACAGCTATTTTTTTAATTTCGTCTTCAGAAAGACTTCCATTTTCCTCTATCGTTCTTCGCTCCCCCTGTGAAGCCCCGTCAAAAACAACAGACCTTTCAGCTATTGCTGTTATAAAATGTCCAGGATCCCAATAGGTCGCAATTGTAGAACATTGAGATGTGTTATTTTTAATCCAATTTAATGCTTCCCACCAGTTATCTGTTAGAACCGTCCCAGAACCCCTAGAGATAGCATAACTCTGATCTATTGACCCTTTTATAAAAATTCCTATGACAATCAAAATTATTGTAATTCCTAATATTTTAGACTGTTTCATAATATCATTATTTTACAACTTTTATTTTTAGTAAAATTTCGTCCATTCCACCAACATAATAACCTAATATACGCTCATAAAATATAGGAAATTTATTAGCGGTCTTTTCTATTAATTTGCCAAACGCGCTTATAACAAAGTATTTTTTTGTCCTTCTGGAATTAAGATGGAAAAACAACATTTTTTTCCCTATAATTTCAAATTTACGATCTGTGTACGAATTTATACAATCAAATGTTAGATAACTAAACCCCTTTTTATGAGTAATGTCCTGCCATATTCCCATTGAAAGAAAGTGGGGTACACGAATAAAAATAATACCCCCGGGTTTTAAAATACGATGTAATTCATTCATAATTTTTACAGTATCGTTTAAATGTTCTAGTATGTGCCAACAAATAACCATGTCAAATTGATTATCTCTAAACGGCAAAGGGTTATTCTCAAAGTTTTGGATAACATCAACTCCATTAAAATAAACAAAATCAACACCTATTATTTTTGCATCTGGATAGAATGCTTCAGTTTTATATTTATCCCTACAACACCCCAAATCCAAAACTTTGCTGGTCTTTTTCTCAGACCTTTGTAGATGTATTTTATCCGCTTTTTTATTATCACACAACAAACATTTACCCCATTCTGTTTTTATTAGTATATGTGGTAGTATCATAAATCCAAATATCTAATCTAAGATATTATTATCCTCCTTTAAAATAACCCTAAATAGTTTAGCAAATATTATAGAAGCCCCGAGAGCAAGAGCCGGTGTTAATAATATAGCAAATCTTACAGCGAATACACTAACAAAATATGTTCCACCAATCCAAAAAACCAAAAGTATGATTATATCTAAATGTCTCTTTCTAAAAACTAAACTGGCACAACAATATACAAGTCCTATAATTGCGGCAATAAATAATTCAAATCCAGACCTCTGCATAACATCTATTATTGTCTGCATATCCATTATTATACCACCTTTTTGCAATTCGGCAACACTAACATAAACGTTTGGAAATCCTACACCCTCAGACTTTAATCCACCACCATCTGAAAGAAGTCCACTAAATTCGAATGGTTTTGAAAATAGTTGTGTTACAGCTCCCGTACCGCTTGAAGCTCCTGGAAACGGAGCAATAAAAACAACATAACTTACAAAATATATTGCAAACGAAATCCAAACAAGTTTTAGCCATTTAAATCCACTGCTGTTTCTAGTTTTCTTATAGTAAACAAAACTAATAATACTTCTGGTAATCAAAAAACCAAAAATAACCAAGAATATATACCAATGCTCCCACATAAAACCGAAAACAGCTAGTAAGAACCCACTTATAACAGATAGTGCTATAACTTTTTTATCAAGTTTGTCTTTTATTTTACTATATGTATAGAAATAACTAGACAATGCCAGCATACCTAAAAACATAACCACCGCATCAGAATCTGGATCTCCACCCAATGTCCTAAGCATAATGCTGGGTGCAATTACAACAAACAGAGCAGTTAACACACCCGCCCTTTTATCATAAAGACTCCTACCCAAAAAGTACATAGGAATAGCCATTAAGGAAGCTAAAATAGCAGGCAAATAAATCAACCACTCCCATAACTGTAGACCAAAACTAGAACCAATAAGCATGTAAGACCAAGAGCCTATATAGTGATACGGAAATCTCGGTGGACCCATATATTCTTGTCTGCAGTCACCAATTGGAGCCAATCTATCATAGAAACACTGTGGCATGATACCACCATTTTTTACAATTAAAGTCATCTCTCGGAGATATGTATACGAATCTATATTTCTTAAATAATCCCATTTATAATACCCATTTGAATCAAAAAAACCAGAAACCCTTATTTGAAATCCTAAATAGATAATCAAAACTAAAGCTATTATAACCCAATATTTTTTTAAAAAAATATAACATGTTCTAAATTTGTGTTTATTGTTCTCCAAGTTACCCATAAAACTAATAAGAACGCTAGTTTATAAATAGGATACGAGAGTCCTTATATGAGCTACAACATAACTACATTAAGTGTTAATATTCTATTAAACAGACTCTTTAAAAAAAGATTTCCAATAGTCAAAAATTCTTTTATCCTTTATTTGATTTATACTTAATCCACTTTTAAAATTAGATAACCAGAATGTATATTCTGCTAAATCTTCCGGTGTACCCCATTGCAAAAAGTATTTTACTGGGTATACAAATATACTTAATCCAGCCTCTTTCATAAGTTGAGTAACAACACTTACATAATATTCGTTGTTAACAGTTAACTTGTTGCGTATTACTTCAGAAAAATAGTTTTTAAGTAATAATCCACTTTTAAAATAAAACTTTCCTGATTGGTGAAAACAATCCACTTTATTTTTTGTAAAACTATATTTTTCCCTACACTCGATCATAAATCCCTCGCGATTAACTAGCATAGAAGCATATAGATTTTGTCCTAATAGATGTGGATGAAAACCTTTATAAGCGGTTACTGCGGCATCACAATTAACTTTTCTAACGGTTTTTTTAAAGTTATTATAATCCCAAAACTCATAAAAATCACAATAACATACAATTACTGGATCGCTATTTGATAATTCTTTAAAAGCAAACCTAGCTGAAAATACAGGACCCAACTTGCTTTTTGACTTATCAATAACTATTTGTGGTTTTTTAACTATGTTCTCAAGGACACCCCTCATTTTTGTGCTTTCGATATCAGTTTTATCACAAACAAAAGTAAATGTATCTTTAGGAGAAAACATGTTTATTACATGTTCTATCATTGGTTTACCGTCTATATTGATTAAGGATTTTGGATCGTTATAACCAGCCGTCTTAAAACGATTACCTCTACCAGCCATTAATATTAATATATTCATATTTAGAGTCGTTTAATATTAAATTATAAATATATATTGTTAAATAACTATTTTGGATTATGAACGATAAAATAAACTATTTATCCAACATAGCTAATGTCCTTAGAGCAGATGTTTTAAAAATGACCACAAAGGCCGGAAGTGGTCACCCAACGTCTTGTTTGTCTTGTGCAGAGATTATCTCCTGTTTACTATTTAATGAAATGCAATACGATACAAGAGACCCTACAAACCAAGACAACGACGAGTTTATATTAAGCAAAGGTCACGCAGCACCCATATTATATTCTGCTCTCCACAAGGCCGGTTGTATAAACCAAGACCTTATGACACTAAGGCAGATTAACAGCGACTTAGAAGGTCATCCAATACCGTCCCTTAGATGGATAAAGGTTGCCACAGGTTCTTTGGGTCAAGGTCTTTCTGTTGGTGTAGGAATATCTTTAGCGGCTAAGTTACAACAAAGAAAACAAAGAACATATGTTCTATTGGGAGACAGTGAAGTTTCTGAGGGTTCTGTTTACGAGGCCTTCAACCTAGCTTCTCATTACAAACTAAACAATCTTTGCGCTATAGTTGACGTCAACAGATTAGGCCAGAGTGGCGAAACAATGTTTGGTCATGATTTACTAAAATATAAAAGAAGATTCGAAGCGTTGGATTGGAATGCTATCGTGGTCGACGGTCATAATGTAGAAGAAATATTATGTGCTTTATTAAAATCAAAAGAAGAAACAACAAAACCAACAGTAATTATAGCCAAGACAGTTAAAGGTAAAGGTGTATCTTTTTTAGAAGATAAAGATGGGTGGCATGGTAAAGTATTGAGCGAAGAACAGTTAACGTCAGCTTTAGAAAAGATACAAATTGTTCCAATAAAAAATGTAGATATCCAAAAACCAAAAAAAACCAATTTCAATTTTGAAAAATCAAACACTCCTATAAAACCAAACTATAATATTGGAGATAAGATAGGAACAAGAGACGGTTACGGAAACGCGTTGGTAAAGTTAGCTAGAGAAAATAACTCAATCATAGCAATCGATGCAGAAGTAAAAAATTCCACCTTTTCCGAAAAACTTCTTACTGAAGACCCAAAAAAATTTATTGAGGCTTATGTAGCAGAACAAAATATGGTTGGTGTGGCTCTTGGTTTAAGTATTAAGGGGTATAATGTCTTTGCGTCTTCGTTCGCTTCTTTTTTAACTAGAGCACACGATCAAATAAGGATGGCTTCGTTATCTGAAGCAAACCTAACCCTTGTTGGTTCCCACTCAGGTCTTTCTGCCGGAGAAGACGGCCCTTCACAAATGGGTTTGGAAGATATAGCTATGTTTAGGTGTCTATCAAACAGTATAATTTTGTCTCCAAGCGATGCGGTTTCAGCAGAAAAACTTACAGAGTTAGCAAGCAATACAATGGGTTTGAAATACATAAGAACCACAAAAATTAAAACAGACGTTGTTTATGATAATAGTGAAAAGTTTGATCTTGGGGATTTTAAAATTCTCAAGAAATCAGATAAAGATGTGGCTGTTGTTGTCGGATCTGGGATTACATTACACGAGGCTCTAAAAGCCCATAAAAAACTAGAAGAAAGGGGTATTCAAATCTGTGTTGTTGATTTGTATTGTATAAAACCCTTTAATACGAAAAAACTTTTAGTGTTAGTAAAAACATGCGGGAATAAAGTCGTTGTCGTTGAAGACCACTATACAGAAGGTGGTATTGGAGAAATGATATGCAAAGAATTAAATGGAAGCGGAACAAAAATAAATTGTTTGTCTGTGAAAGAAAAACCACACTCTGGCAAACCGGATATTTTATTAAACATGCATAAAATAGATTCTAATGCAATAATTGGTTCTATAAACGAGTTACAAAGCTAGTTAAATAATGTCCTTTTTTATAGTTATATCTTCTCTATTTTTTTTAAGCGTTTTATATGGCGTCCGCCTTCAAAGTCAGTTTTAAAAAAAGTATCAACTATTTTAAAAGCCATGTTATCGCTAAGGGTTCTCGAACCCAATACCAGTATATTTGCTTTATTGTGTTCTCGAGACATCTTTGCTGTATACTCATTATGACATAAAGCAGCGTAAACACCTTTATTTTTGTTGGCTGCTATACTCATTCCAATACCAGTTCCGCATATCAATATACCAAAGTAACACTCTTTTTTAATTACAGATTTCGAAACAGCTTTTGCAAAATCCGGATAGTCCACTGAACTTTCGTCAAATGTCCCAAAATCTTTTACATGAATTTTAGATTTAAGATGTTTTTTAATTTTTTCTTTTAATAAAAATCCTGCGTGATCAGCACCTATAGCGATTTTCATAGGTATAATATAACCAATTATATTCATTGGTATTTAACAATATTATATATATAGAAAAACACTTTTAAAAGACGCTTAAACTGAGACTTAAACCTTTTCTACCAAAAACCAACCACTTTTTTGTTTGTTTACTATTGTCGTTTTTATCAAAGAGTCGATAACTAGATTGGACAGTATAAATTGCATATGTGGCTTTAACCAACAAAGGAAGAAAACGAATTTCATTTTTGTTCAAACTGTTTGTTTTTGTATACTCTTTAACAACCATATCATAAACTCCTCTATTACTTCTGATAGATGAATCCATGTCAAAACAAAACAGTCCAATAAATATGGCAAGATCTATCACAGCCGAGTTGAAATCCATAACCCCTAGATCCAGAACACAGTAATTACCTTTCTTATCTTTCAATATGTGTGTTCTTTGAATATCTCCGTGAATAACACACTTTCTAAATTTGCTAAAATCAACCCTTCTGAAACCATTAACTATAGGTTCTATTAGTCTCAAATCTTGTTGTGTAAGATATTTCTTTTTGTCAATAAACTCTTTAACTAGATTAACAGTGCCCCAGGAATCATAGTTTCTATTGATTTTAAAAGATAGGTGATGGATTTTTGCCAAATAGTTAGTTATAGCCTTTATATCGGCTGTTGTTGATTTAACCTTTTCAAAACTCTTGCCATCAAAAAACTCCATTACACAAGCATATGTATAGCCTTTTTTACCTTTGATTTTGTATAAGAAACTACCATTTGCTTTGAGTAATTTGGTGACAGGTATCCCTACTTTAGAAAATTCAACTAACCCTTTAATGTTATCCTTGATATTTCTGTAGGTTTTGTCTTTTGAGAAGATTTTTATTACATAGACGCCCTTCTTTGTAATTGTTTTAATGTTCAACTCTTCATAACCCTCTTTTATAGGCTCCCATTTGATGACATTTCCCAACCCGTACACAGACGCTATTTCCTCTATAAAATCTTGAATAGTTGATGGTATGTCTACTCGGGAAAGGAAGTCTTCCATAATTAGATAATCTCATCCTTCTTCACAATTATCCTCATAGACTTATTTACAAAAGGAGTTTCTGTCCAGGCATGCGAAAACTTCTCGAAGGTTATTGTTTTGCTCCCTGTTTTATCTAATGGATTGTGATAAGTGAAGTGTGTGTTGCTATGGCCTATCATCAAAATAAAACGAGTCCATGTTGTTTGTTTTCCAGTAAACTTCCCATTGTCCACCTCAGCGAATACAGGTATGCCTTTGTCTATGAATTCCCTTATCAAAAAAATGTCCGCATCCTTCTTTACCTCTAACGCACCTGTTTTTACAGCCCGCCAGTATTGGGGCCAATAGTATTGTTCTAAATCCTTCCATTCTTTGGGCGCATCCGGCCTTTCATTCCTCCAGCAAACAAACCTGTAACCAAGATCAGATATAGCCATGCCTATTCCAGCATCTGTAATCCCTTCTTTGTCCACTTCCCCCCATTTAGCCTTGTCATAAATGTCTCTCTGATTGACTTGAAACCCATAATGCCTCAATACCATCTCTGCGCAAGCAGTTAAACCACCTTTTGGGTTGACCTGCTGGACGAAGGGAACAGAAAGCAGTGTTTTCTTTTTCATAAACAGCCATTGATACCAATCTTATATTTGTATGTGCATCCTTTAATGTTTTAAAAGCTGGTCTAAAGAACAGTTAGGTTTATATATTATTCTACCTAAAGGGTGTTATATGGGCACAAATTTGAACCTCAGGAGAAGTCTGCTTTTAGTAGCTGTGCCTATATCTAGGATTATAGTTATTGCTTAATTTTGTTCTTTGATTCCCAACCTAATGGGGTTTAATATGAACGATTATTCTACTGCTTCTGGTGAAAGGAGATTGGCTTCTGATAAATTAGATAGTCTCATATATAGGATGAGAAAGTCCCTAGATCACTTACCACCAACTATACCAGCTGATCAAAGAGAAGCCGTCAAAGTCTCTTTAGAAGCAAAAAAGAAAATGATAGACGATCTCCCTCAAGAAGTTCTGGCTCTAGACGGTTTTTTAGGTGTAATAGATCCGAGACAGTTGCCAGAATCTGAGGATCTTCTAATCAGGCTTTGTAAATTGGGCAAATTTGCAGACGGTTTGTTTTCTCTTCCAGCAACCCCAGTTAATTTGAATAGCCTCACGCAAGCCGATGTTTATGATCTACATGTACCCAATTTAACAAATCCAAGGGAGAACTTTTATTTAGTTGCTTTTGTCGGTTTTCATAAACAAGCTTCTGATATTTTAGGAGTTGAACCAAGAACAGGCATAACTGGGCCTAAATGGACAGAAGAAAATAAAAAGTTCTATCGTGCAGAGTCTTTTGAATGTGTTTATAGGAGAAGAGAACGATTATTGACCAGTTTGCGGGTTTTGCCTTTTAATGCTGAGATTCCAGAAAATATGGATTTGATAATGGATAGATTATTAAAAGATGATAAATTCGTTGGTGTAAAGGCCGCTCTAGACAAAGCTGTAGACAGAGTGTTTCAGCGTGGTTATAGTGGAGAAGATCGCAGTGGGTATTTAATGTACTTTTTAACAGAAGTTTTGTTTTTCGCTTCTCAAGCTAAAGCCCAGACACTCAGCTTTCATTTTGGCACAGACATTGAAACTGCATGGGATTTGGCATACAATTATATTTTAGTACATGAAAAAAGGGCTTTTGAAGAGTTGTGCGAATCGGCGGACATAGAACCAAAACAATCGACCAATTTTTCTGGCTTAAATTATCAAAGGCCTTCTGTATATCCGCCGTCTTTGGGTCAAAAACGAGTAAAACCTTATGACCCAGATCGATCATTGGCAGTTTGGATACCTGAAATAGGCGATGATGAAACAACTATAAGAGGAAAGCTTGATAATGCTTCAGAGGAGAACCTCAGAACTCTCGCCAGTGGATTATTCTATGCATCATGCGATGTTCCAGATCTTAGAGATGTTTTAAGAAATTCAGATTTGTATAAAAGATTAGAACATGGTTTAGGTAATGGAGTATATCCTCATAGAAACAGGTTTATGGATAAGGGTGATGTTTCACAAATGTTGGCGGCTTCATCAGAATTTTTTAGAGGTGTTTTATGACACAAAACCAATACGAAGAAAAACTGAAGAAATGGATAGCAGAAAACAACGTACAAGCAGAGCAGCTACACTTTGAAAAATCATGCCATTCTGTGGCTGAAGCGGCTCTAGCGGTTGGAACTGATGAAAGCAATTTTGTGAAAAACATCTGTATGATTGATGTTCAAGGAAAACTTATAGTGTGTATCGTAAAAGGCGAAGATAGAGTTAGTACAACTAAAGTTGGTGAACTATTGAAAATAGAAAAGCCTAAGACAGCAACTCCTGAAGAAATCCTTGAAAAAACAGGCTACCCTTGCGGGGGCACACCATCATTCAGTTACCAAGCCAAATTTTTGATAGATCAGAGAGTGATGGAGAAAGACGTTGTTTACAGTGGTGGTGGGTCTGAAAACTCTCTTGTTAGAATTTCAACAATCGAATTACAAAAAGCAAATAATGGGAAGGTTGTAAGAATAAGGAAGTGATGTTATGATAATAAGAAAATTTAGGGCCAGTGATGCAATTGCAGTATCTAGAATGCATAGGGGCACGGTTAGAAAAATAAACAACAGGGACTATTCAAAAAAGCAAATAAAGGTTTGGTCTGGTAGAACGAACGCAAAAAAGTTCAGGAATTCTATAAAATCGCATATTCAGTTTGTTGCTGTGGATAAAGGGAAAATAATTGGGTTAGGAGGTTTCAGAAAAGATGGAGAATTTAACTCTCTTTATGTTCACAACAAATATATTGGCAAAGGCACAGGTAAAAAACTTCTCGAGAAAATGGAGAAAACAGCAGTAAATATGGGTTTCAAAAAATTCACTATAAACTCCTCACTCACAGCCAAAGATTTTTACAAGAGCCAAGGCTATCGGGTTATAAGGAAAACTGTATTCAAAAGGCCAGGACTTACGCTTCAGGTTTACAAAATGGAGAAGAGGTTAAAAAGATAGGAAATAACCATTTAAATAATAGTATTTTGCAATATACTATTGCAATAATAGAGTACATATATGGAAAATCAAAGATACGAACCGCAAAGGCTTGAGAAGGAAGTTTTGGAATTTTGGGAAAAGAACAAAATATTCAACAAGCTCATGGAAAAAAACAAAGGGAAAAAGCCTTGGTTCTTTATGGACGGTCCTATCACAGCCAACAATCCAATGGGAGTCCATCATGCATGGGGCCGAACCCTCAAAGACATATACCAGCGATTCAAGGCCATGCAAGGTTTCGATCAGCGATTCCAAAACGGATTTGATTGCCAAGGTCTGTGGCTGGAAGTTGAGGTTGAAAAGGAATTGGGCTTAAACTCAAAAAAGGACATTGAAAAGTTCGGGTTAGAAAACTTCTCAAAAAAATGCAGGGAAAGAGTGGAAAAGTTTTCGAAAATACAAACACAACAATCAATAAGGCTCGGCCAATGGATGGATTGGGAAAACAGCTACTACACGTTTTCTGACAACAACATAAAACATATCTGGCATTTCCTGAAAAAGTGCCATGAGAATGGGTGGTTATATAAGGGTAAAAGAAGCCTTCCTTGGTGCTGGAGATGTGGTACAGCCTCCTCAAAACATGAGATGAGCGATGGCGGATATGCAGAAAGACAACATGTGTCTGTTTATTTTCAATCCCCAATAAAAGGAAGGAAAAATGAATATCTCTTGATCTGGACAACAACGCCTTGGACATTGGCATCAAATGTGCTGGCAGCTATGTCTGCTGAATTCAATTATGTGAAAGCAGAGCATGACGGGAAGATATACTATTTAGGCGAGAAAGCCTGTAAAAGATTGATTCCAGAAGCCAAAATTCTTGCAGAGCTGAAAGGAAAAGATCTCGCCGGATTAGAGTATACTGGCCCATTTGATTATCTTCCTGCGCAAAAAGGGGTTGTCCACAAAGTTGTGTTGTGGGAAGAGGTTGGTGAAGAAGAAGGGACGGGAATAGTACATATAGCTCCTGGTTGTGGTGAAGCAGATTACGTATTAGGCAAAAAACTCGGCGCCAAGGCAATAGCGCCCCTTACTGAAGACGGAAAATATATAGAAGGTTTTGATTGGTTGACAGGAAAGCATGTAACAGAAGTTTTAGGCCCTATATTGAGTGATTTGCAGAAGAACGGATTTTTCTTCAAGAAGGAAAAGGTTACGCACAGGTATCCAATATGTTGGAGATGTAAAGAAGACCTGGTGTTCAGGCTTGATGATGCATGGTACATAAAAGCAGACGGAATAAGGGAGAAAATGAAGGCTAACAACCAAAAAATCAAGTGGTATCCAGAACACGTCCAGAAACTAATGGAGGACTGGCTTACGAATATGGAGGATTGGAACATATCCAGAAAAAGATATTGGGGCCTGCCTTTAATGTTTTACGAGTGTGATTGTGGTAATGTTGAAATTATAGGGTCTATAGAGGAGCTGAAGAAAAAAGCTGTAAACCCCTCTGCAGTTGATAAGTTACCTGAATTGCACAGGCCTTGGATAGATGAGGTTAAGGTAAAATGCCAATGTGGAAAAGAAATCAAAAGGATAACAGATGTTGGTGATTGCTGGTTGGATGCAGGCATAGTGCCTTTTTCAACTTTAAATTATTTACAGGACAAAAAGTACTGGAAGAAATGGTATCCTGCAGCCCAAATAATAGAAATGCGTGCTCAGGTAAGGCTGTGGTTTTATTCGCTCTTGTTCATGAGCACAACTCTTGAAGGCGATTTTTCATACAAAAATGTATTGGCGTACGAAGAAGTCAGGGACGAAAACGGCAAACCAATGCATAAAAGTTCAGGGAATGCAATATGGTTTGATGATGCGGTTGAGAAAATGGGCGCTGACGTAATGCGATGGGTTTATACAGGCCAAAACCCCAGTCTCAACCTAAAGTTCGGTTTTAATATAGCCAATGATGAGAAGAAGAAACTCGACATACTTTTCAACCTTACCAATTACATAAAGACCTATTTAGAAGACAATAATTTTAAAAAATCTAAAGTTAAATCTCACGACATTTTAACTAAGTGGTTTTTGTCAAAGTTGGAAACGCTGAAAAAAAATGTGACAGAAAGCCTGGGCGAAATGCAATCACACAAAGCAATAAAAGAGTTGGAGGAGTTTTTCCTAAACGATTTTTCCAGGTTTTATGTGCATATTATAAGGGACAAAGTAAAACGCGGGTATCAAGGCAAAGAAAAAGATGAGATATTGCAAACCCTTTATATAGGTATGTTTGAAGTCCTAAAACTCCTCTCACCATTTATACCGTTTATGTCAGAAAGCATATACCAAAGTTTCTTTAGGAATTTTGAAAAAACAGAAAGCATACATCTCCTAGATTGGCCTGAAAGCGACGACTCTTTGATTGATAAGAACCTGGAAGCTGGAATGGATAGGGCAAAGTTAATTTTGGAGGCTATAAACTCTATGAGACAGGAAGCCGGGATCAAGTCAAGGTGGCCTTTGTCAGAAGTTTCTGTGCAATTAAGTGAAAGCGAGAGTATCAAGGATTTGGTTGATGTAATAAAAATATTGGGAAACACTGAAAATGTTAATTTTGTAAAAGAAATTAAGGATGGCAAGGAATTTGAATGGGGTAAACTAAGGTTGGGTTCTGTTCTAAAAGACGAAGCCCTGATAAGGGAGTTGATAAGGAAGACACAGGAATTGAGAAAAGAAAATAAACTTCAAGTTTCCGATTCGATAAAGGTCGTTTTCGTTTCTGATAAGGAAACTTCTGATCTTTTGAAAAGATTTGAAAAGGAGTTGATAGCTGGTGTTGGGGCGAAGAAAATTACTTTTGGTGAGGAGAAGGACCAGCAAACCCTTAAGGGGGAATTGGAATTTGATAGTAGGAAAATAAAAATAGATTTTGGAAAGGTCTAAGAACTGTATGATTGTTAGAAAGGCAAAGGAACAGGACATAGACGCTATTATTAAACTTCTTGATGAGTTGGAGACAGCGCATCTAGGTTTAAACCTATCTGAAACAGAAAGAAAATTTATGCAGAAAAGTCAGGACGCGCACAAAATAATAAAAGATGGTTTAGAGAAATCCTTGAAAAAAGACACGGGTTGTCTTTTAGTAGCAGAAGAAAATGGAAATGCCGTTGGCTACCTGAAGGCCGAGATAGATGTAAGGTCGCCAACAAAGCTCCACAACAAAAAGCTATATATTAGGCATTTAATAGTTTCAAATGACTATAGAAATAGAGGAGTAGGAAGAAAGTTGTTAGAAAAAGCCGAAGCGTTTGCAAAAGAAAACAAAATACAATTTATCACACTAAAAACATCGCCAAAAAACAAATCATCTACAGATTTCTATAAAAGTCTCGGTTTTGAAGATATCTATATAGAGAAAATAAAAAATGTGAAACTATGAATTGGTCAGAATATTACAAGGACGAGTTCCATCAGATTAAGGAATGGTTTAAACTAAGGAAGAAATTGATAGTCCACCATAGGGACGTGGATGGCAGCTGCTCTGCCGCACAACTATTGAAGTTTTCTGACTTTGAAACAATGTCGATAAAGGATCCCTTTGTAACATATGATCTGGTTAACCAGTTGGTTGATAAAGATCCGCAGATGATAATGTTTCTTGATCTGGCTGTTGACGAGCATTGGGAAAGCATAGTGTCCCTAAAGAACAAGCTAAAAAATTGTAAAATAGTTGTTTTCGATCATCATGTTATTAGAAAGGATCTGAATGATTTTGGTATCCTGCACATTAACCCAAGGTTCAAAATAGAGGAAGCGTACATACCCACCAGTTTAATGGTCTTTGATTTGCTGAAAGACACGGGAGCAAGCATAGAAAAACAGATGTGGATTTCTGTTATAGGAACAATAAGCGACTACGGTCACAAAACCAACCCTGAGTTCATGAAAAAAGCAAAGCAAGTATATCCCGACCTTCTAAAAGGCGGCCAACCAATAAAATCAAAGCTTGGAAACCAAGCAAAAACAATATACTCAGCCATTATCTGTAAAGGCGAATATGGGGCCAGATATGTATTAAATTCCCTTGTAAGCGCAAAAAGTTTTGACGAGTTTATTTCAAACAAAATCCTAGAAGAGTGGAGGGAAAGGGTAGACAAGGAGATTAAAAGAATTACATCAGACTTCAAAAAAAATAAGGAGGAGAGGGGCAACATACTTTTTTACAGCATTGAAAGCGAACTAAACCTAACTTCAATCCTGTCAAATATTTTAGCTGAAAAGTATCCAGACAAATTCATTGTGGTAGGCAAAGGATCTAATGAAGGCTGGAAAATATCTACACGGGCCCCAAGAAAACCAACAAAGGAGGCGGACCTCTCAAAAATCGTCTCAGAAGCCGCCAAAGGCATAGGTTACGGCGGCGGTCACAAACAAGCAGCAGGAGCTTCTGTCAGAAACTGGGATTTATTCAAGGAAAGGGTGGCAAAGGCGATTAATGGGTGATTATTTAGCAGAGCTATAATTATTTATGATAGATGTTTTGTTTTCAATACCGCTTGTTTTTTTGTACTCTATACTTTTTGGTTCGTGTATGAAAATTGCTGATTTGCTTGGCGAGCATGGTTTGAAGTGGTTTAAGGGTAGCACTCTGTTATTTGGTATTATTTTTGGATTTTTTGGGGCTTTGTTGATATTAAGTGGAAATGTTTTAGCAAATTTTTTAATTGCTATGTTGATTCACTGGACGTTGAGGTATAGAATCGATAGCTTAGAACACGGCTTTGCCGGGGCAATAATGTTTACAGCCTTTGTACTGAATTTGAGCAATTTCACTTTTGACACACTTGTCTTTTGGGTTACATTAATCCCATTCTCAATTCTAGGTTTACTAAACGATATAGCTGATAGAAAGCAGATAAGAGGATTTGCAGCAAAAGTTGTGGGGTTTAATTTCCACTATTTTATAGTCCCAATAATTTTAATGGTTTTTAATATTAGCTATTGGATAGTTTTAGCTGTTTCTGCTTTGCATGTAATTTCATATGAAACTACAAAGTATTATGGTATGAAGTTAATTGAACAAAAAAGGAAGTGAAATCTTATGACCAAAGTTTTCAGAAAGCGGATTTAATATTAAACTATTTCCATCTCAAAACAATAAACATATGATCCTTCTCAAGGGGATCGAGCTCAATTTTCTCAATTACTTTGAAATGTTTTGATAACTTTTCCAATTCCTGCTTGTAAATATCCCTTGGATTCTTAGTCACGTCAATGGACCTTGATTTAATCGCAATCATTGCAGTGCCTTGTGGTTTTAAAAATTTCTCACAATTTCTTATAAGTATCTCAGACTGATCATCTGTGGCCACATCCTGATAAACAATGTCTGCTTTCTCAATCCAATTGTAGGAATCAGGAAGCCGCGCATTCGCAAGAATAGGAATAATATTTGATCTCACACCTGCAAGAACATTCAAATCCCTGACAGACCGCTCAGAGATCTCAACTGCGTAAATCACGCCTTGTTCGCCTACAATATCGCTAAAGTGGCTGGGTGTGGTTCCTGAAGACGCCCCCAAATACAAAACTTTATCACCAAACTTCAAAGGGAATGTTTTGAGACCCTTTGTTATCGCCGCGGCGGCCTTGCTCTTAAAGGAAACCCATTCCCTGTATTCAACACCCTTAATCTTAAACAACTGTTCTGTGTAAACTTTTTTGCCAGGAACCAAGTTAATTGTCAGCAATTTGTTCCCTTCCCTCCAAACACCAGAGAAAATTTCTTTCATAAACCCATTTAAAGCCCACCCTTAATCTAGTAATATGTTAAAAGTAATTGATATAAACCTTCTAAAAACACACGAGGAAGTCGATAAGGATCATGTTCGGGAAATAAAGCAAGCTCTTGTAAAGGATGGTGTTCAGATAGAACCCATACTAGTCGAAAATAAACACAACATAATTCTTGACGGACACCACAGAGTTGAAGCTTTGAAAGATCTTGGATATAGTAAAATTCTCGCTTATGTTGTGGATTATGAAAGTGTTCTGCTCGATTCCTGGAACCAGAAATAAAATTAGAAAAAAGCCAAGTTATAAAGAATGCCTTGGAAGGCAAACTGTTTCCACCAAGAACAACAAGACATACTATAAGTGTGAAGTCAAAAAATGTAAGAATAGAACTGGATGAGTTAAGATAGCACTTTATTTTCTACTCAATAAACACAGGATATGAGTTTTTAGGCTCCTTGTATCCAAGACCCACACTTTTAATTTCTGAAAGGTCGCCTAAATTATTTGCCTTTACAAACTTATCTGATATTGTGTATAAAGTTTCGCCTATGTATAATGATCTCTGAACAGCGTCCCCCGACCCAAAATAATAATATCCGCTTTTCTTGAATGTTTCCGTGTCAGCAACATGCGTTATCCTACCCTTCAATACAAAGCCCTTGTCCAAAGTTAATTCAAACACATATGCGCCTTGGAATGTGTAATCCCCTGATTGTGGTCCCCACCTGTCTACAGGCTCCTGTGTCTTGTCCTTTATCTCTGCAAGCAAGACAGGTATGACAAGCAAGTTCTTCTCTTTACTAAACAAGAAAGCTTTGTGATCTTGTAGTGCAAGAGACTCTGTACCTCTATCACCTATCAAGAATTTGGCAAGCTCTTTTGGGTTTTCTGGATCTGTAACATCAAACAAAGCCAACTTAACTCCTTGATACCATGCGAAATCTACTCTCTGTCCTTTTAATTCCTCTGACGCTTCAATTGTGTTTTTACCAATGCCGATTATGTGGTTCTGGTCATATGGATGTAGATAGTCTGAGTATCCAGGTATTTTCAATTTACCTAAAAGCTTTGGGTTTGTTGGATCTTTCAAATCAATTACAAATAAAGGATCTACTTTCTTGAATGTGACAACATAGGCCCTTTCACCCAAAAACCTTGCTGAGTAAATCTTTTCTCCTGGAGCCAAATCCTCAACCTTACCAACAACATTCAGTTTACCATTCCCATCATCTCCAAGAACATACACATGGTTTTTAGATGTTTTACCCCAAACATCACCTGTTGTAGTTGCAGTTCTGAAATATCCATTAAATTCATCCATCGAAAACTGGTTCAAAACATGTCCTGGGAAATCACCTTTTGCAACAAGCTTTATTTCACCACTGCCTATTGAGATTTTGTAAACAACTGTTTTCTCTAATCTTTTCTGCCACTCAATAATTCTTTGGTTTATTTTTTCATTGAGACTATTTTGTTCATCAACCGTTAGGTTTTTTGTATATCCAAGAAGACCTGACCTTATTTCATTGAGAATGTTTAACTCATCAATTGTGGTGATGTTTCTTACATATAATGCGTCTCTTACCAATGCTTCATTTATCCTAGCTAGTTTTATAGAAACACGTTGATTTTCATTTACTTCTCCTATTTCACTATTATACAACTCTACTACTTTAGCTCCCAAATCCGCTGGCAATACAGGCAATAAAACCTCGTTGACAATCTCATCCAGAATCTCTTTCTCTGTCTGGACTTTTTTATGCGTTATGTAAATATTATCCAAAGAGACAAACATCTGTTCTGTTGATGCGAGTAAGAATGTTTTTGTTGTAGGCTCGCTGTTGATGTCTTCTAAGTTTAGTGACCCAACCAAGGTGAACATGTAACTGTTTGCAGGCTCGTCAAAATAATAGATATCCTCTGAACAACCGCCTTTTACACCAACACATTTTCCCATTGGTAGAACAATATCATTACCATAAACATAGCTGTTAACAACAAAGTAGACCCAATTCCCAATCATTCTAGAATCAAAGTAAGTCCCGTTCAATTCTATGTTCTTTTTCATGGAAGGGTTAGCTCTGTCTGCAATATCATAAACCCTGACAAACTCCTTTGATTGGTATCTTGGATAGTATCTATCGTCTATTATAACAGTAGAACTTGCATATACAGGCTCCCTCTCAATATTTTCTCTTCCAAAAACAACCAGACTATCCTTGTTCACAAAAATCTCATTCACTGTGTCATTAACTTCTATTGTTGAAAGTGTTTTAGCGCTGTCCGCAGGATAGGCTTCAACAATTACAATCCTGTTACCAGAAATTGTATAAATATATTTTCCATCTGTCTTTACTATATCGGCTTCGTCAACACCCTCAACCTGTATATTTGTTTTGGAAAAATCAGGTGTTTGGGATGTGCCGCTTTCTGCCATTGATGGCAATGCAGTTGATTTAACAAGCGCATTTTCAGCGCCAAATCCTCTATAACCATATCCAGCAGTATTATTTCCAATAAAACTCTTTATTTCGTCTATGGAAGAAAATTTCTTCAAACTGGATAATTCTACTTTACTCCCATTGGATGGTGTAGTTGGTTTTGTTCCAGCAGCACAGCCACTGACAAAAACAATTGCAATAATCATTAATACAGCTAAGATCTTGGTTTTCATGATTGAATTATAGAAATGGCAGTATATTAACAGTATCTATTTTGTTAGGTAAAAACCTAAACATCTATGGTCTCAGAATAATTGGCTAACCTATCACGGTCTATTTTGAGGGTTTTAATTATAGCTTCATACTCTGGTAGAAAATGATTAAACAAGCCATCTTTAGCATAAAAGGTTGCTTCCAAAATCCTCCCATTTTCAAAGAAATAAGCGCTTTGCGACTTTATTTTTTGTTTATTTATTTCAGCTTCATAAACTGCCTGAATAGCATCCAGTCCTGACAGAGTAATATTTTTTCTCGAATCTTCATTGAATCTAAACATATTAGGCATAGCTTTCTCTAGCTCAGAAAAAACTAATAAGATAAAGTCTGCAACGCCATTGACATCGCTAACATTTAGTCCAATAAAATCCCGTGATAGCTTAACTTTATCCGGATCAGGGACAGAAAACTCAATTAGGGCTTTCCCATCTTCAGAAGATAGCCACAAGTTTCCACGTTTTTCTGTTTTTGGGGTCTGCAAACCCGCCTTCTCAAAAGCAGAGTGTATTAAATCACTAACAAAATGTGTGTTTGTCTCTTTCCACTTAGAGTCAAAACTAACTTCAAAAACTTTTTGTTCGTGTGTCCACATAGTTGCAGATTGCGCGCATCCGCTTACAACAACTAGAACTATAATTATCAAAACTATCTTTAATTTCATATCTTCTTTACTTGGTCTTCCAATTCCTTCCTTATTTTTTCTCCATCATCCCTTTCAGAATAAGCATCTATTCTTGATGCTAAACTCAACTTAGCTGCAATTAATCTAGCAACTTTACCTTTAGTATCATTTGATGTTTGTTGTATCATTGGATGGGCGAATAAAACCCCGTATTTAGGGGCTTTTCCCTGCCCTTTGAGATGCCTAAACAAAGATTTTTCTGCACCCAAAAGCTGGATTGTAGATGATGGCATTCTGGAAATTTTTTCCAAACCCCCAGCCAATTGAAGCAATCTTGCAGCGAGCAAAGGCCCGGCAACCGCAGACAAGTTTGGTATTGTTTCTTTTGATATTTTTTCTAAATATTTTGCAAGGCTGTCCCTTAGCTTATAGCTATCAAAGATGTTTGTTGCCAACCTTTGCAAAGCTTCTACATCGTCCTTTTCAAAATCCATTCCAGAAAAAGATTTTGTTTTTATTTTTTCATCCTTTACATCGTCTCTGTGGCCGTATTTTGAAATCAATTCCACAAACTTCTCATTAGATTGGATTGCCCTAACAATCTCCGGTGAATGGAATCCATACCACTCTCTAAGCCTTTCTGTGAATGTATTTGTTGTTTTATCCAACTCGTCTATAACCCCGATTACACCCATTATTATCCTGTCTTTCTTTGGTTTTTGCAATTTCAACTTATTCAGTTCTATATTAACCTTGCTCAAAAACTGGTTCAAATCTTGCTGGTTTTCAGCAAACCCCAAATCCAAAGCAAATTTTCTAAACTCATCGTTTAAGACTTTTGTGCCTAAATGATTTTTTTCCTGTAGACACTTTATCCCATCAAAAGAGCCTTCCTTCTCCAAAACCACTTCCTTACATCCGGAGTTTTTCAAGTCTTCTATAACCTGCTTTTCCTCATCCACAAGGTCAGTATCCTGTAATTTCTTTGCAACATCTACTGGATTTTGTTGAAAAAGTCTATAGCTTAAAGTATTTTTGTTACCATCAAACGCGAATACACCAATAAAGTTTGTCGCCAAATATGCTTTCATACAACCTGATTTGACAAATAGGAATTTAAATCCATTAGCATTTCAACGGCCTTTTTAGGATTACCTCTTCCTATAGGATAATAGCATGGAAATACTTTAAACGTTTTGTTGCCTATTCTAATATCATAAAATTGAGCTTTATATTTGATGACATCTGTGTAAAGTTTTGACATTTTCACATCGCTTTTCAGAAGGGATTTTGTAGGAAGCAAACCGAAAGAAACTATTATTTCTGGATTCACTATTTTTATTTCCAGTTCAAAAAGATTTGATTGAGATTTTATTTTAGAGATAGAAGGAAGTGTTGCGTCTTTTCCGGTACACTTGACAATGTTTGTGAGATAAAGTCCCTTTTTAGATAAATATAAACTCACCTTTTTAGCGAACTCGTAGGACCATTTGTTTTCGTTGCTTTTAATTTCTTCGAAAAGGTTTTGGTCTATCCACCCAACCTTCTCAAAAATGTTCCATGGGCTCCTTCTACCGATAAATGGGAACCTTAGACCCTTCCAGTCCTTGTTAGAACTAATATTCCTGCTAGTTGGGTTTATAAAAACAATCATGAGCTTCGGGTTTTTTATTTTTCCTGCTCCCAGAATGTGCTGAAATTCATTTTCTTGTTCCTTACATGATGCGCAATTATCTATTTCCTTCCAGATGTCCGAGAGTGTATGCATAATAAAGTGCGGGAGGTGAGATATCCGTTTTCTTTCGTGAACGTTTCTTTTGATTTTCGAGCCGAAAGAAAGGTTCGAACTCACGAAGACACTAAGTCACTGGGTATCTTAAAACCTACGGTTTTAAGGAATCCCTCGTTTACTAAACCGAAAGTCAACCTAAGCCCAGCCCCTTTGGCCAATTCCAGGTGGACACTGACATAGTCGGTGTCGTCCCTCTTGGGTACCCCCGCAAATATAACAAATATATGCCTAGATCATTTATTAACCTGAAATACACCAAAATTAAAGCCCCTTATTCTATCGGATTCTCCATTGTCATAATCCTCCATATGTTTATATTCAACCAATGAGAAGCTGCTAAACATTTCTAGAAATTCTTCTTTTGATTGTTTATAGTAAATCGTCCCTGTTAAATCACTAACTTTTTTCTTTACACCAGGATATTTTTGGTCCTTCTCGCTAAAACCAGTTGCTATCAAGTAACCACCCCTCTTCAAAACCCGTTTTATCTCAGCTAAGACAATCTCCCTCTCATCACCTTCTAAATGGTGCAAGACAGCCCAACACAAAACAACATCAAAACCGTTATCTGGAAAGTCCATTTTTTCTCCAAAACCAACTAAAAACTTTAGGCTGGCAGATTCCCTGTATCTTTTCCTTGCAACTTTTATCGCAGTTGGGGATACATCTAAACCAACAACCTGAAAGCCCTCGCGAGAAAAATAATAAGAAAAGTTTCCAGTCCCGCAACCTAAATCCAACATTTTACCTGATTTTATTTTATCAAAGCTTTTCAGCGCTTCCGGTGGCTCTGTTTTATCCCACGGTATAACCTCAAATAACTGATACGCTTTTTCCCATTCGTTCATAAACCGAAGTTTCACCCGCCTTGTTGAAGCATCTATAATGAAATTGTCTGAAGATAGGATGGGGCTTAATCCTTAACAACCTTAGGTTTTATAACAATTTGATGCTCCCCAATAAGATGGACATCGATTACTGTCCCTTCTTTAAATCCAATTTCCTCTGCTTCTGGGGGAAGAGTGACGCCTATAGAATTGCCTATCTTAACAACTTTTCTAATGCTATTAATTTTTTCAGACTCCTCTTTAAGTTTTAACAGCTCTTTTGCAGATTCTGGTGTCAATGTTATTTCAGAGCATTTATCACATATCAATGCGTCTACCAAAAAACCCTCTAACAAGGTTTTTGACTCCTCTATTCTACCGCCACAATTACACTTGAAATTTCTTTTCATACCCTTCCCTTAACTTTTATTACAGTCACCACCCGCAGAAACTCCTCATACAGGCCGACAACCACAAAGTATGTGATGTTGTTTTCGAAATGCCTTTTGAAGCATATTATTTTTCTGGCCTTGTCAGATTTATCTGGAACAACCTTTCCTGTCCTCACTGTTTCTATAGCCCTATCAATATCATCTGATTTTAAATTCTTGTCTTTTATTGCGTGGTCACTGAACCCTATAAAAACTGTTTTAATGTCATATTTCGATAGTTCGTCCTTCGTCCAGTCTCCCATAGGTTGCTATTCCACATGCTTTTATATTGTGTTATAACTTTAAATACTTTATGTTATAACATGATTAGGTCTATCTGCTTGGTTTTCTCTTTCCTTCTGTCACCTAAACCTTTCCTGAGGCATTTTTTTTCAAGAAACTCGTATATCAGTTTTTGGTTTTGAGAAATTGTAGAACTAAGAAGATTTCCCAAGGCTTTCCCATATCCATGACAGTTCACCGAAGACAGATGACTGATGACCGTAGACTGGGACAACAGCCTGGGATTAGACGCTCCCGACGGGATTTGAACCCGTGTTACCGGATATCTTTTCACTGTAGGGTTTTTACCTACTCAACACTTTCGATCGTGTGAACGAAAGTCCGGAATCCTTGACCGGGCTAGACGACGGGAGCATTTGGTATATTATCTTATCTTAGTATATTAAAACTTTAAGAAATAAGTTATTTCCTCATCTTTAGGATGTGTTCAAATAGTTTAGCTACTTCAGCATCCTTAGGGTGGTTTTTGGGGGCTGTGAACCAGGCATCACAGTTATAGCCTTTCTTCTCATATGTAAGCGCCTGTAAAAACATCTCTATTTTATCTATGCTTTTGACAAAAACAGCTTCCTTTGTTTTTTGCTCTTCAAATTCAAACCAAAGATCCAAAATTTCTTTACCTGTAATCCCGAGAAAGCCAGCCAGCTTCTCCATCGCGGCCTTTTCAAGGCTGTGTTTCTCTTTCTCTGTCACGCCGTGTGTGCCTTTTGCTCTTCCAATATCCTCTTTTTTGTGGACAGTTAGCTTCCAGTCAACCAATATATCCCCTGTTTGGGATTCTGCAAGCTCGTGCACTATGGACATCTTTATTGCTTTGTTCAAGTCTATATCTTGCCTTTTAGAACCAAGGATAAATGTCATCAAAACCACACCAAAGCAATGATCTGCTATATGTTCAGGATCCCTAATATTTTCGACAACCCAACCGCTTCTATGCATTTCCTTTAGTTTGTTTATTTCCTGATAAAACTTGATAATATCGTCCATAAACTCAGATGGAAATAGTTTTGTAGATCTATTTCGTCAACTCCAGCTGGAAATAGGTCTTTCTATAATAATTGTTTGGAGACCTATTTCGTCCCTTTAGTGGGCCCACCAGGAATCGAACCTGGATCCGTCGCAATTTGAAACCTTTTATGAAAAAGGTGCCGTCAAGCGACTGTCCTAGCCACTTTCTGGTGGAAGTTGACAACAGTCAACTTCGTCCCTTTAGACTATGAGCCCAAATGTACATATTCTATATTTTGTCTTTATATTTCTCAAAAAATACTGCAAGCTGCGAATGCGTATTCTCTGGTTTGTTCTCTAGAGTGAACCATCCAATCTGGTCAAATTTGTGCGGCTCTCCAATCTTTACTTTTGAAGGGTCAACCAAAGCTTTGAAATCGAGAGCTATCCAGTGTGTTTTCTTGCCATTATGCGTCCGGTGCACATCACGAAAACCGAGAAACTGTGAGACCAAAACATCTGTGCAGTATTCCTCCTTTATCTCCCTTTTAACAGCCTCCTCTACAGATTCATCAAAATCAACAGCCCCACCTCCAATGTCCCATAAGCCATGCTCGTCTTTCGTGTTGTTACTTCTTTTTGCCATTACAAAACTCCCCCTCCCATCATGACAAAAGTAGACAACACAGACGCCCGTATAATCTACGCCTTTCATAAGATTTTTTTCCATAAACCTATTTCGTCTCTTAGTGGGCCCACCAGGAATTGAACCTGGATCTCAACCGTGTGAGGGTCGCGTCCTAGCCATTGTCTGGTAGAAGTTGACTATTGTCAGCCTAGTCCCTCTAGACTATGAGCCCTACAAGTATTGTTAATGGTCTTGTCTAAAAATAGGTGTGTAATCTATTTAATATAATCTAATACATCAGCCAAGCTATTGGAATTAACAGAAATGTGTGCTGCTTTTTTAAGATCCACATTTGTTGTGTTAAAAGCAATCGAGAGGCCAACAAATCTAAATGTCGGAATATCCTCTGGGTTAGAAGTGATAAAAGCGGTTTCGCTTAGTTTAATGTCTTCCCTGTATGAGAATTCTCTTATCGCAGCCAATTTGTCAACTCTATGGTCTTTTGATGGATGTGTTGGAACAGTGTCATATGCATATCCTTCCCTTGTGAACACAACCCTATTATAGGCAGTATATTTGATCCCCAGCTTGTTTGCAATTTCAGTAACAACAAACGATGGTGAATTAGAAACAATAGCACTGATAATTTTATTGTCTTTTAGATGTTTTACAACAGTTCCAACGCCGCTAACCAGGGTTGGCTCATTTCTGAAAAGTGTAGTTAGTTTACTAATGTTTACATTGATCTCTTTCCAAGATCTATACTCTTCTTTCTTAGCTGTTTCCCTACTAATTTTACCTGCCAAATATTGAGCCCAGTAATTTGGAATGTTATATGTTTTTCTGATAAAATCCCAAGGGTTGTCTGCTCCAGGCAAATTAATCAAAACTCCTGTCAGACCAAAAGCAACAAACTTTATCGACATATGTTATATATAGTAGATTAAAAATAAAAGCGCCGAGGACAGGATTCTCGCATAATACCCCATTATTAATGTATTCTAGTTTTCTTGGGTACCGTAGCCTTCAATCTCGGATTGAAATAGGTCTTATCCATTTATCTGAGACCTATTTCGACCTTCTGTTGAAGGGTACGATTCGAACCTGTGCTCCCCGAAGGGAACTCGCTAGCTAATCTCTCATACAAGACTGAACATCGTCATATTCCGCCTTCCGAGTCAAGCCATCAAATCATCGAAACTCAAGGCGAGCGCATTTGTGGAACCTTTCCTCTATGGAAGGCGTAATTTTTGCGAAGCAAAAATAGCCTCCTATTTTGGCTTAAGCCTTTTTTCCAGAAAAGGCTTACCACTCTGCCACCTCGGCATATGACTAATATACTCACAGATTAGTTTTTAAAGGTTTGGTTACAATAAATAGCCTATGGCAATTGACAGTGAGAGAAGTGTAATGTTACAAGAAGAAAGAGGCGGTTACAAGTCTGTGCCATTATCTCATATTCAACCTTTAGTTAGTTCAGGAAGAGTTGTGCAAATAACAGACGGAATATATAGAATACTATCAGCCGAAGATATGATTAAACAAGGAGAGGAGTATACAGCTAAAATACCTTTTGGTGATTAAAGTTTCAAATTGTGTTTAAACCCTTCTTTTTTTGCTTTCTCAACAGGCCACGCATCCTCTATTAACATGTCAGGCACGTCACCATCTAAAACTGGATAAGCAAGCTTGCATGCTGCACATGTCAAAAACATATTCTGTTCTTTAATGTCGCTTTTGCACTTAGGGCAAGCCATTATTTCTAGAAGGTCTTTTTTCACTGGCATAGTATTTATTTATTCTTCCTCTTTATATCTTATTTCCAATCAATTGCGCTTTCATGGATTTATTTAGAATTAGTATTTAAATCTCAACTTTTACAGGAGGATTTTCCCCTACAGCTGCTCTAACTTCGCAAACAGGATCAACTAAAATTATGCAGCCGTCTTTATATTCTATATTTTGTTTTGGGGCATGTTCTTCTAGCCAAGACCCTATTTTTTGTTCTCTCTCTAATCTCCTAGCAAACACGGTCTCTTTAACAATTTTTGGAACTCTGGATTTATAATCTCTTAGATGTTTTAGAAAACCGCTAGTAGCTCCTACACCTCTTTCAACCACTCTTCCTAGAGCTGTTGTATAAGCTTCTTGATAGCTAATTAGAGCATCTCCTGAAACTTCCACTAACCCGCCGTCTAATATAGGAATAGTTGAAGATCTATTGCCTGTAATAGATGCTGTTAAACCTTTAGGAGTGACTACTACTTTCCACTTCTCTCTGATATCTGGTTTTGCTGCTTTATCATAAAAATATTCATATGTATAGTACACTTCACTAGATCCTTCTTCCATCAAGGTTCTTATAAATTTAGCTAATTGTTTTTTGTCTACTGGTTTTGGCTCAAAACAAGCAGCTGTCATACACTCTGTATTATACCTTGTGATTCTTGGAGAAAATCCGTGTGCTCTTACATCAGCTTCTACAGGTTTTATAACTTCATCAAATAATTTTTCTCTTTCTTTTTTACCTTCCAAACCATATTGATATCCACCTGCTCTCCTGTCAGCTGCTCTTTCCAGAACCTCAGGCTGTAACCTTACTCTCAAAACCTTTGTTTTTGGATTATAATCAACTGCATACCAAAAGTTTTCTCCAAGAATTCTTCCAAACCAGAGATTAGATCTTTGTGTTTCCCATGGAAGTGTTGCTCCAAAAGATTTATGATCCCAATTTCTTTCAATAACCTCTGTGTCCACTGCTTTTGCAGCTAACTTTGCAGCAAAATTATCTCTTTGTTTTTCTGGAATCCCACAAGCAACCTCAAGAACCGGATAATCTAAAGCTCTTTTCGATCCTCTAATAACCACACCTGGAGAATCTATATTGAGGTCTCTTATTCCTCCTCTAGATAAATCAGCATATAGCCTTGCTTGCAATTCTTCTACTCCCCCATTACCTATTTTATAAGGAGAATTTGAAACAGACATTGCTCTTGGTCTATAGGCTTCTAATAGGACCATATTATATATTGTTTTCAGAAGTTATAAAGTTTAAATACTCTATCCGGCTTTATATAAATATCTGGTTTTGTTTTTATAACCTTTCCAATAGCCGCTATTCTTTGGCCAACAAAAATACCAATTACATCTCCTGTTTTCAAATCCCCATATATTTTTTCTATGTGTTTTTTTGCAACAAACTTGCCATTTTTAATATCATTGAGAAAATCGCTTTTAATACAAATCTTTTTTATTCCAACCATTTCTAAAACATCTTCCAAGTTCAAAATGGCCCTCTTATTTATGTCATCAAAACCGACACACTGGGAAACATTTATTTTATCAACAGCAGTCCTTCTAAGTCCAACCATCTGAGCCCCACAACCAAGTTTTTGGCCAACATCATGTATGAATTTTCTAATATAGAAGCCGGCCTCACATCTTATTTTGAATTCAACGTCCCTTTCCGATACCAACACCACATCTATAGAGTGTATAACCCTTTCCCTTTCCTTTCTCGCAACAGACGATTTAACAGGAGGCACCTGTTTCACTTTTCCCACAAACCCCTTCAAACATATTATAACTTGGTTTTTATCAATATTTTTATGTAGTCTCATCTTTGCCACATATTCCTTATTCAAACCCATAAGCAAAGGCATAGCCTTGGTAGCTTCATCTAAACAGATAACAAGGACGCCAGTAGAATTGGGGTCTAAAACACCTGTATTCCCCGCTTTCTTGGCACCCAGTTTTTGCTTTAGACTTTCCGTGACCTGTCTGCTTGTTATTCCAGAAGGCTTATCAAGTAGAACGACACCATTAACCATATAAATAGATATATTCTAATAAGAAGAAATAGTGATGTTATGAGTAAGACACAAAAATTCCCGGAAGCAGAAGCCAGATTATTTAACAGAGTCCTTATCTGCAGGAAGTGCACTTCAAAAATAAGGGCAGATATGTTAAAGGTTAGGGAAGGCAAAGTTAGATGCAGGAAGTGCAACTCTACTAAATTAAGGCCCAAACACAAAGACCTGAAAGGAACTTAGTAATACCAATAAACAGAAGCTATAATGTCACTTACCTTCTTATGAATTCTTATATAGAAATTTTAAGACCACTAAACTGCATAATGTCTGCAATCGCAGTGTTAATTGGAGGCGTCTTGGTTTTGAGAACAGTTGATTTCTCCATTATTCTTGGAATGATTGCAGTTGTTTTAGTCACGGGTTCTGGCAATGTGATAAACGACTATGTTGATTCAGGGGCAGATAGAATAAACCGTCCTAAAAGGCCGATACCTTCTGGTAGGATTAAACATAACACAGCCCTTGTATATTGTATAGTGCTTTTTGCCATAGGAATAGGGCTTGCAGCATATGTTAATGTAGTAGCCTTCTTTATAGCAACAGTGAACGCCCTTGTGTTGATTTTGTACTCAACTTCGCTGCAGCATAAAGTATTTATTGGTAATGCTGTTGTTGCTTATCTTGTGGCATCCACATTCCTCTTCGGGGGTGCGGTTGGTTTAGGTCATAACATTAATTTGAGCCTATTGGCGCTGCCTATATTACTAATGGTGCTTTCAGGGCTTGCAAACTTCAGTAGAGAAATAATCAAGGATTTGGAGGATTTTGAAGGTGACAAAAGAAGCTTCTTAAAAAGGATCAAAAACAGGGTAAAAGGGGCTTTGGAAAGATTTGGTTTAGGTAAAGGAGGAATAAGTTCAAAGCTTTCAGAAAGAACATATGTAGCCGTTGCGATAGTGTCCCTTGTCGCTGCAATTATAATTTCACCGCTTCCTTACCTCTTGAATATACTAAGCCTAAGTTATTTGATTGTTCTTGTTCCCACAGATTTGGCTTTTGCCTTGAGTATTTACACACTTGTGAATAGAAGATCAAATAATAGGTATGCAAAAACTCAAAAAAGAATAAAGATAGGAATGTTTCTTGGTTTGATATCCTTCATAGTGGGCATTTTAGTAACTATATGAGGGATTAAGTAATCCCACTGTTTAAAGACTTTTAAGCAAGGAAGTAAACTATTAAGATTGGAGTGAATTACATTTATATGGGACAATATAGCGTGATCTCAAGCAGAACACTAAAAAACAAAAATGGTGAAGACAAGGGAGTTTTAAAGGTCTTAGTTAAAAAAGGTTCCACTGTTGCTGAAACAAAATACAGATGCCCGGAGTGTTCTAATGAGCAACAGCTAAATTTAGAGTGGATAAGGCCTTTTGTTGTTACTTGCTCTAAATGCAGCAATAAAATGATGATGAAAAAGTTAAAGGAAGAAATAAAAAAAGAGAAGAAAAAAGAAAAGGCAGAAACAGAAAAGAAATTAATGAGTTTTAAAGCGTGACAATCGCATCAGCCACGATTAATTATAGGGCATTGCCCAACTAAATATTATGAATAATACCACTATTGCCATTATTGGTGGAAGTGGAATTGAAAAGGCCTTCGAGATGTCGCATGAGATTGAGCTAAAAACATCCTACAGGTCCCATACAAAACAAATAACAAAAACATTTTTTGCAAAAGAAGTAAATATTGGTGGCCTATCGCTGCTTTTTGTTAATAGATATAAAATGGGTTTGGAGAAAGGTAAGGAAAAATATCATCCACACGAAATCGATTACAAAACAATGATGGTTGGACTTTATCAGGCTGGGATTAAAAAAATTATTTCTGTTTCTAAAGTTGGAAGCATGGAAAAAGAATGGGAACCAGGAACTATTGTTTTGTTGAAGGATTGTGTAGATATGATTAACAGAGACATTACACTTGATGATTTGGGTGTTGATGTAGCTGATATGAGTATCCCTTTTAGTAAGGAACTTTCTGATATCATCAAGAAAAGCGCGGAGAAAGAAGGGGTGTCTATAGGCATAGAGGGGATACATGTGCTAATGGTTGATGGTTCAAGGTTGGAAACACCAGCAGAGATAGAGTTTATAAAAAATACTGTGAAAGGCAAATTAGTAGTGGGCATGATAACATCGACAGAAGCCCAGTTAGCAAAAGTGTTGGGGATGGAGTTTGCTGCGCTAGTAATAACGACAAATTATGCTGCCGGTATGCGCGGGGAAATAAACAAATCAATGATAGAAGGCAACTTTGAAAGGGCGCTCCCAAAACTAGTCAAGCTGTTGAAAGCCACAGTAAACAATTTATCTACATAAGGTAATTATACATATGAAAGGCGACGGTGCCATTGGAGGATTTTGGTGGATTGTTATAATACTTGTTGTGGTGCTTCTAGCTTTCATTCTCTTCTTAGTGTTTTATCCAGACTTTTTAACTAAAATGGTTGGCGGCCTAAAAAATGTTTTTGGTTCTGGCTCATCACCAGGACAGCTAGTATAGTTGTTTGTCTATGATACTTCCATTTAAACTTGTAATGGCAATCCTGCTAATAATAGTAGGCCTGATTATTATTCTAGCGCTTTTTGGGTCCTTAAGTGGGAATTCAGTTGATTTATGGAAAGCCCTTTGCATCTGGTGCGGCAAATAATAGCTTATTAAGAACTTAAACAAAAATAGTGTATGAGCATGGATTTACCAATAACAACGATTCTAATAATTGTTGTCATTCTAGTCATAGCAGTCATTTCTATAATATTAATGACCGGTTGGGGAAGCAACAGCGGGTCCTCAGTGGATGGAGCTATTAAATGGTTCGGAAGCATATTCGGCTTCAAATAGAATATATAAACCCCTTGAGACAAAATAGTTATATTATGAAAGGTTTGACGATACCGTTGACAGTTGTCCTTACACTAGTTGTAATTCTTATAGTAGCAGTGATAGTTCTTGTTATTTTTCAGGGCGGTTTAGGGCCTGCAGTAAGCTTTACAGAAGCCGGAAGCTCGTGTAGGCTAGAAGCAGCTGGATCATGCAATAGCTTCAACAGTATGCCACCGGCATGGGCTGTACAAACAAAAGGTGTTAAAAACGCAGAAGGAATGACAGAGTGGAAAAGCTGTCAACAGATTGTTCAGATAGGTGGCAGCGGCAATTGTATATGTACAGATAAAAAGCTATCTGGCTGTTAATTGTTTATTTTAACCTTTTTCTGAAGTAAATAAGAAGGAGGGTTAGAGGAACCTTGGTCCCCTATATTTTAACACCTTTTTCTAATTTAATATAATGAAAGGCATACTAGACGATATACTTGCAGTAGTAATGGGTTTAGTTCTGTTGTTTATTACCTTAGCTATTGTGATAGTGTTAATATTTTCTGCGCAAAGCGGCAGCACTTGCTGGGGAAACACTTTAACCGAGGTAGGAAAAATACAAAGCAGTTTTAATGAGCTTTCAAATGTTGGGGATACCAAACTTGTTTTTGTGAGTTTGGAAAGCTGTGTAGATGGGATAGTCTTCATTAACAAGGACCAATTTTACAAGGTTTTCAGTAGTTTTGATAAGTTTGACATATTAAAAAACGAGCTAAATTGTGTTGACAATTTTGACGCTTTCATAATAGCTTCACCTAGAATTCAGGATGGCCCTAGTTTTGTAGGCGTGCTTGGTGATTTTGCACTCTATGATGATTCAAGTAACGCAAGGAAGTGGAGCGAAACCTTTATCAGAGACAAGACAGGTTTAAAACCAAAACCAATTTGCAAAAACGTTCCGGTAAATAAGGCTGTTTTTGATGCGCCATCAATAAATGAGGTGCCAAATTTAGGAGGGAAGTTCTGCATCACAATAAAAAGGCTAACTGAGTTTACATATACTATACTGTCCTTTCAAGAAGTGGGGTCTAAGGAGCAATGCATACCACCATCAACATGACACAAACCGAAACTGACTATAAAGGGACGAAGTTGACAGCAGTCAACTTCCAACTGAAACTCAGTTTCCAATCTTATAGGAGGAGAAAATGACTGGAGCAGGGATAACACAAGCAGTAATCTATACAGCAGGCACTCTGGTAGTGGCTATAGTCATTCTTCTGTTGTTTTCTTCTGAAGGTTTTTTCCCAGGAACAGCAGCCCATGGAATAAATGAGGACGTGTCACTTGGTTACCAAATAGTCAATATGGTAAATATACTAAGCGTGAGCGAAAGCGGGAACTTTACAGAGGAGCTTGTGAAAAACCATCAGATACAAATCATTGCCCTTGAAGGCAAAAGCAAGTTAAAGGTTGGCAACGGAGAGTTCGAATTGCTTGTTAATGTGAAACCAACAAGTTTTATCACTAAAAGAGGCATTATACTTTCAAAAAGTGAAGGTGTAATAGAGGTGTTAAACTTGGTATGAAAGGTAGTATAGAAGAGCCAATGGATCTGGTTTCTGTTATCTTTTTTATGTTAGGCTCGTTTATGCTGATTGTAGGATTTATCTCAACACATAACCAGTTTACAGCAGAGGTGCTAAAACCGGCGTTGCAGAAACAAATTTTGAGTGATGGAACAAAGATATTTGAAAATTGTATAAAGGAAAATGAAATAATCACTCCAGAACTTATAACCAAGAACGGCGATTCCTGTAGGACAAAATTCAATCTTGCCTTTGTAAAGGTAACAGACATTGAATCAGGAAAGGAATGGGCCTTTGGTGATCAGAATAAAGGACAGTATTCTTACAAAATATTCACAAAAATAAAATCTGGGGAGGACTTCAATAGTGGACTTGTGTATGCAGAAGCTTAAGGGTGCAGCGGCTGGTTTGGTAGTGCTTGGTCTTATAATGTCTGTTATTATCCTAACACTTTTTGGTTATAGGATTGTAAGCGAGATAGTAAATTCAAAGGCAAAACTAAACTTTCAAATCAGCCTTGAGCAAGACTATTCTGGAACTGAAGTCTTTTCCCTCCTTTCCTTAATATCATCCAAGACAAAAGGCCTCACATATTCAGAGGTTATAGGGAACGTTTTTGCTAATAACACAGACATGTATAACCATGGTTTGCAAACAGTAAAAACAACAATTAAAAAAATAGTCGATCTGGAACAAAAAAATATTTCTTTGTCAGTTAAGTATGGAGACAAATCCATACCAATCACAGAAGCGCCGGAAGGGGATGCGTATAAGGTCGATATCGCTCTACCAGGCGGAGAGAGAGGCGAGTTAAGAGTCGGCAAGATTGTATGAAAGCATTAGGCAATATGATATTGATAGTATTCATGACACTGATGTTATTAGTCTCATCTTTCTTTGTGTTTGGGGTTACAACAGAAAAAGGCGAATCAATAAACAGAAGGCAGGTTTTGCAAAAGGATTATCACACAATTTCAACAGGCCTTGACGCGGCCTCTCTTTATTTAAAAACAGCGTTAAGATATGCGGTTTATCAGGCATTATACGAGGCCAATCTAGAAAAAAAAGTCTGGTATAATAATGGGAAGGCAAATATCACAGAGGACTTTGAAAATAAAACAAGATCAAAACTCGACAGCGTCCTGGTTAGATATACAAGGGATCCTTATACATTTTTAGATGGAACATATCTTGTTTTTCTTCCAGAATATAAATCCAGCGTTAAAATAGAAAACAACGCACTGCGCGTTTCGGCAACAACAGACCAAAGGCTATCAATAGAAAAATCAAGGCCGAAAGAAAACATCATTCTGGAAAAAACAGTTCCCCTATCAGATGTATTCAGTTACAAACCAATAGCACTAGCTGCAGAATTCCTAAATGGTTTGAATGGAACAGATTTCATAAACTCAACAGCCACATCCTACTTCAACACCACCTGGAAAACGAAAGGCGCTGGAAAAATTGTAGGGTGCGAAAACAAAAACATGGAGCTCGAGAACATAGACGTATTCAACGATATACATAATACGAGTTTTGCAAACTTTACGGAATCGGAAAATAAGATCGGCTCAGAACTAAGCGATAAAATATCAAATCTTTCACCATTCAATATTTCAGGGATAAAACTAACCCTTCAACCAAACTCAATAATTACCGTTGCTTCCAGTTGCGTAGTTGATAGGCAAGACCTGTGCAACCAAAGTAATCCATATTATACTTACACAAAAATCTGCAACTTCTCTTACAGATACGCAATCAATACAACAGTGTCCATAGAAGACATGGAAGCAATTTATCCAATAAAGCCAGAAAAAGAAAGCATAACATTTGTTCCACAGAGGCTAGTTTTTGACCATATTCTAGATGGCGAATACAAATAGTTTTAAAAAGACTATACAGATAGTAATTGTATACAATAATAAATTGAAGGTAAATAATATGACAGAAACACCAAATAAAGAAAGAGCACCGCAAGGCACAATATTTGTAGGACAAAAACCAACAATGGCTTATGTGCTAGCAGTAATAACACAATTTTCAGAAGGAGGAAAAGAAATTCATATAAAGGCTAGAGGCCGGTCGATATCCAGAGCAGTGGATGTAGCGCAGGTTGTGAAAAGGAAGTTTTTAAAGGGCGTAAACACACATGTGGATATATCTACAGAAGAAGTACAAGGCGAAAGAGGAAAAGTGAATGTTTCTGTAATAGACATTAAACTTACAAAATAAACTGCAGCACACTTTTATTATATTTATACTTGTTTAGAGAATAAAATATATAGTATGATCCTTACTGCTTGCTTAAAATGTGAGAGCAAAGACATAATACATGTCTGCGATAAAGTTTTGTTAGAGACAAAAACCACCTGCTTTTCTTGTGGTAACGAGTTCATATCTAAAAGAGAACAACAAAGTTTTAATGACGACTTGGACATATTGAATGAGCTTCTGGGGTATCAAAAAAGAAAACAATTTTAAAATATATGGATAAAATAAGACTGTCTGAGAAAGAAGTGAAGATGCTTGTTTTTATAGAAGACAAAGTTGACGACCCAATAAAACTTTCACATCAATTAGATATAGAAGGGAAAAAATTTAATTCTCTTTTACAAAAACTAGAGAAAAACGGCTTGGTTTTGATAAAAAGAAAAGCTAACAAACCATTTTCTGTAAAACCAACAAAAGCCGCAATTGAATATCTAAAAAAGAACAGTGATAAGATAGATTATTGTTAATTTGTTTCTATCACACGCTTCATTTTCGCAAGATATTTTTTATCAAACCCAACCAATGGCCTGAAAACAGGTATATCAAGCTTTGTTTGTTTAAAATTTTCTAGTGTTTCGCCTGTTATTAGAGCTTCTGATTTTGTCTCTTCGACCAACCTTTCAATCGATGTATTTTTTAGATAGTATGATTTTAGATCATAACCAATATACCAATTCTGCAAAATACGCAAATATTTCTCAGAAGATTTAGACTTAATAAAAGCAACAATACGACAGCCCCTTTTCATAAAAAGCCAAGCCGCCATTGCACCATTAAAATCATTTATAACACAAGCTACCTTACCTGCTGTTCCTATAGGCAGGCCACCAAAACAACTAACAACATCTGAAAATATGTACGCGTCCTTGTCCCTTATCTCTACACCAATTGTTTTGTCTGGTTTTGTTAAATTGACCCTTAACCCGAATTTTTCAACAATTTCTGCACCAACAGTTCTTTCAACATCTTGAGAGCCAAAATTGTGTTTTCCAATTCTATTACATCTGACTGCAAAGCTTGAGACCTTTTTAATGTTTTTCGCGAGTTGTAATGAAACTTTTTTTATTTCTTCTATATCTGTTATTATTTTTTTGCAATGGGAGAAGGAAACAATGCCGAAAACACGCTTTAGGACAGGTTCGATTTTTTTGTCATGCCCTTCTATAAATAGTCTGCCGAAATATTTTTTAACTTTGTAGTCTATATCAACAAGTTTTAATCCGGCTCTTATATTACTCGATAAAGTATTTTCAAACCTAGACCTTACAGGTTGCGATTTTAAGGCCAGTTCCCCATATCTAATAAGTGTGATATCCATATTATTTATTCACGCCATGTGACAATTTACTTATCGGAAAAAGCAAACCCTTTTCCACAAACTCTTTTGCTACCACTGTCATTTTATCAAAACCTTTTATGGTATCGTATTTACTAATATCCTCTGGAGAAACCCACACATAGTCAACAAGTCCTTCTCCTAACTTTACTTCACCAGCTTTCCATTGAAGAACAAAATTAAATCCTAGTGCATTTCCACCATCAGATCTTGTAAAGTGATATGTTCGTATAAGAGCAGCCTTATCATGAACTTCTAAACCAGTCTCCTCTTTTATTTCGCGTAACAGTCCCTGAATCGCATCCTCTCCTTTCTCCACCTTCCCTCCAGGATAGATCCATTTACCAGGATAATTTGCCTCGTTATCGCTCCTCTTGACTAGCAAGAACTTGCCATCCTTCTCTATTGCTGCTGTGACTGGGACTATGTGCATAAAAACACTAGATTTGTATTTATTTAAATAAGCTATAAAGTTATAGTAAAGTGTTATTGGCCATTTGCGGGGATAAAGAATAGCCGAAGATGATATTCAGATCACCTTCCAACTATTAGACCCTAAAGCCAAGCGGCCAGGCAACCGACTGCAGTAGTCAGTCATAAACCGATAATATGAGGGTAAAACCCGTTGACTTATAGAAATCGGTCCAGACGAGTTCGACTCTCGTTCCTCGCTTTTATACCCTTTCTCTTTTCCAAAAGAGAAAGCCTTATAACCCAAAGAGAAAACACCATGAAACCCACATCTAAAGTAATAGCTGCGATAGCAACTGTAATTGGATCTTATTTTTTAGTAGGTTTTTTGATATCCTATGTTTTGATGCATCCAAGAAGAAAGAAATCTGATAAAACACCAGAAAATTTTGGATTACAATACAAAAAAGTTAGTTTCAAATCAGAAGACGGGATAAATTTAGCTGGTTGGTTAATAAAAAGTAAAAATCCAAACGGAACAATAATAGTTTCTCATGGTTATGGATATTGCAAAGCTGATGTTTTAAAGGCAGGAGAAATTCTGGTTAAAAATGGTTACAGTGTTCTGGTTTTCGATTACAGGGCTCATGGTGATAGTGAAGGCAAAATAAGTGGAATTGGGTCTTTAGAAGTCAGCGATCTTTTGGGAGCAATTAATTATATAAAAAAAACAGGCGAAAACAAAATCGGCCTCTTGGGCTTCTCGATGGGTGCAGCCACTTCGATTGTAGCGGCTTCTAAATCAAATGTTAAATGTGTCATTGCAGACAGTGGGTACTCAAATTCACAGAATGTTTTGGAAAATAACCTTAGTGTATTAGGGAGGGTTATAGTTAAATTCTTGCATGCTCAAGGCGTGGATGTGAATAAAAACAGGCCAATAGACTATGTAAACAAACTAAAGTGTCCATTGCTTATAATTCATTGCAAAGACGATAAGCTAGTGAATGTAAGCCAGGCAAAAGAATTATATAACAAAACAAAAAACAAGGAATTGTGGATAATTGATTATAATGACCACGCAAAGGGGTATTATAAAAACCCTAAGGCTTATGAAAGAAAGGTTTTAGATTTCCTGGGAAAATGTTTTACTAAATAGTATATGCCACATAAACCAAAAACAAAGATGATAATATAAATTATCTGGTTTTTAGATTCCTCTACAATTTTACCAGTTGCTATAGATCCTACATTCCAATCCTTTAAGAAAAGGTCTAAAAAGTATTCCGCTGAATCACCTTTTATTATTACACCTATTTCTCTATTATATTTTGGAGAATTTTCGTTCCAATTAATACTGGAGACAAGGGCGGTGTTGTTATCTACTAGAACGCCTTTATTATGCGCTTCCCTGAAGACAAAAAAATCTAAATCAATAAGCTTTGCTTGTAAGTTTAGTTTTTCATCCTCTGCAATTTTGTTTATGTAATTAATTGTTTTTAGGTTGTTGTCCTTACCTTCAAGATTATAATCAGAACTGTCAACCAAGATTTTTACTTCAATGCCTTGCCTAGCTTTATTTATCAATGTGTCCAAAAATGGGTTTTCCTTATCACCCCAGCCTTTCCTAATATAAAATTGCTGGACATATATCGATGTTTTTGCAGAGTTTAGAAGATTTAATATACCATCAACTGCATTTTCAGGAGCTGATATAATATCTACCTCTTGATTCGAATAAAGTTTATATTTATTTTTTTCTGTAGCTGTTTGTTTTATCCAATTTTTCTTTTTTTCACAAGTAAACTCCTGTGATGTTTTCAAGTCAGAAAAAAATATATCAAGCAGTTTGTTTGCCGAGTTCATATCAAAAATAAGCGATCCCCAACCCCTGTTAGCAAAGGCCTTTTTTGAATATCCGCCCTCCCCAAAGTTTTCAGACGAAACTAAAATCGACTTGTTATCCCCTATAATATATTTGCCATGTAAGAATCTAAGGTCACCTGTGTAAAGATGGACAGAAATGTTATTAGAATATAGCCTGCAAAAAATCTCAATAGAAAGATTAGAAACACCGCTGACAGGACTGGCATCCAACAAAACCTTTACATCCAATCCCCTCATTTTAGCGTCTATTAGCTTGTTTGCAATATCCAGGCTTGTAAAAGTATATCCAGACAAATAAACAGAATGGTTCAAGTCCCCTAAATAGTCGGCTAAAACACCATAACTGTTTTCTGGGCTAGAAAACGGTATAACAGTAGCTGCATAAACCTGACCAGTCAAAACTAAAAAAACAAATATACTTAATAGCTTAATTCTCATAAGTTATTATAATCTGAAGGATTAATATGAGACGCGGAAGATTAAGGAAAGAAGAATTGCAGGCTTTAAGACAGAATTTGCAAGAGATTAGAAAAGAAAAAGAAACTCAGGAAGAAAGCAAAAAAACGAACAGATTAAAAGTCTACATATTGATAGCTGTGATTGTCGCTGTTATTGCTATTTCTGGGTTTATTTCATTAACAGGAAAGGTTGTTGCAGAAAAAGGCACAGACAAATTTGTTAAATGCCTGTCGTCTAGCGGTTTGGTTTTGCTTGGTTCAAATTCTTGTGACTACTGCGATTCTCTAAAATCGTCACTAGGCGAGTCTTCAATATACCTTAACTATGTGGATTGTGATAAAGACAAATCTAGATGCGCTGAGACCAAAGAGTACCCAATGTGGGTTTTTAATGGACAGCAATTAAGATCGAATTTCACCTTACAAGAATTGAGCATAATAACAAAGTGTATTTTATGAAAATCTATGTTGCAGGAAAATTGGAGAACAAGGAACACATCAAAGAAATATATGCACAATTAATAAAAAAAGGTCATGAAATCTCCTACAACTGGACAACACATAAAGAAATAAGGCCATATGAAAAAAGCCAGGAGTTAGCTAACCAGTACTCGTCTAATGAGTTGACTGGCCTGCAGAATTGTGATGTGTTTATTTTGCTTTCTGAAAAGGAAGGCGGGACTGGAATACATATAGAGTTTGGTGTAGCCCTTATATTGAATAAACTTTTCAATAAGCCAAAAATCTATGTTGTCGGTCATGCCAATAGCCGATCAACCTTTTACTTTCAAGAAACTGTTAAAAGGATGGATACATTAGAAGACGTCCTAAAAGAGTTATAAGAGTGTTAGTTAATATTTAATTATGGTAGAACAGCCTTATTTATTGCAGTTTTATGGAACAGAATGCGTCCATTGTCATGAGATGGATCCTTTAGTGGAAAGGCTGGAAAAAGAGGAGAAGGTAAAGGTGACGAAATTAGAAGTTTGGCACAACTCTAAAAACGCAGCTGTTCTAGAGAGTTTGGATAAAGGCAAATGTGGCGGCGTCCCTTTTTTCTACAACAAAAAAACAGGCAAGTGGATCTGTGGATCTGCAACCTACGATACCCTTAAAAAATGGGCTCTTGATAAATAGTATGTTCAAATATCTTGTGATTTTATCAATAATCCTAATCCTTGTTAGTGGATGCGTTCAAAAAACAGTGGTCTATGAGTCAACAGTCAATGAAAACATAATTGTAGAAAAGACCAGTTTACCAGAAGAGGATTTAAACCAGACAAATTTAACAGCCAAAAACCCTAGATGGGGAAAACTTTTTTTAAATGTGTTTATAGATGAAGACAAATCTGCTTTAGTAGATGGTTTTAATAAAAAACTGGTTGATATTTTCAAAACCGCTGCGATAACATTGAGCGAGTCTGTTAACAACAAATTAACATTTAAATTTGTGACAGACAGAAGCAAAGCAGATATAGAAGTTATTTGGGTGGGGAGATTACCAACAAATTCACTAGACGCCATTGGTCATACAGAGCTTAAGTATAGCATAGGGTCTTCTTTTAGTGTAATAAAGGCAGCAGCAATACAACTTCTTACATCAAAAGATGGCAGACCTGTTACTGATCATCAGGCCTTGTTGTTATCTCTACACGAAATAGGCCACGCAATTGGCTTGGATCACTCTAAAAGCAAGCAGAGTATTATGTATCCAGAATTACAGGATGATGTAAAGGGGCTGTCTGAAAAAGATATAGAAAATATTCTTGGGTTATACAAACAGGACAGTCTTCCAGAACTTCAAATTTTCAACATAACTGGTTTAAAAAGAATCGTAGACAGCGGCTTTGTGAAACACCATCTGTCCGACGTTAGCTTTTCTGTAGTAAATGATGGCCTCATAGATTCTGGTGAGTTCTTATTTTCAATTGATGTCGGCGATAATAGAGTCGAGAACAATTCAACTTCCTTGAGTCCGGGACAAATATTCAGAATCAAATACACAAATCTCAGCTCTTCTGTGGATTTTTCAAAAATTTCTATAAGAGTTGATCCAGAAAACCAGATTAAGGAATTGGATGAAACTAATAATCTAAAGACCATTTTTATTGAGGGGGGTTCTAGCTAGTTATATAGAACTTCAATTTAGATTTCTCAAGTTTTGGAGCAACATCCAATATAGCATATTTACCAATATCTGCTCCTCCAGGATTTATTACAGTTGTTTTGCCAATTTTGCATGTCCCTCTTAACTCCTCTAAGTGACCAGAAACAACAAATGGAGGCTTGTATTTTTCTATAAACTCTCTTATTAAATAAGATCCTATATGAGTTCCTGGATTTAGTTTTGCGTTTTTTGGAAGTTTGTCCAATCTGCATCCATGTGGTGGGTAGTGGTTTAATAGAATTATGTTTTTTGTTTTTGCTTTTCTGAAATTTTTGTTTAGAAGCCTCTCTTGATAATCATATAAATCTTCTCTTGTTCGACTTCGTTCTCCATACACTCTCTGCTCGCTTCTGTTACCTACAACTGCAAAATTGCCTATGTTTACCAGTTTTCCGTCAATAAGGTTACAGTTTTTATATTTTGAAACTGTTTTTACGAAAAAACCATAATCAGAAATTTCATTGTTTCCTGAGACTAGGTATATCGGTTTTCCAAGCGTATTTAATTTTTCCAAAACCCGATCGCATGTTCTATACTTCTTTCTTTTGATTGCCTTTTTCCTAGATTTGCTTAGTTTATTGTAATATTCTCGTCCCCTATCCCCATATTTAAGAAAAAGATCCCTGACAACTTTAATATCCGCAAAATCCCCAGCAACAAAGGCAATGTCAAATTGAAGAGATTTCAACGTTGTTAGTAAACTAGCTGGAAAACTACCCCCAAAATCAGCCAATAATAGGATCTTCATAATTAGTATAATTACGGCGATTAATTAATAAGGTCTTACAAAAATATAATATGCCGCATCCTTTGAAGATAGAACACGTTTCTAAGCATCCTGTTTGGAACATTAAAAAAACATTCGAGATAAACACTTTACAGATTCTAGACCAAAATGGGAATTTGGGTGGAAAGCCGCCAAAAACAGCCGATATCAAAAAAATGTACAGGTTTATGGTGCTAGCAAGGGCTTTTGATGACAAGATGTTTGCTTTGCAAAGGCAGGGGAGAATAGGAACATTTGCCTCCATAAGAGGGCAGGAGGCATCAAATGTTGGAATAGGATACGCAATGAATAAAGAGGATTGGCTATTCCCGTCTTTTAGAGAAAATGGGACGTCCCTTGTTCTTGGTTTACCCATGGAAAACATCTTGTTATACTATGGGGGAGATGAAAGAGGGATGAATATCCCAAATGACATAAACCATTTCCCAATAGCTGTTCCTGTAGCAACACAGGCCTTGCATGCTGTTGGTTTTGCCTGGTCTCAAAAATTGCAGAAGAAAAAGGCCGTTGCAGTAACCGTCTTCGGTGATGGCGCAACCTCAAAGGGCGATTTCCATGAGGCCATGAATTTTGCAGGTGTCTTTAAGGTTCCTGTGGTTTTTATCTGCCAAAACAATCAATGGGCAATTTCTTTTCCTAGAGAACGGCAGTCGGCCTCTGAAACCTTAGCGCAGAAGGCTGTTGGATACGGTTTTGAGGGAATGCAGGTTGATGGTAATGATGTATTTGCTGTCTATGAATCTGTAAAAAAGGCTGTTGAAAAGGCCAGAAAGGGCGGCGGCCCAACATTTATTGAATGTTTTACTTACAGAATTTCCGATCATACTACAGCAGATGATGCTGGAAAATACAGAGACCAGAAAGAGGTTGAGGAGTGGAAGAAAAGGGATCCAATAGACAGGTTGAGAAAATATATGGAAAAAAAGGGCGTTTGGAAAAAATCAGACGAGAAAAAGCTTTTGAAGGAAGCTGAAAAATTAGTTGAACAAGCTGTTAAACGTTTTGAATCAATAAAACCGCCAGAAGTCGACGATATTTTCAAGTATACTTATCGGGAGATGACGCCTGAATTGGTTGAACAGATGAATAAATTGAAAGATAATTTGGGAGGAGATTAATATGGGAAAATTAGACGATAAAGTTGCGATAGTGACAGGGGCAAGCAGAGGTATAGGCAGAGCAATTGCTTTAGAGTTTGCTAGAGAAGGCGCAGATGTTGTTGTAAATTACAATACCTCTGAAAGAGAAGCTAAAGAAGTGGCCAAACAGATAGGAAAAATTGGCAGGGAAGCTTTGGTTGTAAAGGCAGATGTATCAAAACCAGAAGAAGTAAGGGATCTTGTTGAAAAAACTTACAAGCATTTTAAAAGAATTGATATTTTGGTAAATAATGCTGGAGTCATAAGTGCAAAGTTATTGAACGATCTGGACTTTAAAGAGTGGGAAAGGATTCTACACACAAATGTAATAGGAGCCTTCAGTTGCGCCAAAGAAGTTTCCAAGTATATGCTCAAACAAAAACATGGAAGTATAATAAATATTTCCTCCAAATATGGTGATGTAGGGAGCGAGTTCGTAATGCACTATACTGCTTCTAAAGCGGCCCTTACAAACTTGACAAAATCCCTTGCGCTCTCCTTAGCTCCAAATATCAGAGTAAATACAATATCACCAGGAAATATAGATACTGAGATGACACAAAGAGCTGGAAAGGATTTCATTGAAATGACAATTAAAAAAACACCTCTTGGTAGGCTTGGGGAACCACATGAGATTGCAAAAGCATCTGTTTTCTTAGCGTCTGACGATTCATCTTTTGTAACAGGGCACAATCTAGTAGTTGATGGAGGATGGAGTTTGAAATGATATGAGAAAGCTAGACGACAAAGTTGCAATAGTGACAGGGGCAAGTAGAGGAATAGGTAAAGCAATAGCAATCGAACTGGCAAAAGAAGGTGCAGATGTTGTTGTGCATTATAATAAATCTGAAAAAGAGGCAAAGGATGTTGCAAAGCAAATAGAAAAATTAGGCAGAAAAACACTTCTTGTGCAAGCCGACGTATCAAATGAAGAGGAAGTAAAAGTCCTTGTTGAAAAATCTGTTAAACATTTTAAAAGAGTAGATATCTTGGTCAATAATGTAGGAGAGATGAATAGAAGTCTAGTAGAAGACTTGACTTTGGATGAGTGGGAAAAAACAATAGGCACAAATCTAACTAGTGTTTTTCTTTGTTCAAAATATGTTTTGCCATACATGAAAAAAGCCGGATATGGAAGGGTTGTGAATATAGCATCCATGGCTGGGGTTGCTGGGATAAAGAACGCTGCCTATTCAACAGCTAAAGCAGGTGTTATAATGTTTTCCAGAGTGATGTCTAAGGAAGTAGGCCATTACGGAATAAGAGTAAACTCAATATCTCCTGGACCAGTAGACACCGAAATGATAAAAGATTGGACAGAAGAGAAAAGAGAGCAAAGAACACTTCAAACACCGTTGAGGCAACTAGGAAAGCCAGAAGATATAGCTAAAACGGTTTTGTTTTTGGTTTCAGATGATTCAAACCATATCACAGGGCAGAATATAATCGTTGATGGGGGCCTCCACTAAGGGACGAAAATGACTGCAGTTATTTTCCAGCTGATGTTATGCCGCTTCAAGTAATGACAATGGTTCAAGCCATTAATTTGGGATTAAAACAAGAGATGGCTAGAGATAAAAAGGTCATGATTTTAGGGGAGGATGTTGGAGTGGATGGTGGCGTGTTCAGGGTAACAGACGGTTTGCAACAAATGTTTGGTGTAGAAAGGGTAATAGACACACCACTCGCAGAATCTGGTATTGTAGGGACGTCAATAGGGCTGGCTGTTGGGGGAATGAAGCCGGTTGCTGAAATACAGTTTGATGGTTTCATGTATTCTGCTTTGGATCAGTTGATTTCCCATGCGTCTAGAATAAGGACAAGGTCTAGAGGACGCTTCTCTTGTTCAATGGTTTTGCGAATACCCTGTTCTGGCGGTGTGCGTGCCCTAGAACACCATTCGGAATCACCAGAGGCGTACTTTATCCACACACCTGGATTGAAAGTTGTAATACCATCCACACCTTACGATGCAAAAGGCTTGATTGTCTCTGCAATTAGGGATGCGGATCCTGTTATTTTTTTAGAGCCCAAAAAACTGTATAGATCAATTAAACAGCAAGTGCCTACAGAAAAATTCACTGTCCCTCTAGGCAAGGCAAATGTTTTTAGAGAAGGAACAGATGTCACAATAATAACCTACGGGGCAATGATGCGGCCGTCTATAGACGCAGCTGAAAAGCTCAAAGAAAAAACAAGTTGCGAGGTCATTGATTTAAGGACATTAAAGCCTTTAGACAATCAAACAATCTTCGAGTCTGTTAAAAAAACAGGGCGTGCCGTAATTGTACAGGAAGCACCAAGAAACTGTGGATTTGCAGCTGAAATATCTGCAAGAATAATGGAAAATCTTTTATTAAGCTTGAAAGCGCCTGTAGAAAGGGTAACAGGATTTGATACACCGATGCCGTTATTCAAATTAGAAAACTATTATTTACCAAATGTCAATAGAATAGTAAAGGCGGTTGAAAGGGTTGCGGGTTTCTAACAAGTAACCATTTAAAACTTATTGTCATTTTTCTATCATGGTATACAATTCTATAGCTATTTCAGGTCTCCCCTGTTCAGGAAAAAGTACCCTTCTTAGGATGTTGGAAAGCGAACTTAGATGGGAGGCTGTCTCTGTAGGCGATTATTTAAGGGACAAACATAGAACAGAAAGACCTGATATATCATTTGAGCAATATTATAGAGGATTTCCTCCTGAAGAGTTAATGGAGCTTAATAATAAGTTAAAAGATAGGGGTTCAAGAGGTCAAGTTATTGTAGATACAAGGTATGTTCACATATTTCCTGGGAACACGTTAACATTTGTAACAGCGCCTTTGGGTGTTGGGGTTACTAGAGCACCAAGATATAAATATCCAGGACAAAATCTGGAAGAAATAAGAAATATACTTCTTCAAAGAGAGTTAGACGAGTTAAACATTGGTAGGAAGTTGTGGAGGCCGGAATATGATTTTAGGGACAGAACACATTATCATATAGTTTTAGACAGTAGTCAAATGTCTCCAGAGGAAGAGGTTAGCACTGTTTTAAGAAGCCTAAGGCAAAGTGGCTTTATTTATTAAATAGAAATAAACTAATTCTATATTATAACTAATAGTAGGTGATTCTATGTCTACGAGCGCTCCTAAAAACTGGAAAAAGGAAGGCAAATTCCTTGTGAAAAAATTTAAATTCAAAAACTTTATTGAGACTATAGGATTTGTTAACATAGTTGCAACAATTGCCGAAAGTCTAAATCATCATCCAGATATCCATTTAGAAAACTACAATCAGCTCACAATCAAAACAACAACACACGACAAAGGCTGTTTAACAGAGCAGGATTTCGAACTGGCTAGAAGAATAGATAAAATCTGAGTAAATAGTATGAAAATCAAATCGAATATACCAAATCAAGATGTTGCGCCTTATAGAATACGTTCAATGAGAGCTATGCCTCCAAGTGAGATGTATAGAAGCGGCTTACTACTTGTTACAAGCGGATGTGATTGGTCATGCACCTTTTGTAATTTCTATAATGGTGAACCAAGTATTAGGAGGAGATCAACTGAAGATTTAAGAGGAGATATAGATGCATCAATTCCTTTTTGGTTGAGTTATGTGGCTTTTGCAACTGAAACAGGCAAAATTAAAAGTATGTTTTTGGGCGGAAGCGATGCCTTGGTTTTACCAACACAAGATCTTCTTGATGTTCTTAGATATGCATATTCAAAAGTTCCTGGCCTAGAATCAGTTAGCTGTTATGCCAGAACAACAGGCGTGCTGGACAAAGGGCAAGATATGAGAGAGTTAAGAGATCGGGGTTTAGTGAGAGTTTATGTTGGTCTTGAGAGCGGAGATACTGATGTATTGAGACAAATTAAAAAGGGGCACAGAGGAAGTGTAGAGACTGTTACTGGAGAGCAAAATACAGAAGCTGGGAAGCTTTTAAAAAATAGTGGAATCGAAGTCGGTGCCATGATTATTTTGGGTCTTGGAGGAAAAGAAAGATCTGAGCAACATGTCACGTCTACAGCTTCCATACTCAATGAAATAGATCCAGAAGAAATAACCTTATCTCAACTTGGTTTTGGCGCATCGCCGCTTACAAGACAGTATACGAAGGAACCAGAAAAGTTTTTGTCTGAAAGGGAAATGTACATAGAAGCAATTGATATGATTAGAAGGCTTGATGAAGATTTGGAATCTGAAATCATAATAACCAGCCCGCCATGCTCAAATGTTCTAGTTAGAGGCAAAAGAAGAAAAGTCATAAAAGCACTTGAGGAGATGAGAGACGATGTACGAGTTCAAATTCCCCGATGTGGGTGAAGGAATAACAGAGGGAGAAATAGTTAAATGGAAAGTTAAAGTTGGTGACAGAGTTAAACAAGACCAAGTGTTAGTTGAAGTTGAAACAGACAAGGCTGTTGTGCAGTTACCGTCGCCTGCTTCCGGAAAGGTTTTGAAAATAAGCCATAAAGAAGGAGATACTATAAGGGTGGGGGAAGTTTTAGTTGTAATAGAAGATAAAGGCAAAATCAAGGAAGACAAATCAACATCAGTTGTTGGTGAATTAAAAGAATCTGGTTATGTTTTGCCTGCACCGAAAGAATATTTTGAAAAAACAAAAGGAGCTAGTATTGAAGTAAACACAACTAAAAAATATTTACCCAAAGCCGTTGACTCAAGACAAGGGGGAGTGATGATTAAAAAGAAATATGACATGTGGGGATATATTGATCACATCCCTTTGAAAGGTGTTAGAAAAGCCATTGCAAAAAATATGGTCGACTTAAGAAGGACGGCAAGCGTAACACACATGGATATGATAGACGCGACTAAATTGGTCGAGCTTGTCGAAAAAGGAAAAGGCAAGAATAATAAAGTGCACATAACCTTTTTACCATTTATTATAAAGGCTGTTGTTAAAGCTTTGCAGGAACACCCATTTGTAAACTCTAGTCTGGTTGAAGAAACAGAAGAAATAATTTTGAAAAAATATTACAATATTGGTGTTGCTGTTGACACTGAAGACGGGCTGATTGTCCCTGTGATAAAAGGAGCTGATAAAAAATCCATATTAGAGATAGCAAAGGAAATATCAGACCTCGCCGAAAAAACGAAAAAAAGGACTGTGGATTTGATGGATTTGAAAGGCGGGACATTCACGATAACAAATGTTGGTTCTATAGGAGGGATTTTTGCAACGCCTGTCATAAACTATCCAGAGGCTGCAATTTTGGCTACAGGAAAAATACACCAAAGGCCCGTTATCGAGGAAGGAAAGATTTCTGTGAAATGGGTCCTACCAGTGTCTTTAACATTTGACCACAGGATTTTTGACGGGGCTGAGGCAGCCAGGTTTGTTAATACTTTGAAAAAGTATATAGAAGCAGCCGATTTTTAAATAAATAGTAGCCAAACCAAATAATATTATGGAAACCGAGTTGAAAATAACAAAGGGCTCTGTAACTGTTTACTATTGTTTTGATATAGCCAATGAAATCGATATAGATAAAATAGAAACTGTTTTTGGAAAAAAGCCAGAAAAGGGCAATATAGTTTTAGAAAGGCTTACACCAAGCTATGTGCAATATAAAAATCCACCGCTGCTCATTAGGCTAGGAAAGAAAAAGATCGGTAAATTCAACTTTGAGTTAGAAGCTAAGCTTTACGAGTTTGGTGTCGTCACAATTAGGTTGTGGATGCCGATCAGTGGTTCTATTAAAAGTCTCCAACAGCTAAGTTCAAAACTTGTAAACAATAAAGAGCTGGAAAAGGCTGCTAGAGCAGAGCTAGACAAAATAAAAAAGGAGATACAACCTTCACTTGAAACCCATAAGATGGAGGTTGACCAATTTTTTGAAGACTATATTATTTTTGAAGTAAACAAGTTTAATAGAAAAATAACTCCAGATGATCTTTTGGAGAAATATAAAATGGATATTGCTCGCGCTCTTCGCTGCGAAGAAGGCGAGCTAAGCAGGCACGAGCTTTTGGATGCAGTAAAATTCCACCTATCCTATTACAAAGATGACATTGTTTTTATTGACTGGAATGCCGCTTTCATCTTTGACGAGAAGCATACATATGATGTGACCGATGTTTTGGAATATGCAGTAATAGAGCTTTTAGAATTGAGGACATATGATACTGTCTTGGACAGTGTTTTGGACAAAGCCTATAGTGATTTACTGAAGAAAAATAGGTTTAGCCTATCGCCGCACACAAAAACTTTGAATTATCTGGCAGAGGTTAGGTTAGAAATTTCAGATGTAATTGAAAAGGTTGAAAATTCTCTGAAACTGATTGGAGACCTCTATTTAGCTAAAGTATACACACTTGCTTCTGGAAGATTTTATCATGAGAAGTGGAGGCGCGGCGTGGAGAAGAAGCTGGAAACTTTGGAAGGCATATACTCTATGCTCTCCGGTAGACAATGGGACAGGAAGCTACTTCTGGTTGAAATCTTCATGACAGCCCTTTTTATTATCTGGTTTGCGACGGAATTGGTTTTGCTTTTTGTGGGGAAGTAGCTGTTTAAATATCTACTAACATCTTTCAGTATTATGGAAATTCCAACAGTGTCTGTAGAAGAGATGGTTAAGATTGATGATCTTGCCACGCGACACTTTGGAGTGGATTTAGTTCAGCTGATGGAGAATGCAGGGTGCGTCACAGCTTCTCTTGCGCGCGAAATTTTAGGACGCCTGGAAAATAGAAGAATTACTGTTTTGGTTGGTAAAGGTAACAATGGAGGGGATGCGATCACAGCTGCGCGCCATCTCCATAACTGGGGAGCAAAGGTGACTGTGATCATTCCAGATCATCTAGATAACTTTTCGCAAACAAACAAGGAGCAGCTAGGAATTTTGAGGTCGATGTTTCTCGAACGACTTTTCAACACACACAAACTGTTGTGGGAAGACTCCATACAGAAAGCAGATTTGGTAATTGACGGACTTCTAGGCTACAAAATTAACAGAGCCCCTTCAGGCGATTATGCATTGCTGATAAATTATGCAAATTCCTCAAAGGCAAAGGTGTTGTCGATTGATACACCTTCAGGCCTAAATCCAGATACAGGCGACCCTTATAATCCATGTGTAAAAGCAGATTTCACCTTGAGCTTGGGTTTACTAAAAAGAGGCCTAATAGAAAAGAAAGCAAGAGAGTTTGTGGGTAAACTTTTCGTTGGTGATATTGGCATACCACATGAAGTGTATGAGCTGATGGGCTTGAAGATACCAAAGATATTTGGGAAGAGCGAGTTGGTTAAGGTGTGATTTATCAAACATAAAAACTCTCGAATTCTTATATTATTATGAAAGGCGTTTTCGTCAATAGGGATGGTCTAAACATTCCTTATTCAGAAATTATAGTAGACAAGCAGACTAAGTATCAAAGATTGAGAATCTTCGAGACAGAAAAACTCGGAAAAATTATAGTTCTAGATAATATCATGTTTCAAGCTGAAGAAGGAGACGAACTAACGGAAATGGTCACACACCTTCCATTAAATGTGGGTCCTAAAAAAAGAACAGTTTTAATAATAGGCGGTGGCGATGGTTTCGCCATTAAGGAACTTGTAAAACATCCATACATTGAACAAATAGATTTGGTTGAAATCGATTCCGAGTTGTTGGGCGAATGCAAGAAAGCCTTCCCATTTAAATGTTGGGATGATAAGCGTGTACATACATTTGTTAGCGACGGATTTATCTTTTTAAAACAGGCGAAAAAAGAAACTTACGATTTGATTATATCTACTCCAGCAAATACATATACTGAGCAAGGTGAAAAAAACATTGCTTTTCCTCTGTTCGCCAAAGAATATTTCAAGATTGTTTACAACACTCTCAGCAAAGACGGCATTTTCATTACAGATGGGTCAACATCACATTATTCAGAGAAAAAACCAAATTGGGTTTCTATATATCGTGATTTGAAAACAATCTTCCCTATAGTTATGCCATATTTCTTTGCTTCTAAAAGGATGCCAGGCGGTTCTTTTGTTTTACTCTTCGCTTCGAAGAAGTATCACCCTATTAATGATTTCAAACAAAATCAAGCAAATTTGAAAACAAGATATTATAACCTAGGAATCCATTCTGCGGCTTTTAGTCTACCAGAGTTTTTGCGAGAGAAGATCTAATATGCAAAAAGTCGTTATTAGGCATGCGAAAAAAGAAGATTACAAGGAAGTAATTGATCTGTTTGGCAAATTCGTCGAAGATGGAAACAGATATAAAGAAAAGAACAGCGAATCTTTCCACAAATTCATCAGGAGCAAAAACTGCTTTGCAGATGTCGCGGTTATTAATGGTAGAATTGTCGGCTTCATAACTTACTCAATAAGAACTGTTGTGAGATACCCAACACCTATTCTAGAAGTCGAAGAGTTTTTTGTCCTAGAAAAATATAGAAGGCTGAATATTGGAAAACAACTTATGGAAAAGGCAATAAGCGTTGCAAAAAAGAACAAGTGCTACGGCATCTTTCTAGGATCAAGTAAAGATAAGAAACCTGCTCATAGATTTTACAAACACATGAGTTTTGATGAGTATGGTTTTCATTATAGGCGGAAGCCATGACTCAAACCTTCTTAACCATATAAGGCCCTTCAAATAGACCAAAGCTTATATACTAAAGTGAATAGTATTATTCATTAGGTGAATAATATGAGGCAACAAACTTTATTGAAAATAGCAGGTTTAATGAGAAAGGAGCTGGACAAAGGTTTAACAATATTGGAAATTTCAAAAAGGTTGAAAATAGGATACAGACCAGCATATAATCATATAAACTCCATGAGTAAAGAGGGAATAATCACAGTTGAAAAAGTTGGAAATGCCAAAAAATGCTCTCTAAATCTTAATAGCCCAAAATGCAGGCATATTTTGGAAGAGACAGATTCAATAAAAAAGGAAGAAATTTATAAGCAATACCCTAAAATTAAAGCTGTTATCGAAAGTTTAGTATCAAAAATTACCACTTCATATATATCTGAAATCCATTCTATTGTACTATTTGGAAGCTATTCAAAGGGAACAGCAACAAAAACATCAGATATTGATCTGTTATTTATAGTATCTGATCTGAAAAGTAAAAAAATGAGAGAGGGTGTCGAAAGGGAAAGCGCTAGTTACCAATATTCATATAATATTAAAGTGAGCCCGCTAATAACCAATATAGACGAATTTAAGAGGATGTTGAAATCAGTTGAATTAAATGTTGGAAAAGAAGTTAGAGAATATGGCTTATCGCTTTATGGATCTGAGATGTTCTGGAGACTTGTTGCATGAAAAGGATTGAGTTTCTCAAAAAGAAAATTGACAGATATCTATACAAAGAACAACTTTTGAAAAATCAGGAATACACAAAACTTGAAAAGTCATTTCTGGTAAAGTCGAGAAAGAACTTTACCATTGCCAATCTTCTTTTCAATATATCAGAGAAAGATGATTTCAAAGGGCTGCTAAACCTTCCACAGGGATTTGAGGCATATGAATGGGTGATTATATCTTCGTATTATTCAATGTACACTGCGGCTCTAGCTGCTTTGGCAAAACTGGGCTTCAAATCAAAAAGTCATGCAGCAACAATAGCTGTCCTTGAACATGACTATGTGCACAGAGGTAATCTTGAATCCAAGCATATACACAAACTTTCAAAAGCATATGAAATTAGCGAAGAATTGATAACCAAGCTCATACAGACAAAAAATAAAAGAGAGGCTGCGCAATATGATGCCACGCCCGCAATCTCAAGAGAAAACGCAAAAACAGCACTTGAAGATGCGGATGAGTTTATTACTAAGATTGAGGAAACTTTAGTATGAAACTATATAGGTTTAGCCCCATTCGAAACGAAAAACAACTTATAGAAACAGTAAAATATATCGCAACAGAAACCACAAAACTTTGTAAAAAGGTTATTGGTAAAAGCCTGTTAATAAATTCGCTTACTATATTTTCTCATTATGCTGACGAATATGAACAACTGATAAAGATAATACATGAAATAGGCAAACCGTACAATGAACATAATGGACTCTGTGTTAACTTACACAAACCAATTAAAGTAAGTGGACACAGTATACAATATCTCCGTATTCGCAAACCAGATCCGTATCGTATGCATGTGGGTTGCAACGATTTCGAAGTTGAAGGTTATCAGTCTTTCAAAAAGATTCACACACCAAAACACCCCCAAAATTTACGTATAATTGAGAGGCCTGATTATGAAATGATTGAGTTTTTTGATCCTGATTTTGATGTCTTAGCATATGTGGTAAGCAAGAGGTTGTATTGTTAGGCCTCGGACTTTTAATAGTTATAACGGCTATTTACTTAATTACAATTTCTTCACCATATAAGGCCCTTCTGGTGCGTACCCAAGCTTCTTGTAATATTCTTTTACTCCAACACCAGAAATCACAACAACCTTGTCAAAGCCCATTTCTTTTGTGATCCTTTCTGCCTCTGCCATTAGTTTCTTGCCAAAGCCTTTGTGCTGAAAGGCTGTTGTCCAGGAAGTTTGGTTCTGCATGCTCGCCTCAACACCAAAAACATGAAGCTCCCTAACAATTGTTGATGTTGGTGTAATTTCCGGCCTAAAAGATTTGTCTGGAACCCTTAGTCGCAGCAACCCAACTATCAAATCATTTTCAACATCATCAAAGCTCAAGAAAATCTCTTTCCCTCCAGAGGCTTCATAATCAAACACATTCAACTTTATGTTCTCATCTTTCACTATTTTGCCTTTCAACAAGCCATAACCAACTTCCCTGCATCTTATGCATTCACATTTTAATCCCAATTCCTTCATCCTATCTTTTGCAGAATCCCTTTGATGGCAATGTTTTGTCCCGCCAACAATATATTGCGCAGGAATGTCTCTCATGACCCTTTGTATTCTAGCATATCTTGGAACCATTGATTTTATTCTAGCTAAAATCTCAACAATCTCCCCATCTGTGTAGGGCACATAATTCCCTTGTTTATACCAATCTTCCAGTTCTGTCCCTTCAACCACAATGCATGGATATATTTTCAAACCATCTGGCCTGAAAGCAGGATTGGAAAAAAGCTTTTCAAATTGCTTGATGTCATTTTCAACATTTGAGCCAGGCAGATTGCACATGTAGTGGTAGTATATTTTGAAACCCGCATCCTTTAACAGCTTTGTCGCATTTATGACATCTTGGACACTATGGCCTCGTTTTGTTAGCTCATAGTTTTTATCATCTGCTATTTGCACACCCAGTTCAATTCTTGTCGTGCCAAAGTTTAACATTTCATCTATTTGCGATTTGCTACACCAATCTGGCCTTGTTTCAATACACAGACCAATACACCTGTGTTTTGCTGTCTCATTGATTTTTTTGGCTTCTTCTAAACTTCCAGAAACAATCCCATTCAAACCATCATATATACCTTTGATAAATTCTGTTCTATATTTTTGAGGGGAAGCCATGAAGGTCCCGCCCATCACAATCAATTCACATTTCTCAGCAAGATGCCCGTTTAAATCTAAAACCTGTATCCTACCTTCAACTTGCTCTTTTGGGTCATAATTATTTCTGATAGCACGCAAAACAGTTGGGGATTTCGGCATGTAACTTTTTGGTGTTGGTACTGGTTTGTCAAATCCGCCAGGGCAATAAACACATTCACCTGGGCAAGGCAAAGGTTTAGTCATCACAGAGAGTATGGTGACGCCTGAGATTGTTCGCACCCTTTTCTTTGGTTTGGCTAAGGTTGTGTCAAGCATATTACCTATTTTATCACAATATTAATAAGCTAAATGGATCAATCATAAACATGAAAATAAAGATTTTGGGCTCTGGGGGATGGGAAGGGATTCCTGCGCCTTTTTGTAATTGTAGAGTTTGTAAATCAGCAAAAAATCCAGGTTCAAAAGACAGTAGAACAAGGCCAGAAGTTTTAGTTGAAACAAACAAAGGCAGATTCTTAATTGAAATCAGCCCTGATATTAGATTGCAGTCAGCAGGAGTTGGTTTAGAAAATATTCAGAACTTTTTGGTCAGCCATTGGCACTTTGACCACATGTTTGGTCTCTATGAATTGGATTCGTGGGCAAGATTGGTTTCGCAAGAAAAGCCCAAGATATTTTGCTCAGAAAAGACAAATGAGTGGTTGGAAAGGAGCTTCGCCCACATAAACAAAGAAGTTGTTATAGTAAAGCCCTTTGAAAAACTCGAGCTTTTTGGAATAAAAATTACACCAATACCGCTTTACCACATGCGGAAAAAAGACGATGATTTGAAAGAAGACCAGCTAAACAACGCTTTTGGTTATGTACTAGAGTCTGATAGCAGCAAAGTGGTTTATCTGGGGGATTATTATAAGTTGCCAGTCAGATCACTGAAACTTGTGAAAAATTCAGACCTCATAATTGCAGACGGAACTTTCCTGTTCCAAGAACTGTTCCCAAACAAACCAGAGCAAAACGGCCTAAAAACAGACCCGGACCATTTGCACGGAAAAGAAATTTTAGATCTTGTAAAAGAGTTGAATTGTAAAAATGTGGTTTTCCACAGCATAACACACCTAACCGAAAAGACGCACGAAGAATTACAAAAAATGCTGCCAAAAAACATGTTTATTTCTTTTGATGGGATGGAGTTTGACTTTAGTTAGTTGTATGCCCAAACCAAATGACAAAAAAATTAAAGATGTTTACAACAAGATAGCAGAAGGCTTCTATAATCTGAGGCAGCAGCCAATTACACCAGAAATAAGAGTGATGTCACATAAATGGAAGCCTGGAAAACTTCTGGATGTCGGCTGCGGAATTGGGAATTCTACTTTGCCTTTTGCAAAAAGTGGGTTTGAGTGCACTGGTATTGATATTTCTCCGAAAATGATAAAGTTAGCAAAAAAGTTTTCAAAGAAACATGGAGTAAAAATAAATTTCAAAGTAGGAAATGTTCTTTCTGTTAAATTCGAAGAAAATAAATTCGACTATGTAATTTCAGTAGCTGTCCTCCATCACCTAGATTCCGAAAAAAAAAGGCTGAAAGCTCTTAAAGAAATTAAAAGAGTTTTAAAATCAAATGGAAAGATTTTTCTCACTGTTTGGAACAGGGAAACGAAAAAGGACGCTTACATTCCTTGGACACATAAAGGAATCAAATACCAAAGATATTATCACTTTTTTGATAAAGAAGAGCTGAAAGGATTTTTCGAAAAAGCTGGATTTAAAAAAATAGAAATATTTGAAGATAAGAATAAAAAAAATATTTGTGTGTTGGCTAGTAAGTAGGCTCAGCCATCTTCTTGAAATCCTTGTTTTTAACTTGTATATACAGGCAATATCCCAAACCTTTTTTGAGCGGGCCGTCGAGTTTCTCCCCGGGGATTTCTTCTATTTCTTCCTTTGTAAAGGCAGGTTTTTTCAGGTTAGTCCACTTATCCTGGCCATATTTTTCGTTGATCAGTCTATATGACTGTGCCAAAATCCTGTTACCTATTTTTTTATTTTCGAATTTACCTTCTGTCACTGTTTTCAAAATTTCCTGGCCCACTATTTTTTTCAAAGCTTCTGTCCTTTGCTCCTGATTTAAATTTTTGGCTGTTTTATCAAGAAGTTGGGAAACAGAAGGAATGTTTTTTAGAGCAGAATATTCTGTATATGTGTTCTTGCCAATTTTTCTAGAGCCAAGAGCCAACCTGTTGGAGAGTTTGTCAACATTATATGGGTCTATTATTATGAGGCCGTGGATCAATGCCGAATGAACACCCCAAACAATCGCATGACTAGCCACAACCTTGCCATCCACGTTTATCGTAGAGGCCTTGTTATCTACAGTGGGATTTACGCCTAGATTTTCAAATGATTTTGCAATTTTAGCGGCGTAGTATGCTCTCATATCTTCATAATGTTTGAATGTTCCGTCTCGCGGGACAGTGACTGTGTAAGCCAATATGTTAGGGCCTATTTGTATATGCGATCCGCCAGAAGCCCTCCTAACCACATTAAAATCAGAATCAATTTTCTTTATGATGTCTGTTGCCTGGGAATATCCTAATACAGCCGCATCCTTTGGCACAGACCAAAACCTTAGACAGGCCTTTTTCTCAGCCCTTTTCAAGAAATATTCCTCAAAAGCCATGTTTACATTTGCAGGATAAACCCCATTTTGCCAATATTCGTAGTCGAACATATATTTTAACTTAGATTCACATTATAAATGAATATGAAACTTCACGAGCTCAAAAAGGTCTATAGAGAAAAAAAAAACGAAATAAAGAAGAGGCTTGAAGATTTTAAGCAAACACAGGATCTGGGAGACGATGTTGTTTTTGACGAGCTTTGTTTTTGTACGCTAACACCCCAATCAAAGGCGCTTAATTGTTGGAATGCCATTGAAGAGTTAAAAAGGTCCGGCCTTTTGTATCAAGGAGAGCATAAGGATATAGGAAAAGTCCTTCAAAAGCAAGTACGCTTCCATAACAACAAGGCAAAGTATATTGTAAAAAACAGGGAATTATTTTTTTCAAATGGAATTAAAGACAAGTTAGTTATAAAAAACGAGCAAAACAATACCAGGGAATGGTTGGTCCAAAATATACATGGGTATGGTTACAAGGAGGCGTCCCATTTTCTAAGAAATATTGGGTTTAGGGACTTGGCAATTCTTGATAGACATATACTAAACCATCTTGTTAACATGCGTGTAATAAACGAAATACCTAAAAGTTTAAGCAAAGACAAGTATTTGGAAATAGAACAAAAATTTAAAGCGTATTCAAATAAAATAGGCATATCAATGGACGAACTGGATTTATTGTTCTGGTCTTTACAAACAGGTAAAGTTTTCAAGTAATATACCCTTTCTTTTTGAAAAAAGAAAGTCGTGTCTCGTAGACATCTCATCATCCAATATGAAAGTATGAGATGCTGACCTTATAACCCAAAAAACATTTGTATAAGATCTTGGTGTAAATAGTATGGACGATCAAAATCCTGAACAGGAAGTCAAAAACCTTTTTATCCAGAACATTTTGCCAAATGGAAAAATAACTGTTTTTGCCGATCACAGAGAAAATAGCATGGTTCCTTCTTACATAAAGGAGTGTGGGGCTGAAGTTGTTTTAAAACAGCTAAAGGTAGCTGATTATATTTGTTCTGACAGGGTTGCGATCGAAAAAAAAAGCTCTTCTGATTTTTTACAATCGATAATAAACCAGAGAATTTTTAAACAAATGGAAGAAATAGCCGCTTCCTTCGACCGGCCTTTGCTGATCTTGGAAGGCAATCCAGACATGCTTTTCTTTGAGAGAAAAATACACCCAAATACAATAAGGGGCGTCCTATCTTCTATAGCCATTGATTATAAAGTCCCGATAATCTGGACATCCAACCCGAAGGAGACGGCAGGGATGATTTACTGGATAGCTAAAAGGGAACAAGACCATGAGAAAAGGTCCATTCAAATCCGCGCGAAAACAAAAAAAGAATCTTTAACAGATCAGCAGGAGTATATGATCGCTGGCCTGCCAAATATTTCAAATGTCTTGAGCAAGAGACTTTTAGAAAAATTTAAAACAGTGAAAAAGGTTTTCTCAGCTAAGGAAAGCCAGTTGAAGAAGGTTGATGGAATAGGGGAAGAAAAAGCAAAAAAGATTTGGGAAATTCTGAACAAGGAGTATGAGGACGCAAATGAAGACGACAAAAAGTAATGTTTTGGTTGAATTGCATATACCAGATTTCAAGAAAGCAAAAGATTTTTATGGCAAGCTAGGTTTTAAGGTGGTGTGGGAAAGAAAACCAGAAGAGTTTAAAGGCTACATCGTGATGAAAAGGGAAGATAGCATCCTTTGTTTTTGGGGAGGTAATGACTTTATCTATAAACACCCAACATTTAAAAAATATCCAAATGCGACGAAGAGAGGATATGCAGTTGAAATAGTTGTGCCCATAAAAAATATTGAAAAATTCTATAAAGAAGTCAAAGGATTTGCAAATGTTGTTGAACCACTAGTTGTTCAGCCATGGGGATTAAAAGATTTTAGAATTGAAGACCCTTTTGGTTTCTATATTAGATTTACAGAACCGGATGATATTCTAGATAAGAAATTTGCAGTGAAGTAAATTACTTCAGCTGTTTTTTTGCCCAGTCCAAAAACATATGAGATCCATAACCAAGGAAAACAAGCGCAGAAAAATAAATTTGTAAATTAAATAGCCAAAAAACAAAAGCAGAAAAAACAGCCACAAAAACCAAGACCCATAATTGATGCATTGAGTTTTTCCCGCGGTGTTTTAGCCGGATTTTTTTGACCCCGAAGTAAGCGCATAAAGCAGCAATTGTGGAGACGACTATACTACCAGATAGATTTACATCAAAGTTGGTTAGAAGTTTTAAGAGAACTATAAATGATCCAAATCCTGCAGCTATCGCAGTTATTTGTCTTATTAGGGATTTTGGATGATCGAAGTCAGGAAGCAGGGAAGCGAAGGCCAAAATAACCAAGCCTATAGCGCTTCCAAAAATAGATAAATTGAAAATAATAGCTAAAATAATGTAGACACCAAAACTGAACGCGAGATGATAATTCCAGTTGGGCATAAATCAACCAGTCTTTTTTACAGTTGTTTTAGAGCGGTCCACCAAGAAGTCAATTATAGAGCTCTCGTATAGGTCTTCCCCAACATTTCTTGTACCAAGCTCCCTTAATGCCCAATCCACCATATTTGACGGAGTTCCAGATATTTCCAAAATTTGTTCTTTTGTATATCTCATTGGCCGTTTCTCTGTTTGTGGGATTTTGTGTCCGTTGATTGGTTTGGTGTCTGTCTGCTGATTTTGTGAAGAAATAATTACTGGATCATCTTTTGGTTTTTGTGTCGGCTCTTCTGATTTTCTGAACAAAAATGCGGCTGAACGGTCACTATCTTGTATTTTAGTTTTTGCTCGGGGTTTTTTTAAAGCTGGCTTTTTCTCTGTTTCAGGTGACCATACATCGAAGTTCGCTGTGTATGTATCTATAGGCTCTCTTTCGTATACTCTTTGACCTTTCCTAAAACCAATGCACTTTGCACCCGATTTTGCTATGTATCCATATGTAGTTTTGTTTGATCTGTATCCCCACATGCCCATGATTTCCTTAATTGTGTAACCGTCCTCCTGTGAAACGTCTGGCTTAGCAACATTATTTGGCACACTGATCCTTTGAAATGTTCTGCCGGTACGCATGTCTTGTTTGATAATTGATTTAAGTTTTTTCAAGGCCTCATCCTCTATCTGCCTTATCCTCTCGCGGCTCAAGTTAACTTTCTCGCCAATATCCTTGAGTGTTGTCGGCTCATAACCATTAAGCCCATACCTCATCCTTAAAATCTCAGCATCCCTTTTAGAAAGTTCGTTAAGGAGCCTTTCGACCTCTTCTGAGTCCATGCTCCGGTTTGCAAAATCAGAGGCTTGATAGTTATCTGGGGCTTCGATCAATTCGCCTGGGTTTTGTATCTGGCCTATGTAGGTTTGGTTGTCTACACTTCTCATGGTTTTCAAGGCACCAAGAATTGAAGGTATGTTATCAATATCCAGAAGCTGAGGTTCTTTGTGTTTTTTGTCAGGCTTCTTTTCCACCCTTTCAGTATATCTTTCAAGCCTGCCTTTGTTCATCCTAATTACTATTTCTTCTGGTGTTGGCAAAACATCCCTTTCAGCAAGCAATTCTTTTTCAGCAGCTCTCCAGTGGTTAACAATCTCAACCATGTAGGCCGGAGTCCTAATTGTTTTTACCTGATCCATCAAAGCCCTTTTAATGGCCTGTTTTACCCACCACGTTGCATATGTGGAAAACCTGCAGTCTGCTTTTGGCCTAAAGCGATCTACTGCTTTCAAAAGTCCTTGGTTTCCCTCTTCAATCAAATCCATAAGCTCGAGGCCCTTTCCAGTATAGCGTTTTGCTATGCTGACAACAAGCCTTAGATTAGATTTTGTAAGCCTTTCTGTTGCCTCTTCCGGTGTTGGGGTCCTGTAGACAGAACCTGTTTTCACTGCATAATCTGAGATGTCGCTAACCCTATCATGTCTCCCTGCAATCATATATGCAAGGTCTTTTTCTTCGATAGGTGTAAGTAAAGGTGTTCTACCGATTTCCCCTAAATATATTTTTAAACTCCTGTCGTCTTTTGGATATCCCATATGTAACTATCAAATAATATACTATCGAGAAAAGGTTTATATTTGTAAAACTAACCTGTAAACTAGTTTCTTTGGGTACTGTAGTCAGCATCTCAGTTTGTTCGCTTTGTGGATGCTGAGATGTCATGTGCCTCAGCACATGAGATGTGGCACATCTCGTGTGTCCAAGCCACACGATCTCGTGTCTACGAGACACGACCTTTCTTTTCTAAAGAAAGGGTAGACATCCTGAAGTCTACTGCTAAAACCCCTTTAGGCTGCACAAATAGCGGATTGATGTCAAATTCCTGTATCTTGTTCTCCATCATCATTTTCGAGCATTTTAAAATCGTGTTAACAAGGGCTTCTAAATCTCCTGCAGGTTTGCCTCTGAAACCTTTCAAGATTTTGTAGCCTTTTATTTCCTGAATCATTTCCAGAGTATCCTTCCTTGTCAATGGACACACCCTAAAAGCAATATCCTGCAACGCTTCCACCCACACGCCACCCAAACCGAACATAAGTGTGGGGCCGAATTGTGGGTCCCTTTTACCGCCAATTATGACCTCATACCCACTACCCATCTGCTGGACAAGGACGCCTTGCATTGTTTTTCTATGTTTCTTCACATTTTTTACAATTTTATCAAATGCATCCTCTACTTCATGTTTATATTTTAACCCAACCACAACACCACCAACATCTGTTTTGTGGATAATTGATTTAGAAATAACTTTCAGAACAACTGGATATCCTAGTTTTTCAGCTGCTTTTACTGCTTGCTCTTTTGTTTTTGTACGAATTTGATTAACTAAAGGTATTTTGTATTTGGATAAAACAGACCTCACATTTTCTTCAGTTAAATTAGCCATATGATATTATTTAGTAAAAGTATAATAAAAACAGTTACCCCTTCCAAAATCTTCTGTTCTTTGCATACTGTCGCTCTGCTTCAAGAGTTTCTTTGAGCAAGTCGTCTCCATTTAACATTTTAGCTAAAACCCTTTTCGCAGTTGCAACACCAATACCACGCCCAGCCAAAACCTTTGTTGCGTCAGTACCATATGTTATAACTAGGCTTCCCGAATCCAGTGTTGTGTTCAACCATTTCTTTTCTTCTTGTGTGAGTTTTTTGTTCTCCGCATTCTTCTTAACAAGCCTTCTGGCATCCTCTGCATATTTTGACGGGACAACAGCGACAAGTCTCGCTGCGCATAAAGGACAGATTATTGCTTTTGGAATGTGTTTTACCCTATATGAAGAAGACCATTTGCCACATTGACAGCAGACAAGGCCTATTTCTGTGTTCTCCAACCTTTCCTTGAATATTTCAAATATCTCTTGCGTCGGCTTTTCTGTTGGGACGATCTCATACCTTTTTTCCAAACCCTGTTTCCCTAGTGGCGAAAGACCTTTCTTTATCTCGATTTGTATAGAGCCCTTTTTAATCAAGTCTAAAACCCTTTTTGTTCCTTCAATGTCTAGCTTTTCTTCAAATATTTCATTCAACGCCTCCTTGTATGCAGGTGTTTTCGCGTAGACTTCAATTATTTTCTTCAAGTAAGCCTTTCCATAATCCGCATCCTTTGAAATTATGCCAAACCTTTTCGCGACATGGAGAAAGCGCCATCTAAACAATTCAGTGTTCGTCAAATTTAATTCTAGAAGGGTTTCGAGTTGGTCTGGATTTATATTATTAAAAACATCAACCGCTTCTTTCCAGTCAAAAGTAGGCAAAGTAAGAACTATTCTGTAAGGATCTGTATGCAAGCCAACTGAGCCAATTTTGTTTATTAACAAGGTTGTTAAAACACGGCCAATTGTGTCATTAATTAGTGAGCCAAAGCACGTATGAAAAATTAGTCTATAGTTATTATCTTCCACATCTTCTGTGTCTACGAATTCTATTAAAATCTTTTTGTCGTCGGGAACAAAGTTGTAATCAACTTGTTCTTTTACTGTTTTCAAAATTATTTCCGCGGCCTCTGTAGAGATGGGATAGTTTGATTTTAGCCAATCTATAATTTCTCTCTCCGTTTCCTTGCCAACTGTTTTTCCAGCAACAATCCTCCTCATCTCTCCAACTGTTTGCGCAACCTCAAAGGGCACTGGAATTAACTCACCTTCCCATGCAGGAATAGCACCTTCGATCCCGCTTATCGGTTCAACATATAACCTGTCATTTCGCAGCTCTAAAATCTTCCATGACTGTCCTTTACAAATAATGTTTGTTCCTGGGCTTCCATGCAATGCAATAAATTCAGCGTCCAGACTTCCTACATGTTGGTTGGATATTATATCAAAGAGCTGGCAATTCTTGACGTCGGGGATTGTGGATAAATTTCTGTAATAGTATTCCCAGCCACGCCTTTTTCTGCTTATCGTTGTTTTTCCTGGACTGAATTTGTCATTCACAAAAACATAACCAAGCTTGTCCATAAACATACAAACCTCAAAAAACTCTGGTTCTGTTAGCGTATGGAAAGGGCGGGCCCTTTTAATAAGTTGATATGCTTTTTCAAATTCTATGTCCCCTTCTAAAGATAAGCCAACAATTTGATGGCCTAAAACATCTAAGGATTTTCCATATATTGGGGTTTGTTCAATCTTGTGCTCAAGGGCCAGCTTTGCTATTGCTGTAGACTCAAAAACATCGTCTGCTTCGCCTGATATTATCACGCCTTCAGAAACCCTTTTCAAATCATGCCCGCTCCTCCCAATTCTCTGTAAAAGTTTTGAAACCTGTCTTGGAGACATGAACTGCAAAACAAAGTCTATAGAGCCGATGTCTATACCAAGTTCAAGAGAGGATGTGCACACCAGTTGCTTTATTTGCTTTTCCTTAAACTTTTTTTCTGCTTCTATTCTAACACTTTTTGCTAAAGAGGAATGGTGCGCTTCGATGGATGTATCCAGGGTCTTTAATCTAGACGAAAGGACTTCAGCAGATTCCCTTGTATTTGTGAATATCAAAACAGAATCCTTTGCTTTTGAGAGCTCCCAAATCCTTCCTATCCTTGCTGTCGCTGGCGGAGGTAATTTAATATTTTCTGAAAGTTCTTTATACTCTTTTTTGTAGATAGGGGATTCTACTAAAACTTTAATTTTCTTGCCACCGGCTACATCAACTATATCAACACCTTTCCCTCCAGCCAAAAACTTTGACACTTCTTGTTTGCTTCCTACTGTGGCTGAAAGCCCTATTATCTGAAACCCCTTTGTTAACTCTCTTAATCTTTCTAAAGCAACAGAAAGTTGCACGCCCCTCTTACTCCCAACAAGTTCATGAATTTCGTCAACAATAACATATTTTATATTCCTCAAGTGTTCTCTCATAACTTTTCCAACAAGAATGGCCTGTAATGTTTCTGGTGTAGAAATAAGTATGTCTGGTGGGTTGTCTGCTTGTTTGCTTCTTTCGTATTGTGTTGTGTCGCCATGTCTAGTGGAAATATCTAGATTAAGTTTGGATGCCCACCAGAAGAGCCTTTCTTGTAAATTTCTATTGAGGGCGCGTAGAGGGGTGATGTAAAGAGTGGAAATTGCTTCGTGACGATTTCTTAGTAATTTATCGAAAATGGGAAGTAATGCTGCTAGAGTTTTTCCAGATCCAGTAGAAGATATAATTAAACAATTGTCACATTTAAGAATTTTTGGAAAAACAGCTTGCTGTACAGGCGTTGGAAAGTTGAACTGGTCTTTTGCCAACTTTGAAATATCCTTATCTAACAGATTAAAAACATTATCCATAATTACCCATATCATTTCCGATAAGTTTAGAATGATTATTTTCTAAAAAAAGTTTACCGTTATCGGTTATATACAATATAAACTCTCTCCCGTTTTTTGTTTTTTTGACAACACCCAATTCTTGAAGACCTTTGTATTGGTATATGCCAGATTTATACCCATTTATTAGCATTTTAAGCCATTCGCAGGTAATTTTCAAAGAATTTAAAATCTCCTTATAATAAAGAGGTCTATAATATAATATACAAAGCAACTTAATAGCATTTTTATTTTTCATAAGCGCATTGTTTTTGTGCTTAAGTTTTTCTAACCTAGTTAATAAGTTTTGATATCCACGGTCGAATTGGTCTCTTTTTTCTGGATGAAGTGAATATAAATCTAGAGTTTTTATTAATTTAAACTGATCTCTATGTCCAATATATATCTGGTTGCTGTTCGGATCATCAGATACTTTTAAGTGAAAGTTTGTATTGATGAAATTAGAAATAAAACTCCTTTTATCTCTAGAACCAGCTATTCTAAGCAGGCTTAGAGAACCATTTTTTCTTATATTTATATTGCCTTCTGCAGCAATTAACCCACGCAAAAAGCCTAGCCTAAAACTTTCTGACTTAGCAAAATAATCTATGTTCTTTACCAAGGTGTTGAAAAATAAGGCGAACATCGAGTTATGATATCTTATAACAAAACTTCCATATTTTCTCAAATAATTAGAAGCTTTACATTGAGAATTCACCCAGTTTACCTTTATTTGACACTGTATTGGTATTTTCAGTCTATTTCTCCAATATTCTATAATTTCTAATTCAGATATATTATATTTCACTTTAACGTTACTCGAAATCTTTATTCTATGTTCCAGACTTTCATAATATATACTTAGATCGGATAAATATCTAATTAAAACCTCCAATAACTCGGGGCAAAAGTTTGTAAATTCAATGCAATTTGCGTTTTTTGTACCATCACCATAATACAAACCAATGAGCTCTCCAAAGCCTGTATTCAATTCTATAAATCTTGGTACTATTATTTGTTTTGGCTGATTTTGGGGATTAAGAACTTTATTTTTCCATACGCCTGTTTTTCCTTTTTGAGTACATGTAATAGCAACCTTCTCACCATCAATTCTATAAACTATTTCGGCATTGGTTATAGGATGGTGTTTTGGTAATAGATTTATTATATCAACATTTTCATCTCTCTTTTTCATAAATCGCTCACTTTATCTTTTTTTGGCATTTTAAATCGCTAACTTGAGTAGCATTCCGTTATTCCGCTAGAAATATTCTCTGTAAATCCAGATTTCTCTGTCAGTCAAATCTTCATCTTCTATAGATCTTTGAACTCTTTTGAGTTCAAATTTAGTTGGTTTTTCTATTTCCATAACTCCCTCCAAAAGACGCTTGCACTCTATGTTTTTCTTTTAGAGATCTTCTTAGGGGATGAATGGGGTCGAGGAAGTCGTAGACTCCTGTGACCCCTTTCCAAAAGTCCTCGAAGAGGCAAAACCATTAAGTGCCTAGCTGAGCTAAAGTGAAGCGGCTCTTATGGTTTTGGGAAGATTTTTACATACACTCATAAGCCTGATGTATAACGATATAACATTGTTATATCATTCTAAGTGCCGTTATAACTTATTGTATAATATCTATACAACCGTTAATATTATAGTAAATAATAAATAGGAGTATTATGGTTTGGAAATATATTGCAATTGTAGTTATAGTTTTTTTTGCGCTCCTAATACTTCTATATACATTTAATAAGAATAATATTATAGAAAACAAGCTAGTTCTAAATGGGGATAATGGAACTATTTTTTCAGAGCAGTTAATAGTAGAAGTTGTGAACTCAAAAAACCAGACAATTATTTTGGAATATTCTCTCGATGGTAATGAGTGGAAAGAGCTATACAAAAAACATGAGGCAGAAGGGAAAGTGTCAATAAAACTAAACACAACAAACATAGAAGAAGGCGAGTATTTTTTAAAACTAAGCGGTATAGAAACAAACCTTTCAGACACAAAAAAAATAATTATTTCAAAGAAGCCCTCTTTTGATTTGCAACATAATTTCACATTAGAAAACAAAACCCTATATTTAATAGTCTCACCAACAAATATCACAGGAAACATTTCTTCTTATTCATGGACTTTTGGAAACCAGATAACAATCGAAGAAAAAATAAAAACACCGTATAATAATGAAAATCTAACCATTTCCCTTTTAGTAAAAAACAAATACAACCTAAGCAATGCTTCTAAAATCGACATACTTGACAGCTTAGTTGATTCAATTGAATATTGCCTTGTCAAAAACATACAACTAAAAACAGAGGGCGAAGCAAAATACGAATACAAAACTGTGACCTTTGACTTTAACAATACAAAAATCTTCGTTAACCCATTATTAAAATCAAAACCAATTCTTGGAAAAACAATTAAAACAGCCGGCGAGAATGTTGCTCTGGCTTATAGTCTAGAAGTTATAGGCAGCTTTTATGGGAACATAAGCAGATGTAATAGCGGCCAATTGGTAAAGGGGACAAGAACATTCGTGGAATACGGGAAAGATACAGAATGGTATGATACCAATTACCCAAAAAAGCCAGGACCAAACAAAGAGTGCTCCCAGAATTCAACTGTATTTTGTAATGATGATTACTCTATACATGCAAATGAAAAATCTTCTGTAATACAGGCGGATAACAATACAATACATTGGTATGATATTCCCAACCTTATGTTACCAGCAAACTTCTTGCCCTCAACCATAAACCAAACATTTGTTTCTTACATAAAAGGCGATAACGGGTATTGTTGGGTTAAGTGGGGTTTGGAAGGTAAATATGAAAAAAGTCTTCAAGAAATTATTCCTTTGCATGTAGAAGAAAAAGACAGGGCGTGTTTTGTGGATGAGCTTCCAGTAAACAAAACAATATAATATAACACTGTTATATTTATCCTAATCTCTATTTATCTTTTTCTGGCTTACTACTCATTAGATGTACTATGCTAGGAATAGAAGGGGACCTCTACGAAGACGAACTGGAGATAGACGAAGAAGGAAAAGTAGACTGGTCAAAACATAGGGAGATGGCAGTTGTTTTTGGGGATGTAATTGGGTTCTCACCAGCTATCAACAACCTTACTAGCGCCGGAAAAAGCGGTGTGTGGAGGTCTGTAGCTAACAGATTTGGGGAAATAGGAAAATCAATAGCAAAAAAATATGACGCTGATTTTAGGATGGCAGAAGGGGACGCTATTTATTTTTATGTCAACTTGGTTCCACACGAAGATTATCTGATAAGGGCAGGCGAGCTGGCATTGGATTTTAGGGATAGCATAAGAACAGATCCAATACTCAGTAGATTAAAAAATGAAAATCCAGAGCTAGGATCCCTTGAAATGCACATGGCTGTTGATTTTGAGGAGAAAGCAGAACTTTTTCAATTTGATCCAGATCTTGGTAGGGCTGGTTATATGGTCATAGGGGATGGAATAAACAGGGCAGCAAGATTGATGAAAATTGAAGGAGCAGAGGAAGGAGAAATATACACAAGCAGCGGGTTTGTAGATAAAACAAGGCACCTTCTTGAAATAAAACCAGTGCTTACAAAAGGTGGTAAATTGGTTGGTATAGAACGTTTTAAAGGTGTAGGAAGAGTGTCTGTCTATCAGATTTCTGGCAAAAGGCCAGGAGTCCCGCGAGGTCGTGCTCTTTCCGCATCCAACCTTTTAGGCAGGCAAGAAGAACTTGACAAATTATATAGAGCAGCAGAAGGTCTGTCTGAAGGGACGCAGTTTTCTGTAATGATTAATGAAGAAGCTGGTAGCGGAAAAAGTCGTCTGGTTAAAGAACTCAAGAAAATAGAAGGGCCCTTGTTCATAGATTTTAATTTCACAGAGCTGAGCAAGGATATTGAACTTTCAGCAGTAAAAGAAACAATACGGTCAAAACCTTTAACAAATGAACAAATAGAATCCCTAAAAGACGATCTTCCATTTATCCAAGACATTGTAGACCCAACAAAACCAAAGTCCTCAGATTATTTAGTAACCCCTGAAAGAAGGCATCAAGCCCTGTATAAACTTCTGCAAACCTATGCTGCTGAAAGGCCTGTTGTTTTTGTAGCCGAAGACCTTCATTGGGCTGATCAAGAATCAGTAGAGTTCTTTTCTTACGCGGCAAACCGTTTACAAAAAGAACAGAGTAGGACGGGTTTGATAGTAACTACAAGGCCGGACATTAAAAGAGATGTAGGCACACACATGCCTCTAAAACCACTTAACAAAGAAGATAGTAAAAAACTTCTGAAAGAAAGATTGGGTTCAGTTTATCAAGAGCTAGATGATGTAGAAGGCAGTCAATCAATAGACACAGCAATTGAGCTAGCAGAAGGCAATCCTTTTTCCTTAGAACAGCGAGCCCAAGCCTATTTAGACACAAGAAAAAGGGACGCGCTTGTTCTAACACCCCAATCCATCACTCAGATAATAATAGGCAGAAAAGACAGGCTGAGAAGGAAGGATTTAAGGATAGCCTTAGAGTATATTTCAGTTTTAGGATCCTATTCAAGAGACTTCAATTCATCAGTATTAGAAAGGGCAGCTTCTCTTCATGAGGAAAGGGGTGGAAAAGGAACTACACCATCACCAATAAGAATAACCCAAGAAGTCCTTGACGAGTTGCAAGAAGGAAGGTGGATAACCCACGTTAGAGGAGGGGTTTACCAAATCTCCCACCACACAATCCAGGAAGCGATATATACAGAGCTTGGAAGTAAATCGGGTGTCCATAGAAATGTAGCAAAAGCTTTAGAGAAGAATGCCTTTGAAAGAGCAGCAAGGAAAATAGAAGAGCTGACTGGTCTAAAGACTTCTGAGGAAGCAGTCAAAACCCTTTTTATCGAAGACGACAATAACAGAAGACGCGAAGCTATTAAAACTTTCTTAAAAGAACATTCACCTACTACAAAACCAGCTTCAGACACAGAAAAGCCAATGCTAACACCAGAAGAGTTAGGGGCTCTTGTAGAAAAAACCCTGAAAGAAGTGATACCAGTCGAGGAAATATCCTACCATTGGGAACACTCAACAGAAAGGCTGCGCGCAGTTAGATACCTTGAAAAAGCAAGGGAAAGAGCCACAAATGACCCTGTTCTAGCAGTCAGACACTGCGACCGGGCTCTTGCAATCCTCGACTCTAATATAAGGAGGCTGGAACAGGACATCGAAACACCTGAGAGGTCTTCTATAATCAGGGCTAGAAAGGAAAGGAAGATCCAATGGGGCACGGCGAAAGCCAATGTCCAGGGCTCTGTTATAGGAAATTACACCGATGCTCAAAAAACATATGAAGACCTCCTAGTATTATCAGCATCTATAGGCAAAATAACAGATAACCAAACAAATGAACTTAGATTAAGACTAGGTATAGTCTATAGAAACAGACAAGAATTCGATCAAGCCCAACGAGTTTTTGAAGAACTGAGAAGGATAGCAGAAGCAACACAAGGAATAGATGATAATGCAGATCATTTCTTACTTGCAGCAGAAGTTAATTTGGGGCAGGTTGATTATGCAAAATACACATCTGGAGACTCAGAAGATAAAATTATGCTAGAGCAAGTTCTAGAGAGATTCCAAAAAACATCTTCCTATGTACAAGATCACGGAGAAAGGAGAAGACAGCAAGACAAACAACCAGACCTACGCATAGAAGCCGGTGGTAATTTTTTATTAAATGCAACTGGGAATATTTTAGTTGAATTAGAAAGATATAAAGAAGCAAAAGTATTTTTTGAAAGATATTTGGTATCTGTTAAAGAACGATTAGATGAGTTGGCATCAGCTAATATAAGCATTGGGGAGTGTTATATGAGACTTGGAGAGACTGAATTAGCTGAAGAGAGACTTATTCTAGGATTACAATTTGCAGAAAAAAGCAATATAGCGAAGTATAAAGTGCATGCTTATCAATATCTGGGTGAACTTCATTGTCGTCATGGTAGATATGTTGAAGCAAGAGGATACCTTACAAAGGGCCTTAATCTTGCCAACCTAGTCTGGGGAGACAAAGATCCGGAAGGAAGAGTAGCTTCAATGAGAAAGACCGCAAAGGACTACAAAATAGGCTTAGAAGCCTAAAACAGTCATGTGAAACAATTAAAGACTTATTTTTACCTTCTTTTTAACTAAGTAAATTGTTTCACGCTATGGTGTACTACCGGTATAATTGTTTCACATAAGGAATATATATCCCCTGAAACAATTAATTATCAATTGTACTTTAGAGGAGCCTATAAACTATGAACTGACTCTAATAAAGTATATAATAAGGTGGAAGCTTCCAAACACACCAAAAAGAAAGTAACCATCTAAAAATAAATTTAGGAGGAAATAAAAATATGAATATAAAACAAATTTTAGCAGGCGGTCTATCCGCAGTGATGGCCGGCGCTACAATGGGAATCGGCGCTTTCGGCGCAAGCTTAGGCGACTATCCAGCACCATTTGTAACAGCAGCAACCGGTGCAAACTTTCTAACTGTCATAGGCGCAACAGCAGCTGCAGCAGATGTAGCAGGAGCTATAAATGTAGCAGCAAGAACAGGAAGCCTCGATGCAATTCTTACAGGAGCAGCAGGAACAAGCGGTGCAGGCGGTGTATCTGGAGGAACAGTTGTAACATCAACAGGACTAAGAAGTATAAACACAGCACAAACACCTATAACACTAAACATGACTTTAGGTGTGACCGGTTTGAGAACTACGCTAACAGTAGATGACTTACCCAACCTACTAGCCTCAGGATCTTTTGACGACGCTGATGGAACTCACAAATTTAAACAATATATAGATGTAACACCCGCAGGAACACTAGCTAACTATAGAATAGATCATGATAAGCCAGGAAGCTCGTCATCTGTCGATCCAGAATCTAACATTGGTAGAATGACAACATCACCAACAGACACAGAATATCTTTATAGAGTTAGAATTGTGTTTGATGTTGCTTTGAACGGATCTAAAGTGATAGGAAAAAAATTGCCGGGTATACTTGGTAAAGAATATACAATCGACTCAACGACATCAGCAGCCTTTGCAGGCGCTGGAACAGAAAAACTAGTGCTTTTAGGGAGCGCGCAAACAATATCATTAAAAGGAGGAGACACAACAAAAGTAACTGTTGGCGGAAAGGAATATGAAATAACTCTAAATGGCGTCACAACAGCAAGCAAAGCATCAGTTTTAGTGAAGGGCTTAGGAACTGAGGATCTGGGTGTAGGGGCAACATCTACAAAGTTTGGAGACTTAAAGATCTATATTGATTCAGCAACGTCATTATCCAGCCAAACCCAATCAGAAAACACAGCAACACTTTTAATTGGCGCAGATAGGCTAACTCTTCAGGAAAACTCAACTGTGAAAAAAGGTTCAACAGACGCTTCAGTGCAAGGAGCATATTCAACTCTGGTTACTTCAGGCGGCTTGCTTACAGAATTTAACCTTTACTTTGCAGGCAAATCTTCAACAGACGATTTTATAAAACTAGGAGGCGGACTTTATTTAAACCAAGTTTTCGAAACTTTCGGTCTAGCGCTCTTAAAAGCGACACCTGTACCAAAAGGCTCTAGCGACGATCTACTAAACATAAAAAATTCCGGCGATAATAGTTTGACAGCAGAATTCAAAGACCAAAACGGAGTTACAAAACAATTTACATGGGCCTATAAAGCTACAAGCGGCGGAACCCAATTAAGCCTGGCAGATGCAAGCGGTAATGCCATTCATGTAGTCGAAGGCGAAGTAGTGGCAAGAGACGAATATATTATACTAGATTCCGGAGGGTTTTCACAAATATTTAAAGTTAATTCAGTCACTCTAGATGGGAGCTCTTCTGCAAATATAGAACTTCGAAATGAGTTTACTGGGGCAATAACAAAAGTTAATACTGGAACAGATAATCAAGAAGCAACCACAATAGACGGCCAAACATATTATTTCATTAATAGGTCTAGTTCAACTTTCGCTGTTACATGGGGAAGCGGATCAAGCGCAGGTTCAGTAGGCACATATACAACAGTTGCTCCAGCATTGAAAACAAGCAAAGGCGCCCTTGTTGCTCTACAAGAACCATTGGCCACAATGAATGTCAGCACCGGAAACGCAACATTTAGCATTCAATTGCCAGGAGATATTGGCGCGACCTTTACAAAAATTGCAGGTCCGCAACTACAATGGAATATTACAGCCCGTACAGGTGAAAATGGCGGAGCGACAACAGCAACCGTGGCATCGGTAGTTCTTAACTCTACATTCGCAAATGTTACAACAACTTTAGGCAGAACAGCAACAGGCGGATATGTGCTTAATGTATCAGCGCCATCAAACCCAGCTGAAAGAGACCTCACATTACTGGTTGGAATTTCAGATACAGCAGTCGCCTCAACACAGCCATCTCTAGGAATAATACAAGAACCTGATGCAGATAGAAACACTATGTCAGCATGGATTTCTGCCGCAGTAGGAACCTCTGGAAGCAACAGCTTAGCCGGCGCAGCAGCTCCTGGAATGACAGGTCCTATAACATCAGGCGCACAAACATGGGGAAGCAACTCAAATAAAGCCTCCTTTGTAAACAGTTACGGTCTGTTGGTAGAAAGAGATTCAACAACATCAGCACAGCCGTTTGTTGTAGCCTATTATCCAGACACACAGCGACAATTTACAGTAGTTGTCGCAGAAAAAGACGCTGATTTATCACAGGCAGCAGCAACAGCAGCAACATCAGCAGTCTCAGCAAGCAGCGCAGTGTCAACAAGCACTTTAGCAAAGCTTGATACAGAACTGTCAAAGGCTGACTTAGAAGGCAAGAACTTATTGGTAATAGGCGGGCCAGCAGTAAACAAACTCGCAGCTGACTTGTTAGACAAAACATTCCCATCATACGGTGAAGCATCAGGAGTGCCAAAAGACCAAACCCTAATACAGCTTTTCGAGAACCCAACACTAGACCTATTCGACAATGCAAAGGGAAAAACAGCCTTATTGGTAGCTGGTTGGGAAGCAGCAAACACAAGAGTTGGAACATCTCTACTGCAACAATATGACTCTACAGCAAACAAAGGTAAACTAACAGGTACAAAAGTCGTATTAGACGCAATAGGCGCAGTTGTAGTAGCAGTTGCAGCACCAGTAGCATCTCCAACAACCACAGCTAAATAACTGAAACCTGAAAAGTTAAAGGAGGGAGAAACCCTCCACCCATTTATTTTTATTTTTTTCTTAATTTTTTCTTAAAGATTTATCCAAGCAGAATCAAAAATACTTTATCCTAAAACAGCCACATAACCAATCTATTGCCTCATCATATTTTTTTAAAGAAAAGACAGCATACGGCAATATTAGAAAAAATATCAATCTTTTTTTGTCTTTTCAATTTCTAAATAAATATTCAAAGCCTTATAGCTTATAGTATTATATGTAATAAAAATATGTAACAAAATTAAACTATTGCTTTGAGCTAGATAGAAGGCCATTTGGATGTCCATTATCAAACCCATATACCACACAACAAAATACACAAACTGTTCATACAAAAAGGCCTTAATCATCCAATCGGTGAACCCAGAAAGACGTGGGGAAAGAAAAGATGGGAACGAGAGCACAGTATGTCGCTTTGGCAAGTGGATTGGAAGGACATCAACACAGAGTTTGACCCGATGCTCACATTCTATGATGACCATTCAAGGTTTGTCACAGCTTCTAAACGGTTCACATGCGCTACAATGGAGAACACAATAAGGCTTGCAGAGCAAGCCTTTAACAAGCATGGTATTCCTGAACAAATACTATCTGATCATGGGACACAGTTCACCAGATACAAAATCAGACAAGTTAACCGAATTTGAACAGCTATGCAAAGATATGGGCATAGAGACGATACATTCAACTGTTAAGAGACCAACCACATGCGGCAAAATTGAGAATTTCCATGGTTGCTATGATAAAGAAATATGGGTCACCAAAGGTGACCATGCAAAGTTCATGAAATATTGGAACAATAGGAGGCCTTGTGGCGCTATTGGTTATAAATATCCTGTTGAGGTATTCTATAAGGACAGGAAGGCTCCAATTAATTCAGGATAGCACAATTAAACTATTGCTTATTTACTTAACACACATAATAAGAAGCAGTATATTTTTTGCTACCCAATAACCTTGAAACCATTTTTTGATATATCATCAATTGAATCAATTCCCATAAGCAATAATGTTAGTCTTTCTCCGGCCAATGTAAGATTTTTAGCATTGTTACCTGTTAAATATACTACAGCATTGTCTCTCTTTATTCCTGTTTCATTAGCGCCTGTATTGGGGCCTTTTAGCCAAATAGTTGGATTTTCAAAGACAGGTCTGGATATATTTTCATTATTTAAGTTAAACCAAGATCCAGATTCACCATCTAAATAATAATACGGCTCTATTTTAGGGATATCAAAATCATTGTTTTGTAGATATGTTCTAATTTTATTAAGAAAATTAAAAATAACAACTCTAAAATAGCCATTGTCATTCGGGCTAACTCCATTAAAAACTATATTCATTTTTTTTTGGCCTGCAAAAACGCTTCTTATTTCAGACGCATTGGCATTTACTTTTAAAGCGTCTCTAATATCATTAGAAAAAATATACTTATCAAACCCCTGCTCCAGGACAGTTATTGGAGTTTGTTTAGTTGCACAGCCAGATAGAAGACCCACGATCAACACCAATACTAATAATACTCTTCTCATAAACCTTTCTTAAGTAATAAGTATCATAAATATATAAAATACTATGAGAAACATTTGCTTCTTTATATTTGTAGTAGCGGTTTTAATGTATCCAGTAATTGTAGCTGGGACAGGCTTTGATAGATTTGATATAGAAGCCTCAATTCTAGATGACAGCGCAACCCAATATAGGATAGAGATGAAGTTCGACGAGCCTCTGATAAAATTAAACCACCCATTTAATTTTAAGCTGAAAAACCTGACAATTTCAAATGATTTCGGAGATGCAAAGTGCAATATTCTATTAAGAGGAAAAGTAGATGATTTGAGCTGTGAGTTCTCTGGAATGTCAGCTGATAGAAGAACCCTTACGCTAAATTTCTATACAGCAGGCGACACAACACCAACAGATGAAAAGAGACGGTATTCCTCTAATTTTTTTATCAGGCTCCCAATAAACAAAACTTCCTTTTTAGTAAGGTTGCCTGACAGGGGGGCCTTATCAGAGCAACCAACTAACAACTCCTATTATCCCCAAAATGGCTTAGTAAAAACAGATGGCCGCTATATAATGGTTTACTGGCAGCAAGAAGGCATCAAGTCAGGCGACACACTTACATATTCTGTTTCTTACACAGTTACTGGAGGGGAGTTTTCAGTTTTTTATAATACAATTATATTATTAGTAATAATATTAGCAATAGTTGGTGGTGGAATTATCTGGTTTATTTTCAAGCACAGAACACTAACTAAAAAATCTTCAGAGGTCTTGATTTCTGTTTTAGACAAAGATGAAAAAACAGTTTATGACATTCTTATTGCTCATGGTGGAAGCATCGGACAGAAAGTGGTGGTAAGAGAGTCAAACTTCTCAAAAGCAAAGGTTTCAAGGGTTGTAAGAAGGCTAAAATCGAGAAACATAGTCGATATAATTCCCATATCAGGAAGAGAAAATAAAATAGCGCTCAAAGACCAGCAGAAAAAAACAGAAGAACAAAAACCCCAACAAAACCCAGAAACAAGTGAGCAAAACACAAATCAACCACAAGTTTAATTACTATATAATAGCCAAAACCAAACCAAAACCATTTTAAAGTGAAAAACTTTATTAATACCTAAACATAAATGATATAATCCAAACAAACAGTAAAAAGTATTTAAACATAAAAGGTTAAATATATAACCATTAAACAGTGAAGGAAACAAAGATCGAGATCGACAAAGTCGATTTCCAATCATTATTGTGTGATTTCATGCGTAGCCAAAAATTGTTACCAATTATTCTTTTAGCAGGTGTCTTGCTGGTTTTAGTAGCACCTACAGCTTTTGGTTTTATAGTTGGTTATAGAACACCAACACTTAGTGGCCTTACATCAAATGTCACAAATACCACAATAAACTATATTGAAGTCAATATATCTGTCTCACAACAAATTAACAGTTCTATTCTTGAGTGGACAAACCAATCCGGACAGAGTGTAAACGTATCATCTACAAACACAATAAATTCAACAGCGGCTGGTGTAGGAGCTAATCAAACTAATTTCAATATAACAAATGTACTTAACGGTACACATAGATTTAAACCATACATATTAGAAAATAACACAGTTACTAATACTCCAACAGTAGGTACAGTACTTAACGTCACAGTAGCCACAGGATCTATAGATGTATCTTCATCAACCATACAAAACACGATGGCAAATAACACGAACACAACAGACACAACACCAGAAATATTTTTCAATATCACAAATAATGTATTCACAGCTGATTTGGCTTATATTGTTTATGTAAATAATACTAACTACACAGGGCCCGGTGCGGCAAATGTAACAAACAGTAGTCTTACAGGAGTAAACCTAAGCACTTTAACAGACGGCCTTTATACAATTCGAGTAGAGGTAAGGGATGCAGTTAATCGTAGAGTCAACTCAACACCTCTCACAATAAGAATCGATACAACAGCTCCAAGTCCAACAGTAACATTAACTGATACTAACATATTAAATGGAAATTCTGTTACATCAACATGTACAGCTAGCGATGCTAATGGTGTAAATTCAACTTCACTTTCAATAAAATATCCAGACCTAACAACAAAAACACTGACATCTGGAACTGCAATAAGTGGTGAGAACACACAACAGATAGGCGAATCAACAGTAACCTGTTCAGCAACAGATAATGTCGGAAACACAGCAAGCGCAACCAAAGTTGTCACAATATCCTTAGGTGGTCCAAAAACAGCAGCAAACCCTTCTGCTACAATAGACGCAACCAAAGAATCAACAAAATCAGCCAGTTTTGTTGGTGCTATACAACCAGATAATACAAAAGAAGATGACCTTGTATTCAGTTTTGATAGTTCAAAAACAATAAAACAAGTAAAACTCGACCTTAGCGACTCTGTAACAGACCCAAAAGTAACAGTATCAGAATACAAAAGCAAACCAACAGCAATAACAGCAGCAGATCCTTCAGGCGCTTCAGTAATATTAAAGTATTATCAAATAGAAACAACTGTTCCAAAAACATCTATAAAAGCGGTAAAAATTGATCTTGAAGTACTAAATGTGTCAGCAAGTGATAAAGACTTGGTAACAGCGTATAGGCTTGTAGATGGAACATGGGTTCCTTTAAAAACAACATTTAAAGAGGAAAAGGCGAGTGGAGTATTTGTATACGAAGCTGAAGCCCCAGGATTCTCATATTTCGCAGTAGGCAAGAAATTATCTGCAGTAACATCACCAACCACAGCAGCTAGTCCAGGCACTAGCCCAGGAGCCACAACCACTCCAGCAGCAGCTTCACCAAAAGCAACAACATCTCCAGCACCAAAACCAGGCGCACCAGCAGACTTGTGGCTATACACAGGAATAATAGTTGCAATAATAGTGATAGTAGTTGCAGTTGTCTTGACGATGAGAAGAAAGAAGTGAAGCCCTTATATTTTTTAAAGGCTTCAGCCAACTATTTTTTTATAAGATTTTTTGTTTATTTCAGCTCTTAATTTTTAGAAACAACCTATTCCACCAAACTTATCTCAAACTCCTGCGTCATGTTATGTTCTCTATAAAATTCTTTTCTTTCATCAGGATCAGGATATTTTTTGGCAAAGGATCTGTCTAAAAAGGCGCGCGCAGTTTCTACCTGTACTCTAGATAGATTCTGAATATCAAGACCGCAGAAAGCCAAGAAATCATCTAAGAAAGAATCTGCAGGTCCAATATTAACATAAGAACCGTCTCTAAGTGCATCCTTTATCGCCTTATTCACATCTGTCCCATCCCCAAACCATCTATATTCCCTATGCTGTTCTGCGTACCTTAATTTTACATGTCTAATAACAGGATCCCCTCTATCAGGCAGTTCAACCGCAACAGCTGTGGGTTTTCCAACAGGTAAAGAAACCAGCGCTTTACCAGATAAAAGTCTCCTAACTTCAAGCTGCTCAACTCCTTCATTAAAACTAACAGAAACCTTCTCCCCAAAATCTGTGGCAGTGGTTGAAAGGCTCCTCGCCACAACTATTTTACAACCATCTCTACTTACCGCATCTGAAATATCCCCAGCCAGATCTCCATATAAACACAAAACACGTCCACCATTTTTAGCATCCCTATAAACAGCGCTGCCATAACTGAAGAGTCCTGTTGAAAGGCCGTCCTCATCAAAACCAAATCTTCTATCATCTATGCCTAAAGTGGAGTTTGGATTCTGAGCAAGGAAAACTACAGGAGTGCTTTCTCCACTCAACATTCCCTCAGCAACCCTTCTTAACCTATTTTGTCTGCCAGTAAACCTGGTTTTAAATCTTTCCTGCCTCTCCAAAAAAGCCGAAATCTCCTTGTAATGGGTTCCAATATCTGTTATACTATGGTCTCTTACCCATCTCATGAACCAACTATATGTTTGCCAATCCGATCTCGTTTTTGCCCCCTCACATGCAGTCATAACATAATCCCTGTTTTGTGCAAAATTCATTTCCTCTTTATCAGAGTCAAACAAATAATATTTGTGATTGTCCAGGGCATACACAACTGCATCAAAACCCCTAAACTTTCCACTCTCCAGAAGCTTCTCAAACCCCCTTACACGGCCGCTGGCCACTAGCACCTTCATATTAACCGCCACCCAATAATCTATTTACTTCTTCAAATCCAATTTTTCCAATCAAATGTGATTTAAGTGAGTCTCTAGTTCCTGGATTACCTATTTGAGCCCTAACTTTTGGAACACCAAACGAACCTCCCATAGTTGATGGTATGTGTTCTGGGTGAGATTCTAAATATCTAAGCAAAAGTTTCTTCTCGTCTGCTTCACCAAGCCTAGGTAAATCATCCATGGTACCTGTGACAACAGGTCGCCTTTGTACTCTCACTGTTTGTGGAGATTGTGGTTCACTTGTATCTGTACCTTCTGTTCTAGGCTCCCTGCTTCTATGTTGTACTGCAGGTCTATCCCTAACCGGTTTCTTAGCTGCTATTTTATCTGCAACCATATCAGAAAGTTTACCATAATCTATTTCCACTTTGCTTCCTGTACCAATCACCTCGCCTAAAAGTTCTTTCCCTTCGTCTGATCTAAAGTACACACCAAGACCCCTTACAACATCCAAGGCATCTGCTTCCCGCACCTTTTTCAAAGCAGCAGCATCAATTGTAACCTTAGGTTCAATTTTAACTCCTTTTACAGCTTCTTTCACTGCTGCTTTGACAGTATCTTCTATTTTTAATGAACCAACTCCTTCAGCCTTTAGTTTTTCAAAAACAGCATCTGCAACCTCGTCAGTTGTATACTGATTTTCAAGACTTCTTCTAAATGTTTCTAATTGTTCTGCAATACTTGCTGTCGCTTCGGGTGATTCTCTTGAAGCCAGCTGTGATGAAATAGTCCTTGTAACAGTGTCTATAATTTCCTCTCTGGTTAACCGTACTAATGCGTCACCTCTAACTTGCGTTAAAGCCGCGACAAGTACGGGTCCAATACTATCTGCATCAACTCTTGTAATAGTGAGTCTGCTAATATATTCTGAAACAGCATTTACCAGTGCTTGTTGAAGTCTAGACTGATCAATTGGTTGAGTTGCCGGGGTTTGTGGTCTGCTATCCAAAAACCTTTGCACTTCAGCTGTCACACTCTGTACCAAAGCAGTCTGGTTAGCACCTTCTGCTTTAACAACCCTTAAAGCATCAGCAATAGTGTCTCTTATACTTGAACCGTCAATATTCACATCTTGTATTACTGGTGCAGGCAATTTTAACCTATTAAAAGCAGCATCTATAGCCAATGTCATTGATCTGACAAGTCCAGCTTGGTCAACAGAACCTATTTTGCCAACAGTTAACAATATTTCTTTTACTGCTGCTGTGACCACACTAGCTAGTGAATCACTACTTAATTTTCCATTTCTAATAGCAGTTTCTATCTCCTTAGATCTTTTATCCAACACTTCCAAAGTCCTGTAAGCTGTATCAAATCTAGATCTGTATTCTTGTGGCAATTGATTTCTAATCCCAATTAAAGATTTTAATGTAAGATCCAACCCATTCAATACCTTTCTATTTCCCCCCTCCAACCTTTCCAAGCTGCCCTTTAGTACCCTCAAATCCCCCAAAGCGCTCCTATACTCGCTTCTTATTTTATCATAATCAACTGTTAGAGTAATCTTACCCAATTCCTGTCTTATTATCTCTCTTGCTTCGTCTGCATCAATACCATAATCAATAGACAAAACCCTTGTTGCAACATCATAAATACTATTTATTTTTGCCAGCATTTCGTTTCTAAAAGCAACAATATCTTTAACATCTTTTTTAACTTCTTCAATTGATGGTTGTTGTCCCTGAACTCTTTGCGCAAGTAAAGTGATAGCAGCTACCTGTCCTTGAGCCAACTTTCCAAATTCAGCAAGCCCAGTAGTGCTGCCTTCAAGCCGTTTTGCTATTCTAAGCAAATCAGGAATACCAGACATGTCAGCCATCGCTTGCATATCCACTGTTCCAATTGCTATTTCATCTCTTAAAACACCCCTAAACACATCTGTCAAAACTTGCCTACTGACGTCACTTCTAATTTCATTTCTAGTACGCTCAACAGCCGAATAAAACCCAACTTCAAGTCTTTGTAACCTATTAGCTTCAGCACTCAAAGATTTTCTTAATATCACAGCGACTTCTTCAGCAAACTCACGATATTTTTTTATATATGCTTCTGCATCTTGTCTCTCGTTAAATCTAACTCCGTCCACTTCCCTTTTCTGCCTTTCATCTCTTTGAATCAATTCGGCTCTGAAAAGAGTTAGTTGAGAGCTAACTTCAGAGACAGCTGCCTGAACTTCTTCTGCAGATTGGCCTCTGGAATTCAGAAAATTCCTGTACTCACCAAGCAAAAACTCCATCCCATTAGCCAGTTTTAAAATATCTGGTCCAACATCTCCTTGATAAACAACTGTTCCCTGTGCTGGTTTTTCTGGATGTCCAGACCCTTCATAAGTAGCCGGTTTCCCAATAGTTTGCACACTCTGCACAACATCCCTTCTCTCGTCTTCGTGTCTGATAGCACCTACAACATCCCTTAACCTAAAAGCAGGATAATCAGATCTTGATAAAGGTTTTCTAGCTGGAAGGAGTGATTCTCCAAAAAAACAACCTAACATCTCTTCCTTATTTTCAAAAGCAGTTGTTCGGGGCTCTTGTGAGCCACCGTAAGTAGAAGAAACAAGATTATTAAAAGCAGTGGATCTATAATTTCCCTGATTTCCTGACTGCCCAGCTGCCGGTTTTTCTGCCATCTGCGATCATATTTTTCCTGCTATAAATTAATTATTTTAAAAATGCGTCACTATCTGCTCTTGATGTGAATACCAGAGCGCCTCTTTGTGTTGCAAATGGATCTGCTACAAACGCAAGTTTAGGTGTTCCGTAAACTCCATCTGTTAGAGCATCTGATAAGCGTTGTTTAGTTCTAGCTGGAGTATATCCTGCACCAGTTAAGATTAGGTTGCCTTCATATATTGCTGTGACACCCTCAGGGGACACTGTCTCTAAAATTTCTCTTCCTGGTACTATTACTCTACCAACATATCTGTCATGTAATTTTTCAACTTCTGCTCTCAAGTCATTCATTGTGGGCCTTCTTAAACCCACTGATAATGTGACAACCCCGTCCTTACCAACAGTCATTTTGTGTCTTTCAAGTAACTTTTGAGCTAATGCTCTGTCTTCAGCAACGTAATTTGCACCAAAGTCTACATGATCAAGGTTTTCGTTTGCAAGCAATTCCTGCTTCAAAGCTGCTATAACAAGTTCTGGAGCTAAATATTGTCTTTGATCTGGTCTAAGACCCTTTGCACTCAATCTTTCTCTAACTATTTGATGTAATCTTCTTGTCAAATCATTAGCGCCATCACCCTCTTCTTTCAATACTCTGTGATGCCTTTCATCAAAACTTCTAATGTCGCCTGGAGGTAAAACAGAAGCACCGCTCACTTCTCCACCACCATTAAACAATAATGCATACATTTCAAACTTCAATCCAAATGCAGCGGCTTCTGGTTCATACATTGTCAAAGTGCCTGCATGTGTAAGCCCTGGTACAAGGTTCCCTAATTCTCTTGAAATTTGTAGGTATCTTTGAGCTACAGCCTCATCTTTTGAAGGTACGCACCAAACAACATGTGCTTCCGTATCCCTTAGTCCAAGATTATTTAGCGCCTTTGCAGCCAAAACTCTTATCCTATCTGTGTCTGCTGACCATTCACCCCTTTTTGATGGGTGCTCAATACCGTCTACAAAATCATGAAATTCAACAACATCACTACCAACAACATATCTTTTACCCTCAACTTCAGTAGTATGACCGTCTAATCTCTCCTTAACGGCTCTACCATCTTTCGGAACTGCTATAAGAGAAGGAAATCTAGTGGTTGTATAATCATGGCCTTCACCAACCATACCTGCCCTTGTCCAATTAGAACCAACATCAAGAGCTACTAAAACTCTTTTATCGTCTTTGTGTTCATTTATTTCATTTTCAACTGTTTTTATTGCGTCTTCAATACCTGACTTAGGTTTCTTTGCCATATACTACCACCCCTGACTCACAACTGGTCAGTATTACAAATAGACACAATAAGTTATTTAAATACATACGATAAAAACCAGAAACCTTTTAAAGCTTTCTGTTACTTGACCAAAATCATGCCCTTTAGCTATAAATATAATTATTATATACCCTTTCTTTTCAAAAAAAGAAAGTCGTGTCTACGAGACATCTCATCATCCTATATAACCAATATGAGATGATGACCTTATAACCCAAAGAAAAACATTTACTTATGATCGATGTTCACTGTCACTTGGAGCAAAGGGATTATAACACAGATTTAGACCAAGTTATAGAAAACTGTAAAAAAGCGGGCCTCAAGGCGGTTGTTACCTCTTGTCCCAACCCAAAAGATGTAGAGAGAACCTTTGAAATTCAGGAAAAATATAAAGGGTTTGTATATGCTTGTTTAGGCCTTCATCCTGAATACATAAAGGAGTTTTCTGAAAGGGACGTGGACCAATATCTGGAGTTAGTAAAAAAAAGCAAAGACAAAATTGTTGGGTTAGGGGAGATTGGCCTGGATTTTCACTGGATAAAAGAAAGCAGTTGGCAACAAAAACAAAAAGAGCAGTTCAAAAACCTAATAAGCTTTTCTAAAGAGATAAGAAAGCCTTTAGTAGTCCACTGCAGGGAAGCGAGTGAGGAGACGCTGAATATTTTAGAAAGCGAAGATGCGAAAAAAGTCCTTTTGCACATGTTTCCAGGAAAAAATCTAATAGATAGAGTTGTAGAAAACAACTGGCTCATATCAATAAACTATCTGGTAACAAGAAGCAAAGACTACAAAAAGATCGCGCGCGATGTGCCTTTAGAAAACCTGACTTTGGAAACAGATGCCCCTTGGAATGGTGTCCAGAAATCAATAGACAGTGTCACATCTTCTGATATTATTTTCAAGGAGAATAAAGAATTAAACCTAGCCACATTGCGCAGCGACCCATCAACAATAAAATTGACAGCAGAAAAAATAGCAGAGATTAAAGGCCTGGATTTCGAAAGCGTTTGGAAAAAATGTGGAGAAAACGCAGTGAAGTTCTTCAATATGAAAAAGTATAATTCTCTATGGTAAAAATTAGCGAATGTGCAGGGTTATGGTCAAAGTGGATGACCGAAGAAGAAATTGATAAAATAGAGAAAAATATAAAAGAGAGAAGAAAAGCACATAAAGTTGCAAAAGATTGAGTGGATAGAGAATATAAAGGTCTATGGAGAGTTCATCAATTTCCAACAGTAGGAATATGATATTTCGATCCGCAAGCCTCGCATCTCAAGAAGTATAACCTATCCTCCTTTACTATTTGTGTGTCTGGTCTTGTGCAGTCCTTGCAAATCACGAATTGGTTAACATATAACTCAATTTTTTTGTCAATTGTAATGCTTGGAAACCTCCCAATAATAGTTAGTTGTTTACCAATTAACACGCCCGATGTGGCAAGTTCCTTTAACAAAAACTTCAAGAAATGTTTCTCATCCCTTCGAAGGGCGGCGACAATATCAGCAAAATTAACTATAATTGTTTTCAAGCCAGCTGGCTGAAGCTGCGATTTAGGCATCTCGAACCTTTCCCCAGTCCCCTTTTCTTTTGGCACTTTCTCCAAGGCCCTTTGCAAAAGCTGCTCGTAATTTTCCATAGCTATTATTCTCGCTGAGGATTATAAAACTACCTTATTCTGGTGGTCTAAAATATTCAAGTTCTGCTGTGTTTAAAACAACACCTTCCGGAGTCGTTATTTGTTCAGGAATGATTTTAGGCGGCCGATTTGATAAAACAAAATAACCAGCCGGAAGAGCCAGGTCAGCCAAAAAGCCTATATCAGCCCTGACAGAATCTAAATCTAAGCCTAGAGGATTTATTGAACAATATCTATCTAAGACAATTCTAATCCGCTGGAGAGTAGAATGGTCAGCTAAACCTGTCTCCTCTGCAAATCTTGTAGCAGCAGCTTCCAATTCTTCTCTTCTTCCACTATATTCATCCAAGTATCTTTCTGTTAATGAGATTGCTGCAATGTCATGCAGTAGCGATTTTAAAACACTAGAAGCCATTGTTTTTTTGAGATTAACCTTTTCTCCGACTCTACAATCCTCTAAAACTTCTTCTAGATCACATAAATTTGTATCTACTACATCTCTCCAATCTGCCATTTCCATATAATTAGCAGTTAAACTGTCTATTAGAACTCTTTGTATGTCCTGTTCTGCTTTGAATGTGCTGCCTCCAAAAATAACACGATCTTCATCTGTATCCCCCTCCTTTTGTAGCCTAAAAATAAGAGGAAAGCCAGCTTCATATATTTTTATCCTAGCTAACTCCCTTGTTTCTGCTATCATATCTCCGACAGCTCTATAAACACAAAAAGTCGTAGGTTCTGGTTTAAAGGTAGTACATCCTCTGTATAATCCAAGTTTTCCATCAAAAACTAAAATCCTTGACCTCAATCCAAATTCTTGATAAAAGTCTTTGTCTTGCATACCAGAAATTGAAACTAAGTTTTATTAATGTTGAAGTAAACGTTTTTCTTTGGGTTATAAGGTCATCATCTCATATTGGTTATATAGGATGATGAGATGTCTCGTAGACACGACTTTCTTTTTTTGAAAAGAAAGGGTATAGCTTTATAAATCCTCGAATAAAAATTAAACTAATAGTTTTACACTAACAAAAACAGCGATCTTTCAACTTTGGGGAAAGTTGTTTGATCAATTAACTTATTAACTGACTTATTGGGGATAATTGGTAACTAGATAATGGGGATTATCTAATTTTGCTTAGTATAATTAATATAAACTTAAAAGCTAGTTTAAAAAGGATTTCTATACTCTGGTATATACTTTCAAGAAGTATACGAGGTGTAGAGCCTTTTTTCTCATAGTCATGATCTAGCTTGTGGGGTGTGGAAAAATGGAATCAATAATTCAGCAGACATTCGATAAAAGTTTCGGAGAGCTTCAAGCACAGGCCGTGCAAACATCTGTGGTTGAGAAAAACATCGAAAAAGAAGTTTTCGAAGCATTTGGAGTACAAATAAGAGGAGCAAGAATAGTGGTTGTTGGTTGCGGAGGAGCAGGTAATAATACAGTAAACAGACTATCAACAATGGGAATAAGAGGAGCAAAAACAGTAGCCTTGAACACAGACGCAAGACACTTGGCAAGAGTCAAAGCAGATGAAAGGATATTGATTGGAAGAGACCTTACAAGAGGTCTTGGTGCAGGTGGCCATCCAGAAGTTGGAAGGAAAGCAGCAGAGGAAGCAGGGACCGATATTAAAAGGGTTCTAAAAGATGCGGATATGGTCTATGTGCTAGCTGGTTTAGGTGGTGGAACAGGTACAGGATCAGCTCCTGTTGTCGCAAAGTATGCAAAAGAATCTGGTGCAATAGTCATCGGCGCAGTAACAATGCCTTTCAAAATAGAAGGTACAAGACAGGTAAAAGCAGAAGACGGTCTAACATTGTTAAGACAGGTCTGTGACACAACGATTGTAGTTGAAAACGACAAGTTGCTAAAAGTCGCAGGCGATCTTCCATTAGACCAAGCATTTGCTGTGGCAGATACCTTGTTTTCAACAATGATTAAAGGAATCACAGAGACAATAGCCGAACCCTCCTTAGTCAACCTAGACTATGCAGATGTCAGAACAATTATGCATTCTGGTGGTGTGGCAACAATAGGCTTCGGAGAATGCGACACAAACAACAGAGCAGAAGAAGCAATAGTAAAGGCCTTATCAAATCCATTGCTTGATGTAGATTACACAGGAGGGACAGGCGCCCTTTTACACATAACAGGTGGTCCAGACCTAAAACTAGACGAAGTCAATTTGATTGGCGAATATGTATCCAAGCAACTAGACTCTGATGCACAAGTTATTTGGGGAACAAGAATAGATCCAAACTTCCATGGAAAAATAAGGGTAATCACAGTGATAACAGGAGTCAAATCGCCATATATTGTAGGCCCAGTCAAAGAACAGACAAAACCCGTGCAAACATATTCACCTGATCTTGGGATCAAGATATTCGGTTAAATTCAATCCTTTATGTAAAGGGATAAGACAAGTGATGAAATAGGTCTCTAACAAAAATATGAAGACCTATTTTCACCTATTGAAGGGACGAAATAGGCCTTAAAGGCCGAATCTGAGTGAAAGACTGAAATTGACTGTGGTCAATTTCCAACAAATATTGTCAGCTTCCAACAGAAATTACCTATTTCCACCTTATCTTATCTCTATTACTACCTTTTATGAAAAAGTTAATATTCTTGTTATTTATATTCCTATTTTTAGTTCCAACTGTTTTTGCAGAACAAGAAAGTCTTGTAGAAAAATACTCGCCAATTTTATATTTCTCTCAAAAAGAAAACTTCTTTCCAGTAAGTGTTGATTACTTTCTAACATCCTCTGAGTTGAAAATGCTTGAAGGTCTAGATGTTAAAACAGTTAAGGAAAATCCCAAACTGGATGATATCTCAAACATAACTGAATGGTATTATTTTCTAGATCACAAATTTAACGGATCGGAGGCTATAGCTAGCGATTATAGTAGGAAAAAAGATGGTTTTGGGTATACTGTTTACTACTCCTTAAAAAGGGATGGAGATTATACAATACTTCAATACTGGTTTTTTTATGCGTATAGTAAGAGCTCAGTAAACCAACACGAGGGTGATCTAGAGCTTATACAAATTACTCTAGACTCAAATAACAATCCACTCTCTACTACCTATTCTCAGCATCTCCTTGGTGAAAATGTTTTTTGGTCTGATATAGACAAACAGCAGGACCACCCGAAGATTTATGTTGCTTTAGGATCGCATGCCAACTATTTCAAATCGTATCAAGGTAACCTTGGTTTAGAAAGCGATATCGTAGAAGATAATGGACCAGTGCTTGAATCGTCTGATTATACTCTAGTAAATCTAGACGATCCAACACAGAAGTGGATAAATTTTGGCGGTAGATGGGGCAACTTTGGAAGCTTAGATATAAGATCAGAAGGAGAAAGAGGTGTACATGGACCAAAACACGGTGATAGGGCAGAGGCCTGGAATACCCCAATTAAATGGGCAAGCAAAACACTTTCTGTTAATTGGATATGGTTCGCTGGAAGTTGGATAATAGAAAACTTCTACCTTCTATTTGGAATAGTCATAACATTTGCAATATCTTCAAGAATTTACAAACTTAGAAAAAGAGGTCTTGATATCACACCGCTTAAAAGACTGCTTGGCCAAAAACACGCAGTTGGATTTTTTGCCGTTATTATTGGAACTGCAATAACTCTAATAGCTTTAGTCTCGCCACTTTATGTTGTGAGTCTGAATGTAGAAAAAGGAATATATGCAACTAACGGAACATTGGACATAATAAGAGTAGATGGTATAGGAGGGGCGAAAATAAACACACTCCAAGCAAACAAAGGTGAGTTTTCTTTATTTGGTTTAGGTCTTCCAATAACCTTACTTGTAATAGTTGGAGTAATCCTTGGTATTGTAGATATAATATTTTTAAACCATCCCAGAAAATTAGCTAAGAAATACATAATAGGGGCAATATACCCTTTACTTCCTTTGATTTTAATTGTCTTATTTGTCTCCTTCTTATCCGGAATTCTACCATCATTCTCCAACTTTGCAAGCGGTCAAGACTCTTCTCCAGAGCTATCTGATGCTGTAAATAAAATATCCAAAGCTCCTTTTTCAGGTAGATACAGTTTTATCTCTCCCTATTTTGGTAGCATAAATCTAGTCTGGGGAATTGGTATAGGCGCATATTTGTTCCTTCTAGCAGCTGCTCTCAAAATAGCTGGCGGAATAATATTTTTCACATATAAAAGTCCCAAAAGAAACCTATTTAAACCATCTAAATAATAAACTGTTTATGGCAAGAATGCACTCAAGGAAAAAGGGAAAATCTGGAAGCAAAAAGCCAATGCAAAAAATTGCTCCATGGGTCACTTATAGCCCTAAGGAAATAGAGGAAATAATATTGAAACTTGCTAGGCAAGGATTACAATCAGCGCAAATTGGTTTGATTTTAAGGGATCAGTACGGTATTCCTTTATCCAAAATATTCACAAAGAAGAAGGTGTCAGAGCTTCTAAAAGAAAACAACCTTTACCCTAAATTACCAGAGGACATGCTGAATTTGCTAAAGAAAGCGGTGACACTAAGGTTGCACCTAGAAAAAAACAAAAAAGATTACACTTCTTATAGGGGTTTGGAATTAACAGAATCTAAAATCAGAAGACTTGGAAAATATTACAAAAACTCTAAAGTTCTTCCTGCAGATTGGAAATACGATCCAGCAAGAGCAAGATTATTGGTGAAATAGAATTTAATCAATTTTTCTAACTTCGTAAAGAAAATGGTAAAAATTAATTGACTGGATCAGGATCCAAATTCTTTTTTGGCCGCTCCCAAAAGTCTGGCTTAAGTAAATAATCCATCCTGTTTTCTGGTTTCACGCCACGACAAAGCACCAAATCACCTAGTGCAATCTGCGCTTCGCCAAGCAAATCAGATCTGACATATATTACAACATGTGGACCGTTCTGTAAATCAACATTTGGCAAGGAAAAATCACCTTCTTTTACACTCAGTTGTGCTCTAAGATAATCGCGAAGATCTTCAGGTGTATAAATCCTGCTTTCACCAAAATCCAATCCTGCTTGAGGAAGCACTCTTAAACGTGCATAACCATCTATGCTTTCATCTTTCCTTCTCAATACCGTGTTATCTCCCATATTTCCCTCATTATCCAGGCAAGTTACTTGACACATGTGGCCCTGTCCAACCACTACTTTCTGAACATAATGTATATTGATATAGCTTAACACCTAGCTCGCCATTGACTTGTTTAACATCCTTTACTTCCCCAGGATTGCAAACCTTTTCTGGTTTTGAAATAATATCGCCTGTAGGATTAGCCTTGCTAACAAAAGATACAGCTAAAAGTATTGCCAATCCAACAACCAAAAGGCTTGCTATTGTTTTTTCCATGTTGATTTATTGGGTTTGGGGGTATATAAAGCTTATACTTGTTACTATTTCTAAGTAACTATCTAAAGATGTAGTATTTATATATATGAGTAATATATATTACTAACATGGAAGCTAAAACAATAACAGTAAGTCTGAAAACCCACAAGGAATTAGAGGAATTAAAGGAGACTTTGGGAGCCAAGTCCTTTGACCAACTCTTGGGGGAATTGGCAGAAGAAAAAATTGGACTGAAGAAAACAATGTTTGGCGCAGCTAAAGGCATACGGTCAGGTTTTTCAAGGGACCATAGAGAAAGAATATGAGTTTAACTTTAGACACATATGCATGGATAGAATATTTCGAAGGAAGTCAAAGCGGCCTGAAAGTAAAAGAGATATTAGAGGATTCAAAACAGCCCCTGTTCACACCATCAATAGTTCTTGCAGAGTTGTCGGACGCTGTTGTAAAAGGGAAGGTTAAAATAAACTGGGACGATTTAGTCAGGTTTGTTGTTTTTAACACACAAATAAAAGACATAGACCCTTCTATAGCTCTTGAAGCCGGTCTCATAAAGCATGATCTGAGAAAAAAGCACGCAGATTTCGGGTTAATAGATGCAATTGTTTTAGCAACTTCAAGGAAGACAAATTCAAAACTGCTTACAGGAGATCCGCACTTAATTGGCGAGATAGATGTAATAGATATCAAGAAACTCTAATCCTTTGCAACATTCCAAAAACAGCCTCAGAAAGTCTTTCACTTCCAGCAACAAAGCCAACAGCCCTTTTTGTGGGATCATAGTGTCTTGGTTCAAGCGTTTCAACTGCTTTTATCCTGCCTTCAGAAATCTCGTAAAAAATCATCTTGCCGCCAGCTTCCTCAACAAGCACTTTTCCTGCTGCCCAGTCCCATGGGGATTGTAATGGTTGAACAAGAACATCAGCTGCCCCGGAAGCCACTAAACCAAGACCCAAAGCACAGGACCCATTAAGATTTGTAGTTCTAGCCTTATCAGCCACTTCAACCAAAAGCCTGTTGTGCAAAGGATATTTTGGTAAAGGGCAATCCACACCAAAAAGAACATAAGCATCATTTAATTTCCTATCCTCAATAACACATTCTTTCTCCTCTGATCTTGTTCGAACAAATGCGCCACCACCTTTTGATGCCAAAAACAATGTCCCCTCACCAATTGCAGGGGCAAAAACAGCTCCAGATATGTGCTCCATCTTTTCGACGCAACCAACAGATACAGACCATTCATAATGCCCCCTGTCATGGCTGCTTGTTCCATCCAACTCATCAATAACATAAACTCTGCTATCTCTCAATCTATCTAAATTATTCTGGCCAACAATTCTAGATACAAATCCCTCATCCTTAACAATTTCCTCTGTGATAAAAAGCCCGGTTGGATCTTCCCTGATAATACGGTTAAGAACAGCTTTCTGTGACCTGTAGTCGGCTGGAGTGACAACAGCATGGTGCCCAACATATACATCGCCTTTTGTTTCTGCGCTCCCTGACCTAAAATTGGCTATAGCGCTACCACCAGCAACTGCAGCTTCCTTACAAACCCACAGGTAATTTCGCATATCAAATATTTAGTTGAAGACTTATAAACTTATTGTTGACTAAATTATCCAAACCAATTTATTATACCCCACCATAACTATACAGGTAGCAGGTTATTTTTGTATGGAAGAAAAGCAGATGGAAACTGACGCGGTCAGTTTCGACCTATTGAAAGAAAATCTAGTAAAACTGACAAAACAAGCAAACAAAGCCGCCAATATAATCAAACCCTATTGTGATACAATAAGAATATTCGGCCAGTATGATGCTGATGGGATAACAGCAACATCAATTTTTATTAAAGCTCTGATAAGGGAAGGCAAATCGTTGCACACCACTATTCTAAAACAGCTGACAGCAGCCAACCTAGAATTAGTAAAAGCCTCGAAAGAGAAGTTTATAGTTTTGTTGGATTTTGGTTCTGGCCAACTTGAGTTCCTAAATCAGCTAAAAGACAAAACAATCATTATAATAGATCATCACCAGCTACAAGGAACACCTTCAGCCAATATCATTCACATCAATCCGCTGGATTTCGGGATTACAGAAAACATATCCAGTTCAGGAACCAGTTATATTGTTGCAAAATCGCTTGATCAGAACAATAAGGATTTGTCAGAGCTGGCTATAATAGGCGCTATAGGGGATTCCCAAATGGGGGCTATAGGTTCTGAGTGGGGTTTGCTAGGATTAAACAAAGAAATAGTAAAAGATTCTGTTAGCAGCAAGAAAGTAAATCATATTAAAGGCCTTAGGATCTGGGGCCGCTTATCAAGACCGTTACATAGGGCGCTTGAATATTCCATAGATCCGTATATACCAAATGTGTCAGGGTCGGAAGCTGGCGCTGTCCATTTTTTGCAGGAATTGGGAATACCAATACAAAAAGAAGATGGTTCATGGAGAACTTTGTCTGATCTGTCCTCCGATGAACAACAAAAACTGGCTTCTGGAATAATAATAGAGCGCGCCTCGGGGAATCAGGAAAACCCAGACTGGGTTTTTGGCGACATATATGAGCTGGTAGATAGGGATCCTGACTTTAAGGACGCGGCTGAGTTTGCAACCATGATAAACGCAACAGGGAAGTTGGGGAAACCTGACTTAGGCATTTCCTTGTGTATTGGAGATCCACAATCCTATCAAAAAGTCAGGGACCTTACAGACGAATATAGAAAGACAATAGGCTCCTATCTTAGATGGGTTGAAAAGAACAAGGAAAAGGTCATTAGGGAAACGGAGCACGCAACCTACCTTTTCGCCAAAGACAAAATATCAGAGCACATTATTTCCAACATCATCTCCATAATGCACAAAGGCAAATACAACAAAAAACCTTTATTTGGGCTTGTGGAATCAGAAGAAGGGATAAAAATCTCTGGGAGGGCCAGTGATCTGTTGGTTCAAAAAGGAATTAATCTAAAAAACATACTGTCCTCTATTGCCCCTGAGTTGGGAGGCCAAGGCGGCGGTCATAAAGCAGCATCAGGAGCCACTATTAGTATAGGCCAGGAAGAGGCTTTTGTCCAAAAAGTGGACTCAGCGCTCCAAAGCCTTAATATAGTTAATAATATAAATACAAAAGAAGAAATAGTAGAATCTAATATACAAACTAAGGTAGGTATTCAAGTTGATATTCATGGGAAAACAGGACATAAAGAGGCTGGAACAGAAGGAGAAGGACAGAGAGGAGAAGCAGCAGTCGAAGACAGAAGGGCAGGAGAAGCAGTCCAAAGTAGACGTTTTGAAAAAATGGAAAGGAAAGGACTGGTTCAGTATTTTAGCTCCTAAACTTTTTGGAGAAAATTTTTTATCTGAAACACCAGCCACTGATTCTAAATATCTTGCTGGCAGGGTAATTGAAGTCCCTGTCTCAACACTTCTAGGCGACAAAACCAAGTCACATATGAAATTAATTTTTAAAATAACTGATGTTGAGAACAAGAAGGCACATACACAATTTGCGGGTTTTTTTGTGATAAGGGAGTTTATAGCCAGAAACATCAGAAGCGGGTTAAAGAAATTGCAGGTTGTGGATTATGCAGAGACAAAGGATAATTGGAAGTTACAAATAACAACAACATCCGTCCTTAATGGAAACTGCAAAACAACAATCAGAAATAAATCCAGAAAATTAATCTCCGAGTTCTTCAAAAAACAAGCCGCAAGTGTCACAATAGACGATTTCATCAAAAACGTTATTTCTAGTAATTATCAAAGAACAGTCAGAAAAGACTGCTCAAAACTTTATCCTGTAAGATTTGCCGAGATAGATAAGGTTGAAGTAATAGCGGTTGGACAACCACAATAAACTGTTTTTATGTCAGAAACCACAGAAATCGGAATGGATTATTCCATGGCTTTCCTTTTGGTGCCAAATTATATTGTTATTCATGAGATTTTTAATACAATTAATTCTATTTTTGGTGCTGTTGAAGGAGCCTACCAATCTCGGTATATGGAAGAGATGAAGAGAGGCCAAGAAGCCTACAAATCCCGGCGTCTGGAAGAGATGAAGACAGAAATTAAATAAAAGATGGGCCCGCTGAGATTTTCAGTCAGGTGTTTTTGGATTCCAACCCTTTTTCTAAAATGGCTGAGATTTGAACTCAGGTCGCGAGCTCCCGAAGCTCGAATCCTAAACCAAGATATACAAACCTTTTTTCGTGGAAGGCGTAAAATTTGCGGAGCAAATTTAGCCTCCTTTTTGGCTTAAGCCTTTTTCTTGAAAAAAGGCTTACTAGACTACGACCCCGCTTATATTGTGTATCCTATATACCCTTTATAAAACTTTGCTTCAACTATCACCATGACAAACTATGTTGTTGTAGAGTTTGAAATATATCCCGCCCTCGATAAGGGTATGGAGTCTGTCAGGTTCTCGCCTCTATTGGCTATCAAGGATGGGCTAGATGCAGATTACCTGTTTACTACACAAAGCAGGATAATGGATGTCAGGCATCATTTTGATATTGAAGGGAAAAGAGGATCATCCGATGCCTCATGGTATTCTGTTATCTTTGCAAAAAGAGGGGATATCAGGTTTGTAGACACGGTAAGGGAAGAGGTTGCCAAAGCATTTCCTGAGCCAATAGGAGCCATTCCAACATCGAGCTGGTCTAAGTATGTTGACTTCAGGGAGTTAACAGAATTCGAGCTTAGAGAAGAGTTTGAAGACCATTTAAGAGTTCAAGGTGAAGAATAACTTATTTCAACTAATCCAACTTCTCCACAAAATCTTTGGAAAATTTAAAACTAAGCAATTTTTTAGCCTCATCCACAGAAGCCCATTTGTATTCTGTGTGCTCGTCGCTAAGTTGAATTTGATTTATTTTTAACTTGCAAAGATAAACAGCAAGAACAAGGCCAAATTTCTCATCTCCAACAGGAATTTTAATATTGGAAATCGAACAGTCAAATGGCCTTATAATTTCAAGGTTGTTACCATCAACGCCTAATTCTTCTTCCACTTCTTTTTTCAAAGTCTGCTCAACAGAATCTCCTTCTTTGATTCTTCCACCAGCCAGATCCCAATGCGGCGGGCTTCCGCCATCATATTCCCTTTGCTTGAAAATTAAAACCTGATTTTTCTCATTCAAAATAAGAGCCTTGATGCCTACATGGAATTTTTGTTCGTTCATCTAAAAACTTAGATTTGATGTTTTAATACTTTGTTTTGAAGAACAACAGGCACACCATCAAACTCAATATTAGAAAAAAGTAGTTCTGATAAGCAAATAGGACACTTCTTGAATTCCATAACACGACCGCCACAATCACACTTTATAATTTCATCAAAACCTTTTTTCATCGTGTTTTTAGATATCTGATTAAACATGGATTGTGTCAACTGGTCTTCATTAAAACTTTCCCAATACTTGTACTCAAAACAAAGAGTTTCATTATCGTTTTTCATTTCATATACTTTATAACACTTTTTGCAAATTTTTGTTTTAGGGAACATGAAAGCAACTATGTGAACATTCTGTTTTTTTCTCGATAGCGTTGAATCCCACAACTTCTTAATTCCTCTGTTAGTTCCCCCATCACCCCTACCAACCATGGAAACCATGGGAAGCACAAAATTAAACTTGCACTTAGAACATTTTATTGTCTGGTCTCCTATGCCACCCCAATCAGGAAAAGCCTCTGTTGTTATGCTTCCCATATTTCACTTATACTATCTACGCTACCAAGTTCCCTACAAATCGTGTACAAATTTATTATTGCTTGTTCCCCACGTCTTACTAATCCGCATGAGAAAGCTTGATCATAAGATTTCTCTGAAAATCCTTTGAGATCTTCCTTATTTTTTCTTAATGCGCCTCTCTGTCTGGATGCGTATCCCTTTAAACTTTCTATGGAAACATCTGGCGCCATGTCTTTATCAATGTCTGGAAACGTTGATTGAATATCTGTAATCATTCGCTTGCCCTCAGTTATTTGTCCTGATACAAAACCATGACTGAAAGATTCTTCATCATATCTCGCTACTTCTTTGCAATCTATTTTAAGTATTTCCCATTGAATAGTCGAATACCTTCTTAGTCTGTTTATTAAATCGCTCATAAATCACTCCCTAATTAAATTTATTTTTCATCTTCACTTTCTTCCCCAACCCTAAACTCTTCTGATATTGGGACACCTATTAAGTGTCTGCCGGGACCAAAATAATCGTGTATTAGAGTTATGTGTGCATCTGCTTGTCCATCACCATCAAGGTCAAAATCATAACTTGATGTGTCACACTCCCTACCTTTGTAATGGCAGAAATTAGTGAGAACCTTTTTCCCAAGTCTGTATTCATCTGCACGGAATCCATTTGAATATTCAGGGGTTCCAAAAGCCCCATCGGCTCCAGAACATAAAAACTTGCCTTCACCTTCTTCTTTCATCTGAAAGACAGTATCCCTGAATTCTCTAAAAGATTCCTGTGTAGGAACATTTGGACCAGACGAACATGCAACTAGCATTGGTATAGATCCTGCTATGGCAAGCTCTCTTCCTCTGGACTTGAGCGATTTATACGCATTTCCAAACCCTTCTATTACATTTGAAATGTATCCCATATCATACCTCATATATTTGTAATTAACAAGTGGTAACTATAAATATAAACTAGTGTTGTCATATAAATGACGACACTTATAAACAACTGAATCAAAAACAGAATATGGGTTATGAAAAAATTCTAGAAGACATAGGCCTCAGTGAAGGTGAAATAAAAGTTTACATAGCTCTCCTGAAGCTTGGATCTGTTCCAGTAAATAAAATAAAACAAGAGACAAAAATACACAGGACAGCAATTTATGACTTTCTGGAGAAACTAAAGAACAAGGGTTTGGTGAGTTGTGTGAGCCAAAACAAAATAAATCATTATTCTGCAGCTCACCCAAACAAGCTTCTAGATTTTATGAAGGAAAAGGAGGAGGAATTAAGGCTTGCAGTCCCTGATCTGGCAAAACTTCTGAAAACAGAAGAAAAAGAAATAAATGTGGAGGTGTACAAAGGAAAAGAAGGCCTGAAAGCATCCCTTACCGATATAATAAGGGCGGGCAAAGATGTTGTTGGATTTGGAATAGACGAGACAAAGTATAAGGAAATGTTTCCCCACCTTATGGAGCAATATTTTAAAATGGAAGAAAAGATCGGGATAAAGGAAAGGCTATTGGCTAGCGAGAAAGCCAAATTTATTTACAAAAAGAAAGCAGCTGAATACCGCTTTATACCAGAAGAATTTTTCAACCCAACACCGACATTGGTTTATGGCGATAAAGTTGTAATAACAATCTGGGATCCACTCACTATAATTGTCATAAAAAACCGCGAATTAGCTGATGGTTACAAAAAATACTTCGAGCTGTTGTGGAAACAAGCAAAAAAGAACCCAAAATAAATATATTTATTTCTGCAATTAGTGATGTGCCGCAGCCACTGATATCCAGCACAATCCTGTTATCAAGAATGCAACCAAAGCAATCAAAATAGCAAATAAATATGATAATTCAGAAACTCCAAGAGTGCTTTCAAGATTGTTCAAAATCCATGTGCCGCCGAGTAAAAAAAATGCCCCTAGTACCCAAACAATAACAAGCTTAGCCGATGTCATAATTATAATATAAACAGTTAACTATTTGAATGTTTCTGACATATCTGAAAGGCCAGTTTTATCTAATCCTTCAATTTTAAATCTGTTAACTCTTTCTTAAAGGTGACGGCCTTCTCCTCTAGTATTTTGGCAGAAGCGGAAATTATCTGTTCTGGTTCTAAACCCGAAATAGATTCGACTCTGAATAAAAATTTTGTTGGATCAGACTCAACCTTTAAAGCATCTGTCTCTTCTTCAATTTGTTTGTAAAGATCGGCTTTTGTAAGGTCTGTGGGTTCTAATTTGTTGCCTTTTTCAACAAACAATCCCTTCAAAGCCCCTTTTAGATGTTTTTGTAATTTGTCCTTGTCTGTTACCTTGATCTCAGGATAATATTGATAAACCGCATTTGCTGCTTGCCATTTAGCATGCTCTATGCCTGTTCCCAGCCTTGCCGTCGCCTCTAATTTTAGTGTTTGATTTTCCAATAACTCAACTAAAAGAACCTTATCATCTACTGGTTTTACAGATTTATCAGAAGATTTAAGGTCGCCAGAGTAAACGCTTCCAGGACCTGTCTTCTCAAGAGCCAAAACAACTTGGCATGAAGAGCAACCCTTTCCTTTACATTTGCACTCTTCCATTGAATTGTAGTCTTTTGGATTGAACTCAAGAGGAACTAAGCCTATTCTGTGAGATATGATTTCATCAAAAAGAACCGATCCATTTTCATGGAATGAGATAGTATCAACAGCAAGTGTAGGGACTTCACAAACCATTATCCTTCTTAAAGAGTTAGCAAATGCTGGGGTTGCTCCATCTAGAACAAACGTTAATTTATTATCAGCCTTATCAAGCACTTTTATATTCATATATAGCTACCTTTAAAAACCGAAAGCGGAATTTGATTGGAAACCGACTTTGTCGGTTTCGTCCATCTGTTGTCGCTTTCCTACCTCTCTTTTGGATTAAGTATATAATAAAGCTTTAAATATAAATCTATCGTATCCACAAGGTTTGCGAGGGTCGGATAGTGGCCTATTCCACTGGCTTGAGGGGTCAGCGTCTTAGTGACTTCGTGAGTTCGAACCTTTCTTTCGTTTAGTAAGTAAAAAGAAATGTTCACGAAAGAAAACGGATATCTCACCCCTCGCATTCCCTCATCGACATGCTTATAAAGTTAACCGGATATACACTGTATGTCAGAATTTTGGATGGTTGAAGAATTCCAGAGATTTCTGGAGTCTCTAGAGCGTGAGGATCCTGGATTTGTAAAACAGGAAATGCATTATTTTGCAGAAAATAGCAGAGCAAAAAGTGTTGGTATCCATACTAACTTATACCCTCTTTTTCTAAATCCAAAAATTACAAAGATGTATAGAAGGTTTTCTAAACTTGTTTGGAATGCAGTTGAAGATGTTGTTGAGGTTGTTGGTAACCCAAGTCATGAACAGGCAAGCGAAATGAGAGATTTTCTGAATATAGATAATGTTCTAAGTCAGCTTCTAACATACAAACCCAAAGGCGGCAGGATGCCAAGGATAATAAGGCCGGACACTGTTTTTTCTGAGGGAAGGATACAGGCACATGAGGTAAATGTTTCGTGGCCCGGTGGTTTGATGAGAACAGATGTAATGTTGGAAACCCTTCAGGAAAACGTTCTGTATAGGAGATTTAAAGAGGAAATGAAAAACAAGGGATTTCATATATCTAGACCAAAAAAGCATTACAACTCTTCACTAGTTTTGGATCAGCTTGTTGATGCATCTGGAAAAGAAAAGCCATACATTGTGATTATTGTCCCGCAAGACCCCCTGCAAGTCCCTATTCATACTTGGTTTAGGGATTATGTCAGAGAAAGAGGATTTGATTGTGATTTAATTCACCCACCAGATTTCCAATATGATGGCCAACAAGCAACAGTTGATGGAAGGCCTATAGATGTCGCCTACAGAATTTTCGAGTGGCACCATGTTTTAGGGGACGAAAAAAACGAAGGATATAGAAGAGTTGTGCAAGCAGAGCTCAATGGGTTGGCAGTAGTCAACACTTTTGCAAGCGAGTTGGTTAGTGCAAAATCTTTGTTTGAAGTTTTGTGGGATGACAGATTTAGACAGTGTTTTGATGAAGCCGAACTTGATGAGCTTAGAGAATATATACCAAGGACAGCAAACTTGTCCAGGGTTCCAGATGATGTTGTAAAAGATGTTTTGGAAAACAAAGATAGGTGGGTCCTAAAACCAGTCAAGGGTTCTTGTGGAAGAGGGGTTTATGTTGGAAAAATGGTACATGGTCCAAGAGGATCACTTGAAGATTGGAGAAGAACTGTAGAACAAGGAAGAGCAAATGGAAGTTATATAGCGCAAGAATATGTTGAAAGTCCCACCATTGAAATGGCTGTTGTTAGGGGCGACAGGCTAATGCAAATAAAACATTATCCAGATCTAAACCCACCAATTGTCGGAGGAGCAATGGGTCATTTAGCTGGAAGATGCTCTCCGTCGCTTTTCACCGCCATGTGGGGACCCGACCACGGGGGTATATATCCAATCCTAACCCACGATAATCCAAAACCTAGAAGAGAGTGAAAACTAAGGCTCTGTTACTAAGTTGTCAAAATAAACTTCTTCCCATGCCCTTTTCTCATGTTCTGTTTCCCTGATTTTACCCCAGCAATAATTTCTCAAACCAAATAGTTTTTGAAGCCCAACTTTTTCTGCAGTCAAAAGAGACACTGAGACAGCCGTCATTTCCCTATCATGTTCTTCTCTTTTAAAGTATTCAAAATCCCTTCTATACTCATCCAGTCGAATTAAAGAAAGATTAATAGCTTCCTGTATGTTGGTTTTTAATTTAATGTATCCTAAAAGCCTGCCTTTACATTCCCCTAATCCGCTTAAACATAACTGGTTGTTGTAGACCATAAATCAACATTTTACAATTTTTGAGATCTTCCTAATTTGGCTTTCACAGTCTTTCTAAAAGAAATTCCTTTGTATGTGCGCAGGAAATAGCCGCCGATAAACAGCCAATATAAGACATACCCAATAACCCTCAAGTTTTCTGGGTTCCCGTCATACCCTACAAGAGCTTTGAACACAGAGCCAACAACACCTTTTTCATGCAAAATGTCTGTAGAGTTTTTAGGGTTAATATCATATGTGTGTTCTCCAAACCAACCAAATTCAATACCAGAGCTTTCTGCCGCTTCCATCAACTCGTGTATTCCAAAACCAAATAACCCAGCGGCAAAAACTATTAAAAGGACGCCTGTATATTTGAAAAATTGTTGTAGTGGAAGTTTTATTGTGCCCTTTAATAAGAGGAAAGCAAGAACTATTACGGGAATCAAACCCAGTATTATTCCAAGTGTTGTTCCACCAAAATCAACTGCATAAGACGCTGTCAAGAAGAGGACTGTTTCAATACCCTCCCTAAACACCGCTATAAAAGCAATAGCAGCAAGGCCTATTGTATATTTGTTTGATACAACAGTGTCTATTTTTTGTTGAAGCTCTGTTTTAATATTTTTAGCATTTTTTGCCATCCAGAAAATCATGGCTGTTAAAACCACAGTTGCAAGAAGACTTGTAATCCCCTCAAATAATTGTTCTGCAACTCCTTGTAAAGTTCCAAAAAACAAAACCACAACAGCCCCTATAATAACACTTAATGCGATAGCTAGCCCAGCGCCACCCCAGACATACTTCTTGAATTCTGATTTGTTTGTCTTACTAAGATAAGCAATGAGTATTGCAATAATTAAGGCCGCTTCCAACCCTTCTCTAAACATGATCAAGAAAGGCGCAAGAACCATTATACCTCAGCCTCCATTTTTTCGCTCTGTTGCGCAATCTCGTTCAATTCCTTCTTTGTTAGCAACTGCTTGGCTTTGGGGATCAGAATATTCTCTTCCTTGTCTATGTGGGAATTGATTATTTTTGAGATTGAATTTGTAACGCCTTTCAGCTTTTCCCTGTCTATGTTTTCAGAGTCAGATATTTTTTTTAGCTCCAAGAACTTTTTTCTCATAAACTTATGTTCATCTAAAAGCTCCTCAACAACCTTTGTTTTCCCCCTCATCTTCTTGAACAAGGTATTCTCCTCTGATTTGAAATGTGTAATCATTGTGGTGTTGAAGAAATCAGACACATCCTTCAGCTTTTTCCTGGAGTTTATTTTTTGGTCAGAGTATTTTGTCAAAATTTTTATTTTTTCCATGACAACTTCTGTTTCATGCCCTATCGATTTCATCGGCTCCATCGTCGACCATTCTTTAACCTTATATTCGCAAGCAAAGCCGCATGTTTTAGAAATGTGCGACCTCATTATATCCATCAGCGGTCTTACTGTTTCCTTGTTCACAGAATAAACACGACTTTTCCCTTCTATATTATAATCGACAAATCCATGGTCTTTGAGCGTTTTTAGGTGATGAGAAACAAGACTTTGCTCTAAATCCAATTGGTTAGATATTTCATTTACTGTGAGATCTTTATCTAAAATTAAGCTTATTATAGAAAGTCTGTTCCTGTCCGCCAATACTGCAAAAAAACCTTCGCATAGGTTCGAGTTCATATGAATCTATGTTCATATGTATTTATAAACTTAACTCGAAACAGCACAAGCTTAAATAATTTTTTACTTAACTTACCTCATGCTAAATAGAAAATATCATATAGCTTCGGTGGCACTTGGTGATGTTCTCTTGCATACACAAGATGCCTTGCAAGACATTTAGGCGATCCAAAAATAGAAACGTGCGTAAAAGGCTTTAATATAGCTGACATAATAAACTCTATGTTCGTCTTCGGTCATCTTGGAATTAGTTTGTTGGTGATGTTAGTAATTAGTTTTTTAGTTAAAAGAAAATTTGATTACAGGTTTGTTTTAATTGGCGCGCTGCTGTCTGATTTTGACAAAGTCATAGGATTTTTGCTCACAGATATAAATAATGGTAGAGTAATTTTGCACACTGTTTTGTTTGCAGGAATAATGTCAATAATATCTGCTTTCAGGAAAAGTAAAATTCTAATAAGTCTAACATCGGGTATTTGGCTACATCTTTTGCTTGATCGAATGTGGGGAGATCCACAAACACTTCTCTGGCCTCTATATGGCGGTTTCCAGAAATTAGAAAGCTTCCAGCTAACAGACGTCCTGCACAATACAGTCACACAACCTTACAATCTTGGAGGAGAAATAGTAGGTCTTTTGGTATTGCTGTTTTTTGCAATCAAATACCGGCTTTATATTGGTAAAAGACTAAAAGAGTTTGTAATTAGAGGCTATCTTTCTTTTCCAAAAGAAAGCTAAAAAAGACCGAAAATGGCTTTGCCATTTTCCAGCTATACTTACCAAAGAAAAGGATTTACTATGAGAGTTAGAGAACTAAAAAATAACCTAAATCTAATGATGCCAGAATTCAAGGTAAATGACCAGCTTACTGGGATTTCTCACTGGCTCAACAAAATTCACACATCACCAAAAGGCGAATACACGACATCAGCAGAAAAAGAAATAAAAACCATCAAGAAATTAAAGGAATTGCAGCTTGTTGATTTTTCAGGCTTAGAAACAATAACAATCAAGCTTTCTGAAACAGGAAAAAAACTGCATGCTGATTTCCAGGCGCACAATTATTACAATAAATGATATGATAAGAGGGTGTTATACAAAACAACGGGTAACAAAAATTCTAGAGTTTTTCATTTATGAATCATAAATCAAATTCAATCGACAGTATCAAAGCATTTCTCGAATCTGAGAATAGAAGAGACTGGGAAACCTGGTCATCGTATGTTCATCCTGACATCGAACACGAAGTTGTTGGCAACGAAAAGACGATTGCAGGAAAAGATGCTTACATTTCAAACATGAAGCAGATCTATTCTGAACTCTCTGATTGGCAATTTGATATTCTGAACATATTGGGTGATGATAATACTGTGATGGTTGAATTTAATGGCAGAGGTCATTTTACTGGAACTCATGAAAACAAAGAGTATACAAAAGTACCCATACATATCAAAGCAGTCTGTATTTTTACCCTTGAAAATGGTAAGATCAGAAAAATTCGAGAATTTTGGGATCCTATTGGATACAATAGACAACTAAAAAACAGTTCTGCTATCTAGCAATGGTCGTCACTTTGCATAACAATGCTTAGAATATGATTGTTTAACTAGATTCAAACAATAAGCGGACGAAACAGATCTCTCATCTATTTAGCAAAGACATGTTTCAACCTAGTAACTGGCTTCCCTCATCTTTCCCTAGATCCCTTTCCAATCTCTGTATATCCTTTTTAATTGCGTCTAGGTGTGCAAGGATCCTTTCTTTTTCTTTGTAGAATTCCTGTAGTTCTAGATAAACCTTAATCGACTCTCTGAATTCATGTAAATGTAGGGTTGTGTATGGTATTTTATTCAAATCCCCTGATACTCTTGCCACAAGGCTGCCAAGCCACTTGTTCATCCCTATTTTCACATCCTTCTTGATTATTTTGTCCTTGTCCAAGTGCGCTCTCATCAATCTAACAATAGTAGCTGTTGGAAATGGTAACTTCTCTTTCGCCTCTTCCTCTTCACTAACCTCTTCTTCAACAGCTTCAGGACTAGGTTGTCCTTCTACTGGCTGTTCAACCGGCTGGTTTTCTAATTGTGCTGCTTCTTCGCTCATAAATCTAGTCACCTTTTTAACTATATGACATATAGCTATATTATAGGAAACTTGGTTTTTGGATTTAAAAACGTTTAACAGGCTGCCCACAGTGTGATACTACTTAGAAGGGGTAATCTTTATAAATACACATACTATATAAGTGCTATGGAAAATTCATTCGATTGCATATTTGTTAATCAAGATAATACTTGTAGACGGGATAAAGACAGTTTATACCTAGCGGAATTGGAAGGTAGAATAAATGGGATTTCAAGATGTATTGATAGTTACTTGTTAAGAAAATATCCGAATGCATTTCCTGGAGGCTCAACCGATCTCTATATTGCTGTGCCAAAAGACGAAGCACCAAATCATGTTTTTCCAAATCTAGTAGGCGAATGGAGGGTAGAAAATCCAGATTTTGCAATAGCTCACCCACCAGAAGCAGATTGTCGACCCGGTGGAATACAGAAGGTTTTTTTAAGGTTAAAATTATCTCTATATGATAGTGGAAGGCCAGAAGAAGGTCCGAGAAGTGTTTTACCTCTCGCTGAAGAAGATGTTGGGATGATAAAGGGCTTTCTTGAAATGAACCGCTTTGTAGATGCTATAAAGAAGTAATGTAATGCCAGTGCATTGTTTTTGTGGGAAAGATAAGTTCATGCTTTACGAGGAGCCAAACACCACATTTATATTGACATGAGGATGTGATAGAGGAAGACAAAGGCGCTAATTATCTAGAAATTGAGGAGTTGATCTGTGAGCACTGCAGAATAATACTGTCAAAGCCACTTGGTTAGTTGAGATTTCGACGATGTTGAGTAAAAAATATCAACACTTATTAACCACCCGTTCTATATTACTGTAATATGTCTGAATTCTGGCAAGATCCTTACACGCTTTCAGTTATAGTCTTCGCTGTTCTGGTAGCAATATATGTTATAAAGGACAGGAAGAAGTTTGACAGGCAATCTATTGTTTTGCTGAGAAGGACGCAGTTTGGGAAGAGCTCGATAACAAGGCTGGCGGAAAAATTCCCCAAGTTCTGGAAACATCTAGGAAGTGCTGGTGTAATTATCGGTTTTTGTGCCTCGATATTTGTTGTTGCAACACTTATCCTGAATTTGGTTAGCATAACAGAAGCAAAAGGTGCAGGTACGGCAACCGCTGGTTTAGCTTTCCTAATTCCATCACCAACACAGACAACTGTTGTTGGTCCCGGCTTCTTAGCTGTCCCGTTCTGGTATTGGATAATCGCGATAGCTTTGCTTGTGATTGTGCATGAAGGTTTGCACGGAGTGATGTCCATTGTTGGCAAGATAAAAATAAAATCGCTTGGGTGGGGGCTGTTGTTAGTTATTCCTCTAGCCTTTGTGGAGCCAGACGAAAAGAAATTGCAGAAGAAAAGTTTCATGGTTCAGCAGCGCGTTTTTGCAGCCGGTTCCTTGGCAAATTTCATCCTCGCTGTGGTTTGTTTAGGAATCCTGATATTAGGGTTCTCTGGAATATACCAAGCCTCAGGTGCCGGTTTCCAAGGATTAGTAAAGGACTTGCCAGCTGAACAAGCAAACTTGACAGGAGTGATTGTTGCAATAAACAATTACACAATAAAGGATGCAAAAGACCTCTCCACAGCTTTGAAAGCAATAGGGCCTGAGAAAGAAATAATTGTAAAAACAAAAGTTGTGAAAGAAACGGCAGTTGAAGATAAACAATATAGACTTACAACAGCAGCAGAGCCAAATACAACCACAGTCCGCGGCTTCATAGGAATTACAGGCGTTGCGACGCAGCAGATAATCAAGACAGAACTTCTTCCATATGCAGGAATATTATTATTTTTCCAAGGCCTTTTCTTCTTCCTATTCTTAATAAATTTCGGTGTCGGTCTAGCTAACCTTCTGCCGATCGGTCCTTTAGACGGAGGAAGAATGTGGGACCTTGTTTTCAAGAAGCTGTCCAAAAAGCATGGAAAGAGAATAGCAAACTATGTCAGCTGGTTTGGCCTAATCCTTTTGATCGCTAATTTCGCAGTGCCGTTTGTGTAGAAAGCAGCAGCTAAGTAATAAAATAAAAAGAAAATAAGTAAATGTTTCTTTAAAATTCTTTATTGCCTTACAATGCTTTTAGGTGGTCAGCAATGAAGTTTATTATTGCTTTGTCGTCAGGGACAGCAATAGATCTTTTGAACCTCTTTGTGCCGTCTGGCAAAAAGAAGCCTCTGGATATGGCAATAAACTCGTTTTCACCAGTTTCTGCCTTTGCTTTTTTCCTTGCGACTTCTATAAAGTTGTTTTTACCGAATTTGACTTCTTCTGCTTTTAGTGTTTCAAATTCTACAGTACCTTCTGTCATGGCCATGTGTTCCTCCTATATGTTATATGCGCAAACAATTTCCTGTATAAGGGAGACGTTTGTACAATAGTATTCAAAGATGGTATTGCGAATATTTAAAGGTTTGTAACAATGTAAATGAGCCAATCCGTGAGTGGTTTCTTAATTATTTATTCTCCTTTGATGCAATTGACCAGAGATGCTCAAAGTAATTCCTATATGTTTCCGCTACTCCATTATTTTCTATCATAACTGCTGTTACAGGTGTTCCCCACGAGATAATCACAACTTTATTTCCATAGACAAAGGTGTTCGTTGGGTTGAACTGTTTTTCCTCCAAAAATCTATATGATGTTGTAGGTGCAATCTTCTTATCGAAAAGAAAAACTTTCGGTTTCTTTGAGGTTATTATCCTTTCTTTTATTTCATTTTTTCTCAAATCTCTAAAATATTGGTTCATAAAATGAGGCAAATTTTCCTGGTATTTTTCATCATCTATACCGGTAACTAGAACCTCTTTTTTTGTTTTTATTATGTCCCTCAAAAAATACTTCAACCCTTCTTTGTCCTTGAAAACTTCTACTTTAGTGTTCTCCTTCGGCAATTTTTGAAGAGCTTTCAAATCTGGTAGTATATTATCAATTTCCTTTTCCTGGTTTTCCAGCTCCAATTTCTTCTCTTCTAAATAATCTTTGATTTTTTCCGGAGAAGTTGCCTGAAAATACCTTTTTGCTCCTTGATATACATGTGTAACCAAACCCTTTTCCATCAATCTTTCCAGCTTATCATATATGTGGGCCCTATATATGCCCGTTTTCTTGCTCAGTTCATACGCTGTAATGGGCTCTGTTCTGAGGAGGGCTAGGTATATTTTTATCTCATTTTCAACAAGGCCTATACTTTTCAAAATATTTGTATCCATATAATATTCTTCTTTTTCAGTCTTAAATAGTCGTACCATATTGGTGCGACACAGATTAATATTGTCTAAACAGCTGTTACTAATTGTAAGTAGCAAATACTTAAGTGAGGTTGATGTGATATGGAAAATATCAAAACAAATCTACCAAACGAATCAAGAAAATACACATTCATACAAATAGAAATGGATGGGGATAAATATCTGTGGTTTGGTGCATGTGGGCATGCATACACGATGACATTGTTATTGGAAGGTCCAGGAGATCGATGTACACTGCGCAATGGAAGACCATACAGCTCAACTTTAGATAAATTTTTGGACCCAGACGAAAGAAGAAAAACCTACCAAACAATGCCAGATCCTTTGGGTGGAGGTTTAAAGTTTACTCCGTCTGAAATTCCCAAACATATAGGTGACGGATATGAATTAATTGGAGCAGGCAGGGCTGATATTGATTGTGAGAGTAAAAAAATCAATTTGCACGACAGAAGCATGAGCTATAATATTGGAATTAACGAGGCACAAATATCTCTGTTTAAGCAACAGAATCCAGATTGGAATTTTCATGGATAAAGATCAGTGATCGTATGAAAAATAAAAATTGGCTAAACACCCCAGCTTATGTAGGCACGAGTAAAATCAGCATTAAAGGTAGTCCAGCTGGGAGATTGTTTGTTGTTTACAGAACAATTGGATGTGAATATGACAAAAACAAAAAAGGCTGTACAATGTGCAACTTTGCAGAATACGCAAGCCCAGAGATTAGAAGCGAAAATCTAGAAGCTCAACACGATCAAGCATTAGAGCTCTTGAAAGAAGGGAAGTTTGAACATTTTGATTTGGCCACGCTAGGCAACTTCTATAATGACAGAGAAATATCACCAGAAACACGAAAGCGGTTACTATCAAGAACAGCATCGGTCCCCACAGTAAAAAGAGTTCTCACAGAATCAAGAAGAGGATATTTAACAATAGAAAAATTGAAAGAGGCTAAGAGCTGTTTAAGAGAAGATCAAATATTGGAATTGGCTTTTGGATATGAATCTTCTAATACGAAGATTAGAAACAATGTCCTGAACAAGGGTGTTCCAGAGGAGCATTTAGATCAAATATTTCAGATGTGTAGAGAAGCTGGCATAGATTTTGTGTCATATGTACTTATTAAACCTCATGGGCTTTCTGAGAGAGAAGCTATACGAGATGCAGTAGATACAGCAACACATGTTCTTGAAAAATCTGAAAGATACGGTGTATATACGAGAATAGCTTTCGAGCCTGTTTTTGTAGTCAGAGGTAAGCCTATCGAAACACTTTTCAATTTAGGAGAATACAAGCCACCAAAACTATGGAGTGTGGCCGAAGTTATTATACAAACAGCTGAACGCCTGGGAAGAATCAAATCTGAAGGTAAGTTATTTGTTGGTTTAAGTGATGAAAATCTATCAGGACACAGACAGGCTTCTAATTGTGGTATATGTGATAAAGAAGTTGCAAACGCTATCCAACAATTTAATGTAGATCAAGATGCTTCTAAGCTCAAAGACTTATATCACAAATGTAAAGATGAATGGAAAAGGCTGTGATATAATAATGTGAGGTTATATAAAAGTTGTCTAAATCAATATTATGTATTAGAAAAAATATTATGAAAATCCAGTACCTTGTTTTAATTTTAATTGCAGTGCTTTTGGTAAGCGGTTGCACACAAGCACAGACTAAGTTAACAGCCCCCAAGTTTACTCCGGCAGAAATCACAAGTACAACAGCAAGCTCGCCAAAGTTTACGTCAGCAGCTGTTGAAAGTTCACAATCTTCTCAAAAACTAGGTGATTTGGAAAGTAAATGCAGCCAAATCCCAGAAACAGAAGAAGTCTTCCTGTCAGCAGACGCAAGCTCATTCACAAGCTGTGGGATTGGATGGAGGAAGTTATAAAATAAATAACTTCAATTTATTATGTTGTATGTAAAAACATATGTTGCACCTAGCAAAATTCAAGGGATAGGACTTTTTGCCGGTGAAAAAATACCTAAAGGCACTGTAATTTGTAGGTTTAACCCAAAATTTGATTTGTTATTTGACCCTAAAGAAGTTTCCAAAATACCAAAGCTACAAAGAGAACTAATAAAACACTCCGCTTATTTATCAAAGAAGACGAAAAAGTATGTTTACTCAATTGATGACAGCCGTTTTACAAATCATTCTATCAATCCTAATATTGATAATACTAAAGTTTTACCTGGTGATATTGAGGTGTGTGGAATAGCAAAGAGGGACATTGAGGTTGGCGAAGAACTGACAATTAATTACAAACTTGTTGATGCGCACGATGAGAAAAGCAAAGAAAAGTATTTGCAGAAATAATTTATAGATTCCTTTTCTTCATCGCTTCTCTAACCCTTTCAACAGCAACTATCTCTTTTTTGATTTGAGATATCTATCAATGCCTTCTTTTTTAATCATCCAGTTTCTTCCCAGTTTTAGGGCCTCTATCCTACCTTTCCTTGCCAGAAGGCTAAGATATTCTTGTGAATATGGTGTGCCTTTTGCGGCCTCACCCAAGCTTATGAAATCAGGGCCTCCTTTAAATGAATCAAGGTATATGTCTAAACTTCTTTCTATGTTCCTTCCAATAAAATCTGTGAAAGGTTTGATATCCCCTTGATCTGCTTTCCTCAGCCTGTCATAATATTTTTTCCTATCCACTTTTAGGACTATTGTGACAGGGTATCCATGTTGCATCAGGAAAAGGTTCATAAGCAGCCTTGTCGTCCTCCCATTCCCGTCTGTAAATGGATGTATTTCAACAAGTTTATAGTGGATTAGGGAAGACAATTCTATTATATTAAGGTTTTCGGGGTTTTTGTTTATGTATTCTACATATTCAGCCATTTTATCTGGGACTTTCTCGAATCTTGGGGGGCTTTTTATTGCTCCCAGAATTCTTACATTAACGTCCCTATATTTTCCTGCATATTCATCGTCTATATTAGTTAGAATTGTTCTGTGAATTTTCTTGATGACATCTTCTGTTATTTTTGGTTTTTCCTTAATTATACTGTCTAGAAATTCAAAACCTTTCTGATGGTTTATTGCTTCAAAATGCTCCCTTAAAGGCTTACTTTTTATGGTTATGCCCTCCTCTATCACAAGTTTGGTCTCCCTAAGGGTAAGGCTATTTCCTTCTATTCCATTTGAGTTGTACGCAAGCTCTATTGAAAACTGTTTTTTTAATTTTTCCAAAACCGACTTTGGGAGCGGCCTTAATGAGTCTAAATCTTTCTTCTTCCTAATTATCCTCTCAAGTAGATCTTTGTCAATTATCATGATTTATATTGTATCGGATAGCTTATAAATGCATCTATCCGATATTTGCAAATGGATCGTACCTTAATAATCGCATATCGGTTAACATAGAATTAGCTACTATCCGATATAATGTCAAATTTAGGCTTTCACCTTGTTACCTTTCTTCTTCATCGCTTCCCTAACCCTTTCAACAGCAATTTCCATCGCCGCGTCCCTTGGTTTTACTCCATTTTGTTTTGCTCTCTTCAGGACCTTTTCCGTATTCGCCTTAATTTTTTTCTCAATCAGCTTGAACATTTGGTCTGGGTTCTTGCCCTTGTATTCAGCATAAGAAGAAATTACACCGCCTGCATTTGCGACAAAGTCCGGAATAACTAACACACCTTTTTTGTGCAGCTCCTCTTCAACTTCTGGAGTTGTTGGAATATTTGAGCCTTGAACAATCAACTTAGCTTTTATTTTTCCAACGTCTTCTTTTTTTATTAAATCTGGAATTGCGGCTGTAATCAAAATGTCTGCTTCTATACCAATTATTTCTTTCACTGGAAGGGTTTGACAGTCTCCATAAGCAGTAACAGTTCCTTTTTCTTTTTTTGTTTGATCAAGCCTTTTGAACTCCAACCCTTCTTTTTTGTAAACAACACCTTTCGAATCTGACACAGCAACAATTTTTGTTCCATATTCTGAAAAATATTTGGCTGCAAACCAACCAACATTACCAAAACCTTCAATAGCCACTGTGGCTTGTTTAAGATCTAATTTGATGTATTTAGCCGCAACCTGAGTTGCCACAAAAACCCCAAAACCAGTGGATCCATATTCGTGTGGTATTCCACATTTTTTACCGCCGTTATGGTCTACACATATGTTTGAGGGTTTGCCTGTGCACGCTTTCCAAGAACCGTTTGCCTCTGTAAACCACTGCATTTCTTGCTCTGCTGTATTGATATCAGGAGCCGCCACATACAGTTTCGGGCATATTGACTTGATTGCGCGAGAAAAGGACTGGATAATTTCTTTTTTCTGTTCTTTTGTTATTTTTTTAGGATCTGCTACAATTCCTGCTTTCGCTCCGCCGAAAGGAAGGCCTGCCAACGCATTTTTCCAAGTCATTGCGCGAGCAAGTCTGGCAACCTCTCCAATAGAAACAGTTGGTGTCATTCTGATGCCACCTTTCCCAACACCGCGTACGGTCGAGTCTATCACGACGAATCCATGCATTCTGGTCTTCGGGTCCCACACCTCAAATATTTTTTCAGGCCCAAATTCATCAAAGTTTACCATAGGTAATAAGATAATCTATTAGAATTAACTAGTATTTAAGATTTTTAGAATATCCAAAATCTGGTTAAAATCCGATATATTATAATCGCCCTTTGCATCATTTCCGAGAATGATTGATTTGACCCCAGCGCTTCTTGCTGAGTCAACGTCCTTTTGGTTGTCGCCTATGTATACAGCTTCTTCTGGCAAGACATCAAACTTCTTTAAAGCAACAATTAAAGGCTCAGGATCTGGTTTTGGTTTTTTATAATCGTTAAAAGTTATAATGTGTTGAAAGAATTTTCTTAAATCAAGATCGTCTAGTATTTTTGTTCCTATCCTGCTAGTGACTATACCCAATGCAAATTTTTCGTGCAGTTTTTCCAAAGCTTGTTTTACGTTCTTGTTTATTTTTATGAATTTGTGGAACTGTGGGTAAATTGAAACACCATATTTGCATGCTTCATCCAACTCTTTTTCTGTGAGTTTTGGACAGCATATTTTTAGCACGGAGCGCATTGGATTGGCATAGAAGTCTTTTTTGTATTCTTCAAGACTTATTTCCCTGCCGCGATATTTTTTAATTACTGTGCTTATTGATCTCCAATTTGCTTCAGCTGAATCTATCAAAGTTCCGTCAATATCGAATAACACAACCTTTATCATACTTGAACCTGTTCCTTCAGCTCCGCTGCAATTTTTGGTCCAATCAATCTAGCCAAACTTTCTTGGGGGATTTTTCTAAGGTCCCCTAAATCCTTTATTCCAGAACTATACAAAAGTCTTGCACGTGCGCGGCCAACGCCTTTCAATTTGACAAGGACCAGCAATTCCTCCTTTATTCCATATTCCATTCTCACCCTCATTTTCTTTATATCTTTCAATATATCCATAAAACCAACCAATAAAGAAAGCTCAGAAATGCTATATAATAGCCAGTCTGCTGTTTCCAAGCGCGCCCTCAACTCCCCGGGTGTGACACCAAAAACTTCTAAAATCTTGTCTTCACCAAATTCCTCAACCCAACCCATAAAAAATGAGGCAGTCTTTATAGAGTCCACATAATCATCATAATCAATATCCCACGCGTTTGGAATTTTATCAATTAAATTGTCGGCTTCGGCAGAAAGGACTTCTTCCACGTACTCCATGTCTTTCTTTTTTGTTGAGAGCAAAGGTTTACATTCGAGACATCTCGACATTATATGTAAGATGCAAAACGGTGTTAGGTATTTTGTTTTTTTAAGAGATTCTATTATGTAATTGGCAGTTAGGGGATCAATATAAAGTTCAGAAACTCTTTTTCCGATTGTTGTTGATTTCAATTCAATCGTATTTTGCAATTCATTGGCCTTTCTGAAGGGGTTGTCTGCCTTGTCTGCTGTGATAAAACCAAATTTCTCAAGTAATTTCATCACATTTTCAAGTTTTTGTTTTAAACTTTCAAAATCCTCATACTGCAAGGCATAAAAAGTTTTTGAGAAAAAATTAAACAAACCCTGCTTTGATGAAACAACTTCCGATGCTATTAACGCAAGCACATGAGTCCTTAATACAGGTTCAACACCTAATTTTGAATAAATTTTTTCTGGTTGTCCATTAATGTAATTATTCCATGCGTATTTTGCTTCGACCTCATTTTTTGCTAATAAAATAGAGTATCCCTCTGTGTCATACTTAACGCGGCCTGCGCGCCCTTGCATTTGTTGAATATCTAAAATAGGCAAGTAGTCCATCCCTTTGAATTGTGCAAAGCGCTTAAGATCCCTTATTATAACTTGATGAGCTGGAATATTTACTCCCCAAGCAAGGGTAGGTGTGGCTGTGATCACTTTTATTATGCCGCTCTTGAATGATTTTTCAACAAGGCTTCTCTGCTTACTTAAAGCGCCTGCATGGTGGAATGCGACGCCGTTTTTTACACAATTTGACAGCTTCTCGCATTGGGATGTCGGTCTGTCCAAACTGTTCAAAATTTGTTCTGATAATTCCTCTAGTTTAGCTTTTTCTTCAAGAGACAATCTTTTAGAGATATGACCGCCTATCTTTTCAGCCATCGATTCTGCAGATTTCCTTGTTGAGACAAAAACAAGTGATTGTTTGTTAATGTCAAGTTTTTTTTCTATAAAATCGAAAACAGGCTCCTCTGCCTCTGGATTAAAGTTGTATTCTGTTTTTGGGTTGAATGAAAGGTCTCCATTATAATAAATCCCTTTGTAAAGGGAAACTGGCCTGAAATCAGATTTCACGGTTAGGGCTTGCAGCCACTTAGCAAGTTCTTTATAATTGCTTATTGTTGCAGACAAACCGAGTATTTTCGGTTTTGCAGTCTCCATTAACCTTGTAATAACTATTTCTAAAGTTGGACCTCGTTGCGGCGAATCGAGCAGGTGAATTTCATCAACAACAACAAGCCCTATATTGGTCAGCCAATTAACCCCATGCCTGAGCAAAGAGTCCAATTTCTCACTTGTTATGACAATGATGTCTGTATAGCTGAGCCATGGGTCAGACCTGTCCATATCGCCAACAGAAATAGCAACCTTAATCCCAAATGGCTCATACTTGTTTTTGAATTCCTCATATTTTTCAGAGGCCAAAGCCTTTAGCGGAACGATGTAAACAGCCTTCTTTCCTGTTTCAAGAATTGTTTTCAACATTGCTAATTCTGCGAGAAGTGTTTTGCCGCATGATGTTGGAATAGCTAGAACAAGATTCTTCCCATCTAAGTAACCAGAGTCAATAGCGTCTGCTTGCGGAGGGAACAGCTCGTCAACCCTATCTATCTCTTTTATCCTATCCACAACTTTTTTCAGTATTGGGTATTTCTCAGAAACTTGGTCTATTCGCATAATATTATAGTATTTAATATTTACCTGGCTAACTATACAATATGTATAAACTAATACTTTTAACAGTAGTCTTGGCATTTGTAATATTAACTTCTAGTGTTTTGGGTCAAGAGAGTAGTATAACTGGCCAAAAGTGTACAATCGACACCGACAATGGAAAGAATTTTTTGATAAAAGGGACTGTAGCAGGATTAAATGAAAACTATACAGATACCTGTTCCCCTTTAAACGGTTCGGTAGAAAACCTAATTGAATATTCATGTAAGTTCTCAGGATCAGAGTATGGATTTTTAGAGGTTACAAACCAGGATTGTTCTCAATTAGGGGACTACAAGTGTGTTGAAGGGGCTTGTGTTAATAGAGTTGTGGAATCTCCGAAAACAAGCACACAAATAACACCAGAAATTCAACCAGGACCAATATTACCTGTTCCTGTTCAACCGTTCTCTGTCACAGTTCCTGTACCACAACCAGTTATAGGATCCAAGTGTGCAAAAACAAGTGATGGAGCCAAGATCACACGTCCAGTGACAGGCCAAGAAATACCATATACAGATTTTGAGGCTGAAGGCGAAAGGGTTACATACGGATGTAATGTGGTGGATGTTTTAACTCAGACACGAACAAAAATACAAAACAAAGAACCTGAGAAGATTGAAAGCTCTGAAAGAAAAAAAATAGATATAGCACAATATCCTCGAGTTTATGATTTCTTTAAGGAAGCGGCTCAAATAACCAAAGAGGATGTGTTAGGTGTGCTGCTTATCGCTGCGTTCCCTAACATAATGATGCTTAATGCAGCTGGAAGCCAGGACTACTGTAAAGATACTGACACAACTCCCGATGGCAACAGCGACAATCCTTTTGCCGTTGGGACAGCAACCTTGGTTATAAAAGGTAAGCAAGTAGAAAGAAGAGTAGATATTTGCGACTCGTTACAAGATCATGGTGTTACAAGGTATATGCTTGAATTGGTATGTAGTCCTGGCGGTTTTTTCTCCAACCCCTCAATAAAAACAGTAAGACACGACTGTTTGGCGGAGTATGGAGCAGAATGTTACCAAGGTGTCTGCTATGAATTTGAGCCCCGTCAAGAGTGTCTTGATTCAGATGGTGGAAATCAACCAACATCAGCAGGATGGGTAATTCCAAAAGACGGTGGGGTTGCCATCCTTGATAAATGCAACCAGCCTTCAAGTAGGGTTTTCAAAACAAGATATAAAAGAGTTTTGGAAAGAGAATGTAGACCAGACGGAACAGTAGGAACAGTCGACACTTTTTGTGGCAATGGAAGAAGATGTGAAAATATACTGGATGCAACAGAAGATGCATGCACAAGCGGCTGGGTAGAATAGAACGTAATAAATACTTGTATAACAATGTTATATACTTCCAAAACCAACAGCGGCCACTCTTTTTTCCATATATTTAAGTAAGTTAAACAATACTATACCATGTATGGAAAAGCAAGGAATGGAGATTGGAAAAGCCAGTCTCGAGCTGAACGATCACACACAAGAGCTAGAAGAGAAAGCACAATTTCAACCCCTTCAGACAGTTACTGAAGAGACACTAATTAATTTAATGGCCGCAGACTATTCCTGGGAACAAATTATTTATGATATCATTGCTTCTCAAGGCCTTGACCCTTGGAATTTAGACCTTGCTGTTTTAGCGTCCACATTCCTTGGCTCTATAAAAAATACAAAAGAACTGGACTTTAGGATTCCTGCAAAATACATAATAATAGCCTCAACACTTTTGAAAATGAAATCAGATTATCTCAAACTTGTCGACATCCCAGGAGATGCTCCTGAAGAAACATTTTTTGATTCTATTGAAGAGCCAGTCAAAACCAACGGAATCCACAGACTAGAAATAGGGAATTTCGAATTGATGGATAAAAGAAGGCCGGTTAGAAGAATAGTTGTCACAGACCTTATAAACGCTTTGAAGAGGGTTTTAAAAGCAGAAGAGAGAAGGGTTGTAAGGACAGCAACAATGAAAGAAAAAATCACGATAGGAACAGAAAACATAACAGAGCGTATTAATGTCCTGTATAAAAGGATTCAAGATGTTTTAGGAAGCATAAAAGAGGAAGAGGTCCAATTTTCCAAGCTTGTTCCAGCCTGGGAAAGAAAACACATAGTTGACACTTTCCTACCTCTGGTTTATTTGCATCAGGACAAAAAGGTTTACTGCAGACAAGAAGATTTTTTCCAAGAAATCTATGTCAAAAAGAGCCCCTTTCTTTTAGATCAACATCTCACAAAAGCGAAAGATGCTGAGATGTCTTGTGCGTCGGCACAAGAGATGAACGCACATCTCTTGAACAGGCGTTCAAGATCTCGTGTCCCAACACACCCTGCGAGACACGAAAAAGAAAGGCCCTCGGGTTCAAAGAAAAGTGTTGAGGTTGTGTCACCAAAAAAAGAGGTGCAGATCCCAAAAGAAACTAATATACCAAAAAGGCCTAAAATCGTAAAGACCAAATCAAAGAAAAAGTTAAAAGTAAAGAAATCAAAAAGATGATATGTCTGACCAAAAAAAACTAATCGAAGCTGCGCTGTTCATTTCGCCTAGACCTCTAAATTTACAGGAATTGATGAGAATTTCTTCTATCGGTTCTCTTGGTCTGCTGAAAAAGGAAATTGAAGATCTTACAACAGAATACACAGACAGAGGGATAGAAATTATTCAAACACAAGAAGGATGGCAGATGCAGGTGAAGCAGGAGTTCTTATCAAAAGTAGCTAACCTCACCCCATATTCCGACCTTTCAGAAGGGGCAAAAAGGACACTGGCGGTTGTTATTTACAAAGAGCCACTTAAGCAGTCAGAACTAATAAAATTGCAAGGAAACAAGGCCTATGTTTATATAAAAGAACTGGAAAAAAGGGCATTGGTAAAATCAGAAAGGGTCGGCCACACAAAAAATCTCAGGGTCACAAATGAATTTGAAAGATATTTTGGCGAAAGCAAAGAAGCAATAAGGGAAAGAATAAGAGCAACCTTAGAAGGCGGCGAAGCAGTTAAACCTCAGGGTCCAGTCCCAATAAAACAGCCTTCACCAGAGCTCAGAAAAACCAGAAAAAGAAAACCAACTGAGAAGGAGGCAGAACCAATTTTACAGGTTGCCACAGGCGAAGTAACAAGCCTCAAAGAGCTGAGTGTTGAAGATTTGAAATAACATCTATTTCTATCCATTCTATCCAACTAATATTATGGAAGAACTTGTTCAGGCCAGAGATGAGATGTCGGCCCTCGATATAAAGTTTATTGTTGAAGAGTTAAAAGGACTGAATGGTGGAATAATTAGAAAAATTTACCAATACAAAATAAATGAATCCTACCAGTTCTTATTTGAAATTAGTACAGTTCAGGGTCCTCAATGGCTGTTTGTCGATAAAAACAAAATCTTCGTAACCAAATATAAAAAAGAAGCCCCTTTAGAACCACCAAGTTTCTGCATGTTTTTGAGAAAACATTTAACAAACACAAAGATAAAAAACATAGCTCAAAAAGAGTTTGACAGGATTGTTGAGATTGAAACAGATAGCAATTTTTTAGTTCTCGAACTTTTTTCAAAAGGTAACGTAATTGTCTGCGATTCCTCCCACAACATCATAATGCCACTACAAGTTCAGGTATGGAAAGACAGAGAACTGAAACCAAAACTAACATACAAATATCCCATTTCCAACCTCAATCCTTTTAAAACCGATTTAGATGAATTAAGAAAGGTTTTTGGAATGCAGAATAAAAAGTTAATAATTGTTTTGGCTGTTGTATTTGGTTTTGGAAAGCAATATGGAAAAGAAATATGCTTCCTTAGCGGGATTGATGAAAACAAAACCACAAAAGACCTCAACTCTCAAGAAATCGAAAAAATCTATGATAGTATACACAAGCTAGAAAAAGCAAAGATAGAGCCATCATCTTATTTGACAGTTGTATCGCCTTTTGAATTAAAATCACAAATAGCCAAGCCAAGAAGGACGCCAACACTCTCAGAAGCGTTTGACGAGTTTTTCCTAAAATCAGAAACAGCAAAACAAAATATAGAGGAAAAGAAAAACACAGTTGAAGTTGATAAAAGGATAGAGTATATAAGAAAAACACAGGAGAAGGCCTTAGAAAGGTTCGATACATCCGCAAAACAAACAAGAGAAACAGCCGATTTAATTTACACAAACTATCAGCTAATTTCTTCGACGATAACAACAATAAAGAAAGCCCTCTATGCAGGGAAAAAATGGCCAGAAATAAAGGAGCAGCTAAAACACATACCCGAGGTAAGGTCTGTCGATGAGCACAAAGGAATTTTCCTATTAAATTTATCTGGAAAAGAAGTGGAAATTGATTTTAACAAAACAATTGAGCAGAACGCTGAGACATACTATGAAGAATCTAAAAAATCTAAAAGAAAATTAGAGGGAGTAAAAGTCGCTATAGAGCAACAACCTATTCTAGAAAAATTACATGAAGAAAAAACAACAATTGTTAGAAAAGAGAGGAAAAAGTGGTACGAAAAGTTTAAGTGGTTTTTCTCGACTTCCGATTTCCTTGTCATTGCAGGACGCAATGAAAACCAAAACGAGTCCATAGTAAAAAAACATGCTGAAAAAGACGATTTTTTATTGCATGCAGACATACATGGGGCGGCTTTTGTCCTGGTTAAATCTGGTGGAAAACCAATTGATGGAGTAACAATGAAAGAAGCCGCTGAATTCTCTGCAGCCAACTCAAAGGCCTGGTCAAAAAATATGGGCGCAGTAGACGTGTCTGCTTTCAGGCCAGAGCAGGCAACAAAACCTGAAGGTTCCTTAGGCAAGGGTTCATTTGTAATTCAAGGCCAAAGAATTTGGTTTAAGGACATGGAATTGAAATTGTCCATTGGAATAAAAGTTGACAAGGAAAAAGGAGTTGCAAAAGTGATTTCTGGTCCTGTGATGGCTATCAGAAAACACTCTAATTACTTCGTAACAGTCCAACCTGGCTACAAGGATTCGTTTGAATTATCAAGAAATGTAAAAAACAAAATACTTCAAAAATCAAAACCAGAAGACAGGATTTTCATTGAAAAGATCCAAAACTCTGACATCCAGGCCTGCATTCCTGCTGGTAGAGGAGAGATAGTAGAGTGATATGCCAGATAAAAAACACCCACCAAGATTTGAATTATGGAGCGATGGTGAATTTTCAATAACAACATCCTCAAATCCGCATATCCCAAAGGAAGAAGGCATACACCTGAGAATATTCGCAAAAAAAGAACTTACAAAAGGTTGGGATGATCCAGAACTGTGTGGAAAAGCTTTTGTCCTAGCTGCAAAGGTAGCTGACATAATTGTTGAAAAGCTAAAAATTGTTGAGTGGGCCAACCTTCAGTATAACGGCAACTGGGGTTTGCTTCCTGGATATACTCCTCTTTTCCATATTCATGTTTATGGGAGAAAGAAAACAGGTAAAACTTGGGCCCAACCAGTTCAATTGCCTAAAGCTCCAGGAACTTACAATAACGAGCCTTTAACAGAAAAGGAAAGAAAGGTTTTATCTGACGCGTTCAAGAAATATTTAAAATAAATGTTTTAACCTTTTATCGCCTTTATAATTTCTTTCAACTTCTCCCTATTGTTCTCAGCAATAGTCCCTGTGACAATGATATCTGCGCCAGCCTTTACTTTCTCCTTTGCCACTTCCGGATCCCTTATACCGCCGCCAACAATTACAAGGACATCGTCGCCGACAGCCTGTTTTACAGCTCTAACAGTTTCTGTTGCAACAGACAATTTAGCCCCAGAGCCGCCTTCCAAATAAACAAATTTCATACCCAGATATTTACCAGCAAGGGAATAAGCAGCTGCAATTTCTGGTTTGTCCCTTGGTATTGCCCTAACATCACCAACCCAACCCGCCGCTGTTGTAGATTCTGACTCAAGAATTATATAAGCCATCGGAAGGGTTTCCAATCCAAATTTCCTCACATAAATGGCGCCCTTTGCCTGTTCGTCTATCAAATACTGTGTTGACCTAGAATTCAGCAAAGACATGAAAAGTATGGCATCCGCATGCTCTGAAATCTGTTGAGCAGAACTAGGAAACAAGATAACAGGCAGCTTGCAAACCTTTTTTATCTCCAAAATAGTCTCATTCAACTTTTTACCAAAAGCATCCCCCCAACTTCCACCAATCATTATTGCATCTGATCCAAAACCTTCAACAACCTTTGCCAGCTCCCCGGCTTGTTTAGGCTCCTGTTTATCTGGATCTATCAATGTAAAGTGTAAAACCTTTTTCTTCCTTTTAGTTTGAATATAATCAAGTACCTTCATATTATCTACCTAACTTAAACGATTCTATACTTGGCTGAGCAAGAGAATTAAATTTATCATAATTTTCTTCAAGAGAAGTCAGTGTTATTATAAATAATGTTTCTCCTGTTGTGAAATTCCCACCTTTCGAAATGTAAACCTGCTTATTTTTTGCCTTATAGTTGTTTATATTGGCTGTATAAACCCACTCCTTGGCCTTCAGTGTTCCGATAGTTGTGTTTGTAAAAGAAACAAGTTTATAGTCCTTGAGTTTTGAGTCAACAGGTCCTGTTACAACAAAACCTTCAATACCTTCATCACCCAAAAATCCAATTGCAACATTAACATTGTTTACAAATTCTGCAATCCGTGGACCAACAAACATCACTTTAAGTCCAAGCTTCTTAGCAACTATGAGATCTTTTGTCCAGCCAGAAGGAGAATACATGCTAAATCCAAAATCCCTATCCTGATATAAAATAGGTTCAGGAGTTTGAGTATTTGTGGGGTTGGGTGTCAAATTAGGTAAAACATTATTATATATATAGATGCCTCCAAATCCAACTAAAAACAATACAACTATTATTACAGCGACTAATGGGGTTCTCATACAAATCCTATTATAGTACACCAGTTGTTTTGCAAACTTTTAAAGCTAATTCTTTATCCAATGGCTTTTGGTTTAATATAGTATACCTCTCCCTAATATCCTTAGATTTTATTAAAGCGTCAATAAGTAAATCCTGTTCCAAATCAAGTTCTTTAGCTGTTGTAGGACAGCCCAGTTCTTGTAAAGTGGTTTTTATTTTTTTCCAATTTTGGCCTTGTAAACAAGCAAATATTATAGCTCCTAATCCAACTTGTTCTCCATGGACGCCTTTGCTCCCTAAACTATCAAGAGCATGAGAAAACAAATGCTCTGCTCCAGAAGCTGGTCTTGAAGAGCCTGCCAATGTCATAGAAATACTAGAATAAATCAATGACCAAACTAAATTGTAAATCCCTTTTTCTGTTTTCTCTTTGATCTGTTTTGTGTTATTGCTGACAAGGTCTGCAGCAAGCAAAGCAAGATTAGCCGCTTCTTCCCTGTACTCCTCTCCATTATCTTTTGCCAATCTCCAATCAAAAACAGCAGTGTAATTAGAAATCACATCAGCCGCGCCAGCCGCAGAAAATCTGTAAGGCGCCTTTAACAATATATCCAAATCAGCAATTATAGCAAAGGGTGTTGTTGCAGTAAATGATGCGCTTTTCCCATCAACTGTTATAGACGCATTTCTAGAAGCTATGCCATCATGGGAACATGCTGTTGGAATAGAAATGAAAGGAATTTTCTTGTTATGAGAAGCAAGTTTCCCAACATCTATCACCTTCCCGCCGCCAACCGAGATTATACAGTCAGCCTTTTCAGCCTCCAACCTTTTAACCTCTTCTAAAGTAGAGTTACTTATGATAAACAACTTCCCACCAACATTTTTTCTAACAGCTTCGCCTGCTATATCTTTTGTTATAGGATCCACAACAACAAGAAACTCTGGGCCCAAACCACCAATAACATTTTCTATCTTATTTACAGCCCCTTTCTCCACAACTATTTTTCTAGGCAATTCAGAATAACTCATAACTATCTATAAACAGTTTGTTTAAAAAGGGTTTTTGGAAGAAATATTTACTATTATACAATGAAAACAAGCAAACAGGGAATATGTTTATAAATACAAAAAATTATATTTAAATAAACTTCAGTGCCTTGAACCGATTTCGAGTTCAAGTAAGGGGAGGTAAATAAGTATATATGGCAAAAAGAAAAAAGAGTCCTAAAAAATATTACTCCTTGAGAAAAGGAAACAGAGAAAAAAGCGTTTTCACAGGAAGGTCACCAAGACAAGCAGCCCTTAAGGCAGCGGCGAGGGGAGAAGGCGACATTGTGTTGAGAGAAAGGGGAAGAAGAAACAGAGACGGAACATACAGTCTTCACAAATTCAAAGGCGGTCGAAAAAAGGTTTCATCCCCTGCAGATAGGCCAGACTGGCTTCCAGCACAAGTTTGGAAAGCAACTGTTAGAAAATTAGGGGTACAAAGGGTCAATAAAGTTTAAAGTAAGCAAAATTGACCCCCTTCTATTTTTTTAAATAAACCACAATAAGTTTCCAAAAAGTATTGTTATCAAAAAAGCTAATAAAAAAACAGGTGCCAATCTAACACCTTCTTTTACAATTACATATTTTGTTTTTATTTTTTTGATATCTTGTATTGTAAGGCCCTTCCACTTACCGCCAAAAACAACATCACCTGGCTTCAATCTTCTAGTCAAAACCCTTTTCCTGAACTCATATTTTTCTATTAGCTTTGTATAATCTGCTAACACAATAAGACAGACCAATAACAAAGGAAAGAGAAGCAAATAACTTGTTGTTATATTCATTATTATTGTGTTAAAATAAAGGAAGGCACTGACACAAAAAACCGAGAACAATATTATAGAAAAAACCTTCATTTTATAGCCTTTTTTTAATTCTAGAAAAAACAGGTTTCTAACCTTCTTGTTTTTACATCCCAAAACAATCGAATAGACAATTATGTAAAAAAGACACACTATTAAAAAGTTAAAAAAAACAACCAAATAAAACGGCAATATGCCATTAGCCTGAGTAAAAACTAGTCTTGTTGGCAGCAAAAAACCCAAAGACCCTAAAAGCCAAGCATCCCCATCTCCCCACTGCTTTGAAAAATAGAAAGCAAGCCCTATAAACAAAAACAATAAACCTTGAAAAACGGAATTTGTTATTAGAGAAAAGTTATTCGTAATGAACCCATCAATGCCCAAAACAATCAAAACAGATACTATTATTCCGTATGGTATCCAACCAGGAAATTCCGTGGTTTTTAGATCTAAGTATCCTGCTAGTCCAAAACCAACAGCCCCTATAGCAAGTAAAAACAACTCAAACATAGTATGATTTAGTTTTAGCGACTTTTTAAGTAACAAAATAAGCGGAAATCTATGGTGACCACCCCCCATCTTTAATCAAGAAAACAATATATACAAGGACATAGTATATATTATATTATGAAAAGTTATATTGTTCTGATTACAGCTTTTTTGGTTCTGTTCTCGTCTAGTCTTGTTCTAGCAGATCCAGTAGAATTAAAGCTAAACCAAACAAATATCACACTTAAAATGGGCGATGAAGTAAACATCCCATTAATCGTTTCCACTAGCCTAACCTTTGGTATACAAAAAATTGCACTTTATTCAGAGCCAGCCCTACACAACGAGTGGCTAAGCTTTGACAAAAACAGATTAAACCTAACTCAAAACAAAACAACTGAGAATGGAACTTTAACAATTTTCGCTTCAAACGATATTGGCCGCTTCTCCTTTAACATAGTCGCAGAGAATGAGCAAGCCCCGGATGTCAGGTCTGTTGCAAAATTAAATGTATTATCAATCCCGCCAGACGGTTTCCTGGTCACAGATTTTAAGGCAGAGAAAGCAGGCCTCAAAGCCGATTTCGTTTTAAGTCTAAGAACAGTAGATACAAAAACAGCAGATGTATTAGTAGAGTTAACAGATTCGAAGGGAAAGTCTGTAAAAACAGTCAACCTCTCAAAGGAAATAACAAATGAAGGTGTGATATCCGATTCTTTGGATCTATCAAACCTCTTGGCAGGGAATTACACACTAAATGTTAAAATTCTGGGAACAAATCATCTAAGAACAAAACAATTCGAAGTCTCTAAACTAGACAACATAAACCAGACCAGGTCGATCACGAAAACAAGTTTCTTATCTGAAGATGTGATTGTCTACATAACAAACAAAGGCAACAAAGAAGAAACAAACATAAAAATTTATGAGGAGGCCCCTAAAAGCGCTATAGTCACATTATTTTCAAATGGAACAAAAACTTCAGATAGAGGAGACAATGCTGTTTACGAATTTACAATAGATAAGTTAAAACCAGGTGAGACCGTATCCTTGTCTTATAGAATAGAAAATTGGCTAATTGTTATAGAAATTGTTGTTGCAGTTGTGATTATAATAATATTAGTTGTGCTGTTTACTGTACGCGCCTCAAAACCTTTAATCAGGAAAAAATATGTTAGAAGCGGAAGCCGCAGCTTCAGTGTTGTTCTAGAACTTAAAGCGCCAAAAACAAGAGGCCTAAGCGATGTTAAAATAAGAGATTGGGTCCCAGCTGGAACAAAAGTACACGAAACACATGGGTCTGTAAAACCAACTGTAAGAGAAGCGTACAACGGAACAGAGATCATATGGGATGCAGGTAGCCTAAAGGCAGGTGATCACAGAATATTCAGCTACTCAGTAACCTCGTCCGTCGCAACAGTGAGATTGCCAAAGGCCTATATGGATTTCGTAGACGGTAAGAGGAGAAGCAGGCTTTACTCAAATACAGAAGTTGTCCAGTAGCTTTTAATACTACTTTTCTAATTTTATTTACTCTATGAAATATAGAATTTTTGGTTCCACAAAAGTAAAAGTTTCAGAAGTTGGCATGGGCTGCTGGGCAATTGGCGGGAATGAGTTCGGTAACAGCTACGGTTCCACAGACGATGCCTTGTCCATTCAAACAATCAAAAAAGCTGTTGAAATGGGTTGCACATTCTTTGATACTGCCGACGTGTATGGGCATGGCCACAGCGAAGAGTTGTTAGGATTGGTTTTAGGTAAAGTGCGAGAGAAAGTTTTTATTGCAACAAAGGTTGGCGGCGCTTACATTTATGGAGATCAATTCAGCGGCGGCATGAACTTCTCAGAAGAGTATATTAGGTTTGCTCTTGAA